>Ga0268298_10004247_pt1 | contig 14112 bp, 14 predicted proteins | sample WWTPWeurt_MetaG_FD_194462 | JGI IMG/M metagenome (GOLD analysis project Ga0268298, IMG submission 194462) | Activated sludge microbial communities from WWTP in Nijmegen, Gelderland, Netherland - WWTP Weurt | ecosystem: Engineered > WWTP > Aerobic digester > Activated sludge | place... | reverse complement strand
CAAACCAGGTGAAGAGCAGGAAGAGAAGGAGTCCCGAGCCCAGCGAAAACGCCAGCGAGCAGGAGATGAATTTGAGCAATCCAAGATGGATGAAGTAGATGAGTACAACCAGTACCACATAGGCGATCAGTTTTTTGACCGCGTAGGGAACGGGATAATATTTCTGCCCCAATACATAACTGCTTACCATCATAAACAGGTAGCAGCAGAACGTGGCCAGTGCGGCGCCGGTATAATGCAGCCGGGGTATCAGCACGATGTTCAGCGCTATGGTGATCACAGCGCCGATGACGGTGATCACGGCGCCATACGTATTCTTATTGGTTAGTTTGTACCACACGCTGAGGTTGTAATAAATACCCAGGAAGATATTGCCGAGTGCCAGCAGGGGAACCACATCCAATCCTTCGGCCCAGCGGGGATTGGCGAAGGTGGTGAAGATCCAGCGGAACACATCGAGGAATAACCCGATGAGCAGGAACATGAAGCAGCAGGCGATGACGAAGAACTTCATCACCCGTGCGTAGATCTTTGGCGCATTTTCCTCCTTGCTCCGGTTGAAAAAGAAAGGTTCGGCCGCCATGCGGAAGGCCTGTATCATGATGGTGATGAGCAGGGCCAGCCGGAAGATATTGGCGAAGATACCCAGCTCGTGATCGGCTTCCGCCCGGGGCAGGTCTACCACATGCCGGTAGATCAACCGGCTCAGCACGTCGTTGATCATGCCGCCCAATCCTACGATGATGAGCGGGGCGCTGTACCGCATCACTTCCTTCCAGAGCGGCATGTCGAACTGAAAGCGTACCTGTTTTATTTCCTTGAAAAGAATCAGCAGGGTGAACAGGCTTCCGCAGAGATTGCCCAGCAGGTAATAACCCAGCCCCAGGTCTTTATTGTATATATGCCGGAGGAAACTATCCGGGTTGCCGGCCAGTATTTTCGGAACAACGCCCAGGAAAAAAATAACGACGGCCAGGTTGATCACAATACCCATCACGCGGGCAAAAGCGTATCGCTTGGGACGGTTCTCCTGCCGCAACCTGGCAAAAGGCAGGGTGTTCAGGTTGTCGACCGCGATGATCGCGATCATCCACAACACATAATCCGGGTGCGCCTGCAGGTCGGCCCCGGAAACAATCAGGTCTTTACAAAGAATGAGTGCCACACTGAACAGGATGCTGCTGTAAAGCAGCGAGAGCGACAGGGTATTATACAGTTTTTGTTTATCGTGCGTTTGGGAGAAACGGAAATAAGCAGTTTCGAGGCCGTACGCGTATACCACGTTCAGGAAAGGGATGATGGTATATACCTGCACGAGGTCGGCCGTTTTGCCCGGCATCGAAATAAAGAAGGGAAGGGCCATGTTCATCAGGTAACCCAGGAAGCGGCTGGCAATGGTGGGTACGCCGTACCAGAGTGTTTGTCCTGCTAATTTTTTGATGCCGCTCAAGTATATTCCTGATTTGGGTTCAAATTTAGTTTTTAATTCCCAATGCCATGAAGCAGGATCGCTGTTTTATGCCAGCCTGTATCTTTGCCAAAAAGAATACTATGAAACAGATATTGGTTTTGTTTTTCCTGCTGGCGGGTTATGCCGGAATGGGGCAATCGAAAGTAAGCAAGGTGGAATACCAGAAAGCGGATCGGGAAGCGATCGTACATGAACTGCCTTTCGAAGAAGATATGGTGACAAAGGCCATACAGGATACGCTGGAGAAACTGGGGTATAAAGGAAAGGAGAGCAAGGGTTTTGTGGTATACAGGGGTGTGAAGCTGGCGGCCCTGGGCAGCGGCGCCTACGACCTCTACTTTGCCGTGGATAAAAAAAGCAGGAAAGAAAAGAGCAGCTCGCATGTTACGATGATGGTATCAACCGGCTTCGAAGAGTTTGTAACGGAAAAATCGCATCCCGAACTGGTGCATAACGCCAAAGCGTATATGGATAACCTGCGGCATACGGTAGCGCTGTATGATCACAACGTGCAGATCGCCGAACAGGAAGAAGCGGTCCGGAAAGTGGAAAAGAAGATGGAAGACCTGGCCGAAGAAGCGCAGGACCTGCAGAAGAAAATGAAGAAACTGGAAAAAGAGATCGACGACAATAATAAACAACAGGCCGACCAGCAGAAGGAGCTGGAGAAGCAGCGCCAGATCCTTTCTACCCTGAAAGGAACCAATGGCAACTAGATCAGTGAATAAAATTCTTTAACTCGCCCGAGAACCGCGGATTTTTGGTCATGCTGGTATCAGAGAGTGTGTGGAGGAAATAGATCAGGTCGGCTTTTTGGCGCCCGGCAATGGGTATGCGCTTGCGCAGCAGGGTATCCAGCGTGGGTTGTGTAACGATGATACCGCCATTGTAATGGTCGAGCACGGCGTTGAGCGACTGAAAACGGCCATCGTGCATGTACGGAAAGGTGAGGGCCACATTGCGCAGGCTCGGTACTTTGAATTTCAGCGAATCTTTTTTGTCGCCGGTGATCCGCATTCTTCCATAATCATTCAGAAATTCATTCACGGGCAACCCGATGTTGCGGAAACTGTAATCGGTAAACAAGGGCTCGGGATGACAGGAGGCGCAGTTGGCCTTGAAGAACGTATATCCATTCTGTTCACTGTAGGTGAACGTTGCTTCTCCCCGCATCACTTTATCGTATTTCGAATTGGCCGATACAATCGACCCGGTGAATTGCGCCAGTGCTTTGAGCATGCGCTGGCTGTTGATCTCCGGCGTGCCGAAGGCGGCCCTGAACATCCGCAGGTAGGAAGTATCCCTTCTCAGTTTCAGCAATACACTATCCAGGTTCTCGCCCATTTCATTGGGCGCCGTGATGGGTGAGAGCGGTTGTACTTCGATGTGGTTCACACCGCCATCCCAGTGCAAACGCGGCATCCAGGCCAGGTTAAACAGGGGCGGGGCATTGCGGGTGGTAAAGGTATTGTTGTAACCATGGCTGAGATCGTGATCGTAGGAAGAAAAAGCGCCGAATTGCTGGTGGCACGATGCGCAGGGAAAATTGCCATCCTTACTCAGCCGGCCATCATAGAATAATTTTCGTCCCAGCTGAAATCCCTGTTCGCTGAGTTTGTTCTTGGCAAAAATATCATTCGCCGGTTTGGGCCATCCGGCCGGTATCCTCCATTCAATATAATCGGGCGGACCGGCTGTTTCTTCTTTTCGCCCGGCGCCGATCAGCAGCAGGCCGCCCAGCACAATAGCCAGTATTGATATGATGACGCCCGGTTTCAAGGATTGATGATTTGTCTGACGCGAAACATCTTGCTGTAATTGTCGGCGATCTTTTTGGCCAGTTCGCCCGGCGAACTGCAAACCGGGTGTTCGGATATTTTCAATTCGTTGGGCTGCTGCCACCAGGCAGCGAAGTCTGTTTCAATGATGATCTCGGTTGTTTTTCCAGCGCTCACGTTCACCGGAACCGGAAAGGGGAGTTTGATGTTCTTCAACACGCTGTTTACTCCGGCAAAGCCGCCGATATGGTATTCTACCTTCCGGTTCACCAGCTTCGATTGGGGCGAACGGCCTTCCATCTTGGCCATGATGTATCCCGTATTCCAGGTCCAGAACATATCGTTGAGCGGATCGAGCGCCCCACTTTGTGCACCACTGACATTACGCAAACTGTCGACACCCAGTAAAAACACCAGTCCATCATACGTGCCCGCCAAAGCCGTGAATCCAAAACTCAGCGATTGAGCATTGCTTTGGTCGACCAGGTGGTAGCTGTCGAGTTCCTTGAAAACTCCTTCCGGGAAGGTAAGGGCCAGGTTGCTGATGTAGTATTTGAAACGGGTGATGGTATAGGTTTCGGAGAAGGGATTGGTAAATACGGTGCTGTCGAGTAGTATGGGTTTACCGGTTACCGTATTGACGAAACTGATTTTCACCAGGCCGGGTTCGGCGGATTGTCCGTTGGCAAATGAACCGGCAGCGGTCAGCAGGAGAAGAAGTATGTAGGCACGGCAACGCATCGTTTACCAGTTATCCCGGCTTATTTTTTTGCGGAGTTCTTTAACAGCCGCGTTCTTTTTTTTGTATTCAATCCTTTTTTCTTTCGACTCCCGGCTCGGTTTGGTGGCTTTTCTCTTTTTCGGAACGATGAGGGCTTTATTCACCAACTCATTCATTTTTCGGATCACCTCTTCCTTGTTACCCAGCTGGGTGCGTTCGCTCTGGCTTTTTACCAGCAGGGAGCCATCGGCAGTCAGTTTATTGCTAAGTTTTTCCTGCAGGCGGTTTTTAGCTTCTTCCGATACCAGTTGGGATGTTTGTATATGCCAGTATCCCTCCACCATGGTCTCTACTTTATTTACATGCTGGCCGCCTTTTCCGCCACTCCGGGCGGTTTTGAACCTGATCTCTGCGGATATATCCACCATCTCTTCAAAATTAGGCATAAAATAGACGAATTTTGGGCTCGTATACGTTTTATTTAAGGCTAATATTTCGGTAAGAACCAATTTTTATACATTTTTGCAAGTAACCAACCGTCAGTAAATGGATCGGGGAATTTATCAGTCATTAACGGATCGAAAACAGCAGCATAAAAAGTCATTTGCCGTACTCATCGACCCCGACAAGGTGAACGACAGCAACATGGATCAGTTGATCCGGCTGGCGGTGGATGCAAAGGTTGATTATTTTCTCGTGGGCGGCAGCCTGGTGATCTCCAACTACCTCGATGACTGTGTAAAGCTGATCAAACGGAGTTGTTCCATTCCTGTTATCCTTTTTCCCGGAAGTCCGAACCAGGTAAGTAAATACGCCGACGGATTGTTATACCTCTCACTCATCAGCGGCCGTAATGCCGATCTGCTCATCGGGCAGCATGTTGTTTCGGCGCCGGTGGTTAAGCAGAGCGGGTTGGAGATACTTCCTACCGGTTACATGGTGGTCGATGGTGGAGCGCCTACCACGGTGTCGTATATTTCGAATGCCAGTCCGCTCCCTTCAGATAAGAACGAGATCGCCATGTGTACGGCGATGGCAGGTGAGATGCTGGGCATGAAACTCATTTACATGGATGCCGGCAGTGGCGCAAAACGGGCCATCACTGAAGACATGATCCGCCAGGTGGCGCATGTGATCGAAGTTCCGCTCATTATCGGCGGCGGCATTACGGAACCGGAAAAAGCCTACCTCAATTGCAAGGCCGGGGCCGATGTGATCGTGGTGGGCAACGCGATCGAAAAAGACGCTTCCCTGATCCGCGAAATGGCGGCCGCGGTACACAGTGTACCTGTTAAGGCCTGATCCTCCCTGTGAAACCTTCCCGTAAGCAGAAATTACAGAATTTAGTTATCTTGTAGAGTACGGCGCTGACCCCACCACTCACCTTAAAACGATTGCTATGTCTGCTTCTCCGGTAAACACCGTTGTCATTCAGCAATGGATCGCTGAGCAACTCGACATCCAGCGGGTAAAGGAAAAACTGGCTGCCCTGGGCTATGATGAGGAAACAACGAGGCTGCACCTGGCCGAATTCAAAAAGATCAAGTACGGGAAACGTCAATTTGCCGGGTTCGTATACCTGGCCATCGGTGCGGTGCTGGGATTCATCAGTTGTATACTAACCGTCTTTAACCCGGTGCCTGAGTTGTATAACTGGATATTGTTCGGGCTTACATCTGTAGCCGTGCTGATCATTTTCCTGGGCCTGTATTACCTGCTGGAGTGAGCTTATTCCCTTTCAGGCGGCAAACATATGCCGTTTACAGGTGCCGATACGTGATCACACTCAATGCATAATCAGCCGGGTTCGGTGGCTGGGTATTGATGGTAATCTCTTTCACAAAACCATTGCTGGTATTATAAACATTCGTATAGCTGTAATCGACATGCACTCCACCACTTCCACCGGCCGAAAAACTGTGGTGCTCATTCTGGGTTACCCGGTTGCTGTATTGTGGTAGTTCCCAGACAAGCGTTTCGCCCGAGGGGAAAAGCCCATAGGTTTTGAAATTACTCAGTTTCGCAAACGGGCTTTGTTTGTTATCATACGTGAAAGCGGATGTTGCGACAAGTTCGAATAAACCCGAGCCAGCATTGAGCCAGTAACGCTTATTGCCTGTTACATTGCCCAGGGCATCGATGGAAGCCGTGTCCTTCTGATCCGGGGGGATATACGAACTGTTAGGAACATTGATGCCGATGAAGGTGCTGAATCCATATACCTTTCCGGCCGCATGGGTGTATGTCCTGACGGCTCCGATGGAGTAATACACAGGGACTGGTACCGGTGTGCTAACCGAATTGATCAGGGAGTCTTTGAGATTTTTTCCGGCATTGTCGAAGAAATGAAAAACAATACTGGTATCGTGACGCAATAGGGTTTGAGCCTGGTCGTTGGCAGAAATGGAGATTGTTCTTGATTTGAACGGCAGGGTATCCGTGCCGTTGTAATAATAATCCCGGGAAACCTGCGTGTAGTTATACAGGTCTTTCGACACATTGCTGATGGCCGTTACCCGTTTCAGGTTGTCATAGTTGTATGTAGTTATCCCAATCGTATCCCGGACCCCGGCCAGCACGGTAATGTCATATATCTTGGAAACATAATTACTGTCGATGACTGGGTTGGGCGGATTGATGATGGAAACGGTATCGAAGGATATTTCTTTCTGGCAGCTTTGTCCGAAAATCAGTAACACTGCAGAAAGAATGCAGACGTGTATGCGGGGTCTCATGAAAGATATTTTACTAAAAATAGCGAATTAAGCGGATCTCCGGATAAATCAGGCGGCCATAATTGTTTTTTCCGAATCAGCGCATACCTGCCTGCACCGCGATCCTGTTCCTTGCACCCGAAGCGCTGAGCTGGCTAAATGCTGCAAGGCATTCTTAAATTCAACTATCTTGCAGACCCTGGCCGGGCCCGAACCAGGAGAACGTCAAAAACTTTCTATCTATGTTTCGCCAACTTTTCCTTTTTGCAGCATTGCTTTCAGCCATCTCTTCTTCCGCACAGGTAACCGATCACAAACCCGCTCAGTATAATGTAAGCGGTATTCTCTGGCAGCAGCAGAGCGGCGAATACAAGGCCCTCTGTTACCAGGCCTATAACCTTGCCCGCATGCGGCTGGAAGAAATATTACGTACCTACCGGGATACCGTACCCCTGGCCATCGTAACCGATGTGGATGAGACGGTGCTCGACAACAGCATCGGGGCCGCCAAGGATATTGTGAGCGGCCGTACCTACAACGACAGTTCCTGGAAAGTTTGGGTGGAGTACGCGAAAGCGCCGGCCATGCCGGGAGCGGTTGAGTTTTTCAATTACGCGGCCCAGCACGGCGTGCAGTGTTTTTATATTACGAACCGCAAAGAGACGGATAAAGCGGCAACGATCCGGAACCTGAAAGAGCAGGGTTTTCCGCAGGTGGATGCGATGCACGTGATGTGCAAGCAGGGATCGGTGAGCGATAAGGAACCACGCCGGCAGGAGGTGGCGAAGCAGTACAATATCGTTTTGCTGCTGGGCGATAACCTCAATGATTTCGACGATCTTTTCTTTGATAAGCCCACCGTGGTGCGCAACGCGAATGTTGATAAAGTGCAATCCTATTTCGGCAGCCGCTACATCATGCTGCCCAATGCCACCTATGGCGATTGGGAGAATGCGCTCTGGCATGGAAAAAAACTCAGTGCCGAGGAAAAAGACAAACTGAAGTGGGATTCACTTGTTATATATTGATGCTGTGTTTGCACAAGGTTACCCGCATTTCCTATCTTCAGCCTTCAACGCTGTAATCATTGAACCGTTTTAACGCCCTGACCGGATTCCGATGCCTGCCTGGTCTTTCTGCATCACAACCGTAAGTACTGGCGGGATCAGCTTCACCCGGAGATCCTGCGGTTGTTCAATGAATTTCATACCGGTGTTTCTCTTTTCTTTGTGCTGAGCGGATTCCTGATCGCGTATACCTATGCCGATGATCCCATGCGCTCGGGTAAGTCGTATTCCCGCTATATACTGCTCCGCCTGGCCCGCATCATGCCCCTGTACTGGCTGGTGCTCACGGCCTACTACCTCGATCCGGCTTTTGGCAGGATGAAATTCTCCTGGCTCACCTATTCCCTGTTCCATGGTTTTTCGGATAAACACAACCTGGTAGGTATCGCACAGGCCTGGTCGCTGAGCGCCGAGATGATGTTTTATTTCCTGGCCCCGTTATTATGCCTGCTGCAACGAAAGCATGTATTCTATTTACTGGGCTCGTTGTTGTTTTTGTTTTTACTTGCCTGGGGAGCGGGAGCATACTGGCATTACCTGGATGGAAACCCCGAACGGTTTTTTTACCCGCTCCGCTTCATTCTTACGGGTACATTTTCGGGCCGCAGCGCCGAATTCCTGGGGGGGATGCTGCTGGCCGCGGCAATCCGGAACAGGCGTACGGCATGGCTGGAACGGACACGGTTTAAAACGCTGATCGGTTTCCTTGGAATTTTCGGGGTAATCTACTGCATCGGATTGTTTGAACCGGATCTGTACGGCTACGGAAGAGATCACGCGGCCGGGAGGATTCTTGAGTTATTCGTATTGCCCGTTTTTGTAGTACTGGCGCTGGCCGGCCTGATCTATGAACGTACCTGGCTGCAAACTTTTTTCTCCTCGAAATTGCTGGTATTGCTCGGCAATGCCTCTTTTGCTTTTTACCTCGTGCACATCAGCTATGTAAACCTGAAACTCCGGCAATGGGTGTTGATGCCCGACCGGAATTTTATCCTGCTCTGGATTATATCCATTGTGTTGTACCTGGCCTTTGAAAAGCCCATTTACAACCTGTGCCGGAAAAAGCTGAAGTGATGGTTGGGCACTGCTTATTTTACTTTCTCCACCCGTGAAGGTGTATCCTTTCCACTGATGATCGTTTTGCTGCTGAGCGCAATGGCCTTGATGATCTCGGCCATATTGTTCATATCGAGTGTGCCGATCTCGTCGCTTTGTTTGTGATAATTGGGTTCGTTGTTGGGAGCTTCCTCCATTTTGGATGTAGAGATCGTATGTGCAGGTACGCCCAGTTCGGCGAGAGTGGCATTGTCGCTCCGGTAGAATAAATTCTGTTTGGGATAAGGATCGGGTTCAAAATGAAATTTAGAACCTTCGAGGTTGGCCTGCAGGATCTTTCCCATATCGCTTTTTTCGTACCCGGTGATGTAAGCGCTGTTGGTGCCCCATTTGCTTTCGGTGCCGATCATTTCGATGTTGAACATGGCCACAACCTTATCGGGGTTCATCTGCTTGCTGAAATAGCGGCTGCCGAAACCACCGATCTCTTCGGCGGTAAACGCCACAAAGATCAGCGTTCGTTCGTTGTTTTTCATTTCGCCGAAATACCTGGCCAGCATCATCACAGCCGTTGTGCCGGCCGCGTCGTCGTTGGCGCCGTTGAATATGCTGTCCTGGTTCTTATCGGGTTTGCCGATGCCCAGGTGGTCGTAGTGCCCGCTGAATACCACCAATTCATCTTTCCTGCTCTTGCCCGGTATCACGCCGATCACATTCTTGAGGTACTGGGCGGTTTGTTCGTTCTTGATATGCAGGTTGAAAGCGGTGGGATTGAGATTGCCGGTAAGAACAAACACCTGCGAAACCCCGGAAGGGAACTTGGCATTCCCGGCAAAGCGTTGTATGCTTTTGAAACGGTTCCGGTGGGCTGTATCCACCAGTACCAGGAGATTCTTTTCCAGTTCGAACAGGGGAAATACTTTCCGGTTGAACGTATCGGTGGCTCTGATGATCACCACTTCGTAATCTTTCAGGGAGTTGATGCTGATCTCTTTGGCGGTGGTATTGGCGGCGATATTGTCGGTTGTGAGCGGTTCGTTGTCGATGGACCCGCTTACTTCCACCGGCTTGCTTTTGGTCATGGCAAACTCCTGGAAATAGCTTTTCAGGTTGCCGAAATATCTGAGTTTGCTTTTGGCGAATTCCGCCGCGATGAAATCGGCGGCTTTATCAATACCCGGTGTAAAGGTTTTGCGGCCCTGCATATCGTCGGCGGAAAGAATGCGTTCGATGCGTTCCACTTCGGTGGGGTTGATGATCTTATCGATCTTCTGGGCAAAAGAAAACAGGCTGATAAAGCCTGTTGCGAATGTTACAAGCAGTTTCTTCATTGCTGATTTTTAATTCGTCATTATTAATTACTAGAGACTCATCATTTCCTTGAACTTCACCGCCTGCCTGCGGCTTACTTCGATCTTTTCGCCGCCGTGCAGTTCCAGCAGCAGACCGCCGTTGAAATACGGTTCGATCTTTTCGATCATGCGCAGGTTCACAATGTGTTTGCGGTTTGCCCGGAAGAAAACTTTTTCATCGAGCCGTTCTTCCAGCGCATTCAGGGATTTTAAAATAAGCGGTTTGTAGGTGCCGAAGAAAACCTTGGCGTAATTGCCCACGCTTTCGAAAAGCCGGACATCGCCCAGTTTTACGAACCAGCAGCGCTCACCGTCTTTCACGAATACCTGGTCGTTTTCGGAAAGCACACCCCGGTTGATACCCGCCATCGCCGTAGCCATTTCTTTCTCTTCGGCCTGCTGCAATTTGTGAATGGCGTCGGCCAGGCGTTTGGGTTCTACGGGTTTCATCAGGTAATCCAGCGCATTTACTTCAAAGGCCTTCAGGGCGTATTCGTCGTACGCGGTGGTGAAGATCACGTGTGGGGTGCTGTCGAGTTCGGTAAGCATATCGAACCCGGTTTTACCCGGCATCTGGATATCCAGGAAGACCAGGTCGGGAGAGAGACTTTCGATCTTCTCGAGTCCTTCCGTGGCATTGGCTGCCTCGCCGATCACTTCGATCTCGGGGAATTCCATCAATAATTTTTTCAGTTCGTTACGTGCCAATCGTTCATCGTCGATGATCAGTGCCTTGTGCATGGTATGCGATTTAGTTCGTTAATTAAACAGTTACGGGCAGGATTACTTTGGATTCGACCAACCCGCCATCGATATTACGGATTTCGAAGGCGGCCTTGCCCTGGTACATCAAATTTAACCGATCCTGGGTGCTTTTGATGCCAAAACCTTCGCCGTTGATGTGGCCATTCAGTTGCCCGGTATTCTGCACCGATAATTCCAGGTGTTCGTTGGTGAAACGGGCAACGATGCGCACCTGCCCACCATTAATGAGTTTGCTGATGCCGTGTTTGATGGAGTTTTCCACCAGGGTCTGCAGCATCATGGGAGGAACGGGTTGTTCCAGGGTATCTTTATCGATATCCATTTCCACTTTCAGCCGTTCTTCAAAGCGCATCTGTTCCAGGGCCAGGTAATCTTTTACAATGTCCAGCTCGCTTTGCAGGGTTACGGTTTCGGCTTTTTCGGCCTGCATGCTGCTGCGCAGGATATTGCTTAACTCGGTGATAGCCCTTCTTGCCCTTGTCGGGTTCTCGTCCACCAGCGCCCGGATACTGTTGAGCGAATTGAATATGAAATGCGGGTTGATATGCGCTTTGATCGTTTTCAGTTCGAGTTCTTTTACGGTCGATTCCAGCCGCAGCCGGTCGAGTTCGCCTTTCCGGTTCCTTTCCACATAGTGATAAACAATATAGATGAGCATCCAGATGGCGATGAGCAGGAGGTTGTAGTAAATACCCACCAGGTCCGACCGGTTCTGGTATACCCAATCGCCTTTTTTGTTGCGGTACCAGCCGGTGGTTTTTCTGATCTCGGCGATACCCCGTTTGATGGTGCTGTCGGAGATCAGGGAGGGTTCGCGGTAATATACCAGCGAGCTCAATCCGTATTGCTCTTCCATTTTCTGGGCCTTCTCAAGCTTTTTACTGATCACGTATTTATCGTAGGAATAACCGGAATTGTATTCCACATAATAATCGGCATAAAACAGGGCGGTGCCGGTGGCGCCGACACATATAATGAAGAGAAGAACGATGCGGTTGATGGAAAGTTTGAGCCAGTTGATGCGGATGAGAAAGAAGCGGAGGATGTGGGTGATCAGGATGCCCAGTACCAGGAAGATGACCAGGCTGATGAGGTTTTCTTTTTCGCCGCCCTGCTCCCGGAGACGGTCGCCGAAAACAACGAAATTGAAGTATAAAATGATCAGGCCCCATACGCCCCAACCCGTAAACTGGCATAGCCAATACCTTACATTTGCTTTACTCATGCTTCAAAAATACCCTCCAATATAGTGAAAATACGGTTGGATATGATTAATGGCGAAATGAGTGGCTGGGAGGTGTAAAATATGCTTTGTTTAACGCCTTTTCCCGGTATCAGGCCTGGCGTTTCAACAACCTGAAAGCGTGGGTCCATTGACCCCGGATAATGCCGGGGATACACCAAAGAACGCAGAGTGATTCAATGGGCCGGGCGGCTTCCGCCTTGCCCATGTCTTCGGTTTCCCAGCCGAAGGAATCGAGGATGCCGGTAACCGTTTTTTTCGCTTCTTCATCATTGCCGCAGATAAACATCGTTGGTTTTTCCCCGCCGAAGTCGGGTTTATACATATAGGCATTGCCAACACTGTTGAACGCTTTTACCAGGCGGGCCTTGGGTAATAGTTTCTGCAAACGTTCCATCAGCGATTCATCCATGCTGGTGAAATAGGGAAGAACGCCATTGACAGGCGGGCGTGTATGGTCGATCGGGTTGGTTGCATCGATAACCACTTTGCCGTCGAAATGGTCGATACCACAAATACCGATCGCCTGTACGGCGATATCGCCGGATATGGCCAGTACAATGAGTTCGCCGAAAGCGGCCGTATCCGGAAACGAACCTGCCCGGGCTCCGTTGTTTTCGGCGAGCCATTTTACTACATCCGGTTTGTTTGTATCGCGGGTGCCTAACATGACCTGGTGTCCTTCTTTCAGAAAGGCGGATCCCAATACCCGCCCAACGATGCCGCTGCCGATGATGCCTATGTTCATAAAACGGTGTTTACTGATTAATGATTAGTTTTACAAAGTTGATCAAAAATTGTTCATGGCCAATCCCAATTTAAACAGCGATCCTTCTTTCTTAAAGTCTGCCGACAGGGAATTTGAGAACAGCATCCGGCCGGCGGTGCTGGATGAGTTTTCGGGCCAGTCGCAGATCATTGAGAACATCAGTATTTTCATCAAAGCCGCGAAGATGCGGGGCGAGGCGCTGGATCATATCCTGTTTCATGGTCCTCCGGGATTGGGAAAAACGACCCTTTCGCGGATCGTGGCCAATGAACTGGGGGTGCGTATCAAGGAAACCAGCGGACCTGTGATTGAAAAGCCGGGTGACCTGGCCGGTTTGCTCACGAACCTGGAACCCAACGATGTGCTGTTCATCGATGAGATACATCGCCTGAGTACGGTTGTGGAAGAATACCTGTACGCCGCCATGGAAGATTACCGCATCGACATCATGATCGACAGCGGTCCCAATGCCCGGAGCGTGCAGCTTACCTTGAGCCCGTTTACGCTCATCGGCGCCACTACCCGCAGTGGTTTGCTTACGGCCCCCCTGCTTTCCCGGTTCGGGATCAAATCCCGGCTCGAATACTACGACAGTAAAACCCTGCAGAACATCATTACCCGTTCGGCGAATATCCTGAGTACAAAGATCACCAGTGATGCGGCGGCGGAAATATCAAGACGGAGCCGGGGAACACCCCGTATCGCCAATGGACTCCTGCGCCGGGTGCGTGACTTCGCCCAGGTGCTGAGCAATGGCGTCATCGACCTGGGTATCACCGAGCACGCCCTGCGTGCCCTGAATGTAGATAAACACGGGCTGGATGAAATGGATAACCGGATTCTTTCCACTATCATCGAAAAATTCAAGGGCGGGCCTGTGGGCATTACCACAATTGCCACCGCGGTGGGCGAAGAGCCGGGTACGCTTGAAGAAGTATACGAGCCATTCCTGATCCAGGAAGGATTCCTGCAGCGTACTTCAAGGGGGCGGGAAGCTACAGCCAAAGCCTACGAACACCTGGGAAAGAAAATGACCGGGGGAACGGGCAGCCTGCTTTTTCCGGATACGAAATAAACCTGGTTCGTCGTTAAACAACAGACCGGGACCGTGGTCTGACCACCCGCAAATCTTTATGAGAATCTCCATCACAATCTTCCTGCTATGTATCGTATTGG
>Ga0268298_10004246_pt1 | contig 14114 bp, 14 predicted proteins | sample WWTPWeurt_MetaG_FD_194462 | JGI IMG/M metagenome (GOLD analysis project Ga0268298, IMG submission 194462) | Activated sludge microbial communities from WWTP in Nijmegen, Gelderland, Netherland - WWTP Weurt | ecosystem: Engineered > WWTP > Aerobic digester > Activated sludge | place... | reverse complement strand
AAGCCAATCGTAAGTCTCAATCTGTTTTCCTTTGTACCGCGTGCAACTTCTCTGGCAATGCGGACAGAGTAGCGGCTGTCAATATCGCAGTCAGGGCAGAAGTAAACCTGCCAATGGTCTCGAACCTTCGTGTTCAGGGACAAAGCCCCCTGCTTTAGCTGTGGGGTTCGTTTACAATTCAGCCTTCATCCTTTAAATAGGATGCAACCCCGCAAACTCCAAGCCCGTTGTCTCATCCCATCCCATCATCAAATTCATACACTGCAGCGCCGTACCAGACGCCCCCTTCATAAGATTATCAATCGCGCACATGGACACGATATGACCGTTGCTCTCGTCCAGTTCAAATCCAAGATCAGCATAATTTGAGCCAGCCAGGATCTTTGGTTCAGGCACACGGTAAATTCCGCGCTGTTCTCTCACCACGCGCACGAATGGATTTTCGTTCGCCACCGCTCTATAAGCTTTCCACAAATCTTTCGTCGCCACACCAGGCCTGGCCCTGGCATGAGCCGTTGCCAACACCCCGCGGACAATGTCCACAGCGGTCATGGTCAACGAGACATCTTTTACACCCATTTCCTGAATCACTTCAGCCGTGTGACGATGTCCAAACGCCGAGAACGTCCGAATCACATTCGCGCGTTCCGCGTGCAGCGAACCAGAATTTCCTTCCGCGCCGCCTTCGGACGAACCGACTTTAATTTCAATAATTACTGGCACAGACAGATCGATCAAATCCGCTTTGACCAATGGCAGCAGTGCAAGGTTGCTCGCCGTGGCATTGCATCCCACCCCGCTGATGTAACTCGCTTTGGAAATCTCTTCGCGATGAAGTTCAGGCAAGCCATACACAAACTTGCTCAACCATTCAGGCGCAGCATGAGCTTCGCCATACCATTTTTCATAGAACACCGCATCCCGCAGACGGAAGTCCGCCGCGAGGTCAATGATCTTTGTGCCAAGTTTGGCATACTCTTCGATATGCTTTTGCGCCTGTCCATGCGGCTGGGCAAGGAATAGCACATCCACAGATTCCAACTGCGAAGGGTCGCTGAATTTCAACTGCGTCTTCTTTCGCAAGTTGGGATGAGTCTGATACACATACTCGCCCACACGCGAGCGTGACGTCACCTGCTTGATGTCTACATTGGGATGACCCAACAACAAACGCAATAATTCTCCACCCCCGTACCCCGAACCGCCAATGATAGAAACTGTAGTCATCAATAATTACTCCTTATAAAACCAGTGGAAAGTAGATAGTGGAAAGTGGCTAGCATTTCACCACCCACCACACACTATCCACCGCCCACTGCGCTCTTCACTGTGTAATCCACGATCTCGCCCGCAATATCAATGCCGCTCACAGGCTGCATAGTGTGGAATTCCATCGTGTGATTGATCTCGTTGACCAAATAACCGCGCTCGGTATGTTCGATCAAGTCCACGGCCAACACGCCGCCGCCAACCGCCGCAGTTGCCTTCAAGCACATTTCTTCGATCTCAGGTGTGATGGGACACAACTCCCCTTCCCCGCCGCGCGCCGTGTTCGTGATCCAATGCTCAGACTTGCGATACATTGCTGTCAACACACGGTCACCGATCACAATCGCGCGGATATCACGCCCAGGTTTCTTGATGAATTCCTGAATATAAAAAACCGAATGCTGCACCGACCCAAGTGTGGCCTTATGTTCAAGCACCGCCTCTGCTGCATCGCGGTCGTTGATCTTCGCCAGCAACCTGCCCCATGAACCGACGACAGGTTTCAACACAACAGGATAGCCAAACGCTTCTATCGCATCTAATGCAGCTTCGGGCGTGAAGGCCACCACATTACGCGGCTGCGGCACCCCCGCCTTCGCCAGCATCGCAGATGTAGTCAACTTGTCACCGCACACTTCTGCCACCGCCGCTGTGTTCACCGTCGGTACACCAAATGAATTCAGCAATCGCAGAGCATACAATCCGCTTGTGTAGCTGATACTGCGCTCCAGCACCGCATCAAATGCACGCCACGGCTCGGGGTTTTCCAGGTCAAACGAAATCGCGCGATCATCGAGCCGCTCATAATCAATGCCGCGTTTTTCCATCGCCGCAAAGATCCATTTTTCTTCCACACGCACACGCGAATAAAGGACGCCTATCTTCAATCTCTTTTGCATAAGAATCATCCAAGAGAAGACGGAAGCAGAAGGCAGGTTTTTCTGCTTTCCGCCTTCCGCATTCTGTTATTCTCCCCAATCTTCCTGTTCCATGGGTGCGAGTTGCACAGCAGCAGGTTCAATCGAAGTCACTTCGAGATCAACACCGCAATCAGAACACACAATGATCTCACCAGCTTCGGTGCCAGCGTCTAATCCAATTTGAGCTTCACATTCAGGGCAGGTAACAGTGGACATTTTTTATTCTCCTTTGATTTTTTCAATTTGATTTTTTACAGATTGGAGACTCGTGCCGCCAATCGCATTTCTTTTTTCGATGGATTTCATCGGGTCGAAAACTTGATACACATCCGCCTCAAACGCTGGACAGAGTGCCTGATACGCTTCGAGTGACAGTTCCTCCAACCCGATATTTTTCTCCCCCGCCTCGCGGACAGCTTTTCCTGCTATCGCGTGAGTCTCGCGAAACGGAATCCCTTTTTCAACAAGATAATCCGCCAAGTCCGTCGCCATCATGAACGAGTCAATCGCATTTCGCATTCGGACAGGTTTCGCAGTGATGGTTTTCAACGCGCCAGCAATAACAGGAAGAATCGCCAGCAAAGTATCCGCCGCCGTAAAGACAGGCGCTTTATCTTCCTGTAAATCTTTATCATAGGTAGATGGCAAGCCTTTGAGCGTGGCGAGCAATCCCGTGAGCATTCCAATTAATGTGCCAGCCTTACCGCGAGTCAATTCAAAGACATCGGGATTCTTTTTCTGCGGCATCAGGCTCGAACCTGTTGAGAAGGCATCCGAGAGTTCGAAGAAACCAAACTCAGCACTCGTGTACAAGACAATTTGCTCAGAGAGCTTGCTCAAATGGATGCCTGTCATCGTGGCGCAGAATAAGAACTCAGCGGCGAAGTCTCTATCTGAAACAGAGTCGAGGCTGTTTTGGGAAGCGACTGCAAAGCCAAGCGACTCAGCCAACGCGGCGCGGTCGACAGGGACGGGTGTACCAGCAAGTGCGCCAGAACCGAGCGGCAGGATAGAAACTCGTTTATTCAGGTCATTCAGTCTCTCGCGGTCACGTTCGAGCGGCCAGTAGTGACTCAGCCACCAATGCGAAAGCAGAATCGGTTGGGCACGCTGCAAGTGAGTGTAGCCAGGCATGCTGGTCTCACCTGCGAGTTCAGCCTGCTCAACAAGAGCTGATTGCAGAAGGCTGAAAGCTGAAAGCAGTTCGGGTATTGCCTGTAACATCCACAACCTGAAATCAGTAGCAACTTGGTCGTTGCGGCTTCTTCCAGTGTGGAGTTTCCCTGCGGTCACACCGATTAACTCGGTGAGGCGGCGCTCAACGGCAGTGTGGATATCTTCATCGGAGGGGACGAAGATAAACTCGCCCGAAGCGAATTCTTTTTTGACAGTAGCAAGCCCGAGTGAGATCGAGGCGTATTCTTCATCCAAAAGAATATTTGCCCTGTGCAACGCATTCGCCCACGCGATGGAACCATCCACGTCCTGAATCGACATGCGCTGGTCAACGGGCAGGGATGAATTCAAGTCCCAGGCTTGATCGTTTAGTTTGGTGGAAAAGCGTCCGCCCCAGAGGGTCATAAAATCTCCTTAGTAATTGGTAAATGGTAATTACCATTTACCAATTACTATTCTCTAATCCCTTTTGAATTTCGAATAATCAGGTTTCGGCATATCGAGGCCGGAAACAGGCAGGCCATTCATCGCGCGGACTTTCATGCTGAGGCCATACAGGCGGATGAAGCCCTCGGCGTGACTCTGATCGTAGACATCTTCTTCGCCGAAGGTGGCGAAATCCTCGCGATACAAACTGAACGGAGATTTCTTACCAGCAGTGATGATGTTGCCCTTGTAAAGTTTGAGGCGCACCAGACCAGTGACAGGCCCCTGCGTGGAATTGACAAAGGCGTCAATCGCTTCGCGCAAAGGTGTGAACCAAAGGCCGTTGTATGTGACTTCAGCATATTTCACGGCGACCATTTCTTTGAAGTGCATGGTCTCGCGGTCAAGCACAAGTGACTCGAGTTCGCGATGCGCATACAGCAAAATGGTGCCGCCGGGAGTTTCATACACGCCGTGAGACTTCATACCCACGAGGCGATTCTCAACAAGATCAACGCGGCCAATGCCGTGCGCGCCGCCAATGGCATTTAACGTTTCGACAATCTTCGCAGGAGAAAGCTTTTCGCCATTTACTGCAATCGGATTACCGCTTTCAAATTCGATCTCAACATATGCGCCTTCTTCGGGAGCGTTCTCAGGTGAAGTCGACATTTGGAACATGGATTCTTCAGGTTCATTCCACGGGTCTTCGAGCAGGCCGCCCTCATGCGAAAGATGCCAGAGGTTTGAGTCACGGCTGTAAATGGATTTGATGGTGGCGGTGACAGGAATGTTGTATTTCGCCGCCATCGCAATCGCATCTTCGCGGGAGCGAATGCTCCATTCACGCCACGGAGCGATAATTTTGAGGCGTGGGTCAAGCGCCATGACGGTTAATTCAAAACGTACCTGATCATTCCCCTTGCCAGTTGCGCCGTGTGAAATTGCATCTGCGCCGACTTCGTGCGCGACATCAACAAGATGTTTTGCAATTAATGGACGTGCCACCGATGTGCCCAATAAATACTTGTGTTCATAAACCGCCCCCGCCTTCAGCATTGGAAAAAGATATTCAGCAGCAAACTCTTCCTTCATGTCATGGATGATGCACTGGCTCGCGCCGCTGTTGATAGCTTTCTGTTCGAGTCCGCGCATGTCTTCATCACCCTGTCCCACATCTGCACAAAAGCAGACCACTTCACAGCCGTAGTTTTCTTTCAGCCAGGGCACGATCACAGACGTATCCAGTCCGCCTGAATAGGCGAGGACAACTTTCTTCACTTGCGGTTTTGATTGCGGGTTCATTTATTTCTCCTTGGTTAATTTGGAGTTCCAAAGCTCGCTTCGGAAATTGCGGGAGCAGGTCTTGGAACTCCAGAGTGAAAATAAAAACAGCCACCCCAGAAGGATGGCTGTTTTGGATTGACTTGTGCTTATTACTTAGCGCACGTTTGCGTTTGCTCTGCCGTCAAAACAAAAAACTCCCAACCTTCTCAAAGAAGTGGGTTTCGGACGACGTGTACGCGGGAGTGCAAAAAAGCTAAACATGTTGGGCGGTATTCTACTCGAAATATGAAATGAGTCAATGGTTTTTGAAAGTCAATTTTTAAGAGTACCCAAATGGATACTCTTATAGTTACAACGAATGTAACTAACGCCATTTAGTAACACGTTCTGGGATGCGCTCGTCTCTTAACTCCTGACAAAGCTTCTTCAACCTCGGAAGTGCCCCTTTCCATTCCAAATCTTTGAGGCCTTCTTTCAGCGGAACATCTTCTCGAAGCGTGGATAGTTCTCTGAATAACAAAGCATCTTTGTAATTGTTTTTTAGATTCTCAAGCAAGGTCGTGGCACGACCAAGACCCAGTCCTAATTTATTCGGGTCATTGGGAATTCCCTCGATGTGTTTGTACTTCGCCAGCACCGTCGAAGTAGATTTCTCTCCCCAACCTTGAATGCCTGGGTAGCCATCAGCAGAGTCACCTACCAATGCTAGAAAATCAGGAATGGATTCAGGGCTGACGCCGAATTTTTCAATCACACCTTTTTCATCCAAAACAATTTCGCGACGGCGGTCCCAACAAACGACTTTGTCACGCTCCACCATTTGCGTCAGATCCTTATCCACCGAACAAATAATAACTTGCTCCACTGACTTGATCTTCTTGAACTTGGCCACTGCCGCCGCAATCGCGTCGTCCGCTTCAAACTTGACCATGGGCCAGGTCACCACCCCCAAGGCTTTGACCGCCGCCTCAGCCAGTGGAAATTGATTCAAGATAATAGGGTCAACGCCTTCACTTGATTTGTACCCCGCAAACATCTTATTGCGAAACGACTCGATAACATGGTCGAAGGCAACTGCAACATGTGTCACTTCGGGGTCATTTAGCAGCAACATCATGCTTCGAATCAGCCCAAGTGTTGCGCCGACTTCCTGTCCGCTGAGAGATTTTTTGGGCGGCGCGCCAAAATGAGCGCGGAATAATTCATACGTGCCATCAACCAAATGGATCTTCATTTCTTCCAAACTCCTGCGCACTTCTTTTGGTTCTTCCCATCTGTTTCAGAGGCGATCAATGCCTGCGCTTTTTCCCGAATCGATTCATCCCCAACTTCGTTGTAGACATTTCGCATCGAGACCAAAATATCATAGCGGATCAAATGCCCGTTCTTTTCAGCAGCACATTCCCTAAATCGTTTTTCCATCCCAGCCAGATACAGCTTTTGCTGCTTCTTGCCAACAACAGCCACATTCCACAGCGACTGCATGCAATGCCGAGCCGTGACGAAGCGTTCATCTTTCGTTACGTTGAGCAATTTTTCATAATCCTTGAAGATTCTGCCTTTGGGGTCGCTCTTCGCAAGATGAGTCAAGATTTGCGATGTGATCGCACGGATGTGGTTATCCTTGTGCTTCAACCCTTCCACAATTTCGTCCCACGCCTCGTATGCCCAATCCACGGGCTGCTCGGTCTCTTTCATTAAATAATCATAGGCTTTGAATTGAACCTGACCATCGTCCGAGCGGATATTATCCAAATGCGTTCGAATGATTTTATCCATGAGACACCTCTATTTTCAATTATGCAGCATCATAGGCCTGCTTCAACCAGGCAAGCAGTTCTTTATCTATTTGTTTTGGATCTGTGAGGCGTACTCGATGGGTGACCATATTGTGCCACGTTCCAGACGCTTCGAGCCGCGCAGTGGGTGGAACACCTTTAAATTTGATGCCGATATCCATTCGTTCGATGGAAGAAGGCATGACAATGCCAAATTTTTTCCCGTTACGCAAAAGGCTGACGTATGTGCTGGTAGTGCCCACGGTAACATCCGCCCCGAACTTGGCAATTCTCGCGGCAAGAACATCATACGCGCCGCGCCACTTTTCCTTCCTGCCTGAGAATAATTTGGCAATCGCTTCATCCTGTGTGGCTTTGGGCGTATCCACATTTACGATCTCATGAGCAATCGCATTCGCGTGACCATGCCCCAGTTCAAATTCTGACTTGAGCCAAACCATCAATTCGGGATATTTTGTCAGTCCCTTTTTGGCTGCCAGCTTACGAAAATCATCGGGCGTCTTGCCTGTTTTGGCTTTTATATTGTCGAGATAGGCTTGATATGTCATCGAGTTCTCCTATAGTTATTTCTTCTTGCCGCCATACGCATTGAAGTCAACCGCCGCACGGATAAGATCTTTAAGTGCTGCTTCATCAAGCTTATCGCCTTCTGCAATATCAATCGCGCGCGTGGCCTTGGCATCCAAGCCTGCGTTAAATAATTTTTTCGGGTCTGGCAGGGATGCGCCTTTGAAAAAATTGAGTTTCACATGGTCTTTGAAAACGCCCGATGCCACCACATTGCCTTTGCACGTCCACACGGGAACACCCCACTTCCAATCTTCGGCAACTTCGGGAGCAGTTTTCAGAATCAGCGCACGAAATTGCTTGATCCACTTTCCGCGCCAATCGGTGAGGTCGTTTATAAATTTATCGATCTCTTGTGAGGGAGACAGTGCCATTAATAAATTCTCCTTATTTTTGCAACTTGATCAAATCCTTCAACGCTTTTTCCAGCAAGGACTTCTTCGCCTTAATATCCTTCATGTCTGCAAAATAAGCCATGCGTCTGTCCACGTATTCGCCTTCCAACAATTTGCTCTTGACCTTTGAAATCTGTGGATTATGAAACACAAGATGAATGCGTTCCTCCTCCCGTAGATTAAAGGTCACAAGATACTCCCCTTTGTAATTGAAGGATGGAGCATTCCATTTAATTTCTTCGTTGATGTCTTTATTCACACCCTTGATGATGGACCGCACCGCTTCCACCTCCGCCTTGAACGGGTGACTGAGATTCTCAAGAAATTCATTCACCTTATCCGTGCGGCTGACGGGCGATCCCTTCTTCTTTTTCGGTGTGTCGTTCGTCGAGTCTGCCTTAAACGACAATCCTTTTTCCTTGAGCGTCTCGCGCAATATGCCAAGCGCCTTCGGTCCCATCCCATGCAGTTGACCCAACTCCGCTTCGGTGATCTTGGTCAATTGCTCAAGGCTGGAATATCCTGCCGCTTCCAACGCTCGCGTGGCTGGGGCTCCAATTTTCGGAAAATCATTTTTATTTTGATTGTCTTGTTTCATTCAAGTTCCTACATTTTTTATTTAACTAGAAATGCAAGTTCTGTCTGCCACTTTTGCGGGTCTGGCTCAGTATCTGGGTCAGTCGGATACCATTCAATTCGTCCCGCCCACCATTCAACTCCATCTTCTTTTGTAGTTTGCCAGGTGATCTTATTTTTTTCTGCCCAAGCCAGAAATTCAGCAGTCACAGCCACTAAGTTGTCGTAATGTCCGAAATATAAGAATACAGCGTACTGACCTTCGGAAAGGACACCTGTTGTAATGCGGTCGTTTCCATCTATCCTGCTCGCAACTGGAAAGCCAACTTCAATATCAAGTTTCTTTTCCATGTCTGTGGTGAGATAACGAATAAAAGGCGGACCAGAGGGCGTCAATCCCTTGCTAGCTAAAAAGGCATTTGCTTCATCCCAAAATCCTCCAAGCACATCGCCAAAGGGTATTCCCACCTGAGCGCGGACTGCCACATAAGGTTGTTCCTTACGATGTTCCAATTTTGGTTCTACATTCATGGTTCACTCTCCTTAATAAGATGTATAAATTTAAGAGCCATGCTCTTTTATTACTTTGGCGGGATATTCTGATTGAGGTGGAAAAAGTTATCAGGGTCGTAGCGGGCTTTAATGGCAGCGAGCCGCTCCCAGGTCCCGTTTGGATACGCGGCGCGGACTTGCGCCTCATCCACATCCGCAAGGAAGTTGACGTATGCACCGTTATCGCTTTGGCGCAGGGCCGAAGCGAATTCCGTTACCCAGGCTTCATGGATTCTCTTTTCATTGGGATTTTCATACAACGCGGCAAGGTTGACCATGATCCGCGAATTGCGATGAGCGAACGCTGTTGCATCTGCTCGAACGCGGGACATCGCGCCTCCCAATACCCGTAGCTGGGTCACAGCCATTGAGGCACTCGAACTCTGAAGGCGATTCAAGATCATCTCCGCTTCAGAACGGGTGACATGGTCAATAAACATGGTGCGTCCCGCTGCGACCGGGTGATAATCACCGCCTTCTTCGGGAGGGAACATTTCGGGGTAGGTCATCGGGCGGATCATATCCGCATAGGGTGTGGCAATGGAACGGAATTTTGAAATCACCTGCTCCCCCATTTCAATATCGCCAGCATAGACCATCATCGCCATGATGATCACCTTGCCATGCATATCTGCTGGAAGGAAAGGCATAGGCGGCGCGGTCATAATGTTCAGGATGGTGGAAAGTTCGTTCGGCGCAGATTCAGCTTCGGCGATGAAAGAGGCGATAGTGTCCGCAGTTGCAGGCAGGCAAAGCATCCCGCCCAGTACTTTATCCAGTTCATGCAAATGGAATTTGAAACGGGTTGCAACACCAAAGTTTCCGCCGCCGCCGCGGATCGCCCAAAATAGATCGGGATGATTCTGATCATCCACATGCAGGAGTTGAGCATCGGCGGTCACAATCTCGGCGGCCAGCAGATTGTCAATTGTGAGGCCATGCTTGCGCACGAGATAACCGACACCGCCGCCGAGCGAGATGCCGCCAAGACCGACCGTGCCTGTATCGCCAAAGCCTGTGGTGAGACCATAGGCGGCTGTTTGAACAACATACTCGCCAGCGGTCAATCCCGCTTCAGCCCAGGCAGTTTTATCCTGAACATTGATCTGCAGATCCTTCATCGCAGAAAGATCAAGGACGATGCCGCCTTCGGTGGTGCTGTGACCTGCGTTGCTGTGTCCGCCGCTGCGAATGGCAAGCTCGATCCCAGCCTCGCGCGCCACTGAGACAAGACGAGAGACATCACCCGCATCTGCCGCTCGAACGATCGCCGCGGGGTGACAGTCAATTCCGCCGTAGAAGACAGTACGCGCCTGTTCATAGCGCGGGTCATCAGGGGCAATAACCCGTCCGTTGAATAGCGCGCGCAGTTCTGAAATGGAAGGGACAATTTGATCAATCAGGTTGGATTTGATTTTCATTTTTCTCTCCTTATTTCTAAAGTTGATCGGTCAAATTTTCAGCCCCCCCCACCCTGCCTTCTGCCAATGGGAGAGGGGAAAGACTCTTCAATCGAAAGACACGACAATCGGAGTGAGGGGTGTTTTCGAGATCAACCTAGCGACCTTGATTAATTAATTTTATAAATACTCACTCGTAAGCGATTGTTTCACCTTCAACAATTCTTTTGGCGTGCCTTCAAACATGACCTTACCGCCTTTGCTGCCGCCTTCGGGGCCCATGTCAATGATCCAGTCGGCGTTCTTGATGACGTGCAGATTATGTTCAATGACAACGACCGTGTTGCCCGTATCGACCAAACGGTCAATGACTTGCATGAGGTGACCGATATCGGACATGTGCAAGCCAGTGGTCGGCTCATCCATGATATAGATGCTTCCTTTTTTATGTAGCTCGCTGGCGAGTTTGATGCGTTGACATTCACCGCCCGAAAGCGTGCTCAATGGTTGGCCGAGTCCGAGATAATCCAAACCGACGTCGCTCATGGCTTGTAATTTCTTCTTCACCTCTGGAAGATCAAAATACTCCAGCGCCTTTTCAACATTCATGGACAAGACTTCTGAAATATTTTTTCCGTTCAGTTTATATTCCAACACTTCATCTTTGAAGCGCCTGCCCTCACAAACTTCGCAGGGCGATTTGACGCTATCGAAAAACGACAACTCGGTATAGATCACGCCCAGCCCCTGACAGTTTTCACACGCGCCCTTCGAGTTGAAACTAAACAGCGAAGCCTGCACCTTGTTCGCGGATGCAAACGCCTTGCGCACATCATCCAGGATGCCCGTGTACGTGGCGGGATTGGATCGGCTGTTGACTCCGACAGCCGATTGGTCGATCACGATCGCATCTGGATGTTGATGTTGAAACACTTCATTGATAAGCGAACTTTTCCCAGACCCTGCCACGCCCGTCACCACGGTCAGCACGCCCGTTGGAATGTTCACACTGACGTTTTGCAGATTGTTGACCATCGCATTCTTGATCGGCAGTTTACCCGTCGGCGTGCGGAACTCTCCCTTGATCGGTACGGATTGCTGCATGTGTTTGCCCGTGATCGTGTTCGCCTTGAGCAAATTCGCATAACTGCCTTCGAAGACGATCTCGCCTCCATGCGGACCCGCGAGCGGACCGACATCCACGACGTGGTCTGCGGCTTTGATCACGTCAGGATCATGCTCCACGACGATGACCGTGTTGCCCTTGTCACGCAGTTTCTGCAGTAACTCATTCATGCGATGCACATCCCGTGGATGCAGTCCCACGCTCGGCTCATCGAAGATATAGATGACATCGCTCAGGCTGCTGCCGAGGTGTTTCACAATTTTTACGCGCTGTGACTCTCCGCCTGATAATGTATCCGTCTCACGGTCGAGGCTGAGATATTCCAAGCCAATGTCCACGATATTCTGTAACCGTTCGAGAAGCGCTTTGACGATTGGCTCGGCGGCGGGTGTTTTGATCGTTTTCACGGCTTCGATCAATTCAGGGATTTCCATGCTCGTCAGGTCGGCGATATTGTAGCCATTGATCTTGCATTTCAGGATGGTCTTGTTCAATCGCGCGCCGTTGCATTCGGAACAGGGACCCATTGTCATAAATGGCTCAATCGATTTTTGAGTGCGCTCAGACTTGGTTTTTAGATCCTGTTTGATGTACTTGTTGGTAAAGCGGTTGATAATGCCTTCGTAGGTCAGGTTGAAATCTTTTGCCCCCATCTTGGTCTTGACTTTGATCGGCTCGCTATATAAAAGGTCGTGCAATTCCTTCTGGGTGTATTTGGAAATTTTCTTATCAGGGTCGAATAAACCTGTATTGATCAAATTGCTCCAGCCCCAACTATCCACATTGTATTCTGGAAACAGAATCGCGCCTTCATTCAAAGATTTGGATGTATCCAAAAACTTGTCCATATCCACATCCAACTTACGACCAAGTCCGTTGCAGTTCGGGCACATCCCTTGCGGGTCGTTAAAACCAAAGACGTTAGTGGGTCCCACATGCGGCTGTCCGATGCGCGAGAACATCATGCGCAGGATCGTGTTGATGTCGGTGATCGTGCCCACGGTCGAGTGTGAACCGCCGCCCATCCGCTTCTGATCCACCACGATGGACATGCTCAAGTTCTCGATGGAATCCGCTTCAGGCTGGGCATACTTTGGCAGGAAGTTCCGCACGAACATGCTGAAGTTTTCGTTTAGCAAGCGCTGTGACTCAGTGGCAATCGTATCGAACACAATCGAAGATTTGCCCGAGCCGGATACGCCGGTAAAGATGGTAATTTTTCGTTTGGGGATTCGCAAAGACACATTCTTCAAGTTATTTTCGCGTGCGCCGCGAATCTCAATATATTCCTGGGGCATGGTCTCTCCTCTGAAATCTCTGCCGAATGGTTAACGCATTGGGTGGGCAAAAGCAAGGCTTTCACCCACCCAGATAAAATGTCCAAATATTTTAGAACGTTTATTCTAAACAGTCAAGGCAAAAACGATTCTCAACTCACTGCTCTATTGGGGCACAAACCGTTTCCAATGTCCCTCAGAAATAACTTCGGCAACGCCATCCACCACTTTGATGGCGGTCTGATCGTCAATCCCGTAGGTTGGCACTGGTACCTTGGCAGCCATTCTTTCTACTTTGGCCGTGGAACTTTCGGGGTGGTTCTCGTGATCCAGATGCGGAAGCAACGCAAAGTCAACCAGGCCCAGCCCCTGCTCGATGACAAAGGGCGCATTGGGGTCATCGTACGTCTCTCCAAAAATAGGTGCCGTCACCATGCTGCCAGCGCTCACCCCCACGTAGACCGTCTTACGCAGCGACGGCAGGAGTTCTGCCAGTCCAGACTCTCGCATCCAGCGGCACAGATACAGGACATCGCCGCCAAACACCAACAGGGCATCAGCCTCCTCGACAGGAGTGACCCAATTCTCTCTCTTGATGCTGGGTAGGGCCGTGAGCTCCAGCACGCCCAACGATTTCCAACCCAATTCGGTCAGGGGGCTGGGACCTAATCCGCTGATGAAACGGTAGGCCATTGAAGGTCCGACGGAGAAAGGATAGATGGCGGTGGGAATGCAAAGGGCGCTGGACTCGGCAATCGGTTTGCCCAACAGATCGACCAACGCTGTCTGGATACTTGCATTCTTGATACCAGCTGAGGTAAGCAAAAATTTCACAATGTCTCTCCAGAACGATTTTAAGAACCTAGAGGATTCGCACTTGTTTTCAAACTCAACTCACCGATTTTTTCACGAGCGCGATGATCTTTGCCTCTTCGGCAGAGGTCAATTTTATCAACGCGAAGGCGGCAGCCCACATATTGCCTTCATCCAGTTTCGCATCGGGTTGAAAGCCGAAGGTTGCATACCTCACACCGAACTTACTTGCAGCCTGAAAAAAGCAGATGACCTTGCCACCCGCGTCGGCATAGGCGGGCATGCCATACCAGGTCTTCGGCATGAGCTCTGGCGCAGCAGCAGTAACGATCTCATGAATCCGCTTCCCCATGGAACGATCCGTTGGATTTTTCATTCCACTGATCGCCGCAAGGATGGCTTTTTCACCTTCTGCCCTATCTTTGCCTGCACGTGCTTCTGCTTTCAACTCCTGGGCGCGAGCCTTCATTGCGGCTTTTTCGTCGGCTGTAAATCCTGCACCAGTTGTCTTGGTGGTCTTTTTCGCTTCTG
>Ga0268298_10004245_pt1 | contig 14115 bp, 12 predicted proteins | sample WWTPWeurt_MetaG_FD_194462 | JGI IMG/M metagenome (GOLD analysis project Ga0268298, IMG submission 194462) | Activated sludge microbial communities from WWTP in Nijmegen, Gelderland, Netherland - WWTP Weurt | ecosystem: Engineered > WWTP > Aerobic digester > Activated sludge | place... | reverse complement strand
ATGATCGCCAGCCGCACCGGCTGGCCGTCGATGTCGACGGTGAGGATCGCGGGCTCGGTGCCGCCGGCGTAGCTGCCGGCGCCGTCGGGCATGTACTTCGCGAGCGACGGGAAGTGCTCGACCAGCGGGTTGTACTCGCTGCCGATCATGCGGTGGATCTTGTCGCCGCGGCCGAGAAAGCGGCCGTCGGCGGCGACCAGGATGGCGCTGTTCCACTGATCGCGATCGGTGGTGGTGACCGCGCCGATGAGGAGCGGGCCCGTGGTGGTGCCGCGGATCGACAGCGGGTGGTTGCGGGCGACGTCGGCGGTGAGGTCGCGCGGCACCTCGAACGGGTAGGCGACCTCGCTCCACACGACCAGATCGGCGCCGGCGTCCTCGAGCATGCGCGACGCGCGGCGCAGCTGCTCGAGGTGGCTGGCCCGCTCGCGGGTGCCGGCCGGGACGTCGACCCGCTTGTTGGGCTGGACCACGCCGATCGTGATCTGCCGGGTGGCGCCGCCGCGATCGACGCGCACGCTGCCGAGCGCGAGCGCGGCGGCGAACAGGGCGACGCCCGCGGCCGGGCGCCAGCGCCGCTCGCGGCGGGTGAGCGCGTCGTAGATCGCGCCGGCGAACGCGGTCATCAGCGCGGCGATGCCGACCGACGACGCGGCCGCGGCCAGGTGGCGCAGCGGCGCGACGCCGGCCTGGCCCAGGGACAGGCTGAACGGGAACGGCGTCGGCAGCACGACCTCGACGACGACGAAGCCGAGCGGCAGGCACAGCGCCATCGGCCACGGGCCGCGCGGGTGATCGCGGCGGCGATCGCGCAGCGCGCGGGTGAGGCGCGCGCCGAGGAGGAACAGCGCGCCGTGGTACGCGGCGAGCAGCACCAGGCCGAGCCACGCCACCGGCGTCGGCAGGTGGGCGTTGACCCGCAAGAGGTAGACCATCCAGTGGAAGCCACCGACGGTGAACGCGAACGCGGCGGCGCCGCCGTAGAGGCCGGCGCGGCGGCGGGTGGGCGCGCGATCGATGGCCCACGCCGCGGGCAAGGCGGCGATCCAGCCGAGCGGCCACCAGGTGATCGGCTGGGCGGCCAGCACCCACAGGAGGCCGCTGACCAGCGCCGCGCCGAGGCCCCAGCGGGTGCTGCGCGCCGGGCGGTCCTGCCAGCCGGCGGTCATGCGCCGCGGTCCGGATCGGGGACGATCAGCTCGAGCGCGCGCGGCACGACGGTGAACGTCGCCGGCAAGATGCCGGGGGTCTCGCCGTCGACGTCGAGCTCGACCACCTGGCCCGGCTCGGCCGGCGTGGCGCGGACCACGCGGGCGCGCCGGTGGCTGATCTTCTCGAGCGACAGGTGCGTGCCGGCGTACATGCGGCGGCTCTTCAAGACGAAGTCGGTCATCGACATGTCGCCGATCGCGACCACGTCGAACTCGCCGTCGTCGAGCGCGGCGTCGGGCGCGACCATCATGCCGCCGCCGAAGTAGCGGCCGTTGGCGATCGCGACGGTGTTGATCGTGAGGTCGACGCCGTCGGCGGGCGTGTCGTCGAACGACAGCCGCACGCGCTGGTTGTCGTACTGCCACATCGCCTTGGCGGTGGCGGCGAAGAACGACAGCGAGCCGAAGCGCTTCTTGGACTGGTTGACCAGGCGATCGGTGAGGCCCGACATGCCGAACGAGCCGATGTTGGCGAACATGCGCACGCCGGGGCTGCCGTCGCGGCTGACGTAGTCGATGCGGCCGACGTCGATGCGGCGGCGGTGACCGGCGGCGAGGATCTTGACCGCCTTGGCGAAGTCCTTGGGGATGCCGACGGTGCGCACGAAGTCGCCGCCGGTGCCGAACGGCAACACCGCCAGCGCGGCGTCGCCGGGGATGCGGACGCCGGCCTCGAACCAGCCGTTGGCGACCTCGTTGATCGTGCCGTCGCCGCCGACCGCGACGACGATCTCGGCGCCGGCCTCGACGGCCTGGCGGGCCAGGCGGGTGGCGTCGCCCGGCGCGGTGGTGAGCGCGGCCTCGAACGGCAGCTCGCGGCGGATCTGATCGGCCAGCTCGGACCAGCGCCGGCCCAGCGAGCCGCCCTGCGACCTGGGGTTGGCGATCACGACGACGCGCGGGTTCATCGCGCGCAGTATCACCCACCGGGCGGCGCGCGTCTCGGGCGAGGGATCGCCTCGGCCAGCGGCGCGGCGTGGGCCGTGGTCAGACGGTCGGCGGCGGCGCGGTCGGCGGCGCGGTGCGGCGGCGCCCGACCATGCGATCGGCGTCGGCGCGGGTCATCGCCGGGCCGATCGCCGGGCCGGTCACCAGATCGCAGCCCAGCCGCTCGAGCAGCGCGAGCTGCTCGGGGCGGTGGACGTCGGTGGCGAGCGTCAGCCAGTCGTGGTGGTGGGCCAGCGCGATGCGGCGCTCGACGACCGTGGCGGCGGTGCGATCGCGATCGAGCCCGGCGACCGCCCACGCGGGCAGCTCGAGCAGATCGATCGGCGCGCCGGCCAGGAGCCCGAGCTCGGCGGCGCCGAGGTCGACGTCGCGCACCGCCACGGTGACGCCGCGCTCGACGAGCTGCTCGAGGATCGACGCCGGATCGACGCGGTGGAAGCGCGGCACGCGGACGACGACGGCCTCGGGGTGCGGCGCGGCGAGCAGGCCCGCCGCCAGGCGCGCGCACATCGCGCCGTCGGGATCGAGGTCGGCGTCGAGCAGCACCACCGGCTGATCGCGGCCGCCCCAGGTCGACGCGCACTGCAGCGCCGCGGTCAGGCACGCGCTGCCGTCGCCGAGCCGGGCCACGGCGAAGCCGAACAGCCGGCGACGCGGCAACTCCAGCACCGGGCTGAAGCACGGGTCCTCGGACGCGGACACAGTGGGAGCCTAGCGAGCCGGTCGGCGATCAAGTAGTACGTCACGGTTAGCGACCGGTCAGCGGCGCACCCCATGGACCCGGCCCTCCTCGCCAAGCTGCTTGAACCATTGCCACCGGGGATCGGTGGCGGGGCGGCGACCCAGGCCGCGCGCCGGGCCCGCGGGCAGGTGTTCACCCCGCCGACGCTGGCCGAGGCGGTGGTCGGGCTGATCGCGGCGGAGCTGCCGCCGCGGCCGCGGCTGCTCGATCCGGCGTGCGGCGACGGCGCGTTCCTGCGGGCGGCGCGCGCGGTGGTGCCGGCGGCGGCGCGGCTCGGCATCGAGCGCGATCCGGCGGTGGCGCGGGCGGCGCGGGCGGCGACCCCGGGCGCGACGGTGCGGGTCGCCGAGGCGCTCTTGGCGGCGCGGGTGCCGAAGGTGGACGCGGTGATCGGCAACCCGCCGTACGTGCGCTCGGTGCGGCTGCGCGCCAGCGATCCGGCGCTGTGGGCGGCGCTGCGCGGCCGGTTCGTGGCGACGTCGTTCGGCGAGTGGGATCTGTACGGCGCGTTCCTCGAGCGCAGCCTGGACTGGCTGGCCGGCGACGGGCGGGTGGCGCTGATCGTGCCGTCGCGCTGGCTGACCGCGCGCTGGGCCGGGCCGCTGCGCGCGCACCTGGCGGCGCGGCAGGCGGTGGTGGCGGTGATCGAGCTGGGCGCGGCGCAGCTGTTCGCCAACGCGACGACCTACGCGTCGATCGCGATCCTCGGCGGCGCGCCGCAGCCAGGCCCGCGGCCGATCCACCGCCACGGCGCCGACGGCTGGCGCACCGACGCGCTCGACCTGACCCGGCTCGGCGACGCGCCGTGGATCGCGCCGGCGCCGCAGCGGCGCGCGCGCGGCCCGGCGTCGCTGACGCTGGGCGACGTCGCGGTGATCGCCAAGGGCGCCGGCACCAACGCCGACCCGGTGTTCGTGTTGCCCGACGCGCGGCGCGACGGGCGGTGGCTGCGCGCCGGCGACGTGGTGATCGAGGCCGCGGCGGCCCGGCCGTGCCTGCGCGGTCGCGACGTCGGCGCGGCGCCGACCGCGTGGTGCGTGCTGCCGTACGTCGACGGCGCGCTGCTGCCGTGGGCCGAGGTCGAGGCGCGGTGGCCGGCGGCGGCGGCGTACCTGGCGGCGCGGCGATCGCTGCTCGAGGCCCGCGAGCGCGGCCGGTTCGTCGGCGATCGCTTCCACGCGTTCGGCCGCCCGCAGAACCTGGCGTTCCACCTCGATCCGGCGCCGAAGGTGGTCATCCCCGACGTGGTGCGGGCGCCGCGCGCGTGGATCGATCGCGGCGGCGCGCTGGTGCTCGACTCGGCGTACGCGGTGCGGCCGCGGCCCGACGCGCCGGCCCGCTGGCGAGACGTCGAGCGCCTCGCGGCGCTCTTGGCGTCGCCGGCGGTGGCGGCGTGGCTCGATCGCGCGAGCGTGCCGCTGCGCGGCGGCTACCGGCGCATGAAGACCGCGTACCTGGCGCCGATGCCGCTCGCGTGAGACAAGGCGCGGCATGGACGATCTGATCCTGTACATCGGCAACCGTCGCTACTCGTCGTGGTCGCTGCGGCCGTACCTGGCGCTGGCGGCGTCGGGGCTGCCGTTCGAGGCGCGGGTGATCGAGCTCGACCAGCCGGCCACCGCCGCCAACATCGCGGCGGTCAACCCGGCCGGCCGGGTGCCGGTGTTGCACCACGGCGCGCTGGTGGTCCACGACTCGCTGGCGATCTGCGAGTACGTGGCCGAGCTGGCGCCGGCGGCCGGGCTGTGGCCGGCCGAGCGCGCGACCCGGGCGCGGGCGCGCGCGGTGGTGGCCGAGATGCACGCGGGCTTCGCGGCGCTGCGCAGCGCGATGCCGCAAGATCTGATCGGCCGCTACCCGGGCAGCGGCCGCACGCCCGAGGCGCTGGCCGACGCGGCGCGGGTGCAGGCGATCTGGCGCGGGCTGCGCGCGGCCGCGCCCGCCGGCGGGCCGTTCCTGTTCGGCGCGTTCACGATCGCCGACGCGTTCTTCGCGCCGGTGGTGGGGCGGTTCGTGACCTACGGCGTCGAGTTCGACGCTGCGTGCCAGGCCTACGCCGACGCGGTGTGGGCGCTGCCGGCGTTCGCGGCGTGGCGCGAGGCGGCGGCCCTCGAGGCGCCGCTGCCCGATCACAAGTAGCGTTGGTCGTTACGGCTCGTCGGCCGGCGCGGCCGGCGGCGTGAACGGCGTGTCGGTGAGGTTGGCGACCGCGGTCGCGAGGTCCGAGACCTCGACGCCATCGGGGGCGTTGCGCCGCAACATCAGCGCGCAGGTGCCGCACGCGGTGGCGACGGTGCCGCCGCCTTGCGCGGCCAGCTCGGACAGCCGGCGGCGGGCCATCGCGTCGGCGACCGCCGGCATGGTCTTGGGCAAGAGGCCGGCGCCGCCGCAGCACTCGGCGTCGACGCCGGACCACGCGAACTCGCGCACGTCGGCGACCTGGCCCAGCACGCGGCGCGGCTCCTCGAGCACGCCGGCCGAGCGCGCGAGGTAGCAGGGGTCGTGGTAGTAGACGCGCTTCTTGGTGGCCGGCGTCGGCAGCTTGTCGGCATGGGTCGCGAGGAACTCGGCGATCGACACGACGTTGGTGCCGACGGTGATGCCCTCGCCCTGGTACAGCGCGTGGATCGCGTGGCGGCACGCCGAGCAGCCGATCACTACGGTCTGGAACCGGCGCAGCGCGGTCGCGACCTTGCCGGCGTGCCAGCGGAACTCGTCGGGCAGGCCGGCGGCCAGCAGCGGATAGCCGGCGCACGCCAGGCCGGCGTCGATCAGCGGCACCGGGCCCAGGCCGAGCCGCTCGAACACCGCCTGCGCGGCGGCGACGTCGGCGGTGCCCTTGTCGAGGCTGTCGCAGCCGGGCCAGAAGCCGATCGCGCCGGTCGACGCGAACGCCTCGGCGCCGAACCGCTCGCGGGCGTCGGCGGCCAGCCGCTGATCGCGAGCGCGGAACCGCTCGCCGTAGCCGGCCAGGGTCGGGTGGCCGGCGCCGCGCTTGTTGGCCTCGGCGCGCCCGGCCAGGAGCACCAGCCCCGGCTCGTTGTCGTGCGCGCAGTACACCGTGCACTGCCGGCAGCCGGTGCAGGCCCACAGCGCCTCGGTGGTGTCGGGGCGCCACGGCTCCTGCTCGTGGACCAGCTTGTTGAGCCGATCCATCTTGGCCTGCGGGATCTGCGACTCCTTGCCGGTGGTGGTCGACACCGGGCAGGCGTGGCGGCACATCTTGGGGCAGAAGGTGCAGTCGTCGAGCTGGCGGGCGACGTCGGGGGTGGTGAAGCGCTCGGACATCTCAGCCCTCCGTCAGCGCGCCGGGGTTCATCACGCCGCGCGGGTCGAGTTCGGCCCGCAGCGCCTTGAGGTACGGATCGAGCGCGGTGGGCCGGGCGCCGAGCAGCCACGCGCCGGCGGCGGTGGCGGCGGCCTCGGCGCGGGCGACGGTGGCGGTCAGCGCGTCGCCGACGAGCGGGTCGCCGCTGGCGTCGACCAGCGTGGCGAACAGCACCGCGCCGTCGAGATCGAAGCGCGACACGTGCAGCCGGGCGGCGGGCACCGCGCGGCGGACCGCGTGGTACGCGGCGGTGAGCTGGCCGGGGCCGGCCGAGGCCTGGAAGGTCGGCCCCGGCTCGGGCGTCGGTTCGGTGCCGAGCCGGCGGCGCCACCAGCGCTCGGCCAGGCCGAGGTCGGCGACGGCGCCACCCTCGGCGGCGACCGCGCTGGCGATCAGATCGCGATCGCACGCGGCCAGATCGGTGGGGCCGGCGGTGGCCGCGACCACCAGCGCCTGGCCGTCGGCGAGGCCGGCCTCGGGGAAGTGCAGGCGCGCCTCGGTGGCGTCGACGATCCGCAGCCCGGCCGGCGCGCACTCCTCGCGCAGCGCCAGGAACGCGGCGGCGATCGCGGCGTCGACCGACGGCAAGACGTAGGCGGCGAGCAGCCGCGCCTCGGGGCGGCGGTGCAGCCGCAGCACCGCGGCGGTGATGTAGCCGATCGTGCCCTCGCTGCCGCACAGCGCGCGCGCCAGGTCGGGACCGGTCGAGCGGCGCGGCGCGACCCGGGTGTGGATGGTGCGGCCGTCGGCCAGCACCGCCGACACGCCGGCGACCGCCTCCTCGAAGAAGCCGTGGCGCGCCGACGACTTGCCCGGCGTGCGCACGCCGATCAGCCCGCCGAGGCTGGAGCCGAGGATGCCGGGCGGATAGTCGCCGAGCGACAGCCCGCGCGGCGCCAGGATCTTCTCGAGCGCGGCGCCGGTCAGGCCGGCCTGCGCGTGGCACAGCATCGAGGTCTCGTCGAGCTGCACCACCTGATCGAGGCGCTCGCTCGACAGGTGGACCCGGCGGCGCTCGCCCAGCCCGCGCACCCGCGCGGCGCGGAAGCCGGCGCCCACCGGCACGATCGCGGCGCCGGCGTCGGCGGTGAGGCGCACGACGTCGGCCAGCTCGGTCGGCGAGCCCGGCGTGACCGCCAGCGCCGGCTGTCCGGGAATCGGACGGACGTGATCGGCGCCGACGACGGCGGCCAGCGCGGCCTCGAGCGCGACGGTCACCGCGCCTCCCACCGCCGGGCCGCGAGGCCCAGCTTGCCGGGGTTCATGATGTCGTCGGGATCGAAGCTGCGCTTGAGCGCGGTGAGGATCGCCATCGCCTCGCGGTGCTCGCCGGCCATGTACGGCGCGCGCAGCATGCCGACGCCGTGGTGGTGGCTGATCGTCGCGCCGACCCGGGTCGCGGCCTCGAGGCCGTCCTTCCAGAGCTGATCGTAGAGCCGCTCGCTGGCGGCCTGGTCGGGCGCGTGGGCCGCGAACGTGAAGTAGATCGAGCAGCCCTCGGGGTAGGCGTGGGAGAAGTGCGCCATCACCACCGCGTGCTTGCCGAGCGCGGCCCGCACCGAGTGGTACAGGTCGAGCAGCGTCGCCCAGCTGGTGGCCACCTCCATCGTGTCGACGAAGGCGCCGTCGCGGAACACCGGCGACATCTTGTAGCTGACCGCGTAGCGGCGGGCCAGCCAGGCCCGGCCGGGCTCCTCGCCCAGATCGCGGGCGCCGGCGCGCTCGAGCTCGGCGAAGGTCAGCGCCGCCTCGACCTCGGTGCGCAGCCGCGCGCCCTCGAGCCCGATGATCAGCTTGCAGCCCTTGCGCGCGATCTTCTCGGCGACGGTGCCGACCACGCGGTTGACCAGCCGCGGGCGATCGAGCACCGCGGTGAAGGCGTCGCCGCGCAGGCCGCGCCGGGTCTTGCGCACCATGCCGAGCAGCCGCTCGAGCGGGCCGTCGTCGTCGGTCGGGCGCGGCGGCGGCGGCAGCGGCGGCAGCGCGCCCTCGCCGGGCAGCGGCACCGGCGCGTGGGTGTGGCCCCAGGCGGCGGCGTCGGGATCGTAGTGGTGATCGCCGAAGCTGTTCACGAAGGTGTCGAGCTCGTCGTACAGCCGCACCACCGCCGGCTTGAGCCCGCGCTGCAGCACCCGGCGCAGCGCCTCGACGCCGGCGGCGACGTTGGGCACCTCGAAGCCGCGGAACAGCTTGAGCTGCGGCGCCGGCGACAGCCGCAGCCGCGCCGAGGTGATGATGCCGAGCGTGCCCTCGCTGCCGAGCACCAGCTGGGTCCAGTCGGGGCCGCCGATCGCGCGGCGCGGCCCGTCGGTGTCGACCACCTCGCCGGTGCCGGTGACCAGGGTCAGGCCGGCGACCCGATCCTCGACCTTGCCGTACTTGGTCGACAGCTGGCCGGCGGCGCGGGTGGCCAGCCAGCCGCCCACCGTCGAGCAGTAGATCGACGACGGGAAGTTGCCGAAGGTGTAGCCGCGGCGGGTCAGCTCGCGCTCGAAGCGCTCGCCCGACAGCCCGGCCTCGACGTCGACCACCTGATCGCTGGTGCGGATGCCGCGCAGCGCCGCCATGCGCTTGGTGTCGATCGTGATGCCGCCGAAGCGCGGCACGACGCCGCCGCACACGCCGGAGCCGCCGCCGTAGGGGATGATCGGCACGCCGAGGTTGCGGGCCATGCGCACGATCGCGGCGACCTCGCGCACGGTCTCGGGCCACACCACCGCGGTCGGCAGCATCGTCGGCGCGACGCCGGCGCGGCGGGCCAACAGCAAGCGCGGCCACATGTCGCGCGCGTAGGTGTCGAGATCGCCGGGGCGCACCGAGACGCGGCGCGGCCCGACGATGCCCTCGAGCTCGCGGCGCACGCGGTCGGCGTCGGCGACCATGCCGTCACACTACGGCGGGGCGGCGTCGGCGTGCAAGCGCGTCGGGGCCTTGCGTCACGCGCGCCCGCGATCGAATGTCGCGCCATGAGCACGCCTCGCTTCGCCGTCGACCGCATCCACCGCATCGCCGTGATCGGCGCCGGCACCATGGGCCACGGGATCGCCCACGTCGCCGCGCTGGCCGGCCACGACGTGCGCCTGTACGACGTGACCGCCGAGGCCGCCGCCGCGGGCCGCGCCAAGGTGGTGGCCAACCTCGGCAAGGGCGTCGAGCTGGGCAAGCTGGCCGGCGAGCTGCGCGACGCCGCGCTGGCGCGGCTGACCGCGACCGGCGACCTGGCGGCGGCGTGCGCCGAGGTCGACCTGGTGATCGAGGCGGTGCCCGAGAAGCTCGACCTCAAGCAGCAGCTGTTCCGCGAGCTCGACAAGCTGACGCCGGCGAGCGCGCTCCTGGCGTCGAACACGTCGTCGTTGTCGCTGGCGCAGATCGCGGCGGCGGTGGGCGACGGCGCGCGCGTCGTCGGCATGCACTTCTTCAACCCGGTGCACCTGATGAAGCTGGTCGAGGTGGTGCGCCACGCCGGCACCGACGCCAGCGCGGTGGCGACCGCGGTCGGGCTGGCCGCGGCCTGGGGCAAGACGCCGATCACGGTCAAGGACAGCCCGGGCTTCGCGTCGAGCCGCCTCGGCATCGCGCTCGGCATGGAGGCGATCCGCATGGTCGAGGAGGGCGTGGCGTCGGTCGAGGACGTCGACACCGCGATGAAGCTGGGCTACGGCCACCCGATGGGGCCGCTCGAGCTGACCGATCTGGTCGGGCTCGACGTGCGGCTCGGCATCGCCGAGTACCTGGCCGACGCGCTGGGCACCAGCTTCGAGCCGCCCGAGCTGCTGCGCAAGATGGTCGCCGACGGCACGCTCGGCAAGAAGAGCGGGCAGGGGTTCTACCGCTGGGTCGACGGCAAGCGGGCGTGAGCGCGCCGATGATCACCGTGGCGGCGCACCCGCTGCTCGACGTGGGCGCGTTCGTGGTGCGGCTGGCGGCGCCGCTCGAGGCGCTGGCGCCGCCGCCGTTGCCGCCGCCGGCGCCAACCGACGCGCCGGTCACCGATCAGGTGCGCGCCGAGGTGCGGGCGCTGCTGCGCCACGGCGGCTACAAGCCGTCGGGCCGCGGCAAGCCGGCGTCGGAGTACCTGGTGGCGGCCCACGCCGAGGGGCGGTTCCCGCAGATCAACCCGCTGGTCGACGCGTGCAACCACGTCTCGCTGTGGAGCGGGCTGCCGATCAGCGTGGTCGATCTCGATCGCACCGTTGGGCCGCTGGCGATCGGCGTGTGCGCGGCCGGCACCAGCTACGCGTTCAACCCGTCGGGCCAGACCATCGACGCCAGCGGGCTGCTGGCGCTGTTCGACGCCGACGGCCCGTGCGGCACGCCGGTCAAGGACGCGCAGCGCACCAAGACCCACGCCGCGACCCGCGCGGCGATCGCGATCGTGTGGGGCAGCCGCGCGCTGCCGGGGCGCGCCGCCGCGGCGACCGCGTGGTACCGCGCGCTGGTCGCGCCGCTGGGCGCGGTCGAGGACGTCGCGCTCAGCGCTTCGCCGTGAGCGTGGCGCCGACCGCCACCAGCGCGGCGACCGCGCCGATCGCGAACAGCACGACGCCGCGCCCGACGCTGGCCTCGGGGATGGTCGGCGCCAGCGCGTAGAAGCCGGCGCCGGTGGCGATCGCGCTGGCGCTGGCGACGCCGGCGACCGCGGCGGCCAGGCGCCCGGGGCGGCGCGCGGCGATCGCGCCGGCCAGCGCGAGCAGCGCGAGGCCGGCGATCAACCCGCCGACGTAGACGCCGGAGCTGCAGCGCTCCCACAGCCCCGAGCCGCGGACCCACGCCAGATCGCCCATGCCGCACTCGCCGCCGAAGCAGCGCTGGGTGCCGGCGGGGCCGACGTGGATCTCGCTCCCGAGGTTCCACCAGCGGCCGCCCTCGACGGAGATCGCGAAGCCGGCGGCGCCGACGAGCGCGAGGACGATGGTGAGCAGACGACGGGCGAGCGACACGGCGGCATTGTGACGATCGCGCGGAGCGGTGCAACCCCCACCTACATCGGCGCCGTCGATTTGTGCTCGAACGGGTTGATCACCCCGGTGGCGGCGGCCAAGACTCGACACTCCATGCAGTCTGCGCGCGCGCTCGCCGGGATCGCGATCGGGGTCACCCTGGTCGCCGCCGCGCCGGCGCGCGCTGCGGGGCCGGTCGCCACGGCGCCTGCGCCGGTCGCGCCGACGATCGCGGCGCCCACGCCGTTCGCGCTGGCCGGCTTGATCGATCGCGCGGGCGCGCAGCTCGCGACGTGGATGCTGGCCCCGACCACCTGGGCGCCGGCGCTCCACGATCTGCCGATCGCGCTGCTGGTCGAGACCCGCGATCTGGTCGCGCGGCTGACCACCCGGGCCGACGCGCTGCTCGCGCTGTTGCCGGCGCCGGCGATCCCCGACCTCACCGTGCTGACGACGTCGCCGGTGCCCGACGTCGAGAGCTCGGGCTTCGGCTGGCGGATGCACCCGATCCTCCACTACAACAAGTTCCACTCGGGCACCGACTTCAAGGCCGACCGCGGCACGCCGGTCTACGCGGCCGGCACCGGCGTGGTGGCGTTCGCCGGCGTGCGCAGCGGCTACGGCAAGCTGGTGATGATCGATCACGGCGGCGGCGTGCTGACCCGCTACGCGCACCTGTCGGCGATCGACGTGAAGCCGGGCGCGACGATCGCGGCGAGCGCGCGGCTGGGTCGCGTCGGCGCCACCGGCCGCGCCACCGGCCCGCACCTGCACTTCGAGGTGCGCCTCGACGATCGCCCGGTCGATCCGACGATGGCGCTCAAGGTCGCGGCGCTGCAGCGCACCGATCCGGCCGCCGCGCGGCTGGCGGCGTGGACGCTGACGCCCGAGGCGATGGCCCAGAAGGTCGATCGCCACGGCCCGCCGCGCGCGACCAAGCGCCCGGCCGGCACGCGCCCCGAGCGCCGCGGCGCGCCGCACCGCAACCGCAACCGCTCGTGACGTCGTTCGACGACGTGCTGGCCGCGATCGCGGCGCCGTTGCCCGAGGCCGCGGGCGCGTGGACCACCGCGCAGCACCTCGACCACTGCGCGGCGTCGATCGCCGCGTCGATCGACGGCTACCCGGCGCTCAAGCCGCTGGTCATCCGGGTCACGATCGGCGCGATCGTCAAGCGGCGCTTCCTGCGCGCCGGCGCGATGCGCCACGACACCTGCGCGCCGCTGCCGGGCGGTGCGCCGCCGCCGCTGCGCGATCGCGGCGACGCGCTCGCCTCGCTGACCGCGGCGATCGAGCGCCTGCGCGGCCACGCCGGCCCGCTGGCGCCGCACCCGGTCTACGGCCGGTGCAGCGCCGCCGACTACGAGCGGCTGCACGCGATCCACGTCGCCGACCACCTGCGCGCGATCCGCGGCGCGTGACCGCGGGCGCGCGGCGAGGCGTCGCTAGCGGCGGCGGCGCAGGTAGTAGTGCACGCCGTGCTGCGGGTGCGCGAGGCGGATCGCGATCACGTCCTTGCCGGCGGTGGGCACCGCCGCGCGGAAGCGGCCGCTGGCGTCGAGGTCGGGCGCCTTGCCGTCGACCAGCACCTTCCAGCCCTCGGCGGTGACGCCGGCGACGACCACCGGATCGGGCCAGTCGGCGCGCGGCGGCGGCGCGGTGATCTGCGCGGTCGGCGCGGCGTTGTCGAAGTCGATGCGGACGATCGTCGGCGGTGATGTCCGGTTCCCGGACACCACGTAGAAGGTGTAGCTGCCCTCGGGCAGCGCGCCGGGCGCCAGCGTGTGGGTGCCGGTCGGCGACGACAGGCTCTGGGCCGCGCCCTTGGCCGGCTGCAGCTTCAAGGTCGACGCGCCCTTGGCCTCGCTCCAGCGGATCACCAGCTGCGGGATGCGGTTCTGGTACGTGACCGTGTACTTGTGGCCGTCGGCCTCGAGGATGTTCTCCGGTGGCGTGCGCACCACCGGCGCGGCGCCGGTGTCGCCGGCGACCCGCACCGTGCCGGCCTTGGTGTCGCCGCTGTCGCAGCGCACCCGGTAGCGGGTGACGCCGCCGGTGGCGAAGAACCGCGCGCGCTCCTTGCCGCCGGTCCGGCGCGGCGCCTTGAACGAGCCGGCGTGGTCGGCGAGCTCGACGGTGCCGGGGCCGCCGCACAGCCGCGTGAAGTCGAGCTGCACCGCCACCTTCTTGCCGGGATCGTGGACCGTCGCGCCCTCGCCGGCGGCGACCTCGACGTCGACGGTGGTGGGCGCGGGATCGCGGACGCTGGCCTCGCCGGTGTGGGCCAGCACGCCGGTCTCGCCGGCGGCGGCGCTGGCGTCGGAGACGTCGCCGTCGATCGCGACCGCGCCGCGCTCGACCCGGGCCACGCTCTCGCCGCGGCCGGGGGTGATCGCCAGGACCGAGTCGATCGCCGCGACCATCGCGCCGCCCGGCAGCGCGATCCGCACCTCGGCCTGGCGCGCGGCGATCGTGGTGGTGCCGGCGGTCGGCGTGACCAGCGCGCCGCCGGCGCCGCCCACGGTGAGCTCGGCGGGGCCGACCACGGTCGCGGCGTCGTCGCCGCGGCGGAGCACGACGGTCGCCTTCTTCGGGACCTTGACGACGTCGCCGTCGGCGATCGCCGCGCCGGACGCCAGCGGGCGCGCCGGGCCGCCGGCGGTGGTGGCGGTGACGCCCTTGCCGGTGACGGTGATCGCCAGCGCGCTGTCGGCCGCAGGCGGCGTGGGCGGCGTGGGCGGCGTGGGCGCGGCCGGCGGCGTGGGCGCGGCCGGCGGTGGCTCGACGCGCTCGACGATCGCGCCGCCGATCGCGACGGTCAGGTGGCCGCCGGGATCGAGCGTCACCGCGCCGTCGTCGCGCTGGATCACCGCGCGGCCGACGGTGACCTCGAACCGCACGCCGGTGGCCGAGCTCGACGCGCGCACCGTCGCGCCGGGCGCGATG
>Ga0268298_10004244_pt1 | contig 14115 bp, 8 predicted proteins | sample WWTPWeurt_MetaG_FD_194462 | JGI IMG/M metagenome (GOLD analysis project Ga0268298, IMG submission 194462) | Activated sludge microbial communities from WWTP in Nijmegen, Gelderland, Netherland - WWTP Weurt | ecosystem: Engineered > WWTP > Aerobic digester > Activated sludge | place: Netherlands... | reverse complement strand
TCGGGCGTCAGGCGCTGCAGCAGCTCGCGCGAGCGCGGGCCCATCACCGAGAGCACGCAGTACAGCGCCGTCACATCGGTGAGCACGGCGTGCTCGTCGGGCGCGATGTGCCGGCCGATCCAGTCGGCATCGCGCGTGGTCTGGGCCGAGCCGGTGATGATGAGAAAGCGCTCGGTGCCGAGGCGGATCACGGTGAGATCGCTCTCGAAGCCGCCGCGCTCGTTGAGCACGGCGCTGTAGACCATGCGGTCCACCGGCACGTCCATCTCGTTGGCGCACAGGCGCTGCAGAACGGCCAGCGCGTCGCGGCCCTGCAGCAGCAGCTTGGAGAACGAGCTCTGGTCGTACAGCGCCACGGCCTCGCGCGTGGCGCGCATCTCGGCCTGCATCCAGGGCAGCCAGCCCGGCGTGCCCAGGCCAAACGCAGGCGCCGATTCGCCCGCCGGCCGGAAGTAGTTGGCCCGCTCCCACCCGTTCTTGGCGCCGAACTCGGCACCGCGCGCAGCCAGCCGGTCGTACAGCGCCGAGGTGCGCAGCGGCCGCGCGCTCACCAGCTCTTGCCGGGGCCAGCGCATGGCGTAGTGCAGGCCCAGCGTCTCACCGGTGCGCTGCGCCAGGAGGCGGCGGTTGGCCATGAAAGGCGCGAAGCGGCGCACGTCCACGTCCCACAGATCGGACGGCGCCTCGTCGCCCGCGATCCATTCGGCCATCAGGCGCCCGGCGCCACCGGAGTTGGCGATGCCCGCCGAGTTGAAGCCCGCGCAGACGTAATAACGTCTGAGTTCAGGTGCTTCGCCGAGGATGAAGTTGCCGTCCGGCGTGAAGCTCTCCGGGCCATTGAGCAGCATCTTGATCTCGGCCGTCTCCAGGCAGGGCGTGCGGTGGATGGCATTGGTCATCAGCGGCTCGAACTGATCCCAGTCCTCGCCCAGCAACTGGAACTCGAAGTGGTTCGGGATCGGGTCCATCGCCCAGGGCTTGGCCACCGGCTCGAAGCCGCCCATCAGCAGGCCGCCCACCTCCTCCTTGTAGTAGATGAAGCCATCCGGGTCGCGCATGACCGGCAGCATGGGGTGCACACCATCGATCTTGCCGGTGACGATGTAGAAGTGCTCGGCCGAGTACAGCGGCACGGTCACCCCGGCCAGCGCGCCAAACTGCCGCGCCCACTGGCCGGCGCAGTTGATCAGGATCTCGCAGGCGATGTGCGTCTCCTCGGCGCCGGCCTGCATGGGCCGCACGCGCACGCCGGTGACGCGCCGCGCCGCGCCGCTGCCCTCGCTGTCCACGCCCGTCACCTCGATGCCCTCCAGCAGCCGGGCGCCCCGGTTGCGCGCGCCCTTGGCCAGCGACATGCACAGGTCGGCCGGGTTGGCCTTGCCGTCGCCGGGGATCCAGATCGCGCCTTGCAGATCGTCGGTGCGCATCACGGGGTAGAGATCGCCCGCCTCGCGCGGCGTGATCACCTGCACGTCCACGCCGAAGCTGCGCGCCAGCGCCGCCTGCTTGTGCAGCACCTGCATGCGCTCGGGCGTGCGCGCCACGTTCACGCTGCCGCAGGCCTTCCAGCCGGTGGCCAGGCCGGTCTCGGCTTCGAGCCGGGCATACAGCTCGATGCCGTACTTGCTCATGCGCGTCATGTTGCGGTTGGGCCGCATCTGGCCCACCAGGCCGGCCGCGTGCCAGGTGGTGCCACTGGTGAGCTTGCCCTGCTCGAGCAGCAGCACGTCGGTGATGCCCAGTTGCGTGAGGTGGTAGGCCGTGGAGCAGCCGGCGATGCCGCCGCCGACGATGATCACGCGCGCTTGTGTGGGAAGTGCCATGGCTTGCCTTGGACGCCTGGGTGGTGTGTGGGTGCCGCACAGAATAGCGCGCCGCGAGCGGCCGCCATGCCAGGCTTCGGCCGCAGGGCCCCGCTGCTAGACTGACGCCCCGGCGCACCCGCTCACCCCAGGCCCAGCGTCGCAACACCTCTTGAGCCGCCATGACCCAGGCCAGCGCACCCATTGAAACCCCGGGCAATCTGTTTGTGATCGCCGCGCCCAGCGGGGCCGGCAAGTCGAGCCTGGTGAAGGCGCTGTTCGAGCTCGATTCGCACCTGAGCGTGTCGGTCTCGCACACCACGCGCGCGCCGCGCGGGCAGGAGCAACACGGCCGCGAATACTGGTTCATCGATCAGCCCGCCTTTCGCAGCATGATCGAGCAGGGCGATTTCTTCGAGTGGGCCGAGGTGCATGGCAACCTTTACGGCACCTCGCGCGCGGGCGTGGAAGCCCGCCTGGCCGCCGGCGAGGACGTGGTGCTGGAGATCGATTACCAGGGCGCGCTGCAGATCAAGCGCCTGTTCGCTCATGCGGTGCTGATCTTCATCCTGCCGCCCAGCTGGAACGAGCTGCAGCAGCGCCTCACGCGGCGCGGCGAGGACCCGCCCGAGGTCATCGCCAAACGCATGGAAAACGCCCGCACCGAGGTGGCCCAGGCAAGACACTTCGACTTCGTTATAATCAACGGTTTGTTCGAGACGGCGCTTTTCGATCTGAAGACCGTCGTCCACTCCCAGCGCCTCAAATACGCCGCGCAGCTGCGAAACAAATCGCAGGTGTTTGCAGCCTTGGGCCTGGCCTAAGCCAAGTCACACCGCACCACCACCGAGAGCACCCACCATGGCCCGCATCACCGTTGAAGATTGCCTCGAAAAGATTCCCAACCGCTTTCAGCTGGTGCTCGCAGCCACCTACCGTGCCCGCATGCTGAGCCAAGGCCACGCGCCCAAGGTGGAAAGCAAGAACAAGCCGGGCGTCACCGCCCTGCGCGAGATCGCCGAAGGCGAGATCGGCATCGAGATGCTGCGCCGCGTGCCGATCTGATCGCACCGCTTGCAGCGAACCAGGCGCCTTCGGGCGCCTTTTTCATGGGCGTCATTTCCGCGTTGCCCGGGCCGCTTGGCAATCCACGCTAAATTCGGGTGATGGGTATCCGATCCTTCGCCGCCGAATTGCTGCTGCCAGCCTCCTTGCAGCAGCGCGTGCGCGCCAGCTCGGCCACCGCCGCGCCCAAGGCCGAGGTGAGCACCTTCGCCGCGCTCGCCGAGCGCCTGGGCTACCTGAGCAAGCCCGAGGCCAAGCTCATCCGCGAGGCCTACAAGTTTGCCGACGAGGCCCACCTGGGCCAGTTCCGCGCCAGCGGCGAGCCCTACATCACGCACCCGCTTGCGGTGGCGGGCCTGGTGGCCGACTGGCGGCTCGACGCGCAGGCCATCATGGCCGCGCTGATGCACGACGCGATGGAGGATTGCGGCGTCACCAAGGTGGAGCTGATCGAACGCTTCGGCGCCCCCACGGCGGAGCTGGTGGACGGCCTCACCAAGCTCGACAAGCTGCAGTTCAGCACCCGCGAGGAAGGCCAGGCCGAATCATTTCGCAAGATGCTGCTGGCGATGGCGCGCGATGTGCGCGTCATCCTCATCAAGCTGGCCGATCGCCTGCACAACATGCGCACCATGTCGGCCATGGTGCCCAACAAGCGCCAGCGCATCGCCCGCGAGACGCTCGACATCTACGCGCCCATCGCGCACCGCCTGGGCCTGAACCAGATCTACCGCGAGCTGCAGGAGCTGGCCTTCTCTCACCTCTACCCCTGGCGCCACGCGGTGGTGGACAAGGCGGTGAAGCGCTCGCGCGGCTACCGCCGCGACATCGTCGACAAGGTGCGTCTCGAGGTGGAGAAGGCCTTTGCCACCGCGCGCATGAAGGTGATGGTGAGCGGGCGCGAGAAGACCGTCTACTCGATCTACGGCAAGATGCGCGAGAAGCACACCGGCTTTGCGCAGGTGAACGACATCTTCGGCTTCCGCATCGTGGTGGCCACGCTGCCTGATTGTTATCTGGCGCTCGGCGTGTTGCACCAGTTGTACAAGCCGGTGCCCGGGCGCTTCAAGGATTTCATTGCCATCCCCAAGGCCAATGGCTACCAGTCGCTGCACACCACGCTGGTGAGCCCGCTGGGCTCGGCGGTCGAGTTTCAGATCCGCACCGACACCATGCACGTGGTGGCCGAGAGCGGCGTGGCCGCGCACTGGCTCTACAAGACCGACCGCAAGAACGGCAAGGGCGAAGAATCGCCCATGGGCACGGCCTGGCTGCAATCGCTGCTCGACATCCAGGACGACACGCGCGACGCGGCCGAGTTTCTCGAGCACGTGAAGATCGATCTGGTGCCCGAGGCGGTGTACGTGTTCACGCCGATGAGCAAGATCATGGCCCTGCCGCGCGGCGCCACGGTGGTGGATTTCGCCTACGCCATCCACTCCGACGTGGGCGACCATTGCGTGGCCGGCAAGATCAATGGCGAGCCGGTGGCCCTGCGCGCCGAGTTGAAGAACGGCGACGTGGTGGAGGTGGTCACCGCCCCCGGCGCGCGCCCCAACCCGGGCTGGCTCAACTTCGTGCGCACGGGCCGCGCGCGCTCCAAGATCCGGCACCATCTGAAGTCGATGGAGCTCGAGGAATCGCGCGCCATGGGCGAGAAGATGCTGGCCCAGGCGCTGCGCGCCGAAGGCCTCACGCTGCCGTCCACCGACCCCACCGACACGGCGGCCAACACGGTGTGGCAACAGGTCACCCGCTGGAGCGGCAACCGGGGCCGCGGCGAGTTGCTCACCGACATCGGCCTGGGCCGCAAGATCGCCACCATCGTGGCCAAGCGCATGGCCAAGATCCTGTTCGAGCACGGCGTGCGGCCTGATGCGGTGACGCTCACGCTCGGCCGCTACACCGCGGCGGACGAATCCATGCCCTCGCAGGGCGGCCTGATCATCGACGGCAGCGAGGGCGCGTCGGTGCAGTTCGCCACCTGCTGCCGGCCGATACCTGGCGATGCGATCGTGGGCTACCTGGGCCGCGGCGAGGGCCTGTTGCTGCACACGGCCGATTGCCACAACGGCAAGCGCCTGGCGCAGCGCGACCCCGAACGCTGGATCGCGGTGGAATGGGCCGAGCAGCCCATCCGCAGCTTCGAGACCGCGCTCGACGTGCAGGTGCGCAACGACAAGGGCGCGCTGGCGCTCGTGGCCTCTTCCATCAGCTCGGTGGAGGCCGACATCGTGCACATCGACATGGACAACGACCGCGACGCCGACGTGGCCGAGTTGCGCCTGCTGGTGAGCCTGCGCGACCGGCAGCACCTGGCCGAAGTGCTGCGCACCCTCAAGCGCTCGCCACCGGTGCTGCGCGCCAGCCGCGTGCGCCCCTGAAGTCCATGCTTTCAAGGCGCCGGGCCAACGGCGCTTGAACCCACTTTCCTCCCCCACCCACAAGAGACAAGCCCATGCGTGAATACCTGCAGTTCTACATCAACGGCGCCTGGGTCGACCCCGTCGCGCCCAAGCAGATCGCCGTCATCAACCCGGCCACCGAGAGCGCCGCCGGCCACATCTCGATGGGCTCGGCCGCCGATGTGGACAGGGCCGTGAAGGCCGCGCACGCCGCCTTTGCAAGTTACTCGCAAACCAGCGTGGACGAGCGCGTGGCCCTGCTCGAGCGCGTGATCGCCGAATACAAGAAGCGCTACGCCGACATGGCCGCCGCCATCACAGAGGAGATGGGCGCGCCCGCCATGCTGGCCGAGAAGGCGCAAGCCGCGATGGGCGTGGCCCACCTGCAATCGGCCCTGGCGGTGCTCAAGACCTACGCCTTCCAGGAGGCGCGCGGCACCACGATGGTGGTGAAGGAGCCCATCGGCGTGTGCGGCCTGATCACGCCCTGGAACTGGCCGGTGAACCAGATCGCCTGCAAGGTGGCGCCGGCGCTGGCGGTGGGTTGCACCATGGTGCTCAAGCCGTCCGAGATTGCGCCCTTCTCGGCCCAGGTCTGGACCGAGGTGCTGCACGCGGCGGGCGTGCCGACCGGCGTGTTCAACCTGGTCAACGGCGACGGCCCCACGGTGGGCGCCGCCATCGCCAGCCACCCGCTGGTGGACATGGTGTCCTTCACCGGATCCACCCGCGCCGGCATCGAGGTGGCGCGCAATGCGGCGCCCACCGTCAAGCGCGTGCACCAGGAACTCGGCGGCAAATCGCCCAACCTCATCCTGCCTGATGCGGACCTGAAGCGCGCCGTGACGGCCGGCGTGCGCGGCGTGATGAACAACTCCGGCCAGTCCTGCAATGCACCCACGCGCATGCTGGTGCCCAATGCCATGATGGACGAGGCCCTGGCCATCGCCAAGAGCGTGGCCGAAGCCACCACCGTGGGCGCACCGGCCAGCGGCGCGGCCCTGGGCCCGGTGATCTCGGCCACGCAGTGGGACAAGATCCAGACGCTGATCAGCGCCGGCATCGCCGAAGGCGCCACCCTGGTGGCCGGCGGCCCGGGCAAGCCCGCCGGGCTGGAGACCGGCTACTACGTCAAGCCCACCATCCTGGGCCACGTGAACAACCAGATGACGGTGGCGCGCGAGGAGATCTTCGGCCCCGTGCTGGTGATCCTGGGCTACGACACGGTGGACCAGGCCGTGGACATCGCCAACGACACACCCTACGGCCTGGCCGCCTATGTCTCGGGCACCGATGTCGAAGCCACCCGCAAGGTGGCCAGCCGCCTGCGCGCTGGCCAGGTCAACATCAACAGCGCCCCGCCCGACATGATGGCGCCCTTCGGTGGCTTCAAGCAATCCGGCAACGGCCGCGAGTGGGGCGACCACGCGTTTGGTGAGTTCCTGGAGGTGAAGGCCCTGCTGGGTTACGCGCCCAAGCCGGCGGCTTGAGAGCGGAGCGTTTGGAGCGAGGTGCGGCGCGATGAGCCTTGGAAGTTTTAAAGTACTACTTTAAAATTTCACAAATGCCGAGCCGCCCCGACTTCCCGCGAACCATGCTGCCCACCCTGCTGAGCAGGGCGCGGCAGTATCCGGTGGTCACGGTCACCGGCCCGCGTCAGGCGGGCAAGACCACGCTGTGCCGGCAGGGCTTTGCCGACAAGCCCTATGCCAACCTGGAGCGCCCCGACCAGCGCGAGCATGCGCTGACCGACCCGGCCGGCTTCCTGGCCCAGTTTCCGCACGGTGCCGTGCTGGACGAAATCCAGCGTGTGCCGCAGCTCTTGTCCTGGCTGCAGGTGGACGTGGACGAGCACCCGGGCGTCGGGCGTTGGGTGCTCACCGGCAGCCACCAGTTCGAGCTGATGCGCGGCATCGGCCAGTCCCTGGCCGGCCGCACGGCCTTGCTGCAGCTGTGGCCCCTGTCGCTGGCCGAGCTGGCCGCAGGCCGCATCGCGCCGGGCATGGGTGACACCACGGTGGATGAGCTCTTGTTCAAAGGCGGCTACCCGCGCATCCATGCCGATGGCCTGGACGCCCAGGTGGCGCTGGCCGACTATTTCGCCACCTACGTCGAGCGCGACCTGCGCCAGTTGATCGAGCTGCGCCAGTTGGACACCTTCCGCCGCTTCGTGCGCCTGGCCGCCGGCCGCGTGGGCCAGTTGCTCAATCTGTCCTCACTCGGCGCCGATGCGGGCGTCAGTGCCCCCACCTCACAGGCCTGGATCACGCTGCTGGAGGCCAGTGGCATCGTCCACCGTGTGCTGCCCTGGCACGCCAACCTGGGCAAGCGCCTGGTGAAGCAGGCCAAGCTCTATTTCTGCGACACAGGACTGGCAGCCTGGCTCATCGGCATCCGCGAGGCGGGCCAGATTGCCACCCACCCCTTGCGCGGCGCCCTGTTCGAGAACCTGGTGGTGGGCGAGTTCGCCAAGCACGCGCTCAACCAGGGCTTTGCACCAGGCTTGCACTTCTTCCGCGACCACAGTGGGCTCGAAGTGGATTTGATGGTGGACTACGGCCTGCCGCCAGGGCAAACCGGCCTGGTGGAAATCAAGTCGGGCCAGACCGTGCAGCGCGAATGGCTGAAGGCGATGAATCGAGTCGCTGATCTGCTCGGCAGCCAGGTAAGCCGGCGCATGTTGGTGCATGGCGGCGCCGGCAAAGGCCTGCGTGAAGGCGTGGAAGTGGTCGGCATCGAAGCGGCTGAAGCCGCCTGATGCGCCGCTTCAACCCATCGCTTGCGGCGCCGGGTACCGCACCTCGATCACCTCGATCGTCTCCACGCCTCCCGGCGTCTGCAGCTTCACCTCGTCGCCTTCGCGCATCTTCAACAGTGCGCGTGCAATGGGTGATATCCAGCTCACCTCGCCTTGAAGGTTGTCGGTCTCGTCGATGCCCTTGATGGTGATGGTGCGCTGCTCGCCGCGCGCATTGGCGTAGGTGACGGTGGCGCCGAAGAACACCTGGTCGTGGCCATGGTGGGCCGATGGGTCGGCCACTTCGGCGATGTCCAGGCGCTTGGTGAGAAAGCGGATGCGGCGGTCGATCTCGCGCAGGCGCTTCTTGCCGTAGAGGTAGTCGCCGTTCTCGCTGCGGTCGCCGTTCTTGGCGGCCCAGGACACCACCTCCACCATCTTGGGGCGCTCGTCGTCGATGAGCTGCAGCAGCTCATTGCGCAGGCGCTGGTAGCCCTGCGGGGTCATGTAGTTGCGGGTGCCGGCGGGGATGGGCGGTGCACCGGGTGCGCCATCGTCCTCATCGTCATCGCCATCGGGTTCGCGGGTGAAGGCTTTGTTCATGCGGTGGTGGGCTCGGTTCGTGTGGGCGCAGGCCGGCGCTGGGCGCGGCCGCTGCGGAAGGCGCCGGGCGGCGAGCCCGTCCATTTGCGGAAGGCGCGGTGGAATGAAGGGCCATCGTTGAAGCCCAGCAGCGCGGCCACCTGCTCGATGCTCAGGCGCCTGTCGGCCAGGTGGGCCAGGGCCAGCTCACGGCGCACCTCGTCCTTCAATTGCTGCCAGCGCGTGCCCTCGCCGGCCAGGCGGCGGCGCAGCGTGGCCGGCGACATGCCGAAGTGCGCCGCAGTGTGGTCGAGCAACTGGGCGTCGCTGTCGGCTGTGGCTGAGGACAAGCGCAGCGCAGCGCCGCCAGCTCGCGGCGAGGCCATCGCGCGGCGCAGATGCCTGCGTGCGCGCTCGGCCCAGCCGCCGCTGGCCACCTGCTTGAGGAAGACCGATTGCGGCGCATCGCGCAAGAAGGCCTTCAGGCTGCCCTCGCTCACCGACACCGGGGCGCGCAGCACGCGCGCATCGAAAGCGATGGCCGTGGCCGGCTGATCAAAGCGCACATCGGGCGAGAACATGCGCCGGTACTCGTCGGCATGCGCCGGCTGCGGGTGCGCCCAGTCCAGGCGCAGCAGCGGCACGCGCCGGCCGGCCAGCCAGCACAGCAAGCCGTGCAGCATCACCAGCAGGGTCTCGTCGGCAAAGCGGCGCGCATCGGCGGCATCGGTGGCCGTGTGGATGCGGTTGGTGATGGTGATGCGCGCCTCGCGGCCGGATGAGTCCAGAGCCGCCGCGATGTCGTCGAAGCAGGCGGCAAAGCCGCGCAGGCTCATCTGCAAGGCGCGCTCCACCGTGGGCTGCGCGGCCGCGGCATGGCACAGCAGGGCAAAGCTGCCCACCTTCATGCGGCGCGAATCGAGGCCGAAGAACTCGTCGTCCAGCTCGCGCGCGATGGCCATCCACAGCGCCGCAAAAGCCGGTGCCGGCACGCGAGCCTGGGGCTGGCTCATTGCATCCGGCGCCACACCCGCCTCGGCCAGCACGCGCGAGCGCAGCGCGGTCGCCAGGCCGCGCACCGCGCTGCGCACGAACGCGGCTGACACGGTGTGCGATTGAGGCAATGCGCTGCTCATGCCCCGATTCTGGCAAAAACCGTCAGAGCATTGAGCGTTATGGCCATCGCGCGCCGGCCGGTCAGGCTCTAGACTGCCGCATTCGCGGCACGGCGCCCCTGCGCCCGAGCCGCTCTTTGCGAAAACCAGCATCCCGGAGACGCCACCATGTCCGATCTGTCCGCCGAGTTCAAGGCCCTGGCCGAGTACCGCCCCACGCACAAGGTGCGCTTCGTGACGGCGGCCAGCCTGTTCGACGGGCACGATGCGGCCATCAACATCATGCGCCGCATCCTGCAGGGCATGGGCGCCGAGGTGATCCACCTGGGCCACAACCGATCGGTGGACGAGGTGGTCACCGCCGCGCTGCAGGAGGACGTGCAGGGCATCGCCGTCAGCAGCTACCAGGGCGGCCACAACGAGTACTTCGCCTACATGGTGGAGCTGCTCAAGGCGCGCGGCGGCGAGCACATCCAGGTGTTCGGCGGCGGCGGCGGCGTGATCGTGCCGGACGAGATCGCCACGCTCGCCGCGCAGGGTGTGCGCATCTTCAGCCCCGAGGACGGCCAGCGCATGGGCCTGGCCGGCATGATCGGCGAGATGGTGATGCGCTGCGACCGCGACATCACCGGCTTTGCGCCCACCACGCTGGCGCCCCTGCAAGGCCACAGCGAGGCCGCCTGGCGCGCGCTGGCGCAATTGATCACGGCATTGGAGAACGGCCAGGCCAATGCCGATCTCGTGAAGCAACTGCACGACGCGGCCAAGGCCAGCAAGACCCCCGTGCTCGGCATCACCGGCACCGGCGGCGCGGGCAAGAGCAGCCTGACGGATGAGTTGATCCGCCGCATCCGCCTCGACCAGGACGACACGCTGCGCATCGCCGTGATCAGCATCGATCCCTCACGCCGCAAGAGTGGCGGCGCACTGCTGGGCGACCGCATCCGCATGAATGCCACGGGGCCCTGGGCACAAGGCGCGCGCGTCTACATGCGCTCGCTGGCCACACGCGACACCGGCAGCGAGATCAGCGCCGCCCTGCCCGATGTGCTGGCCGCCGCCAAGGTGGCCGGCTTCGACCTGATCGTCGTCGAGACTTCGGGCATCGGCCAGGGCGACGCGGCCATCGTGCCGCTGGTGGACATCCCCATGTACGTGATGACGCCCGAGTTCGGCGCCGCCAGCCAGCTCGAGAAGATCGACATGCTCGACTTCGCCGAGTTCGTGGCCATCAACAAGTTCGATCGCAAGGGCTCGGCCGATGCGCTGCGCGACGTGGCCAAGCAGGTGCAACGCAACCGCAATGCCTTCAATGTGCCGCCCGACCAGATGCCGGTGTTCGGCACCATGGCCAGCCGCTTCAACGATGACGGCGTCACGGCCCTCTATCAAGCCATCAAGCAGCGCCTGATCGCGCTCGGCCTGCCGCTCACCGAGGGCCGCCTGCCCTTGGCCCACACCCGCCACAGCACGCACCAGACGCCCGTGGTGCCGGCTGCGCGCACGCGCTATCTGGCCGAGATCAGCGACACCGTGCGCGGCTACAAGGCCAAGGCGCGCGCGCAGGCCCGCCTGGCGCGAGAGGTGCAGCAACTGCGCGAGACCGCGCGCATGCTGCACGAGGACGACGCCACGCGCGATGGCGCAAAGAACACCGTGCTCAAGCTCGCCGACGAGCGCGAGGCGCGCCTCGATGGCGCGGCCAAGAAGCTGCTGGGCATGTGGCCGCAGATGCAGAAGGCCTACGCGGGCGACGAGTACGTGGTGAAGATCCGCGACAAGGAGATCCGCACCCAGCTCATCCACACCACGCTCAGCGGCAGCAAGATCCGCAAGGTGGCCCTGCCGCAGTACGAGTGCCACGGCGAGATCCTCAAGTGGCTGATGCTGGACAACGTGCCCGGCAGCTTCCCGTACACCGCCGGCACCTTCGCCTTCAAGCGCGAGAACGAGGACCCCACGCGCATGTTCGCCGGCGAGGGCGATGCCTTCCGCACCAACCGGCGCTTCAAGCTGGTGAGCGAGGGCATGCCCGCAAAGCGCCTCTCAACGGCATTCGACTCGGTCACGCTGTACGGCAACGACCCCGGCCCGCGCCCCGACATCTACGGCAAGGTGGGCAACTCGGGCGTGAGCATCGCCACGATCGACGACCTGAAGGTGCTGTACTCGGGCTTCGACCTGTGCGCGCCCAACACCTCGGTGAGCATGACCATCAACGGCCCCGCGCCGTCGATCCTGGCCATGTTCATGAACGCGGCCATCGATCAGCAGCTCGAGAAATTCAGCACCGACAACGGCCGCCCGCCCACCGACACCGAGAGCGCCAAGATCCGCGAATGGGCGCTGGCCAATGTGCGCGGCACCGTGCAAGCCGACATCCTGAAAGAGGACCAGGGCCAGAACACCTGCATCTTCTCCACCGAGTTCTCGCTCAAGGTGATGGGCGACATCGCGCAGTACTTCGTGCACCACAACGTGCGCAACTTCTATTCCGTGTCGATTTCGGGTTATCACATCGCCGAGGCCGGCGCCAACCCGATCAGCCAGCTGGCCTTCACGCTGAGCAATGGCTTCACCTTCGTGGAGGCGTATCTGGCGCGCGGCATGCACATCGATGATTTCGCGCCCAACCTGAGCTTCTTCTTCAGCAATGGCATGGACCCGGAGTACACCGTGCTCGGCCGCGTGGCCCGCCGCATCTGGGCCGTGGCCATGCGCGACAAGTACGGCGCCAACGAACGGTCCCAGAAGCTGAAATACCACATCCAGACCAGCGGCCGCTCACTGCACGCGCAGGAGATCCAGTTCAACGACATCCGCACCACGCTGCAGGCGCTGATCGCGATCTACGACAACTGCAACTCGCTGCACACCAACGCGTTTGACGAGGCCATCACCACGCCAACCGATGCCTCGGTGCGCCGCGCCATGGCCATCCAGCTGATCATCAACCGCGAGTGGGGCCTGGCCAAGAACGAGAACCCCAACCAGGGCGCCTTCATCATCGACGAGCTCACCGAGCTGGTTGAGGAGGCCGTGCTCGCCGAGTTCGAGAAGATCGCCGACCGCGGCGGCGTGCTGGGCGCGATGGAGACCGGCTACCAGCGCAGCAAGATCCAGGAAGAGAGCATGCACTACGAGATGCTCAAGCACACCGGCGAGTACCCCATCATCGGCGTCAACACCTTCCGCAATCCGCAGGGCGAAGAGGCGCAAGGCCCGATCGAGCTGGCCCGGTCCACCGAGGACGAGAAGCAAAGCCAGCTCGCCCGCCTGGCCGATTTCCACACCCGCCACGCCGCCGAATCGCCCGCCGCCCTGAAGCGCCTGCAGCAGGCCGTGATCGACAACGCCAATGTCTTCGAAGTGCTGATGGACGCGGTGCGCTGCTGCTCGCTGGGGCAGATCACGAATGCGCTGTTCGAGGTGGGTGGGCAATACCGGCGCAGCATGTGAGTCCGGGTTGGTCATGGCAGTTCGACAAACCGCGATGAAGTCCGAGCGCGCGTGGCGAGCCCGCCACGACGCGCTGCTGTTCCAGGCCACCTTCCCCCAATCGGCCACCGAGCTCACCGAGGCCGGGCAAGGCCTGGCCGAGATGGCCGCGCAACTGGCCGCCCTGCCCGAAGGCGATGCCTTGCTCGACGCGCTGGAGAACACCGGCATCGCCGGCACCGCCATCGCCAGCACCTTCAGCCTGGCCGCCACGCGCTGGTTGTGCGAGCGCTTTGCGGGCGATGTGAGCCTGCTCTACCTGGACGCCGACCCGCACGACGCGCGCACGCTGCTCGAGCGCGCGCTCGACCCGATGGAGCGCGACGCACTGATCGATCGCCCCCTGCCCTGGCCGCGCTGGATGCGCCAGCACCTGGGGGCGGACACCGCACAGCACCTGCCCCGCCTCATCGCGCTGGTGCAGCGCCTGAGCCCGCTGGAGCGCGAGCGCGAGGCCGCGTGGGCGCAGTTGCAGGTCTTCATCCGCTGGCGTCTGCGCGCCGATGCGCCGGGACTCACGCAAGGCCGCTTTGGCCGCAACGCGCCCCACACGCACGAAGGCGGCTACCTGCGCCCTGAGGGCCCGTTGGCGCTGTGGCACGAGCCCGCGCCCCGACGCTTGAAGCTGAGCCCGGCGGACCAGCAGCACCTCGCCGACCTGGGCCGCGGCGTGATGCTCTCGCTGCTGCGCGAGACCGACTTCTTTACCCACGTGGATCCGGCCCAGATCGAGTGCCATGACCTGGGCCGCGGCCTGCAGGTGGCTTTCTATGCCTGCAGCGGCGAGCGCAAGCTCACGCTGGAGAGCTACATCGGCTACCTGCTGTTCAAGAACCATGTGCCGGTGGCCTATGGCGGCTCGTGGATCCTGGGCGCGCAGGCGGCCTTTGGCGTGAACGTGCTGCCGCCCT
>Ga0268298_10004243_pt1 | contig 14117 bp, 11 predicted proteins | sample WWTPWeurt_MetaG_FD_194462 | JGI IMG/M metagenome (GOLD analysis project Ga0268298, IMG submission 194462) | Activated sludge microbial communities from WWTP in Nijmegen, Gelderland, Netherland - WWTP Weurt | ecosystem: Engineered > WWTP > Aerobic digester > Activated sludge | place... | reverse complement strand
GCGCCAGATCGATCTCCCGGGCCTGCTCGGCGCTGATCACTTCCCGCGCCCAGCCGAGAAAGCTCAGCACCCAGGTGCCGACCGACTGGTCGCCGACCAGCAGCATGTTGATTTCCTCGTCGCCATTGCGGCCGCGACAGAGCGCCGACACCGGACCGGGACGAACTATCTGAACGGGCGTGGCTATACACACAATGCCGACTCCATGTCCGCTTGCCGACGCCAATGCCCGATCTCGGCCTTCTCCCGAGGCGAGGGCGGAGCACCCAATCCGGTCAGTTCGTCGACCAGCATGCCCACCATGGCGTCGAGCGACCGGGCTGCGGGGACACTAAGACCGAGCCGGTTCTCAAGCGAATGCGGCACCATGCCGATGATGGCGACGTGTCGCGGCATCTGGCCCTTCAGCGTCAATAGCGCCAGCAGGTCGGACAGCCCGAGCTGATGATTGGAAAGTTTGGTCTGGAAAAAGGCCCGTATCTCGGCGTTGGCGATGCGCGCCAGGGATCCGTGCGGCGCATCCGCGTTGATCGCGTCCGCCACCACCAGGGCATCGGCCTCGCGCATCGGCTCGAACAACTCCATGCCGGTCGTGCCGCCATCCATCACCCGGACGTTCGCCGGCAGGTGGTAGCGGCACTCCAGTTCCTCGACGGCCCGCACGCCGATGCCTTCATCCTGCATGAGCACGTTGCCCATGCCGATCAGGAGAATGTTGGCGTACCGCGACGGCTGACTTTGGGTTGCCACTCAGAGCGCCTTCACCTTGACGACTTCACGCTGCTCGTTGTCGAACATGTGGATTGCGCAGGCGATGCAGGGATCGAAGGAATGCACCGTGCGCAGGACTTCCAGCGGCTTCTCGGGATCGGCGATCGGGTTGTTCATCAGCGACGATTCGTACGGACCGATCTGGTCGTCGGCGTCACGCGGCCCGGCGTTCCAGGTGCTGGGCACCACTGCCTGGTAGTTCTTGATCTTGCCGTTCTCGATCACCACCCAGTGCGACAACGTGCCGCGCGGCGCCTGGTGGAAACCGACGCCCTTGATCTCGCCCTTGGGAAACGATGGCGCGTTGAAGGTTGTCTGGTCCTTGCCGACATTGGCGACCAGCTTCTGCCACTGATCGTTGAGCGTATCGATCATGACGGCGCAGCGGACAGCGCGGGCGGCATGGCGACCGATGGTCGACTGCATGGCCGCGAGCGGCACATCGTTCAACTTGCCAACGGCCTTGATGACGCTGATTGCCTGGTTGAGGTACTTGGCGTAGCGCTTGTTGCCGGCCGCGAGGCCGTTATGCAGGTCCGCCAGCGGCCCCACCTCGGCGCGCTTGCCGTAGAAGGTGGGCGCCTTGACCCAGGAGTACTTGCCGTTGTCCTGGAAGTCGGTGTACTGCGGCTCGGTTTCGCCCTGCCAGGGATGCAGCGCCTTTTCGCCGGTGTACCAGGAGTGCTTGGAACTCTCGGCGACACCGTCGCGAAAATAGGCGTCGTTGAAATTGACGATCGGCTTGTAGGTCTTGAGGTCGCCACCGCTGATGTAGCCGCCTGGCAGATCGAATACCGTGCCCTTGCTGTCCTGCGGGCAGTCGGGAACCGTCAGGTAGTTGTTGATGCCGCCGCCGTACTTCGTCCAGTCGAGATAGAACGCGCCGATGGCGGCCACGTCGTTGAGATAGGTCGACTTGACGAACTGCTCGAGCTTGTCGATGAAGCTCTTGATCAGCATCAGCCGCTCGATGTTCAGCACCGATGGCGCGTCGTGACTGATGGAATTCGAGACCCCACCCACCGCCACATTCTGGATGTGCGGGCTCTTGCCGCCAAGGATGGCGACGATCTTGTTGGCCTGATTCTGCACGTCGAGCGCCTGCAAGTAATGCGCGACGGCCAGCAGGTTGACGTCGGGCGGCAGCTTCATGGCCGGGTGCCCCCAGAAGCCGCTCGCGAACGGACCGAGCTGGCCGCTGCCAACGAAGGTCTTGAGCCGCTCCTGCACCGCCTTCATCTCGTGCGGCCCATTGAGCGGCCAGTCGGAAAGCGACTCGGCGAGCTTGGCCGTGGTGACCGGGTCGGCCTTCAGCGCCGAGGTGACATCGACCCAGTCCACCGCCGACAGATGGTAGAAATGGACGATGTGATCCTGGATCGCATGCGCCGTCTGGATGATGTTCCGGATCAGTTGCGCGTTGACCGGTATCTCCATCTGCAGCGCATTCTCGACGGCGCGCACCGATGTGATGGCATGCACGGTGGTGCACACGCCGCAGAAGCGCTGGGTGTAGGACCAAGCCTCGCGCGGGTCGCGTCCGACCAGGATCTTCTCGATGCCGCGCCACATCTGGCCAGAGGACCAGGCCTTGGTGACTTTGCCGTTATCCACCTCGACATCGATGCGCAGGTGTCCCTCGATGCGGGTGATCGGATCGACAGTGATGCGTTTTGCCACGGGGAGTCTCCTTTGCGTAATTGGGTTCAGGCGGCGGCGTGCTCTTCGCGCGGCAGCACCGGGAATTTCTTCACGAAATACAGGTAGGCCATGATCTCGGCGGCAACCGTGCCCACCGTCACCATGCTTTCCGGGAAGGCCGGGAAGTAGCTGTAGCCCGGACCGGGGTCGAAGGTGATGAGAAAGGCATCGAAGCGGTAGAGCGCTCCGGCAAGCACCATGCTGGCAGCGGCATAGAGCAGCTTCTTCGCGTTCCGGCGCCCCCGCGGTGATATCAGCACCGCCAACGGGTAGGCGAACAGCGCCGTCTCGATCAAGAACATGAGGCTACCCAGGTCAAAGGCAAAAATGCGGCCCAGCTTGCCCTGCCAGAGGATGGCGGCGAACCGGATCACCAGGAATGCCACGATCAGGCCGACGATAATGCGACCCAGGCCCGCGAGCAACGGTGTTTCCGGCGCACGACGGAAGGCGGCAGCGGCAAGCGAGGATTCCAGAACGACGATGGCGAAGCCCATCGTGAAGGCCGAGAGCACCGCCAACAACGGCTGGAAGTGCAGGGTCTGCCAAAGCGGATGCACCTTCCAGCCCATGGCGATGAGAAAGCTGCCAAGCGACGACTGGTGCATGGTCGGCAGCAGTATCCCCAGCGCGATGACGAAGAACAGCGCCCGGCTGAGCACCGACTCGATCCTCTGCGCCAGCGCCTGGGCGCGGAAGCGTTGCAAGATCGTTGGCAGGAACTCGATCGACAGCACCATGACGTAAGCGGAGACACACAGGCCGACTTCGAGCATGACCGAGTGGAAGTTCATCTGCCAGGGCAGGAACAGGTTGTAGAACTGCCACCAGCGTCCCATGTCGACAAAGGCGCCGAACGCTGCAAAGCCGTAGCCGAGCAGGCTGGTCAACAATGCGGGCCGAATCAGAGGATGGTACTTGCCCTTGTTGAATACATAGACCGTCACCGCCAGCGCATAACCGCCGCAGGCAAGCGCGGTACCGACGACAATGTCGTAGACCACCCAGATGCCCCACGAATAGCCGCCATTGAGATTGGCGACCGAGCCCATGCCGTTCACGAAGCGCACTGCCAGGAAGACCACGGCCAGGCCAACCAGCAAAGCCAGCGCCATGAAGAACGGCGTAAACAACGGCCGTTTCAGTTCGACGTACTCGCTCATTGCTTTCCTCCCTCGTCATGGCCGCCTTCGATATTGCGCCGGACCAGCCAGGTCAGCCCGCCCAGCGCGATGGCCGGCAGGGCCATGTAGTTGTACACCGTACCCTGCACACCCTCGGAGATGGACGCGAACGAGCGCTCGCCAAGCGGCGGCATGCCGAGCTTGTCGTAGGGAATGGAGGAGAGGTGCATGACGTTGGTGCCGCCGGCCTCCTTCTCGCCCCAGACTGTCCTTTGGTATTCCGGAACGGCCTTCTCGTGGAAGCTGTCCGGCTTGCGGACATCGCCGCGCGGGTAGTTGTAGACCTGGCCCGGCTTCAACGCCAGGCGGCGCTTCGCTTCCTCCAGCAAGGCGGCGCGCGTGCCGAACAGGGTGGCGCCGGTGGGGCAGGCTTCGGCGCAGCCCGTCATCATGCCCTGGTCAATGCGTTCGACGCCCTTCTGGTTGCACATCTGGCACTTGTGGATCTTGCCCAAGGCATTGTTGTAGTCGTACTGGGGCACGTTGTAAGGGCATCCGGTCATGCAGGTCCGGCAGCCGATGCAGGCATCGACGTCATAGCTGACGATACCGGTCCCGGGATGGCGCTTCAGCGCCTTCACCGGACAGACCGACACACAACCCGGATCGACGCAATGCATGCAGCTGCGCTTCTCGAACGAGAAGCCGTCAACCAGCACATCCTTGACCGCGCCCTTGCCCTCGGCATGGACCTTGATGACATTCAGCGTCTGCGCCGAAAGGTCGAGGGCGAAATCGGCATGAACGTCGCCGCCCATCGGCACTGGCGGCATGCCATTGACCTGCTTGCACTTGGTGACGCAGGCCTTGCAGCCGACGCACAGGGTTGCGTCGAAGAGCATGCCAACCGCATCCGGCGCCGGCTCGAGATTGGGGCGGGCCTGCACCGACGAACTCGCCAGCGCGGCCGCCGAAGCCACCGTGGCACCCAGGGAGGCCTTGAAGAAATTTCGGCGGTCCATGATCAGGCTCCCTTGTCGGCCGACTGACTCGCCTCCGCCTGCTTGCCATCGAGTTTCTTGCCTGCCACCGCCGTCGCGCCAAGGAAAGCACCCACCGCGGCGCCGGCCACGGCGGCGGCGGCCACCACGGTCGACGACGTCGGGTTCTGGCGATCGGCGATATTCGGGAAGGCATTCGGTGGCGTGTGGGTCTTGACCTCGGCCAGGCTGAACATCGGCTTGTTGAAGCCCGTCCCCTGCTCCGAGCAGCCGAAACAGGGATGGCCGACGCCGATCGGCCAAACGCCGCCGCCGACGTTGTTGTATTCCAGGCTCGGGCAGTTGTTGTAGGTTTCGGGACCCTTGCAGCCGAGCTTGTACAGGCACCAGCCCTGGCGATGTCCCTCGTCGCCGAACTGCGTGGCAAAGCGGCCGGCGTCGAAGTGCGGCCGGCGGTAGCAGTTCTCGTGGATGAGCCTGCTGTAGGCCCACTTCGGTCGTCCCTTGTCGTCGATGGGCGGCAATTTGCCGTAGGTGACGAAGTACAGGACCGTGCCCAGGAAATTCGCCGGATTCGGTGGACAACCGGGAATCGTGACCACGGTCTTGCCCTTGAGGAACTGCGGCGCGCCGGTGGCACCGGTCGGATTCGGCGCCGCCGACTGCACGCCGCCCCAGCTGGCGCAGGAGCCGAAAGCGACGATCGCGGCCGCGTTCTCGGCGGCTTCCCGAGTGGCGTCCATCATCGTCTGGCCGCCGATCTTGCAGAAGATGCCGTTCTGCGCCAGGGGAATCGCACCTTCGACGACCAACAGGTACTTGCCCTTGTACTTCTCCATCGCTTCGCGCTTCACCGCTTCGACGCGGTGACCGGCGCCCGCATCCAGGGTCTGGTGGTAGTCGAGCGAGATCAGGTCGAGGATCAGGTGCTCGAAAGTCGGCTGCTCTGAACGCAGCAGGGATTCGGTCGGTCCCGTGCACTCCTGGCCATGCAGCCAGATCACCGGCGGACGTTTGGCCGGGTTGGCAATCGCCTCGGCCATGGCGAAGGCGGCTTTGGTGCCGAGACCGAAGGAAGCAGCCACCCCGGTGCAGAATTTCAGAAAGGTGCGGCGAGACACGCCCAGCCGCTGTTCGATGGCCGCGAAATCGGTCGACGCATCAAACGAGAAATTGGAATCCTTGGCCACGATCAACGCCTCCCCCTATGGTCTATCGGTGAACGTTCCAAAAGCAATTTAGGTACCAACTGCCACGAATATCGATAAGCGTCTGCTTTTTATAAACTAATGGCCCTGCCAGCCCATGATCCACTATCGGGCATGGAAGGTTTGTTTCCACAAACAGGACCAGGCTGGAATAAACAATTCCACTCACTCAATCGGACCGCCATCGGTCTTCAATACCGGCAAGATCAACGTAAACACCACGCCCCCCCCGGGGCCGTTGCTGACCGCGAGATTGCCGCCATGGCGCTCGATGATCCCGTAGCTGATCGCCAGGCCCAGACCCGTGCCCTTGCCGACCGGCTTGGTGGTGAAGAACGGATCGAACACGCGCGGCAGATTTTCCCGGGCAATGCCCGGCCCGTTGTCAGCGAAGCGGAGGCGGATTTCCTGATCATCGACTTCCGCATCGATCGCGAGTCGTGCTTCGCCCTGCCCGGCCGTGGCGTCGCAGGCGTTCTGCACCAGATTCATGACCACCTGCTGCAATTGCCCGGCCGAACCTTTTGCCATCAGCGTGGCCGGGAGCCGCATGCCGACGCGGAAATGCGTCGGCGCCGCCTTGCTTACCCAATGCACGGCACGCTCGATGACCGGCACCAGATCGACCGACTCGAATTGATCGCGATCCACCGCCGAGAAACGCTTCAGTCCGTCGACGATGTCGCGCGTGCGCTCCGCTCCCTCGGCGGTACCTTCGATCAGCGACGGCAGATCGGCCAGCAGGCGGTCAATGCCGAGTTCATCGCGCAGCGCGTCGAGGCGCCCCCAGTCTTCCTTGCGATGGACGGCATCGAGATAGCCGTTCAGACGGTTGGCGTAGCGCTTCAGGGCCAGCACGTTGCCGAACACAAAGCTGATCGGATTGTTCAACTCGTGGGCAACCCCGGCGACCAGGCGTCCAAGCGAGGCCATCTTTTCCGAATGCAGCAGTTGCTGCTGGGTGCGCTTGAGATCCTCGTGCGCCTGGCGCAAGGCCTTGTAGGCGCGGCGCAGTTCACCGACCGGTCGGCCGGTGATCACCACGCCGAGCATCTTGCCGGTGGCGCTGTAGCGCGGCGTGCAGTTGAGCGATACCGGAATGGCACCACCGTCCGCCGCGCGCAGTTGCATCTCGCAGTCATGGAGGGTTTCGCCGATGTGACCGGCGAAGAAATGCTGCGCCTGCTGGCGCGATGCCTCGTCGGCGAACAGATCGAAGATGCGCCGGCCCTTCAGCACCGCCTCGTCCTGTCCCGTCAGCCGCTGCAAGGCCTGATTGACGCCCTCGATCACTCCGGCGCGATTGCAGACCAGCAGCACGTCCGACATCGATGTCAGCACCGAGACGATGAACTGCTGCGATTCCTCCAGCGCCGCGTTTTTGTCCTCCAGCGCCACCTCGTACTGCAGGAGATCGCTATACACCTCGTCCATCTTCTGGATCACATCCAGCCAGACGTCCTCGCTCGCCCCGGCCCGCGCCGCCGCGACCAGTTGCTCGATACCCTCCGGGTGGAGCTTGTCGTCGCTCATCAATGCACCGTGCACACCATGCAGGGATCGAAGGAGCGGACGACGTGCTGGACGGCAACCGGTGATTTTTCACCCTCGCCAACGGGCACGTCGACCAATGCCCGCTCGAGGGCTCCGGGCTGGCCGACGCGGTCGCGCGGCGAGAAGTTCCAAGTGGTGGGCGCGATGATCTGGTAGTTGTGGATGCGGCCGCGGCGGATGTTCAGCCAGTGGCCGAGCGAACCGCGCGCGGCTTCGACGAGACCGGCGCACTCTGCCTCGGCGGGCAATTCGCCCGTCACCGAGAAGGGCTCGCCGGGGCGCAACGCCTCGGCCCAATGCTCCATGGCCGGCAACAGGCGCGCCACTTCCAGCAAGCGGGCGACCACGCGCGCCTCGACACCGCCGCCTTCGCGTTCGATCATGTCGCGCACCAGCGGATGGCCGGCCACCAGTTGCCTGGCCAACGCGCCCGTTTCGACCGCCTCGCCGCCCAAGCGAGGCGCCTTGCACCAGCTGTAGGCGGCATCCTTGTCGGCGATCGGCAGGGTCGAGCCGCGCGACGGCGGCAGCGGCTCGGTGGCATCGGCGTACCAGGCGTGGCTGACGTCCTCGGCGATGCGCGCCGGGTCGAGTGGCCGCGCGCCCCCGGACCAGATGCCGGCCGGCCACCAGCGTCCGTTCTCCTGCTCGTAGGCGCCGTAGCTCATGAAGGCGACGCCGGCCTGGCCGAGTGCACGCAGGTTCAGCGCACGCGCGGCGCGCAGAAACAGGCCGAAGTCGCTCTCGGCATGGCGTTCGGCCCAGCGCGCCAGTTCGTCGCTCGAAGCGATCGCGGCCACCGCTTCGAGCGCGTCGCCGAACAGGACGCGCTCGAGAAACTGGCGGAACTCGCGCAGCACGCGCAGCAGGCGCAGGCGCCCGGAAGCGTTGACCGGATGCGTCGAGCCGCCCGGCTGAAGCGTGAGCGTATGCGGCCACTTGCCGGCGAGCAGGCCCATCGATCGCATCAACCCGGCGCGCGCCGGCAGGAAATCGCCCGCCGCCGCGCCCCTCACGGCGGTGAAGCGACCTGCCGCGGCGCGCCACCACGGCTGACTTTCGTAGCAGGGCCGCGCGAAGTCGGGCATGAAGAAAAGGTAGAAATGGGTGACGTGATCGGCGACGTTCTCCACGGCCTGGATGAGATTGGCGACCAGTCGGCCATTCGCGGGTGGCGCGATGCCCATGGCGCCGGCCAGCGCCCGGGCGGCGGCGGCGGATTGCGAGACCGAGCAGATGCCGCAAATGCGCGGCACGAACACCAGCGCATCCGGGGGCGCCTTGCCCTGCAGGATCTGCTCGAAACCGCGATAGAGCGAGCTCCTGACACGCGCCGCGCGCACGCGTCCGTCGGTCACGTCGAGGATCACCTCGAGGTCGCCCTCGACCCGATTGAAGGGCCCGACGATCAGGCGGCTCATCGCGGCCTCACGGCTTCCGGGCCGGACGCGGCCAGCGGATGACGTGGTCGGCCTTGGCGTTCTGCCGCACGCGCGCCGGCGTCGCCGATTTCGACAAGGCGGCGAGCGCCACGAACCACGCCTTCGGCATGTCGAGCGGCAAGCCGATCGGAATGCCCGCCACCTTCGGCGTGACGGTGAACGGATGGCCCGGCTCCTCGAAGCCGGGTTCGGTGCAGCTGATGCAGGCATAACCGCCATCGGTACAGGAGCCGCCGCCGTTCCAGGGCCGCAGATTGCAATCGGCATGGGCTTGCGTGCCCTTGCAGCCGAGGTGTTCCATCAGGCAGCCCTGATCGCCGTTCTTCTCGGCGCTGGCCTTGAACTCGTAGAACTCGTTGCGCGCGCAGCCGTGATGCACCAGGACGTCCGTGTAGAAGCGCGGACGCGCGAGTTCGTCGAGGTCGGCCTCGTGCAATTCGTCGCGCGCCAGCGACAGCAGCGTCTCGGTCACCCAGTCGGGATGCGTCGGACAGCCCGAGACATTGACCACCGGCAGCCCGGCGCCGGCTCGGAACGCGGCGCCGAGCAGGCCGCCGGAATTCGTGCCATCGTATTGCAGGCCGCAGGCATCGGTGGGATTGACGCCGGCCGCGGTGATACCGCCGAAGGCCGCGCACGAACCGACGGCCACGACGTGCCGGGCGTGCGCCGCCAGCAGTTTCACCCACTCGATCATCGGCCGACCGGTGCCGGCGAGCACATGAAAGCGGCCGCTGCCGTGCGGGCCGCGCAGCAGCGAGCCTTCGATGCACAATACGTCGAAGTCGCGGCGGCCATCGGCGCAGGACTCCAGGATGTCCAGCGATTCGTCGGCGCTCGCCTCCGAGAGGCTTGGATGCCAGACGATCTCGATGCCGGCGTCGGCCAGCGTGGCGAACAGCGGCCCCCCATCGCCACCGATCCATGAGAGCGTACAGCCGCCACAGCCGCCCGATTGCAGCCACATCACTCGCATCGGCGTCACTCCGCCCGCTCCAGGCCGTAGCGCGCCAGCTTGGCGCGCAGGCCGACGCGCGATAGGCCGAGCTCCTCGGCCGCGCGGCTCTTGTTGCCGCGCAACCGGGCCAGCGTTTCCCGGATCACCTCGGCCTCGATGCGCTCGACGCGACCGCGCAGGCCGCCCGTCCCGGTGTTCTCGTCGCGCGCTGCCGGCGCGGCCGCCACCTTGCCGCCGGCACTCCGCACCGCGGGCGAAAGCAGTTCGGCGCCGAGGCGATCGGCGTCCGCCAGCGCCAGCATGCGCATGATCTCGTTCTGCAGTTCGCGCACGTTGCCCGGCCAGGCATAAGCCTCCAGGCAGCGCAATGTTTCCGGCGCCAACAGCGCGGCGTGCCGCTCCGCCTGGTCGCGCCGCGCGTCGAGCAGTTCCGCCGCGATCAGCGGAATATCCATCGGCCGCTCCCGCAGCGGCGGCAGGTGCAGCTTCATGCCCGCCAGTCGATAGTAGAGATCCTCGCGAAAGCGACCGCTGCGCACGTCGGCCTCGAGATCGCGGTTGGTGGCGGTGATGACGCGCACGTCCACCGAAATGGCACGCGGACTGCCGAGCGGCCTGATCTCGCCCCCCTGCAAGGCGCGCAGCAGCTTGACCTGGAAGGCCGGTGAGGTTTCGCCGATCTCGTCGAGAAAAATGGTGCCGCCATCGGCCTGCTGGAACAGGCCGACGCGATCCTCGTAGGCGCCGGTATAGGCGCCGCGCTTGTGCCCGAACAGCTCAGACTCCAGCAGCGTATCCGGCACCGCGCCGCAGTTTTCGACGACAAAGGCGCCATCGGCCCGCCGGCTGGCGTAATGCACCGCACGCGCCAACAGTTCCTTGCCGGTGCCCGACTCGCCGGTGATCAGGATCGACATTTCGTGCGGCGCCACCCGTTCGGCCAGGCGGCACACTTCATTCAGCGGGCTTTGCGCCGATCGCACCAGCCGGCTGAAGGCCGCATCGGCGCGCGCCCGGCCCTGCTTTTCCCTGACGCGCCTGCGCACGACCTCCGGGCTCTCCCGCAGTTCCAGCGTCAGCCGCTGATGTGCTTGTTGCAGACGCCAGAGTTCGGCGGCGCCTCGCAATGTCAGCAACAGCTGCTCCGGATGCCAGGGCTTGAGGATGTATTGCCAGATGCCCGCTTCGTTGATGCCGGCGATGATGTCTTCCGCGTCGGTGAAGCCGGAAATGATGATACGCACGGTATCGGGCCACTGCTGCCGGACCTGCTTCAGGAAATCGACGCCCGAGGTGCCGGGCATGCGCTGGTCGCAGAGCAGGATGTGCACGAACTCGCGCCCCATCAACGCCGCCGCTTCGTCGGCGGAACCGGCGGCAAGGACGGTGAAGTCCTCCTCCAGCGTGCGTCGCAGCGCCTCCTGGGAACGTACCTCGTCGTCCACAACGAGAACCACTGCCTTGGCCACCGTCACCCTTCGCTCCCCGTGAAAGGGGGCATTTCAAGCGGCGGGCCCCGCCTTGTCAAGCCGCGTTCGGAATCGGCGCGCCAAATGGCGGAATTGACCTGCGGCAACGCGACTGCAATGCCCTCGCCTTAGACTGTGCACCGTACTGCAACAACGCGCTGCAAATGACGCCAACGAATTCACGAATGCTGACCGACATCCTCGACCGCCACCGCCGCGACGGCACGCGGCTGATGCAGATCCTGCGCGAGGCGCAGGAAGCCTTGGGCTGGCTGTCGCCCGCGACCATCACCGCCATCGCCAGCGGCATTGGCTGGCCCCGCGCCAAGGTCGAGGGCACGGCCAGCTTTTACAGCTTCTTCCACACCCGGCCGATGGGCGAATACCGCGTGCTGTGGAGCGACAACATCACCGACCGCATGCTCGGCAACCTGGATCTCATGCAGGCCATGTGCCAAAAGCTCTGGCTGGAGCCGGGCCGCGTTTCCGAGGACGGCCTGGTCAGCGTCGATACCACCTCGTGCACCGGCATGTGCGACCAAGGACCGGCGGTGCTGGTCAATTACCGGGCCATCCCCCGCATGACGCGCGAGCGCGTCGAACTGATGGTGGAACTGATCCGCGCCCGCAAGCCGCTCGCCGACTGGCCGGCCGACTGGTTCGTCATCGAGGACAACATCCGGCGCGCCGACATCCTGCTCGGCAACCGCATGGCGCCCGGCGAAGCGCTCGGCGCCGCGCTGGCCGCCGGCGCCGACGCCATGCTGGCGGAAATCAGGACGTCGCAACTGCGCGGCCGCGGCGGCGCCGGCTTCGCCACCGGCCTCAAGTGGGAAGCCTGCCGCCAGGCCCGGGGCACCGCGCATTACGTGATCTGCAACGCCGACGAGGGCGAACCCGGCACTTTCAAGGACCGCGTGCTGCTCACCCGGCAGCCTGACCTGGTGTTCGAGGGCATGACCATCGCTGCGCACATCATCGGCGCCCGCCGCGGTTACGTCTATCTGCGCGGCGAGTACCGCTACCTGCTCGAGTCGCTGGAGTCAGTCCTGGCGGCACGCCGCGCAGCCGGCCTGCTGGGCGCCGACATCCTCGGCAAGGGTTTCGACTTCGACATCGAGATTCACCTCGGCGCCGGCGCCTACGTTTGCGGCGAGGAGTCGGCACTGATCGAGTCGCTGGAAGGCAAGCGCGGCGTGCCGCGCAACCGGCCCCCGTATCCCGTCACCCACGGCTTCCTCAATCAGCCGACGGTGGTGAACAACGTCGAGACCTTCGCCGCCGCCGCGCTGATCGCCGCCCGGGGCGGCGACTGGTACCGCAGCTTCGGCACGCCGCGCTCGGCCGGCACCAAGATTCTCTCGGTCTCCGGCGATTGCGCGCGACCCGGCGTTTATGAATATCCGTTCGGCGTCAGCGTCCGCCAGGTGCTGGCCGACTGCGGCGCTCACGACTCGCAGGCGGTGCAGATTTCGGGGCCCTCCGGCATCTGCATCGGCCCCGACGAATTCGACCGCCGCATCGCTTTCGAGGACATTCCGACCGCCGGCGCCTTCATGATCTTCGACATCCGGCGCGACATCTTCGACGTGGTGCGCAACTTCATTCATTTCTTCGCCCACGAATCCTGCGGCTTCTGCACACCTTGCCGCGTCGGCACCACGCTGCTGAAGAACCTGATGGACAAAATCGCCGCCGGCCACGGCACGCGCTACGACATCGACGAGATCTACCAGCTCAACCGCGTGCTGCGCACGGCCGCGCATTGCGGGCTGGGTCATACGGCAGCCAACCCGCTGGTGCATACCCTGGAGAAGTTCCGGCCGGCCTACGAGCGGCGCTTGAAGTCCATGGAGTTCGAGCCGGCTTTCGACCTCGACGCGGCACTCTCTGAAGCGCGCCAGATGACGGGGCGCGACGATGCCGGCGCGCATCTGGCGACGGACACGGAGAACGCGCGATGAACGAGCAAACGTTCAATCTGGATGGCCAGGAAATCCCGTTCGCCGCGGGCCAGAGCGTCATGCAGGCCGCCCTGGCCGCGGGCGTGTTCGTGCCGCACCTGTGCTACCACCCCGAATTCCGGCCGCACGGCAGCTGCAAGCTGTGCACCATGAAGATCAACGGCCGCCCGGCGACCTCCTGCACGACACCCGCCGCCGCCGGCATGGAAGTCGAGAGCGACACGCCGGAGATCCTCGACACGCGCCGCATCCTCCTGCAGATGCTGCTGGTGGAAGGCAACCATTTCTGCCCGAGTTGCGAGAAGAGCGGCCACTGCAAGCTCCAGGCGCTCGGCTACGAACTCGGCGTGATGTCGCCGCATTTCAACCACTTCTATCCGGACCGGCCGGTGGACGCCTCGCACCCGGACGTGCTGCTCGATTTCAACCGCTGCATCCTGTGCGAACTGTGCATCCGCGCCAGCGCCGAAGTCGACGGCAAGAATGTCTTCGCCCTCTCGGGGCGCGGCATCAAGAAGCATCTGATCGTCAATGCCGAATCCGGCAAGCTCGGCGACACCGACTTCGCCCTCACCGACAAGGCGGCGCAGGTTTGCCCGGTCGGCGTGATCCTGCCCAAACACAAGGGCTTCGCCGTGCCGATCGGCCAGCGCCGCTTCGACGCCGAACCGATTTCCGCCCACGTCGAGGAATTCAAGCCCATCGCCGCGGCAGCGCCGCGGGCCGGAGACAAGCCATGACCGAGGCGCGCAAGTTCCGCATCGCCACGGCAAGCCTGGCCGGCTGCTTCGGCTGCCACATGTCCTTCCTCGACATCGACGAGAAGCTGCTCGACCTGCTTCAGCTGGTCGACTTCGACCGCACGCCGCTGACCGACATCAAGACCATCGGCCTGCGCGGCCCATGCGACATCGGCCTGATCGAA
>Ga0268298_10004242_pt1 | contig 14117 bp, 11 predicted proteins | sample WWTPWeurt_MetaG_FD_194462 | JGI IMG/M metagenome (GOLD analysis project Ga0268298, IMG submission 194462) | Activated sludge microbial communities from WWTP in Nijmegen, Gelderland, Netherland - WWTP Weurt | ecosystem: Engineered > WWTP > Aerobic digester > Activated sludge | place... | reverse complement strand
GACCCGACGCCCACGCCGCCTTTCACGCGATTGCCGTCACCTGCCAGCGGCACGCCTTTGTACTGCACGTTGTCGGCGAAAAAGCAGGCGAGGTGTCCGTCTTGCTGAGCCTTGGGGCTGCAGGCGTCGTTTTCGCTCTTGATGACCGTGAGATCGGGGGAGAACGAGAGCGAGAGCCAATTTCGCTTTCGCGGCGTCTTGTCGTCGGGCTCGTCGGGTTTGGGCTTCTCGAGGCTGCCCTCGTCGACGCAGCTCAGGTTGACGCAGACCTTCGCCCCCGGGCAGTCGTCGTTGGTCTCGCACGACAAACCCTGTTCGGGCCGCGGACACGCGACCGGCGGCACGTTGCCCGGCAGTGCGGGCTGGCGCCCACTGATGGCTGCCTTGAGCTTGACCTTGCGCGGCTCTTCTCCCGAACCGGCGCTGGCGACCCGATCCAGGTTCGAATCGAACGCCGTGACGTAGTAGACGAGCTCGCCTTCTTTCTCGACGGCGGCGCAAGGAATGAGGCCACCGAAACCCTTCTTGTGTTTCTGGATCACGAGCTCGCGCCAGTCGCTGTCCGCGGGGCTCTTGTAACGCACCACCACGCGGGAAACGCTGACGCCCTCGGGCGCTTCCACGTAGACCGGAACCGGATGATACGTCGCCTGCTCCGACCAGGGTTTCTCTTCGAGCACGGCGACGTTGCCACCGCTCGCCGGTCCCGGTGACGAAGGAGTCTCGGCACCCTGACTCTCGGACTTCGCGCGGTCGAAGTCCTTCTGCACGTCCGCGGTCATGTAGGCGCTCTGGGGCACCGCTTTCGGATCGGCCTCGAGCATCTTCTTGAACGCCGAGACCGCGTCCTCGTGGGCGGACAGCCCGGCGGAGTAGACGATGCCGAGCGCGCCGTACAGATTCGAGAACGTCGCCTTGCTGCAGCTGCCCTTCTCGCACGCGGTGAGCGCGTTGCGGAGCTTGGCTACCGCGGTGGTCATGTTCGTGGCGAGGTAGTCCTCCTCCATCGCCTCGCGGAGTGCCTTCTTCGCCTGGTCGTCCGCCTTGCCGGCGAACGCGATGGAACAGACGAGCAAGCTGAAGACGAGCCAGGGCGACCCCTGCCGTGCTCTGGAACGGACCGACATTTTGGGGCGGATGTTAGCCCCACCGAGGCCATGGTAGAAAGCGCGGTCTTTCGGAGGCGCCCGATGGCAGACGAAAAGCACAAGCTCGGAATGGACGTTTACATCGCTCTCGCAGCCGTCGGCTGGGCGGACGGCAACCTCGACCCGGACGAAGCCGACGCCATCGTGCGGACCGCCATGGAGGAAGGGCTCGGTCTCGAGGAGATCGACGAGATCGAAAGAGCCACCAAGGAACCCGTCGACATCGGCGAGATCGACCGACGCGGCATGTCCAAGCAGGACAAGCTCTTCGTCTACGCCGTGGCCGCCTGGATGACGTGGCTCGACGGCGAGGTCTCGGAGGCCGAGGTCTCGGCGCTCGCCAAGTTGGGTGAAGCGCTCAAGATCCCGGACAAGCCCCGGGAGCACGCCGACGCCATCATGCGCGAGGTCGCTCACCAGTCCGAGGACATCCGTCCCCATCGCTACGACCTCATCGCGCTCCGTCGCATCATCGACGAGCGACTCAGCGAGGCCAAGACCGCGCGGGCGGCGGAGAGTGATTCTTGATCGCGCGGGGGTCTGTTCGGCGCCCACGATTCTGGATACTGGCGGCGAGCGTCGCAGTCGCGTGCAAGAAGGAAGCGCCGCCGCCTCCTGTGGTGTCGAGCGCGAGCGCGGCTCCCGTGGCGGGCGCGGCGGCGAGCGCTTCGGCAGCGTCCTCCGAGGCGCCTCCGACCGAGGCGGCACCCAAAGGGGAGAGCTCGGGCGTCCAGCGCGTGGCGGTCGACGTGGCCAAGGGGGAAGAGCTCGGCTACGCCGTCGCCAGCCACGGCGAAGAATTCGTGGTGTCGGCCTACAAGCGCAAGAACGAGCAAGGCTCGCTCTTCGTGTTCAAGGTCGAAGCTGGCAAGCCCACGCTCGAGGTCGAGCTCGAAGCGACGGGCTCGAAGAAACTGGGCAACGCTCTTGCCTTCGACGGCACCCAGATCCTCGCGGGCGCCCTGTACGACGACGGCAGGACGCCCGAGACCGGGGCCTCCTACGTGTTCTTGCGGGGCGAAAAAGGCTTTGGGAAAGCGGAGAAACTCAGCGCTGTCGACGCCAAACGAGACGACTCTTTCGGCATCGGCCTCGCCATCGCGGGCAGCACGTTGATCGTCGGCAACAGTCGCGAGTCGGGCGGCTCGCTTTACACGTTCGAGCGCGGCAAAGCCGCCATCGGCGCGAAGGCCACTCTGGTGTTCCCGAAGCCGAACGGGCCCGCCGAAGCCATCGCGGGCAGCGGCGACTGGGTGTTCGTGGGCTCCGAGCTCAGCGGCAAGCTGGAAGAGCAGGGCAGCGTCCAGGTCTACCGGCGCGGCAAGACGGGATTCGTCCTCGAGCCCGAGCTCTCGGAGAAAGACGCAGCGGAGTCCCAGCACTTTGGCGGCTCCGTGGCCGTTCTCGGCTCTACGCTGGCGGTGACGAGCGACAAGCAGGTGACCGTCTTCACGCTCACCGACGGCAAGTGGCAGGAGAGTGCGCGCTTCACCCCGCCCATCGCCACGGGGCTCGGCGGCGCGGCGCTCGCGGTCAGCGAAGACCGCATCGCCATCGGCTTCCACTTGATCGAAGCGGGCCGAGTGCTCGTCTATCGCAGGCAAGGCAGCGAGTGGAAGTTGGAAAAGACCGTGAGCGCACCCGACGGCAAGAACGAAGACTGGTTCGGCTACTCCCTCGCGCTCTCGCCGGGGCGTCTCGTGGTGGGAGCTCCCCTGGCTGCGGAGCGCACCGGGGCCGTGTACGTGACGAACCTATGAGCGCGGAGCGCGGGTGATCTCGCTTCGCGCGCGGCGCCTGCTCGCTGCCAGCGTGCTCGCGGTCAGCGGTGCGGCCTTCTTTCTCGCGTATCGGTCGACTCCGGACGGCGCCGACGGGATGCTGCGGCTCGCCGTTCTGTTCGGTGTTCTACTCGTCGCCGGCACGCTGGCGTTCGGCCTGGCCCTCTGGCTCCTCAGGTGTCCGCGTTGTGGAAAGAACCTCGGGCGCTCCATCGCCGGCGGCGACCGACTCGGAGAGAAGAGCTCCGTCCACGCGTTCGTGGCGCTGATTCGACCGCTGCATTGCGAAGCCTGTGGCTTCGAAGAGCGGCACGACGGGTCCTGACGAACCGGCACTCTGGCGACCGAGGCTCTGTCAGAGTGACACGGCACGCACGCGATGTGCAGGTCGGACGCCTGGTTTTCCAGCGCGCATGCCTGGCCTGCGACGTGCAACGGGCTCGCTACATGCGAATGCATCGCGCTACCTCCCCAACGGCGAGACACCTACCCGCGACCAGCGGCGAGACCGCCAAGGAGTCGAGGATCGTCGGGGCGCTGCTCGGTACCGCCGCCGGTGACTCCATCGGACTACCATTCGAGGGGCTGTCTCGCGCGCGCGTTCGAGCGAAACTTGGTGAGGGGCCCGTCGGCCATTCGCTCTGCTTCCGGCGTGGCATGCTCTCCGACGACACCGAGCACGCCTGTCTCGTCGCCGAGGCGCTGATCGAGACCGGCGATGAACCCGAGCGATTTGCGCGGGTGCTCGCGCGGAAGCTCCGGCACTGGCTCGCGGCGCTCCCGCCGGCGACGGGCTTCGCGACGTTGAGAGGCATTCTGAAGCTGTGGCTGGGCTTTCCACCCGAATCGAGCGGCGTGCGCTCGGCCGGCAACGGCGCGTGCATGCGCGCGCCCATGATCGGAGTGTGGGCAGCCGACGATCACGCGCTCCGCCGGGCCTTGGTCCGAGCGTCGACTCGAATCACGCACCGTGATTCGCGGGCCGAACAAGGGGCCCTGGTGATCGCGCGCATGGCCGGGCTCGCAGCCGATGCAAGCCCCGCGCACTGGCTCGCCGAGGCGTCGGCGGAGGTAGAGGACGATTCGCTCGGGCGTGCGCTGGAGGCGGCGTGCTCCGACGCGCCCTTGGACGAGGTCGCGCGGCAACTCGGCGTCCAGCGCGGCGTGAGCGGGTTCGTGCTGCACACGGTGCCCATGGCCGTCGCGGTGCGCGTCCGTCATCCGCACGCGTTCCGCGCCGCCGTCGAGGCCGCCGTGCGACTCGGAGGAGACACGGATACGACGGCGGCCATCGTGGGTGCGCTCTCGGGCGCCGCGCTCGGCCCCGAAGCGATCCCCGAGAGCTGGCTGGCGGGGATCGTGGACCACCCCCGCTCGGTGGCGCACCTCCAGCAGCTCGCTGGCGCGCTCGCCCGAGGTACGCAGTTCGATGCTCCGTTTTGGCCGCTGTGCCTGGTCAGGAATCTCGCCTTCGGCAGCGTGGTGGTGTCGCTCGCGTTGCGGCGGCTCGCCCTCCTCGTCAGGTGATCTCAGCGGCGTCCGAAGAGCCGCCAGGCCCCGCGCTCGGCCAGCAAGTGAACCCGAGCGCGCTCGCCGCCGAAGAGCACCTCCTCCGGCGGTCCGCCTCGCACGAACAGGAGATCGAGGTCCAGAAGGGCGCGGCGAGCGTCGAAGCTCTGCGGATGACTGAAGAAGGGGAGTGGCGCTGCTTCCGGGTTTCGCATGCGACAGGGTAGCTGCGGCCAGGCGCAGTAGTAGAGCCAGGTGGAGGAACGCGCCGCGGGGCGCTCCGTGACGTAGTAGGCGGGCACGCCGGTGAAGAGGCCCCCGATGTTCATGACGCGAGACTCGGCGTCGAAGACCAGACCACCCGCGGCTTTTCCCGGAGGCGCCAAGTCGACCACGCGCTCGAAGTCGTCGAGCTCGCGGCCGAAGGCGGCGTACTGCCGCGTCCACCACAGGCCCTGGGCGACGAGGAGAAGCGAGACGAGCCCGGTGCACGCGGTTCGGGCTCGCGCGGACCAGTTCGCGACTCGCGCGGGGACGACCAAGAGCAAGAGCAAGGCGAGCACGAGGGCGAAGCGCGGGTAGACGCTGTAGGCGTGGGGCAGGGCATGGTGCGGGAAGCCTAGGTAGGCGAGCGCGCCCACCAGCACCAGGCCCAGAGGACCGGCCCGTGGCCGGGTTCGGAGCGAGCGGACCCCGCCGCTGGCGATCCCCAGGAGCATCCAGAGCGCCACGACCGCGAGCCACGCGCTCGCAATCTTCTCGTCCGAGCCGTCGTTGAAGCCGCGCAGCAGGTGGACCGGCACGCCCCGGATACGCGACGCGAGATCCGAGAGCACTCCGTGCTCGGCGAGCTCCTGGCTGCGCGCCGTATACAGCGCGCGGAGCAGCGATGGTTCATGGGCGAAGCGCGGTTCTCGTGCGATGCGTGCGAGATAGAGCGCGGCCGGTGCGAGCGATGGTGCGAGGGCTCCGAGCCCCAGCGCTCGGGTGCGCCGCGAAGGTGCGCTGGCGAGCACCGCCCAGCTCGCTCCGACCATCCCGACGGCCCAAGCTTCGAGGTGGGCGAAGAACGTCGCGAGCGCGAGCAGCGCCAGGCGGAGCGCAGTCCTGCGCGGGCGCTCACGCCAGCCGGTCTCGTCCGACGCTTCCGCCAGCAGCCACACGACCAGCGGCAACGCGACGACGAAGGCGACCAGGCCGTAGTGCAGTGGCATCGAGTACACGAGCGGGAACGCGAGGAGCGCCGGCAGTGGGCTCTTGCCCGACCCCACCAAGAGCCGAGCCACGGTGAGGGGAAGCGCGAGGACGACCGCCCCGATGAGCAGCTTGGCGGCGACCCCCAGTGTCACGAAGCTGCCGAGCGCCTTCAAGAGCACGAAGTGCACGGAGAATGGCGCGAGCTCGAGTCCCACCGAGAAATGTCGGGCATACGCTGAATCCGTCGCGTCGCCTTTGAGCAGGGCGTCGACGATGGCGAGCTGGTGTGGCAAATCGAAGGCGGGCAGGAAGCGCGTGACGACCAGCGGTGCGAGGTAGATCGGCGCCAGCGCGAGATACGCGAAGGCGAAGCGCACGTCGCCGAACACCGTCCGAGCCCGGTCGCCCATATTTTCGCAAGGAGCGTAGACGCCCGAGTCGTCGAACGCGAGCCGGAGGTCGCTCTGGAACCCGCTGGGGCAACCCCGGAGCGCGTACCCAACGCCTTCATGGGCAATAGCGTGTCTTCGGATCCACCGAACCGCAGGTGTGCACGGTGGGCGCAGCGCCCTTGGCGACGCTCATCGTCTCGAAATGGATGTGCGGACCGGACGCGCAACCGCTCTCGCCCACGTAGGCGATGGTCTGTCCTTTCTTCACCACGCTGCCCACTTTGATGCCGGTGGCGATCTTGCTGACGTGGGCGTACTCCACGTAGAAGTCGCGCTTGGAGTTGTCCGGGTCGCCGCACGCCGCCTTGAGGCGGATCATGTTGTAGTGGGCCATGCACGAAGTGGAGCAGGCGATGCTGCCCGAGCCGCTTCCCCAACAGTTGCCGTACCCGGTGACCACCTTGACGACGGTGCCGTCCATGCCCGCTGGGATCTTGGTGCCGAGCGCGCTCGAGTAGTCGATGCCGTAGTGCTCGCCGCCCCCGGAGTAGGAAGAGCAGGCGTTGTAGCCGCGGACGAAGCTTCCCGGCGGCTTCGCGAGACAGCACGCGGACTTGCAAACGTCGCTGCCGATGCTCGTTTGGAGACAGCCGTTCGCGCAGCTCTTCGTACTCAGGGTCTGATCCGCCTCGCAGGTCACGAGCTTGGACGACGAGACTCCCAGTGCGCCGCCGCAGTAGGCTCCGTCCGCTTTGCCTTCGCACGGGTCGGGTGCGACATCACCGGGCGCATCGCTCCCCCCCTCCTCGACGTCGACGGACGCATCCAACGCGACGTCCGTCGTCGCGTCGTCCGATCCCGCGTCGGCCTCGGCCCCGGCGCTCCCCCCTGCGCCCGAGCCGCTCGCACCGGCTGCTCCCCCGAGCTCGGCCTCGCCTGCGCTGCCGGCCGCGCCGGAGCTGCCCGAAGCCCCCGCGGCCCCTCCGCTGACGGCCGGACTCGGCTCTTCCGAGCCGCTACACGCAGAGACGCAAGCGGCGAGGCCCGCGGCGCCGAGGAGGAGTCGAAGGAATCGAGCCATACGAGAGCTCCCTTACCCACTTGGAGCGCGTCCAATGGGCACGGTCGCTCTTTTTCCGGGAGGGGCGGAGCGAGCAGCCTGTCAGTTGCAGCGCCAGATGTAATTCGGCAAAAACTGGGACGACGAGCAGGTCTGTCCAGCCGTCGAACACTTGCCGCTGTTCGGCTTGCAGATTTCGCGCTCGAACTGCCCGGCGCAGGTCGTCTGGCAGGCGAGCTTCGTGTAGGCGTTCTGCGCCTGCGAGAACGTGCCGCAGCAGACCTGACCGGCGCCGCAGTCTTCCGGCCCGTCGCAGCTCACGGTGGTCGCGTCGCAGCCCGGCTGTGCACAGGCGCACGGCGTGGCTTTGGCGGTGCAATATTCCTGCCCCGGGTTCAAGAGACAGCAGTTCTGCTGCGCCGAGCACACGATCGTGGAAGGGGCGTTGTCACAGTAGACCTCGCCGGGAATGCCGCCGTCGGCCGACACGGCACCGGTACCGCCGGTCGAAGCGTCCGTCGGCGAGCCGCCGATTCCTCCCGTGCCCGCGTCGACGCCGCCCGTGCCGCCGGTGCCCGCGTCGACGACGATGGTGCCGCACTTGGGGCTCGGCGGACCACCGAACTGAGAGGGATCGACACAGCCCACGCCGATGAACGTGTCGAGCACGCCGCAGATGCCGTTGGGCTTGCAGCAGCCCTGGAGCGGGATGCCTTGAATGCTCTGCGCCGGGCAAGTGGGGTCTGGCTTTCCGGGTTGACCCAACTCGACGCACACGCTGCCAATCAGGCTCGACGTGATGCCGCACTTGTCTCCTACGCAGCAGGAGTCGACCTGACCGATGGGCGTGCTCGGTGGCGTGCAGAGTTGCCCGCCGCACACCACTCCGGTGCCCGCGACGTTGCCCGAACCACCGTCGCTGATTCCGCCCGTGTTGCCGACGCCCCCACCGCCGAAGTTTCCCGAACCGCCCGCGTTGCCGGCGCCGCCGTCCGTGATGCCGCCGCCGGTACCACCGCCGGTGCCCCCGAGGATCGTCCCGCCAGTGCCGCCCGTGGTGCCCGCGTCGTGTCCCTGAAAGTCGATGTCGGTGACGCCGCCGCAGCCAATGGCGACGAGGATGGGTGTCGCAACGAGGGCGACGTGGCGGATACGCGACGGACGAATGGAGTCGAGCTTCGGCATGGGATGCTCCTCGAGCGCGGGACGAAACGCTCGCGGGCGAAGCCTACGCCAAAAGCTCGGACTTCGCGACGGGATAGCCGCTCGGGCGCTCCACCGCGTACGACAGGGCGAGGATCTCCACCAGCACTGTGCGGTAGACCAGGTGGACGTCGTCCACGTCCACCTCGTCGGCGTGGGCCTCGAGAGTCGCGTCGACATGCTCGTGAACGAACTCCACCAGGTGGGGCTGCTCCATCCCGATGACGTCGTCGCTGTCGAGGGCCTCGGCGGGATCGGCGCGCCGCAGCTCCTCGTCCAGGGTCAGTAGCTCTTCGGTAGCCAGGAGCTCTTCGTCCCGAACCTCGGTCAGGTGCTCGCCGTGGACCTTTTCGAAGGAGAGCCACACGGCCAGAGCCAAAAAGTAGCCGAGAGCCAGGGCCGTCTCGTCCAGCGGCTTGCCCAAGGTCTCCGCGACTCGGGCGGCCAGGGCCGGCTGACAGCGCTCGAAGCGTTCGAAAGCGGCGTCGAGCTGCTCCCGAGCGCGGTCGTCGTCCTCCGCCAGCCCTTCGCGCACCGCGTCGAGGGCGTGCACCGGCACCCGGGCGTAGGGCGGGACGGGACGAATGGCGGAGCTACGGACCCACATGGGCGATTCCAACGTTGGTTCTAGCACGGCCCGGTCGCACGAAAACCCTTATTCCAACCGCGAGACGTGGCTCGGGTCTTGTTTCCCTGCCGCGCGTGACCGAGATTTTCGCCGCCTTCCGACCCCAACCTTCTCGCCCCCGAGGCGCGCCATCTCCCACGACGACAACTCCACGTCGCCCGACCCAGAAGCGGATCCGGAACCGCTTCCACGCAGCGGTGCGAAGCGTCGCATCCAGCGCATCGCGATCGTGTCGATCGGCGGCCTGCCGCTCTTGGTCGTCGCTCTCTTCTTCGTGGACCGGGTCCGCCTCTCCGGCAAGGTCGGCCGCGGCGTCGAGCTCGCCGGGGTAGACGTGAGCGGAGCGCAGTTTCCGGAAGTCCAACGCGTCGCGGCGGAGCTCGAGAGGCGGCTTTCCGAGGCGCCGCTCTCGATGCGCATCCGGGGGCACGAGCGTGGCGTGGCCCCGGCCGAGCTCGGCTTCAGGCTCGACGAAGATGGGACCGCCCGGGCGGCCTTGGCCAAGGGCCGAGGACAGGGCCTCTTGCACGAATTCCGTTTCTGGCTCGGTGGGTTCTCGAGGAAGCGGCCGGCAGAGGTCGTGGTGGCTTTCGATCAGGGAAAGGCCCTCGAGATCGTCGACGCGCTCCAACGGGACCACGCCGACTTGCCCTTCTCGGGAGGCGTGAAGGTGATCAGTGGTGGCGTCGCCCTCGACCCGGCCCGCGCAGGCCACGTGGTCCATCGCGAGCGCGCCCTCTCGGAGCTGGCGCGGGTGCTGGCCAGCGTCGACGCGCGAGCCTTCGAGCTTCCGCTCGTCGAGCAAGAACCGCTCCGCGTCCCCGCCGAACTGGACGCGGCCCTCGTTCGCGCTCGCCGGCTGACCGAAGAGGCGATCACGCTGCGTGAGGGCGGGAGCACGTTGCGTTTCGAGCGCGCCGACCTCTTGCGCGCGCTCCGGAGCCGCCCGCCGAGCGTCGAAGACCCACACGTGGCGCTCACACTCGACCCGACGGTCGTGGACGAGAAGCTCGAAGAGCTGAGGAAGAGCCTCGAAGCGCCTCCCGTGAACGCCCGCTTCGCCGTCGACGACAAGGACCACGTCAGCGTCGAGCCCGGCCGAGCCGGGACTCTGCTCGAATCGAGCAAGGTCGCGGCCGCCCTCCTGGACGCCGCGGAGCACCCCGAACGCGAGGGCAAGCTGCCCATCACGCGCGGCGCCGAGCCCGAGGTCACCGCTCCCGCGCTCGAGGGCCTCGAAATCACCAAGCTCGTCGGGCGGTTCACCACCCGCCACCCGTGTTGTCAGCCCCGGGTCGACAACATCCACCGGATCGCCGATCTCTTGCGCGGACAGGTCGTGAAGCCGGGGGACACCTTCAGTGTGAACGCCCTGATTGGGCCGCGCACGGCCAAGAACGGTTTCAAGCCGGCCCCCACCATCGAAGAGGGCGAGATGGTGGACTCCTTGGGTGGCGGCGTGAGTCAGTTCGCGACCACGCTTTTCAACGCGTTGTTCCTCGCGGGGTACGACATCCTGGAGCGAAGCCCGCACACGTACTGGTTCGCGCGCTACCCGATGGGGCGCGACGCCACGCTCTCTTGGCCGAAGCCCGACGTCGCGTTCAAGAACGACACCGACGGGGGCGCGCTGATCTGGCCCGAATACGGCGACGACTTCATCACCGTGAAAGTGTTCGGCAAAGACTCGGGTCGCAAGGTGAAGATCCGCGTCACGCCGCAGCAAGACGTGGTGCAGCCGCCCATCGAGTACATCCCCGACATGACCCAGACCCACGAGAAGGACAAGGTCAAGGAAGCGGGGCAGGCCGGCTGGACCGTGTTCGTCTTCCGCCAGATCGACTACCCGGACAAGACCAAGAAGGAAGAGAAGCGCAAGGTCGTCTACAAGCCGCGTACGCGCCGCGTGATCGTCCACCCGTGCCGCGTGCCGCAGGGAGAGCCCGGCTACACCGGAGAGAAGTGCCCCGAACCGGATGGCGGCGACGGGAAAGAGGAGTGAGCCCTGCGCTTCAGAGCAAACCGCGGGCGCGGGCTCGCGCCAGGGCATCGCGCTTGCCCGTGGCTTGCAGGCGCTCGTAGACGTTCTTGATGTGGCTGTGCACGGTGTGGGTACTGATGTTGAGGGCCTGCGCGATCTCTTTGTAGGTCTGCCCCTGATCGATGAGCTTGAGGATCTGGCGCTCCCGTGGTGAAACCGGGTCGGGCTCGGCCGCTCGCCTGAGGTGCTCGAGGACCAGGCGGGCAATCTTCGGTGACATGGGGGAGCCCCCAGCGTGGAGCTCTCGCACCGCGGTCACGAGGTCTGCCGCCCGCGCGCCCTTCAGCACGTAGCTCGCGGCGCCGGCTTTGAGCGCCTGGAACACGTTGTCGCGGTCCTCGAAGATGGTGTGCGCCATCACGTCGAGCGTGGGGTACTTGTGCTTCAGCGTGCAGATCAGGTCGACGCCGCTGTCCGCGCCGAGCCCGAGGTCCACGATGGCGACGTCGACCCGCGCGTCCACCGAAGACAGCGCCTGTTCGGCGTTGGACGCGGTCCCTGCAACCTCGAAGCCCGGCTCCTGCCCGAGCAGCTCCACAAGGAAGTCCCGGGTGAGGTCATCGTCGTCGACGACGAATACGCGGAGCGAACGCGGTTTCGCCAAAGCCGCCGGGGACACGCTCTCACTCTAACCCTCGTGCTCGCGTCGCACCACGCGCGCGGCGTCGCCTCCCCCGAAAACCCCCATGCCCGACCCTGGCGTGCCCCTGCCCGGTCTCACGGCAGAGCTCGAAGGGCGGCAGAACCGTGCTGGACTCGCAGCGGCAGCGGCACGCGGAGCTCGAGCTGGGTCACGTCGCCGACGTCGACCCGCAGCTCTCCGCCGAGCTCCTCGGCGCGGGTGCGAAGATTCGCGACACCGCGGCCGCCGCCCACGCTGGGCGCGCTGGCTTCGGCGCTCTTGCCATCGTTTTCCATTCGCAGCCGGAGTTCGCTCGGCAGCACGCTGAGCGCCACACGGACGAAGCTCCCGTCGCCGCGTTTGAGCGCGTTGGTCAGCCCCTCGCTGAAGGTTCTGAGCAGGTGCAACGACAGGAGCGTCGGTGGCCGCTCCTCGGTGCCGAGCTCGACCTGCATCTCGAACTGGCGACCGTGCGCCTCGACGAGGTTCGCTCCGAAGCGTCTGAGCTCTGCGATGTGCCGTTCCCAGCTGGCCTCCGCGTCGTCCAGCGTCTGCACGTACGCGCGGAGCTCGGCGAGGCTCTTGTCCGAAAGCTCCGCGATGCGTTCCAGTGCGACCCGGGCACGCGAGTCATTGCGTTGGCCGAGCTCGGCGAGCATGCGGATGTTGCTCATGAGCGCGCCGATCCCGTCGTGTAGGTCACGCACCAGAGCCTCTTTCTCCTGGGCTTGCTCGGCGGCGGTCTCTGCCAGCTGGCGAGCTCGTTCGTGCAGTGCGACGTGGCGCCGTTGGAGGCAGATGGCCATGGCGACCACGCAGCCGAGGACGCCGACGTGCACCTGGGAGCGCCACGACAGGAGCGCAGCGCCAAAAGCGGCCAAGACGTCCCGCAACGTGAAGGCCAAGAGACAGCCGAAGCCGACCATGAAGATGCGAGCGTCGACGTCTCCGCTCTTGGCGAAACGGAGCACCTCCACGAGCACCGAGACCGCGGCCCCGAGGATGAGGATTCTCACGGCGTTGGTGGCCAGGGCGAACAGCGAAACGCCGAGCGCCGAGTGGGCGGGGGACTGGAACAGCACCCAGGCCCCCGCCAAGGCCGCGAAATAGAACGGCAGAAAGCCCACGCTGAGCCGCAAGAGAACATGCAGCGCGCGGCTCGCCCGGGCTGCGAAGAGCTCGTCGAGGAATAGCGCGCCGCCCACGGGCATGGCCGCCAGCGCGACCAGCCATGCGAAGAACGACACCCCACTCACGTCCGCCACCACGTCCTTCAGGTGCGTGTAGTGGAGCACGTACGTGCCCAGGGAGATCCCCCAGACGAAGAACCCGACCGGAAGTCGCCAGCCTTCCCGGCGCTGGAACGACACGAGCCCCAAGACGGCGAGCAACATCGAGATGAACGCCACGACCACGCGTGGCAGGTCGCGCTCGACGGTCGACGCCAGAAGGTCGGCGCGCGAGCCGAAGACCGGCGTGCCCTTCACGCCCATCGGGCGATAGTCCGCTCCGATGGCCAGCGTCAGTGTTTTTCCTCCCGAACCCGCCGCGATGGGAATGAGCACCCAAGGCACCCCCACCTTGCCGCGCGACGAGACGCCGTCGGGCTCGGGGTGGGCGAACACTCGCGCCCCGTCGACGTAGGCGGTGAACGGGCCCACCACTGCGTCGATGGCCACGACGGCGTCGGGCGGGACGTTCTCGGGGATACGCGTGCGCATCCACAACACGCGGCCGGGTCCCGAGGGATGTGAGGGGAGCTCGATGGGCGTGAAGCGGGGGCTCGGAAGGGGCTCGTTGAGCTCCGACGTCGAGCCGACCTCCGAGACTCGATAGTCCCAATGCGCGAGTGACGCGATGGAAGGATGCGGGCGCGATGGAACGAAGCCGAGCGCGACGAGCGCCGCCACCAGAACCAGGATGGGCAGCGCGTAGCGTACCCAAGCGAGCGACGCGGCGGACCCCATCGCTCGAAAGGATGGGACGTCGGACGCGCGGGCTCAAGGGAGGAACGGCGGACGCCTCGACTGGCCGAGCGGCGGGAGCCGGCTACGAGCCACGCGACGCCGAGCATCGCGCGGTGCGCAGCGTGCGACGGCGTCTGGCCAGCACCATGCCCGCCAGCACTGCGAGCCACGCCGCGCCGGAGCCCTCGCGGTTCGTCGGGACGCGGCAACCGCAGCCGCCATCGTCGCCGCCACCGGCGTTGCCCTTCTTTCCGCCGGTCGCGCTGCTGCTGCCGCCCCATCCACCGGCGCGCATCCCCCGAAAGTCCCCCATCGCCGGGGCGGCGCGAGCCCTCGCGATTGTGCATGCTCCTGCGAGAGGTGAGGACGAAGATGAAGAGGCGCGCGTCGGCGGTTTCTCTGGTGATTGGTGCTCTGCTTTCCCTGGCGTGCGGCACGGACGACGGCGGTGGATCGGGCGGCGGCGGTGGATCGGGCGGCGGCGGTGGATCAGGCGGTGGTTCCACCGGTGGTAGCTCGAGCGGCGGGACGTCCTCTGGTGGATCGAGCAGCGGTGGAGCAGCCGGTTC
>Ga0268298_10004241_pt1 | contig 14119 bp, 12 predicted proteins | sample WWTPWeurt_MetaG_FD_194462 | JGI IMG/M metagenome (GOLD analysis project Ga0268298, IMG submission 194462) | Activated sludge microbial communities from WWTP in Nijmegen, Gelderland, Netherland - WWTP Weurt | ecosystem: Engineered > WWTP > Aerobic digester > Activated sludge | place... | reverse complement strand
AACCGCGATGTTTCGTCTGAAAACCCTCTTTGGCGGACACTTGAAAAACCACCGCTTCGATACCCAAACCACCGAAGCCTATGCTCGCTTGGCCGCCCTCAATACGATGACTCGGCTCGGTATGCCCGAAACCGTCGCCGTCTGCTAAAGGCTAATCTCATCCGCCTTACCTTGCCCAAATCCAATTTATGCAACAAAGCCTCGGCAAACTGTAAAAGCGAATCCCTTATCGCTGAAGGAAGCGAGCGTCAACTACCCTCCTAAGGGATTGTCCGGAAATAACAAAATCATTTTTTGTCTAATGGGATATAGGCGATGACTCAAGAGGGACGCCGTCATGATGACCGATCCGATTAGACAACGCTACGAGTTGATGGCCGGCCACTTGAATGAACACCAGCGACGGCTGTGGGCGGGCGCCGAAGCAGAGGTGTTGGGGTGGGGTGGCATCGGCCACGTCTCCCGGGCAACGGGCCTGTCGCGTGGGGTGGTTGCAGCGGGTCGCCGGGAACTGGGTCAACCCGGCCGGGGGATACCGGGCGGCCGGGTCCGCCGGCCGGGGGGTGGGCGCAAACGGCTCACGGTGCGGGACTCCGCGCTGAAGGCGGACCTGGAGCGGCTGATCGAACCCACCACGCGGGGCGAACCGGAGTCGCCGCTGCGCTGGACCTGCAAAAGCACCCGCGAATTGACGGCGGCGCTGCGCGACCAAGGTCATCCGGTGAGCCATACCGTGGTGGCGGAATTGCTGCACCGGCTGGACTATAGCTTGCAGGCGGATCGGAAAATCCGGGAAGGGGGGAACGTGCCGGACCGGGACGCCCAATTTAATCATATCAACGCCGAGGTGACCCGTTATCAGGCGGAGGGCCAACCGGTGATTTCGGTGGATGCCAAGAAACGGGAGCTGATCGGTCCGTTCAAAAACCCGGGGCGGGAGTGGCGCCCGAAAGGCCGCGCCCCGGCGGTCAACGTCTATGATTTTCCGAGTCTTAGCGAGGGGAAAGCGCTGCCCTACGGGGTGTACGACCTGACGACCAACACCGGCCGGGTCAATGTCGGTACCGACCATGATACGGCCATGTTGGCCGTGGCCAGCATCCGCCAGTGGTGGGACACGATGGGCCACACGACCTACCCGGCGGCCACGCGGCTCCTGATCACCGCCGACGGCGGGGGGAGCAACGGCTCGCGCAACCACCTGTGGAAATGGGAACTGCAACGCTGGGCCGATGAGAGCGGCCTGACGATCCGGGTCTGTCACTTCCCGCCGGGTACCAGTAAATGGAATAAAATCGAGCATCGCCTGTTTTCCGCCATTACCCAAAATTGGCGTGGACAACCGCTGGTGAGCTATGAAACCGTGATCCAACTGATCGGGGCCACCCACACCCGCACCGGCTTGACCGTGCAAGCCGGCTTGGATCAGCACGCCTATCCGACCGGGATTAAGATCAGTGACGATCAGATGGCGCATATCCAGCTTCAGAAAGATCGCTTTCACGGGGAATGGAATTACACCATTTCTCCCACAACCAGTGGTAAAACTTGACCGGGTTATTTCTAAACGAGTCCTAAGGATTTGCAGCGGGTGGTGAGTATCAAAAAACGCTGATTACAGCGTATTACATCGATTGATTTTGAATGACGCCGCAGACTGCGGTCGTGGATCCCCGTGGATAAATTCCCTATTTTGTAAAATGAAAATAATGATTAGCTAAAATTTTAAGTGTCCAAATAATTCCTTGACAGTGCTGACGATGCCGGTTTTCTTCTTTTCGCTGACGATTCCCTTCTCTGTAAAAAATGGCCCATAGTCAGAATCCGAATTAATGATATGCTTTGATAGCCAGTTTTTTAGGAAATGTAATAATTCAAAGCTAATAGATGTTTTATTATGATCTAATTTATCTTCTAGTTCAATGATTTGATCGATTAGAATTGCATGTTCCTTGACATGCTCATTATATCTAGGGTACTTAAAAATTCTCATTAAGCTTTCTTCAACTGCAAAATGTACCCTAGTATACTCTTTCAATTTGGTGAGAACTTCCCTGGAAATTGTTGATCCTTTTCTATTATGAATGGCTTCATATAATTCATTAATAATTTCAATTAAGGATTGATGCTGGGCATCTAGCTCGTCGACCCCAACGCTTAGATCATTAGTCCATTCAATAAATTTAGACATAATTACCTCGGCTGGAAAATTTCTTGAACGACGATTTCATCGTAGACTTGTCGATTGCGCACGATTTTTATTATGTAATTGAATTTATTATACTTTTAAGCCGATTGTTTTCAGCAAGGTTCATTCGATTTAATGAATTATTTGCTGCGTTGCAACATATACGCAATCGACCGCGTCTCGTTATCATATTGTACATATATTATATATGTGTATATAAAAAAATACAATTTAAACGAACTGAGAGCAGAGAATAGGTTCAGTTCACCACTGCAGGGGCAACCTAGGCGGTCAGTGCGGGTAGGGCAACCGTTCGGAGAGCTTTGAAGTTTGGCCAGCTGTTTGCCTAACGAGCGAGCCGGTTGAGCGTGGCGGGCGATCTTGCCGAGCTACTGCGGGTATTTTGAGCCGCTGAAGGGAAATGAGCCGGTGGAGCCGATCGCGAGCAGCTATGCAAAGCCGAGGAACGAAGCGGACCCCCAGAAAGAAAAAGCCCGGTTGCTGGCGATGCTTGAAACTGGGCAGCAGGCCCGCCGTGAACTGGCAACTCAGCGCCCCGCTCGCCCAGCCAGCACCAACCCATTAACCGTCGTGTGTGGGTGTTGCGATCGTCGTTGCTCTAGTTTGGACACACACCAGCGTTAATAGTCAGGATGGTCCATTCGTCGATTGGTCCTTGATCGGCGCTCTTGGCCTACAAAGGACGCAGAGCAAATAAAATTAGCCGAAGATCGACGATCCTCTTCTCGACGATCTTCGTAGTGCATGTAGCGACACAAACAACGTGACGCTGTGCAGTCTGGCAGTGGTAGCTGTGGTACTTCATTTACCAGGAACCGCTTGGTCTTGAGGTATAGAGGTGGCCTATTGGATAAAAATGGCTTGGTTTCGAGCTGCTGTACGGCATCGCAAGCGAGTGGAGCGTAGTATTGGATGGCAACGGCTCGATATTGAGAATTTCTGTTTATTGGCTGCATCTTTAGGATTAAGGAGAATCATGTGTAGGACGTAAGCTAAATGGTTTGTTATCGCAATAGCTCACACGTTAATTACATCTTTATGCTTTTTAGATACGGAAATTAAAAAATTTATATGATTCTATCAGTTATGTGATGGTTCGCACGCTAATTATTAAGAATGTTTCAGAACGCTTATTATGCTGAACTATCCATAAGTTATGAAAACTCGCTGCTTTCTTATACTGGTACTTTATGAGGATTACCCCATTACAGCTACCCTGATCGCAAATCCCTAATGTGGAAAAACTTGAAGACACTCCCCGCACAATTTTTTCGAATCGCGCTGAACCATCAGGGGGGCGGTGGGAAATTCAGAGTAAGCGTTTCTTTCTTGACGTTCTCAACTCTGGAGCCTTCGCCATGTTGCACTCGCCTTCTCGCGTTTCCGCCCTTGCCCTTGCCCTGCTGGGTAGCAGCCTGCTCGCTTCGTCCGGGGCTGGTGCCGCCGAGGTCGCCCCCACCGTCAGCGTGGGCTACACCATCCTCAACCTCTATCGCAGCGGGTTAAACGCCGTTGATGATACGTGCCCGATCCTTTCGCAGGCTGCTGATGGCAGCTTCGGTTGCACCACCGGTCGGGGCTACCCGCTCGTTGGTAAGGTGGTTGGCATCACCAACAACCTCGGGGCGGTGGTTGCCAACAAGATCACCTTCACTATCAAGGTTTCCGCCACGACTGAGGAGAGCTACACCGGTGCGATCATCCGCACCAACAATTTCGGTGATTTGTTCGCCGCCGGTACCTATGCCAGCAGCACGACCAAAATCTATTCCTTGGTCAACGGCACCACCATGCGGATCACCTACGTCGCCGATCCCTTGCCGTTCGCGGGCGACCTGCACTCCATCGGGGGGTGATCGCCATCAGCCAAAGCTTGGCCTTCAACCGGCTGGCCTGGCCAGGGGGCACTGATAAGTCGCTATCAACCGGCTATCTGCCTGCATCGAGCGTCGGCTGGAGTTGAGCGAACCGCCCTACTCAATTTTGAATTCCCCGGAAGTTTGAGGGTAGCGCCCGGCTGGGCGTGTACCAGACGCTCGGCCGGACTTCCCAAGGCGCACCCTTGGCGGGGGGTAGCGCGCGCAACGCGTACGCTACTGGACTGAACGACTGGACTCGGTGGGTCATCCGATCCGGCTTCTCACCGTTCGGTCCCGGCCGGAATCACTTGACGATTTCGAGCTGCTGGCGCTGGGCTTCCCGGAGATCGACGACCTTGCCCTTCCAGCCGGCTTGCGGGTTGAGCCGCCAAGCGCTGGCGACCGGTCCGGGAATCAGAATGCCGAGATTGACCAGCTTCTTGACCGCCTTGTGGACGGACTGCTTGTGCATCCCGAGGGCCTTGGCGATTTCGACTTGTGGGACGCGGATGATGTTGTGGAAGTCGAGACGGGCGTTGAGGTACATGAAAACCCGGTAGACCTCCAGTCCGACATCGCGCCGGGCGGCGAACTCTTCGAGGAAATGCTGGTTGATCTGCATCCAACTTTCACCGTAGGGGCTGTGGATCTTGGTCCGACAGAATACCGGAATCCCCTGGTGAAGTTCGCCGTGCTCGTCCACGCAGCCGATGATTTTTCGTTTTTTCATCCTTTCTCCCTCGATTTTGTAATCTGTAGAGATAACTCGGTAAGCTGTAGAACTTACTCGGTAAGCCTACAGGCTTACTCTCCCTCTCGCAACCCCTTGACGGGTCGAGACGATTTCGAGCGCTGTATATGTCTATGTAGATGTGGGTTCGGCTAGTGGGAACATCCCTGTAGCGTGTGGGAGGGACCCTTCCTCGCCGGCACATCCCTGTGCCGGCTCGTCGGGTCTTCGATCCGGCCCAGAGACCCCAATAGTTTTCGCGGCAAATCTCCGTCGCTTGTCTCACAAGCTCAGCGAATTGTGACAGGGAAAGTAAACCTGTACGCTTACCGAGTCAGCGCGGGCGCTGACCGATAAAAAAACTCGAACTTTCCAATCCGAGCCGATTGCTTATGAGTGTCCCCACCGTTTTCATCAGTTACAGCCATGATTCCGACGCGCACCGCGAGCGAGTGCTCGGCTTGTCCGAGCGGCTGCGGGCCGATGGTATCGCCACGATTCTGGATCGTTACGTGAACGGTTCCCCGTCCGAAGGCTGGCCGCGCTGGATGCTGAACGGTCTCGACGCGGCCACGCAGGTGCTGTGCGCTTGCACGGAGACTTACTACCGGCGCTTTCGCGGCCAGGAAGTTCCTGGCAAGGGCAAGGGTGTCGATTGGGAAGGCGCGTTGATCACCCAGGCGCTCTACGATGCGCGCAGCGTCTCTAATCGATTCGTTCCGGTGCTGTTCGAGCGAACCGACGAGCCGCATATCCCCGAACCGTTGAGGGCGCAAACCTTCTACGTGCTGGACTTGGAAGCGGGTTATCAGGCGCTTTACGACGCTCTTCTGAGTCAAAGCGGTGTAGAGCCGGGTGTAGTCGGTGCATTGAAGCGGAAACCACGCCCGACCGGCCAACCGTTGAGTTTCGACGCCAGCGCGTCACCGCTCGCCGCTGCGTCGAACCCTTCGCCAGCGCTGGCCATTTGGCAGGAAAAGCTCGATTTCTTATTAGTTCAGGAAGCGGTTATGGCCGATCCCGACATGAAATTCCGATTGCGGCATCTGATCGCAGAGGCTCAGGAGAAAATTCGTTCCTTGGGAGGATGACCGTGAGCGAGGGACTCGATACCTGGAGGGAAAAACGGGACTATTTCCAGCAGCAAGAAGCTATTACTGCCGATCCAGACCAGAAATTCGCGCTACACAAGAAGATTGAGGAAGCAACGGCCAAAATCGCGGAGTTGGAAGCGGTAGCCGCTCGCTCGTCGCCTGTTTCGTCCGGCCACTTTCAACACGATTTTTCCCGCATCCTCAAATACGCTCCTGCCGAGCTGATCGGCCGCGAAGCCGAAACCCAGCTCATCGACGACGCCTGGGTCAAGGTGCAAAGCGGCAAGCCGAACCGCTCTCGCGTTCTCACTTTCGTCGCGCTGGGCGGCGAAGGAAAAACCTCGTTGGTTGCCCACTGGGCCGTCAAGCTGTCCGCCCAGAATTGGCCCGGCTGCGCCGCCGCGTTTGCCTGGAGCTTCTACGACCAGGGCACGCACGACCAGTCGGCCGCCTCCTCCGACGTTTTCCTCAAGGAAGCCCTGACCTTCTTCGGCGACGATAGGGACCAGGCATTTGCCGCCAGTCCCGCCGGTGCATTCGAGAAAGGCCAGCGGCTCGCCCGCATTGTCGGCGAGCGCAAGAGCCTGCTCATTCTCGATGGCCTCGAACCGTTGCAATACGCGCCCACTTCACCCACACCGGGTGAACTCAGGGATCAGGGCCTCGTCGCGCTGCTCAAAGGCTTGGCGCAATATAATCGGGGTTTGTGCCTCGTCACCACCCGCTGCATGTTGCCCGACCTCAACGCCTTCCGGCAAACCACCGCGCCGGAAGTAAAGCTGCAACGCCTCTCTCGCGCTGCTGGCGTCGATCTGCTCAAAAAACTTGGCGTGCGCGGTACAACACAGGAATTCGAAACGCTGGTCGAGGACGTGAAAGGCCACGCTCTCACCCTGACCTTGCTCGGCGGGTTCCTGCGTCGCGCCTTTGGCGGCGACATCCGTAAGCGCGACTGTGTGAAGTTCGAAAAAGCCGACGCCAAGATCGACGGCGGCCACGCCTTGCGGACGATGGCGGCTTACGAACAATGGCTGTTGCGTGACGGCGGCGAGGAAGGCCGGCGCGAAGTGGCCGTGCTGCGGCTTATGGGCCTGTTCGACCGGCCCGCCGACGCTGCTTGCTTGGCGGCGCTGCGGCGCGAACCCATCGCCGGTTTGACCGAACCGCTGGACGAGCTGGCCGACGACGATTGGGCATTCTGCTTGAGCGGCCTCGAAGCCGCGCGCCTGCTCACGGTGAACCGTGACGACGCCACCGGTGCGCTGCTTGCGCTCGACGCGCATCCGCACCTCCGGGCCTACTTCGCCCAACAACTGTGCGAGACGAACGCCGCCGCTTGGCGCGCGGCCCACCGGCGGTTGTACGAGCACCTGTGCGCGAGCACGCCGGACCGGGACGCGCCTACCCTCGAAGACCTTCAGCCGCTCTATCAGGCCGTGGCCCACGGTTGTCTGGCGGGAATGCAGCAGGCGGCGTGCGACGAGGTTTACCACACCCGCATCCTGCGGCGCGAGGAACACTACAGCACCAGAAAACTCGGTGCGTTCGGTTCGGATTTGGGCGCCGTCGCCTGTTTTTTCGAAGAACCCTGGCGGCGCGTCTCGCCCGCGCTCTCGGAAGCGGCTCAAGCGTGGCTGCTGCACCAAGCCGCGTTCCGGTTGCGCGGCTTGGGTCGGCTGACCGAAGCTCTGGAACCGATGCAGGCTGGGCTGGAAGCGTGCGTCAAGCAGGAGGATTGGAAACAGGCCGCCATCAGCGCCAGCAACCTAAGCGAACTGGAGCTGACGTTGGGCGAGGTGGCCGGGGCGGTGGCGGATGCCGCCCAGTCCGTGACCCACGCCGACCGCAGCGACGATATGTTTCAGCGAATGGGCAAGCGCACGACCCACGCCGACGCCTTGCACCAGGCGGGCCGCCGGGCCGAGGCGGAGGCGCTGTTCCGCGAGGCCGAGCGGATGCAGGCCGAACGGCAGCCCGCCTACCCGCTGCTCTACTCGTTGCCAGGCTTCCGGTACTGCGATCTGCTGCTCGCCGCCGTCGAGCGCGCCGCGTGGCGAGCCGTTCTCCCCGCGCTCGCCGGGAGCGAGGTCGGAGGCGAGGACCTTGCCGAAGCTTGCCGTACCGTCTCCCGGCGCGCGGCGAAGATGTTTGAGTGGCGGGTTCCCGGTGACCCGCTCCTCGACATCGCCCTCGACCACCTCAGCTTGGGCCGGGCCGCGCTGTACGAAGCGATCCTGACCGCCGCCGACGTCGGCCGCGCCCAACCCGACATCGAACAGGCCGTGGCCGGTCTCCGCAGTGCCGGTCAAGTACAAGAGCTTCCACGCGCCCTCCTCACCCGTGCCTGGCTGCGGTTTCTCCTCGGCGCGCGCAGCGGTTCCGATAGCGCCCAAGCCGATCTCGACGAAGCCTGGGACATCGCCGAGCGCGGCCCGATGCGCCTGCACTTGGCCGACATCCACCTGCATCGCGCCCGGCTGTTCCACGCCGCGACGCCGTATCCGTGGGGCAGCCCGCGAGCCGATCTCGCCGCCGCCCGCAAACTGATCGAGCAATGCGGCTACGGCCGGCGCCTGGAGGAACTGGCGGACGCCGAGGCTGCCATCGGTCGCGCGGAAACCTGAGCCGGGGCCGCTTCCGCTGCTCACCGATTGAGGACTTGCGGCGGGTGGTAGCGCCGAACCGCCCGGCCCCACCGTGGACGCGCTGTCATGCCATCGTGCGGAAGGGGATTGCACTACCGCCGCACTGCGCCCGCTACGACGCCGGGTTACCCTGCGAGTCCACGCCAATGCTACGCCGGACGGGTCCGACCGTCGTGGCCGGGCTGGTACACGTGGCCGGTATCAGAGTCGACTCGTTGGAGAAGTCCTTGCGATTGTTGTAGAGCTGCAAGGGTCCGGACAGGGTGGCCGAGTCCAGGTGGACGATGTAATCGATCGCCCCGCAGGTGGCGGCATCGACGGTCATCGCGCGAAAGGCCAGTATGAGCTGCTCGCCGTCCACCACCACAGTCCCCATGACCGGCCACTGTGCGAGCCCGGCACACGAGACCAGGGCGCCGAACACCCGGCCCTGAAGCGGAAACGCTCCGTCGCCGCTCGGCAGGTGTTTCTTGATCGAAAACTGGTAATGCACTGTGCCATCGAACCCGGTGAAGCAGGTTTCCACCGCTTTGTCGCCACGGTCGTCCTTGTCGCCCTGACCGGACTTGTATTGGTCGGCATAGGCTGAAAGGCCCAAAACGACTGCTGCTACGCCAGTCAGTATCCTGAGTTTATTATTTTTTCTCATCGGCTTGTGCTCCGTTGTTCTCAATTGAATTCCTCTCGCGCAAAATGCTCAAAAGTCGTTTTTGCGAAATTATCAGTTTCGTTTTTTTCGCGATTTCATTTTTTTAATGAAATACGATTTTCATGAAAGTCGTATCTAAAACGCGTGCGGTGTTTCGCTTACCGCAAAATTTCGCGCTCGATGGCGTCTTGGATTTCCTGGTTGGTTACCGGATAGCCGCGTTCCCGCAGCAGCACGACGCGGATTTTGTTCAACACCTCCTCGTTGAGAATCGCCGCGATCAAGCTTTCCGCACTCAGCGCCACCCTCTTGCGCCAGAGCTTCTCCAGCAGCTCGCAGCGGGCGATGCCGGTCTTCGAGAGCAGCATCAGCCGATAGGCGCTCTCGTCGTCCAAACCGTTCTGCAAATCGATGGCGAACACCAAATCGGCTTCCACCTTGTCCTCGGTCGCGACCCGGTAGAGCTGCCAGTTGACGATGTTGGTCAGCAGCGCCCAACGGATGCCGGCATAGGCCGCGTAAGAGGTGGCTTGAAAAATTTGCTTGTCGCGCAGCGGAGCACCCAACCGCTTGGCTTCGATCACCAGCACGTCGGCCCCGTCCGTCGCCAGCACGTAATCCGCCGCTCGCCCCTGAATCTTCTGCTCGACTTTGATCTCGCTCATGGCATAGCCGAGCACGTCTTGCAGGATGCGGTCGAGCAACAGCCGGCTTTGGCTCTCGTTGGGGCTGTCCTGCATGGCCCGCTTTAACAACGGCTGGACAGTGCGATAGCGAGTTTTGATGTCTTCCACTTGAGCGGCGAGCAGGTCTTGCAGGGTACGCCGGCGACGGCGTCTCGACCCGCCAGTTACCTCCGGCTCGGCGGCGTCCTTATCCAGCGTCAGCGCGAGGGTCGCGAACGCCTCTTCATCGGCCGTCGCCACGTTCGCGCTGGGCGAATCCTCGTCGGCGACCAGCACCCCAAAATGCGCGGCCAGCGCCCGCAAGCCACCGGCGAAGCCTTGGCCGACCGCCCGGAATTTCCAGCCGTCGCGATGGCGGTAAAGCTCGGCGACGATCAGCGCGGTTTCCGCGCCCAGCTCGTCGCTGCGGTAGTGGAAAAGCTCCTGTCCGCTGTCGCGGTTGACGACGTGCGCCCGCACCCAGGGCGCCGCGCCAAAAGCGGCGTCGGGAGCGCTGGCGACATCGAGCGTCAGACAAAAAACCAATCGCTGCACGTCTTCGGCCAAGGCCGGCAGGGCGACGACAAAGCCGTCCCGGTCGTGGGTGGGGTCCAATTCGGCGGAGGAAACCCGGTACACGGCGCCGCTGGCGTCGGTTTCCTGGTTATAGAACACGAAATCGCGGTCGTCGCGGACTACGCCGGACGCGTTGAGCAAGAACACGCTGGCGTCGATGGCCACGGGCGACGCGTCCCAGTTCAGGCCGATGAAGACCGTGCGGGCGGCGGGATCGGCCTGGGCCAAAACTGCGTTGCCGCCCTTGGGAATGGATTGCGTCATGATCGGATACGATCGATATCAAATACGATTTTCATCATAATCGTATTTACTGAAAATGCTTTTCCAGCAACTCCCGAACCTCGTCCGCCATCTTCGCGCCCCGCAGGGCGCACTGGCTTTTGATGCGGGCGTGCAGGCTGGCCGGCACGTCGATGGTCAGCCGCTTCATGGCTTCCGCGTCGCGGCGGTTCACCCAGTCGTCGGCCTTGGCGGCATCATCCGCCCGTACCGCGCCCGGCCGGGTTCCAAACGATACTTTCTTGCTCATACCGCCGCCTCGTTCATCGTCTTCCGCCCCAGTAGTTCATCAGCGAGGGCCATGATTTCCCGGCTTGCCAGACTGCCGGGGTCGTCTTCCAGCACCGTGCTACCGCTGGCCGCGCTCTCGGCGAACGCGACCCGCTGCCCGACATGCGTGTTCAGCACCGGGATATCGTAGCCCGCGAGGGCTTCGGCCACGTCCCGGCCGATGGCCGTATTTACGATTCTGCGATTTATCACAAACACGCTTTTGAGGGTTTCCCGGTAGGTCGCGGCCTCGCGGATCAGGTCCACGATGTCTTTGGCCGCCCACACGTCGTAGGGAGAGGGCTGGACGGGGATGACCACCCAATCCGCCGCCATGATCGCCGACCGGGCCAATTCGTTCACGCGCGGCGGGCCGTCGATCAGGATGTGCTCGTAATGGGGGACGTGGGCCGGGATTTCCTTGTGCAGTTTCGGCTTGGGCAAGCCGATGACCGGAAACAGTGGGTCGGCCGTCCGGCACGCCGCCCAATCGAGGGCGCTCCCTTGTGGGTCGGCGTCGATCAGCAGCACCCGCGCGCCGCTGCGGGCCAGCGCCGCCGCGACGTGAACGGCCAGGGTGGTTTTACCCACGCCGCCCTTCTGGTTCAGAAACGCCAGAATCATCGGATTTCTGTATTTACGATTTAACGATTTATCGTAGAATCAAATTCCTTGAAGGTCAACCCTTCACTTTGGTGATCCGGATCGTTTGGCTCCGACCCGAATGCTCAGCGAACACCTTGGCGGGGTTCACCTCTTTCCGGAGGCGGTGCCCGCATCAATTGAGGGGTATCAAACCATACGGCGGTTTTTCTCGATCGCCGAAACCACCTACCCGCCCATCCCATCGGTGCATGAACTCGGCGAGCAGATAAATGACCGCCCCCGATACGACCCACGCCGACGGCACCCCGGTTTGGAATAGAGCGAAGTAAAGAACCCCGCCGCAAGCGGCGGGGCTTTAAAAGACTAAAAACAAAAACCGATCTGGGTAGCGGGCATCGAACCCGCTACCCAGATTACTCATTCCTCCCCGCCGCAAGCGACGGGGCATCCTGAGCGTTTTCGTGAAGGAAAGCACCCGCTGGGTGGAAGGGTACGAGATTGTTGCGGACCTGGCCGAACGAACCCCGGATACCCGGCTGGTGTACGTGGCGGATCGGGAAGGCGATTTGCGGGCGCTGATGGACGCCGCCGCGCGGCGCGGCACGCCGGCGGACTGGCTGGTGCGGGCCACGCACAACCGCAATACGACGGCCGGCGAAAAGGTGTGGGACCGGCTGGCGCGACGCGACGCGCTGGGCGAGGTCGAATTCGCCCTGCCGGCTGCCCCGGACCGGCCGGCCCGGCTCGTGCGGCAAACCGTCTACCGGGAGTCGGTGACTTTGCCCGCCCGGAAAGGCGCGCCGACCGTGACCGTCACGGCGATTCTGGCCCGCGAGGATCACCCGCCGGCCGGCCAGAAAGGGATCGAATGGCGGTTGTTGACCAACCGAACCGCCGAGACGCTGGAAACGGTCGTGGAATTGGTGGACTGGTATCGTCGGCGTTGGCTGGCGGAAATTTTTTTCCGAATTTGGAAATCGGGCTGCCGGGTGGAAGCCCTCCAGCTCGGCACCTTGGAGCGGCTCGAACGGGCCTTGGTCATTTACCTGATCATCGCCTGGCGCATCCTGCACCTGGTGACCTGGGGCCGGGACTGCCCGAATCTGCCGTGCGAGGTGGTGTTCGACCCCGGGGAATGGCAGGCCGCCTGGATCGTCGCCCACCGCGCCAAACCCCCGGCAACACCGCCACCTTTGGGCCAAATGGTGCGACTGATCGCCGGCTTCGGCGGCTTCCTCGGCCGCAAAAGCGATGCTCATCCCGGACCCAAGGCCATCTGGGAAGGCATGCAGAAGGTTCGGGCATTCGCCATCGGCATCGCCGCCGCCAAAGAAACTTTTATTTCGTCAGGGGGCTTTGTTGCATGAAACTTCTGATGCTGACATTGTTCCTCTTTGGGCATGGCGCTCAACAGAGCACCGGGTAACTCTCCGGCATTCCGAGTCGGGTCATGAGATTCATGGCGACGATCCGGGCATAGGCTTCGGTCGCTTGGGTATCAAAGCGGTGATTGTTGAGTTTATCGCCAAACAGGGTTTTGATCCGAAACATCGCCGTTTCGGCCAGACTGCGCCGATGATAGCCGCTGGCTTGTTTCCAGCGCGGGCTGCCGTGTTCTTGGCACTGACGAAGAATAGCCGTGCGAGGATGCGCCTGCCCGTCGGCCTGATCAGGCCACTCAACAGCCCCCTCTCGGGGCGGAATCAAGGCTTGGGCCCCACGCTTGAGGATCGCCGCATGACAGGCTTTGGTATCGTGCAACCCATCGGCGGCCACCGAGGCGATGGACTCGTCAGGGTCGAGCTGATCGAGCAAGTCCGGTAATACCGGGGCATCACCCACAAAGGCCGCGGTCAGTTCTGCAGCGATGACTTCGTGGTTTTCGGCATCCACCGCCAAATGCAGCTTGCGCCAGGTACGACGCCTGCCCACGCCATGCTGACGCACTTTCCATTCGCCCTCACCATAGACTTTCAGCCCGCTCGAATCGATCACGATATGGCGTGCCCGCGTGCTCGCACTGCGCCCAATCAACACCGCTAACTCCTGTCCGCGACGACTGAAGGTACTATAGTCGGGTATCTTCAGCTCCAAACCCAGCCACTTGACCAATGAGCCCAGAAATCCTTCGGTGGCGCGTAACGGCAACTGAAAGACCGCTCGGATCACCCATCCACACTGGATGGCCACCGCCGAGTACGTGTTCGACGCCCCGCGCCGGCCGGTTTTCTCCTGCGCGTACCATTGCTTGATATGGTCTTCTTCAAACCATACCGTCAACGACCCACGCTCCACCAACGCCGCGTTGTACTCGCGCCAGTTCCGTATCCGATAGCGTTGCTTTTGCTTGTTCATGATCCGCTATAGGGGGGCAGACCGGCATTCATGCAACAAAGCCTCGTCAGGGTGACTTGTGGGCAATCGAGTGCTTTTAAGCGGTAGGAGCGGCGCAATTCATCGAACTGGTCAAGGCTCTCCGTCTTGAACAAAACAGAGGAAAGGACGCCATCGGGATCAATAAACAAAATGGCAAG
>Ga0268298_10004240_pt1 | contig 14122 bp, 10 predicted proteins | sample WWTPWeurt_MetaG_FD_194462 | JGI IMG/M metagenome (GOLD analysis project Ga0268298, IMG submission 194462) | Activated sludge microbial communities from WWTP in Nijmegen, Gelderland, Netherland - WWTP Weurt | ecosystem: Engineered > WWTP > Aerobic digester > Activated sludge | place... | reverse complement strand
TCGGGGGGCAGCTGCTGGATGTCGCCCTCGATCCGGGTTTGCGGCTCGTACTCCACGAACACACGGGCCGCCCGCAGAACATCGGGGTGCAGCTCGGTCTTGCCGGGGCAATCGCCACCCACCCCGTTGATGTGCATGCCGGGCTCCAGCATCTCGGGCGTGATGATGGCCGCGCGGGTCTTGTCGGCCGTGACGGTGGTGACGATGTCTGCCCCGCGCACGGCGTCCGCCACACTGGCCGCACGGCGCAGCGAGAGTCCGGGCAGGTGGGCCAGGTTGCGCAGCAACTTGTCGGTGGCGGCCGGGTCCACGTCAAACACGGCGATCTCGGTGACGCCCATCAGCGTGTGGAAAGCCAGGGCCTGGAACTCGCTCTGTGCGCCGTTGCCAATCAAGGCCATGCGGCACGAGCCCGGCCGCGCCAGGGCCTGCGCCGCCAGCACCGACGTGGCCGCCGTGCGCAGCGCGGTGGTGAGCGTGAGCTCGGAGAGCAGCAGCGGGTAGCCCGTGCTCACTTCCGCCAGAACCCCAAACGCCATCACGGTGGGCAAGCCCTGCGCAGGGTTGCCTGGGTGGCCATTGACGTACTTGAAGGCATACTGTTTCGCGTCAGCCACGGGCATCAGCTCGATCACGCCCTGGGCCGAATGGCTGGCCGTGCGGGCCGATTTCTCGAACTCGGGCCAACGCAGAAAATCGGCCTTCAGCGTGTCGGTCAGCTCGGCCAGGAAGCGGTCCACGCCCACCTTTTGCAACAGGGCCACCAGGGCCGGTACGTCCACGAATCGCGTTGTCATCTGAGTCTCCATGCAGGGTTTGGCCCTCCGATGGGGCACCCTTGAGCCGGATTCTCGAAGCCTGCACTGCCAACGAAAAGCCATCAGCTCGTTCGATTGCATTGCTTCACAGCGCAATTTGCATCGCCAAATTGACGATATGACCAATTCGCCCACCTTGCGGGTGGCCCATGGCACCAGCAGGGCCGCGCCCATCCACCTCAACAAGCCGTTCGCCGTGGCGCTGGGCACAGTGGGCGTCCGCGTGAACGCCATTGCCCCCGACCCGGCGTCCAGCCAAGTGAACGGCCAGGTGCTGGCTGTGGACAGTGACTTTGACGCCGCCAGCGTGGGCATGCCCACGCTGCGCAAGAACACCGAGCGCTGGGGCGCTACAAGGCGCGGATCAAAGCCGCCGGCAGGTGAGCGTGTGGTTGGTGGTGTGGTTGCCGGTGACGCCCAGCGAGGTCGAGAAGGTGTGGCTGCCCGCCGTGGTCTCGATGCCCTTGCCGTCGTGCAGCGCAAGCCGGGTGTTGAAGCCCACGGAATTGAACACGCCCACGTCATTGAAGTAATCGATGGCCACCACCAGGTGGCCCGCCTCGCGCGCCACGGTGGCGGTGAAGGTCTTCATGCGCGTGGGGGTGGAGAAGTCGTCTGAAAAGCCCACGCCCGGTTGCAGGTTGAAGGCCTTGCGATAGGGCTCTAGCACCACGCCGTTGAGCGTGTAGTCCACCGCCACGCTGCAGGCCACGGTGGCCGGGTTGGCGGCATTGACAGCCATTGGGGCGGCCAGGGTGGCGAGCACCACGGCCATTGAAACCAGCTTGCCTGAATTGCGCATGATCCATGCTCCTCAAAGTCACGAGATGAAGGCCACGCGACGCCCGCGCACACGCGGGGCATCACGGCAAGTTCAGCAAGTTCTTTGAACAGCGGGCTCTCACCGGCTTGCGAGAGGGTTTACGCAGTCTCGCTGCCGGTGATTCCTAACGCCGGATGTAAGTCTTCGTTGCGGAGCTCAATGACCGCCCCCCAGGTAGGCCGCCTTCACCGCCGGGTCGTTGCGCAGCTTCTCGGCGGGGCCGTGCACGTTGATGCGGCCGTTCTCCAGCACGTAGCCGTAGTCGGCCACGGCCAGCGCGGCGGCGGCGAACTGCTCAACCAGCAGCATGGTCACACCCTGGGACTTGAGGCGCTCGATGATCTTGAAGACCTCGTCCACCAGGATGGGCGCCAGGCCCATCGAGGGTTCGTCGAGCAGCACCACCTCGGGGTTGAGCATCACCGCGCGGGCCATGGCCAGCATCTGCTGCTCGCCGCCCGAGAGCGTGCCGGCGAGCTGTTCGCGGCGCTCTTTCAGGCGCGGGAACAGCTCCATGGCCTTTTCCAGGTCGCCCGGCACGTCGCCCTTGGGGCGCTTGCCAGTCATGCGCGGGAAGGCGCCCAGCAGCAGGTTGTCGGCCACCGTCATGGTGGCGAACACGCGCCGGCCCTCGGGCGAATGGGCCAGGCCCAGGCGGGCAATGTGGTACGGCTCCTTGCCGTCCACGCGCTGGCCGTTGAGGTGGATCTCGCCGCCGGTGGGCGAGATCATGCCGCTCACCGCGCGCATGGTCGTCGTCTTGCCGGCGCCGTTGGAGCCGATGAGGGTGACGACCTTGCCCTTGGGCACGTCGATGGAGATGCCGTGCAGCACTTGCACCTTGCCGTAGCCGGCGCTGAGGTTCTTGATCGTGAGCATTTGCGTTTCCCCTCAGCTGGCCTGGCCGCCCAGATAGGCTTCGATGACCTTCTCGTTCGCCTGCACCTCGGCCGGCAGCCCCTCGGCGATCTTCTGCCCGAAGTCGAGCACCGAGACGGTGTCGCACAGGCTCATCACCACGTCCATGTGGTGCTCGATCAGGATCACCGTCACGCCGTGCTCGCGGATCTTCTGGATGATGGCCAGCAGCTCCTTGATGTCGGGCGCGGTCAGACCGGCGGCGGGCTCGTCCAACAGCAGCAGCTGCGGGTCGAGCGCCAGCGCGCGGGCGATTTCCAGCAGGCGCTGTTTGCCGTAGGGCAGGTTGCGCGCCTCTTCGCCGGCCAGCTCGGCCAGACCCACGAAGCGCAGCAGGCCCATGGCGCGCACGCTGGTGTCGCGGTTCTCGCGCAGGTAGCGCGGCAGGTGCAGGGCCACGTCCGCCAGGTTGCTCTTGAAGCTGTGGTGCAGGCCCACCATGACGTTCTGCAGCGCGCTCATCTCGCCAAACAGCTGCACGTTCTGGAAGGTGCGGGCAATGCCCGAGAGCGCGATCTCGGAAGACGTGCGCCCGGCCTGCGCCGTTCCAGCGAAGGACACGGTGCCGGCAGTGGGCACATAGATGCCGGTGAGCACGTTCATCATCGTGCTCTTGCCCGAACCGTTGGGCCCGATCAGGCCGTGGATGGTGCCGCGCTTGACGGTGATGTCCACGTTGTTCAGCGCCTTGAGGCCGCCGAACTGCATGAGGATGCCCTTGGCTTCGAGCAGGTTGCCGCCGGCGTCGCCACCCGCTCGGCTGAGCGCGTCCCCGGTGGGGGTCATGGCCGAGGCAATGTCGGCGTCGCTGGCGGCATGGCCGCGCAGGTTCAGCGCATTGCGCACAAAGCCGACGATGCCGTCCTGCAGGTAGTACACGACGAACAGCGTGATCAGGCCGAACACCGACAGGCGCCAGTCGGTCATGGTTTCGAGCTTGAACGAGAGGCCGGCCAATGCGATGGAGCCCACCACCGGGATCATGGCCGCCTGCAGCGTGGCCTTGCCGCGCTTGAGCGCCACGCCGGCCGAGACGGCCACGATGATCGCCAGGATCACCGACACGTAGCGGAACATCTGCAGGTCGTCGAGCAGCTTGGGCAGCATCACGATGATGGTGGCGCCCAGCAGTGCCCCGGTGCGGGTCTTGCGGCCGCCCATGATGATGGCCAGCAGGAAGAGCACGGTCTGCTCGAAGTTGTAGGTGTTGGGCGAGATGTACTGCTCGCTGTACGCGTAGAGCGCGCCCGCCAGGCCAGCCAGGCCGGCACTGATCACGAAGGCGTAGACCTTGTACTGGTAGACCGACACGCCCATGCAATCCGACGCCACCGGGCTGCCGCGCAGGGCTTCGAAGGCGCGGCCCAGGTGCGAGCGCAGCACGCGGTGCACGAACACCAGCGACAGCAGCAGCATCACCGCCACCAGCCAGTAGTACTCGGTCTCGTCCAGCAAGTGGCCGAACAGCTCGGGCTTGGTCAGCGTGATGCCCATCGGGCCCTCGGTGAGGAAGGTCATCTCATTGATGAGGATCTGGATGATGGTGCCAAAGGCCAGCGTCACCATGGCCAAGTAGGGGCCGGTGACGCGCAGCGCCGGCAGCGCCAGGATGGCGCCGAAAGCCGCAGTGACGGCGATGGCCGCCGGCAGCGTGACGTACACCGGCGCACCCAGCTTCATGATCAGCACGCCCGCCGTGTAGGCGCCGATGCCGAACAGGCCGGCATGGCCCAGCGAGACCTGGCCGGTGTAGCCCACCACGATGTCGAGCCCGAACAGCACGATCGCGTAGATCATGATGGTCTCGACCAGGTGGATGTAGTACGGGTTGCCGGTGGCCTGCGGGAACAGGAACAGGGCCGCGATGGCCACGACGGCCGCGATGATTTGCTTGGCGTTCTTCATTTCCGGCTCACACCTTCTTGATGGCTGACTTGCCAAACAGGCCGGCGGGCTTGACGGCCAGCACGATCAGCAGCAGCACCAGGCCGGGCACGTCCTTGTAGCCGGTGGAGAGGTAGAAGCCGGTCGTCGTCTCGGCCACGCCGAGGATGATGCCGCCCAGGATGATGCCCATGCCCGAGGTGAGCCCGCCGATGATGGCCACCGCAAAGGCCTTGAGGCCCAGCACCGCGCCCATGGTGGCGCCGGTGAGCGTGAGCGGGGCAATGAGCACGCCGGCAAAGGCCGCCGACATGCTTGAGAGTGCATACGAGAAGGTGATGACCAGGCCGGTGTTGATGCCCATGAGCTTGGCGGCATCGCGGTCGTTGAAGGTGGCCACCACGGCCTTGCCATAGATGGTCTTGCGGTTGAAGAACTCCACCGCCAGCATCATGCCCACGGCACCCACGATCACCAGGATTTCCATGGGCAGCACATTGGCGCCCAGGAAGTGCAGGGGGGCCTCGGGCAGCGGCGAGGGGAACTTCAGGTCATCGCGGCCCCAGAGGTTCTCGGCCACGTTCTTGAAGATGATGCCCAGCGCGATGGTGGACATGATCCAGCCGAACTCGCTCTTGATCTTGATGGCCGGGCGCACACCGATGCGCTCCACGAACGCCCCCTGCAGCGCGCCAAACACGCAGACGATGGGGATCATCAGCCAGTAGTTGACGCCCAATCCCACCAGCGACAGGCCCACCATGGCGCCCAGCATCAGGGCGTCGCCCTGGCCGAAGTTCAGGGTGTCGGACGTGGCAAAGGTGAGCTGGTAGCCAAAGGCAATGACGGCGTAGATCATGCCCAGCGCGATGCCGCTGAACACGAGTTGGGTGAGGATCTGCATGGCAGTGTCCCGGTCGGTCGTGGATAAAGGACCGGCGGGTCAAGCCCGCCGGATCATGCACAGCAGCGGGGCTGCGCTTACTTCTTGATCACCAACGCGCCCTTGGCGTTGACGTCTTTCACGCGCACTTCAGAGGCCTTCTTGAAGTCGGCTTCGTACGCGTAGACCACGCGCTGGCCCTTGACTTCGCCGAACACCGGGATGTTGGCGGTGATGGCGTCGTGGTCGGCCTTGGTGAAAGGCTTGGTGTAGGTGGTGACCACGCCTTCCACCGGCGTCTTCAGGTCTTCCAGAGCGGCCTTGATCTTGGGGCCGTCGGTGCTGCCGGCCTGCTTGATGGCGGCGGCCAGCAGGTAGACCGAGTCATACCCTTGGGCGGCGGACACCGGCGAGTCGATGCGCGCGTTCTTGGGGTTGAAGGTCTTGAGGTAATTGATGATGAAGCTCTGGCGCTTGGGCGTGGTGGGCTCCTGGATGAAGGTTTGCGGCATGCGCGCGCCTTCTCCGCCGGGGCCGGCGTTGTCGATGAAGTTGGCCATCGACAGCGTCCAAGAACCGATCATCGGAACCTTCCAGCCCAGCTTGGTCATGCCGTTGGCGATCTGCGCCAGCTCGGGCCCGATGGCGTAGGTCAGGATGGCTTCGGCGCCGGCCTCCTTGGCCTTGAGCAGCTGCGGCGTCATGTCCACATCCTTGATGTTGAACTTCTCTTCCGCCACGGCCTTCACGCCCTTCAACTCCAGCGCCTTCACCAGGTCGGCACGGCCCAGTTGGCCGTAGTTGGTGGAGTCGGCCAGGATGGCCACCTTCTTGTAGCCACGGCGGGTGATGGCCTCTTCCACGATCATCGGCGCCTGGATGCTGTCGTGCGCGGCGTTGCGGAAGATGTAGTTCTCGGGCTGGTTGTCGAACTGGTGGGTGATGGCCGAGCCGGTGGCCACGTTGTTCATCACCGGGATCTTGGCTTCCTGGTAGAAGCGCTGCGAGGCCAGGGCCACGCCGGTGTTGATGTAGCCCACCGTGGCGGCGACCTTTTCCTTGTTGATCAGTTCTTGCGCGATCTGCACACCACGCTCGTTCTTGGCTTCGTCGTCGCGCTCCACCAGCACGATCTGCTTGCCCAGCACGCCGCCGGCCTTGTTGATCTCGGCCGTGGCCAGGCGCACGCCGTCGCGCATCGAGACGCCCATCGACGACGAGCCGCCGGTGAACGGGCCCGAAACGCCGATCTTGATGTCTTCGGCATGGGCCAGGGATGCAGAGCAGGCCAGCGCCAGCGTGGACAGGGACAGGCTCAAGGTCTTCGCAGCGAATTTCATGGGGGCAGTCTCCAGAGGTTGTTGGGGCCCGCACACGCACACGGCATGCAGGCATGTTCAGCGCTGGCAGTGTGCGGCCTGACAAGGCCCCGCGCCACCGTCTGACTACGCAGGCCTGCTGCGCGGCACTACGCACTCGTTAACCCGCTTGGGGGCAACCCGGATGGGCGTTCCAGCCCGCCCCAATTGCCGCGCGGCGTCCGGCACACCGCGCCAAAGCAGCGCGTTGCGGCGCGGCACGTTGCCCCGTTGCGCGCTGCGCGCTTACCCCAAGCAGTGTGCTGGCGTGGCCCAACGCGAACGGGCGTTTGCTGCGCGCTTGCACAGGCCGGCGCATGCAACGTGTCAGCACGGCGCTGGCACAGCGGCTGCTGTGCTGGCCCGGGGCCGACGCCACGGCGCCGAGCTTCACAAACCAACCACGTCCAACGGAGACACCATGACCATTCGCACCTCCCTCAGCCCCATCGCCCTCGCCTTGCTGGGCGCCGCCCTGGCCCCTGCCACCCACGCCGCCGACTTCAAGGCCGGTGACTGGGACATGTCGCTGGGCGGCATCGTCAACGCCTACTACACGAACACCAGTTGCTCGGGCGACCAGACCATCACGGGGCTGGCGCTGGCTGGCAAGGCCCTGGGCTGCGGCGGCAAGGACGGCCGCACCACCATCGGCAACGGCCTGCTGCCCAACGCGCTCACGGTGGGTGCCAAGACGCGCCAGGACGGCATCGACATCGCTGCCACGCTGATGATCGGCGCGGCCGTGTCCTCGTCCGACTCGATCAGCAACAACAGCAACGTGGATGTGCGCCAGGGCTTCGTCACCTTCGGCAATGCCGGCATGGGCACGGTCAAGCTGGGCCGCGACTACGGCCTGTTCGGCCTGAACGCCGTGCTGACCGACATGACCCTGCTCGGTGCTGGCGCCCCGGTGAACGCCACCCAGGCCAACCGCGTCACGCTGGGCCACATCGGTGCCGGCTACACCTACCCGGGCAACTACGGCCAGATTGCCTACAGCGCGCCGGCCATGGCCGGCCTGGGCCTGACCGTGGCCGTGCTGAGCCCGGTGAACGCGTTTGCCAACAGCACCTACTCGGCCGGCACCAGCCCGCAACTGCAGTTGCAGGCCACCTACACGCTCACGGGCGGCAAGCTCTGGGCCACGGCCAAGTCACAACACTTCGACGGCAGCGGCGCCACCGCTGGCTACACCGCCAGCGGCGTAGAGCTGGGCGGCTCGTACAACCTGGGTGCACTGATGTTGCTGGCCAACGCGCAATCGGGCACCGGCCTGGGCGTGCTGGCCGATGGCGACAGCGGCAATCAGAAGCAGGACGCGCTGTTGCTGCAAGGCGCCTACCAAGTGACCCCGCAAACCAAGCTGGGCCTGAGTTACGGAGAGACGCGCTTGAAAGGCGCCACCGGCACCGCGCTGCGCAGCAACACCAACGCGACGCTGGGCCTGTACCACAACCTCACCAAGAGTCTCACGCTGGTGGGCGAGGTGAGCCAGACCGAGTCCAAGGCGGCCGCCGGTGGCAGCGCCAAGATGAATGGCGTGGCGCTGGGCGGCATCGTCTTCTTCTGACGCAGGCGGCCATCAGCGTGGCGGCGTGGTCACCGCCGCAGTGCTGGCCAGCTTCATCCGCAACACCGCGCGCATTCACGGCGCGTAGGTGACGCGGTAGAGCGCCCCGGCAAAGTCGTCGCTGATCAGCATCGAGCCGTCTTTCATCATCGCCACGTCCACCGGTCGGCCACGGTATTGGCCGGTGGCGTCGTCGAGCCAGCCTTCGGCGAACACCTCGGTCTTGTCGGCCGTGCCATCGGCCTTCAGGCTGGTGAACATGATGCGTGCGCCGATGGGCTTGGTGCGGTTCCACGAGCCGTGCTGGGCCGAGAACAAGCCGCCCTGGTACTTGGCCGGGAAGGCCTTGCCGCTGTAGAAGGCCAGGCCCAGGTCGGCCGCGTGCGCGTCCATGTAGACCTGCGGGTCGGTGATGTTGGCGGGCAGCGGATCCTTGTCGTAGCCCTCATCGGTCATGCGGGTCTTGCCTTGCTTCCACGGGTAGCCGAAGAACTGGCCGGCCTTGGTGGCGCGGTTGATCTCGCCCGCGGGGATGTCGTCGCCCATGCCGTCGGTCTGGTTGTCAGTAAACCAGAGCGTCTTGTCCTTGGGGTTGAACTCCAGGCCCACCGAGTTGCGGATGCCGGTGGCGTAGACCTCACGCTGGCTGCCGTCCAGCGCATCCATGCGCACGATGCCGCCGATGCCCACCTTCCCGTACAGCGCCAGCTTGTGGCGCGGCGGCACGTTGTAGGGCTGGCCCAGCGTGATGTACAGCTGCCCGTCGGGTCCGACACGGCAGGTGCGGGCCTCGTGGCCGCGCGACTCCTCGGCCACAGGGATCAGCTGGCCCTGGGGCACGGTCTCGCTGACCTGCAGCTCGCTGCCCAGTTGCCAGGCTTCGGCCTTGGCAAAGCGCAGCACCCGGTTGTGCTCGGCCACCAGCAGCGCACCATCGGCGCTCCAGCACACGCCGTTGGGCACGCGCCAACCCTGCGACGGTGCAAAGGCCCGCACCTCGCTGGCCAGCGCCGCCCCTGGGCGCAGGGACACCGCCCAGACGGTGCTCAGGCGCGTGCCCACCATCACCAGCCTGCCCTGCGGGCTCACGGCCAGGTGGCGGGCGTTGGGCACGACGGCAAACAACTCGATCTTGAAGCCCGGCGGCAGCTTGATGCGCTGCAGGTTCTCGCGCAACGCAGTGGCGGTCTTGCCGTCCTGCGGCACCGTTGGTGTGGGCGGTTCCGCGCCCGTTGCCGACAGTGCGATGGCCGCGACCAGGCTGCCCAGGGCAAGGCGGAGGTGAGTCTTCATGTGTGTGTCTCCAGGCGGCGTGGGCGGCACCGAGCAGCGCCTTGCCGGCACCCGCCACCGGGCGAGAATACCTGGGCCACCCACTCACACTCTGCACATGCCCATGTCGCCGACCCCCGCAGGCACCGTGCCCGCAGCCGCCCTGTTCACGGCACAAGGTCTGGGCTGGCCCTGCCCGCAGGTGAACGAGCCGCGCAAGCTGTCGTTCACGATCACCCCGGGCCTGACCCTGGTGCGTGGCGGTGAAGGGCGCGGCAAGAGCAGCCTGCTGCGCTTGATGGCCGGGCTGCTGCCGCCAGACGCCGGCAGCATTCAGCGCCTGGCCCGGACCCTGTGTTTCGAGAGCCCGGCCGATCCCGCCCACGACCCCGAGGTGGCGTGCGCGTGGTTGCAGGTCCGCCGCGACCGCTTTGCCGGCTGGCAAGCCGGGCTGGAGTCGGCACTGGTGCAAGCCTTCGGCCTGACTGAGCACATGGCCAAGCCGATGTACATGCTGTCCACCGGCAGCCGACGCAAGGTGGGGCTGGTGGCGGCGGCGGCCAGTGGGGCACAACTGACACTGATCGACAGCCCCTTCGCCGCGCTGGACGCACGTTCGTGCCGCGTGCTGGAACAGTTGCTGACCGAAGCCGCCTCTGGCACCGAGCGGGCCTGGGTGATGGCGGACTACGCGCTGCCCGCCGCGCTGGCCGAGGTGCCGCTGGCTGGACTGGTCGATCTGGGCGACTGACGGCGCTTGTGGGATCAACCCACCGCCAGGGCCTTCAGCAGCGAGGACTGGTTGATGGCCTGGCGCAGGCGCAGTTGCAGGGCCTCTTGCTCGGCCGCCAGCAGGGCATTGCGCACCTGCAGCCAATCGGCCTTGGCGATGCTGCCCACCTCGTATCGCAAGCGAGATTGGCGTTCGGTGCGCTGGGCCTCGGCCTGGCGCGCGGCCTGGGCCTGCACCAGCGCCTGCAGTTCGCGCCGCTCGGCGGCCAGTTGTTCCACCTCTTGCAAGGCCTTGTGCACGGTGTCGCGCAGCGTGAGGGCGGCGCTGTCCACGTCGCTGCGGGCCTGCGCCTGCTGCAGGTCGAGCCGTCGCCAGTCCACCAGCGGAACCATCAGGTTGGACGCCAGCGACGCGACAGGTTGCGTCAGCCAGTCTTGCCACTGGGTGCCACCGCTGGACAGGCCGGCACTGAAGCTCAGCCGCGGGTAGCGTGCCGATTGGGCCACCCGGTGCTGGGCCAGGGCCGCGTCCACCTGCAGCCGCGCGCGCAGCACATCGGGGCGGCGCGCCAGCACCTGCTCGGGGTTGCCCAGGGCCAGGGCCGGCAGTTGCGGTGAAGGCAGGTGCGCCTCGGCGGGCAGCCCCAGCTGGGCGTCGTCCAGCAGCACCCGCAGGGCCAGCTGGTGCTGCAGGCGCTCGCGCTGCAGCTGCACCTGGCGGGCCAGCAGGCCTTGCACCGTGGCGGCGGCCTTGTCGATCTCGATGGGCAGCAGCTTGCCTTCCTGCACCCGCAGGCGGGTGAGGGCCAGCACCTCGGCGGCGCCGCTGCGCTGGGCCTCGATCAGCGGCGCTTCCTGCGCCAGCTCGGCCAGCGACCAGTAGCGCTCGGCCACCTGGCTGCGGATCAGCAGCTGTGCCGCGGCCACATCGGTGCGCTGGGCCTCGGCCTGGGCAGCCTGGGCGCTCTCGGCCTGGGCCAGGCGGCCCCACAGGTCGGCCTCGTAGGCGATGGCCGCGCTCACGCCCACGCTGCGCGTGAGCGGGCCGCCTTCCAGCACCTTGCTGCCCGAGGCGCTCAGGCCCAGGCTGGGCGTGATGCCACGGTCGAGCCCGGCGGCTTGCAGTTGCAGCTGGGCACGCTGCCAGCGCAGGCTGGCCTGGGCGATGTCGAGGTTGCGCGCCAGCGCCTGTTGCTGCAGATGCAGCAGCGGCGCGTCGGCCCAGGTGGACCACAGCGCCTGGGTGTCATCCGCCTGTGCAGGCACCAGCCAGGCGGCCGGCGCGGGTGGCTCGGCCGGCCGCTGCAAAGGCGCGGTGCGGCAGGCGATCAGGGCCAGGGTCAGCAAGGGAACAAGTGCAATGTTTTTCAAGGGTGCCACCTCATTCGCGCGCCAGCGCATCCACCGGACTCAGCGCCGCTGCACGGCGCGCCGGCAAGGTGCCAAAAACCAGGCCCACCAGGCTGGACACGGCAAAGGCCACCGCCAGCGCTGTCAGGTCCACACTCACATGCAGTTCCTTCTGCACCGCGTTCAGACCCTGGGCCGCCAGCCAGCTCAGGCCCACGCCCACCAGCCCGCCCAGGCAGCACAGCACGATGGCCTCCACCAGGAACTGCAGCCGCACATCCGCCTGCCGCGCGCCCACCGCCATGCGGATGCCGATCTCGCGCGTGCGCTCGGACACCGACACCAGCATGATGTTCATCACCCCCACGCCGCCCACCAGCAACGAGATGGCACCCACGCCGGCGAACAGCAGGGCCATGGCGCCGGTGACGCTCTGGATCCTCTTGAACTCGTCGTCGGCGTTCGACGAGTCAAAGTCCTCGATGCCGTGCAGCGCCTTGAGCCGGTAGATCACCTGCTTGCGCACCTCGGCGGGTGGCAGGGTGAAATCCATCAGCACGATGAAGTGGTCTGCATCGACCCGCAGATCGAGCTTGCGACCGAAGGTGACCACGGGGATGAACACGCGGCCGTTGTTGTCGCCAAACTGCATGCCGCCGCCGCTGTCAGGCTGCACCACGCCCACGACGGTCACCGGCAACGCCACGCCCACGGGCAGGGCCGCGGCCATTGGTTGGTTGGGGTCGCCACCGGCCGCGGGCACCAGCAGCACGGTCTTGCCCAGCGGCGATTCGCCAGGCTTGAACAGGGCCTTGCGGGCTTTGTCGTCGATCAGGGCGACCTGTGCGCTGCTGGCCTGGTCCATGGCGCTGAGGACCCGGCCTTCGGTCAGCTTGAGCTTGCGCGACACCAGCGTTTGCGCGTCGGCGCCCAGCACGTTCACGGTGGCATCGCGGGCGCTGTGGCGTGCCACCAGCTGGGTCTCGCGTTCGGTGGTGACCCCCTTCACGCCGGGCAGGGCGCGGATGGCTTCGATCTCGCCGGGCACGAAGGGCCTGGGCTGGGTGCCGGGTGGCAAGTTGGCATTGCCGCGCCAGACGTAGATGCGGCCGGAGAGGAAACTGCTCACGTCCTTCTCAATGCTGCTGCGCGCCGCGCTGGTGAGCGCCATGATGCTCACCACCGCCGCGATGCCGATGCTGATGCCCAGCATCGACAGCGCCGTGCGCAGCCGGTTACCGCGCAGCGCCAGCGCCGCCGACTGCAGCGCCTCGCGCCACTGGCCGCGGCGTTGCTGCCACCAGCCGCCGGCGACCAGCAGCGGCCCGGCGGCATCGCTGCTGGCCAGGGCGGGTGCGTGGTGGCCGGCGGGCGTGCCGCTGTCGTGCAGCACGCGGCCGTCCTTCAGCTCGATCAGGCGCTTGGCATGGCCGGCCACGTGCGCGTCGTGGGTGACGAGGATGACGGTGTGGCCCTGGGCGTTGAGTTCGCCCAGCAGCGTGAGCATCTCGGCGCCCGATTGCGAATCGAGCGCGCCGGTGGGCTCGTCGGCCAGGATGATGTGGCCGCCGTTCATCAGCGAGCGCGCGATGGACACGCGCTGCTGCTGGCCGCCCGAAAGCTCGTTGGGCTTGTGGTGCAGGCGATCGCCCAGCCCGAGGCGGGTGAGCAGAGCCTCGGCGCGCTGCTGGCGGGCCGCATGCGACGCGCCGGCGTACACGGCGGGCAGTGCGGCGTTGGCGCGGGCGTCCAGGTGCGGCAGCAGGTGATAGCGCTGGAAGATGAAGCCGAAGCGCTGGCGCCGCAGCGCTGCCAGTTCGTCCGCACCCAGGCCGGCGGCGTCCTGGCCATCGATCAGGAACTGGCCGCTGCTGGGTGTATCGAGGCAGCCCAGCACATTCATCAGCGTGCTCTTGCCCGAGCCCGACTGGCCGATGATGGCCACGTACTCGCCGGCCTGGATGGCCAGGCTCACGCCCTGCAGCGCATGCACCTCGGTCTGGCCCAGCAGGTAGCGCCTGCCGACCTCGCGCAGCTCGATCATGGCCATGCTCAGCTGGAGGCGGCCGAGGCGGCGCCGGACGCGGCATCGGCAGGAGGCGCCAGCAGCACCTTCTCTCCGGCCTTCAGACCGTCCACCACCTGCACCTTGGCGCCGTCCTGCAGGCCGGTGCGCACTTGGCGCGGCTGCGGCTTGCCGGCGGCGTCCAGCACCTGCACGGTGAAGCGGCCGTCGTCGGCGCGGTCGCCCAGGGCCACAGTCGGGATGGTGAGCGCGTTCTTCACCTCGCCGGTGTCCACGCTCACCTGCACCGTCATGTCGGGCAGCAGCTTGCGGGCGCGGTTGTCCACCTCGAACAGCACGTTGTAGAACACGGCATTGCCGGCGCGCTCGGGTACCGGCTGGATCACGCGCACCTTGCCCTCGTAGTGCTGGGCCTCACCGGCCAGGGTGACAAAGCGGGCCCGCTGGCCGACCTTGATGAGCGAGATGTCGGCCTCGGGCACCCG
>Ga0268298_10004238_pt1 | contig 14128 bp, 12 predicted proteins | sample WWTPWeurt_MetaG_FD_194462 | JGI IMG/M metagenome (GOLD analysis project Ga0268298, IMG submission 194462) | Activated sludge microbial communities from WWTP in Nijmegen, Gelderland, Netherland - WWTP Weurt | ecosystem: Engineered > WWTP > Aerobic digester > Activated sludge | place... | reverse complement strand
GATCATAGCGTTCCAAAATAACCTTCACCCCCTGATAACAGATTTCAGCAGTAACCGCAACCATTTCATCCACCAAACCCGGATCATCGCTCATCAGATAACTGAGACCGACGAGCCCGGTGATATCGCGGATGCGCCCGAACAGGTTGCCACAATGCAGCCCTACAGGATGTGTACGAACCTCTGGAGCGGGCAGTTTGTCCAGTGCTTCCCAATCCACGCGGTCGAGGGACCACTGCAGCCGGGGTAAATACAATTCTTCCCAGGATTTACGATCTTTCAAGAGGTGATCCACTTCGCCAGGAATTGAGCCAGCCTCATCTTTTTGGATAACGATGACGCCATCGCCATTCAAAACTTCCCGGGCGCCATCGGAGTGCGTGCGGATCAGGCGGGTTTCAAAGCCAGGCATCAGGCTGCTGGCGAAATGGAAACACGAATACCAGTTAAAGTCGAAACCCAGCTTCGCTCCGATGGTTTCATCGTATCCATTCCCGTCACCCCAACCCCTGGCTTCTTCAAAGGTAATATGGCCTTCCTCGGCCCATTTTTCCAACGTCTCGGTCCAAAAACCAAAATGGACGATTGGAAATGTTAACGCAGGTTGGTAATTCAATATGGCGAGAGCAGATTCATATTTATTCATTGCGTCAATCCTTGCCTGGCGAAAACAAATTCAAGCAAGCCAGAGATCCTGGTCAAGCAGAGCCGGTTTGGGTATTGTAATCCATTTCGTGCCGGCTCGCCGCCGCGCGAACGACAGAATCACTGAGGGGATGAATTAATTGAGTGTTATGTCAAACATGATTCTATAGTTTGTTTTGGGCGCTTTGCGCCCAAAACAAACTATAGATTGATGCTTGACAGACTACTGAGGGCACTGAAAAATTCAGATGCAGAGCGGCTTCCCAAGAGGTGCGGCTCACCTGGGGCCAAAACACAAGGCCGGTAAATGACGTAAGGTGAGCTGCACCTTCAACTCGCATAATTGAAGGTGCAGCTCACTTCAGGCCTGGGTTCGTGTTCTGCCGGGCGGTGATGAAGTGAGCCGCACCTCATGGGGATGAAAATCCCTGCTGGGGGAAACGGCGGGGGTTTTACCCCCGGGAGGCTAGGCTCTCGGGGTTAAAACACCGGCGAGAATAGCTGATGTTGTATAATGAATAAAGATTACAGGTTAATTTGGGCGGCCCGGGTTCGAGAGGTGGTTTCTGGGCCTAAAAGCCAGTCATGTTTAGCCAAAGGGGCACAAATCATGCTTATTCCAGGTTTACACCAACACACGTACAAATTTCTTATTCTAATTAGCATGCTGCTGACTGCTTGCAGTCCGTCTGCGACAAACACAATTACACCTCCCGGGCAGATCACGGTCACCCCAACGGCTGCGTCAACCGCCGGCGCCGCTGTCGCTATCCTGCAGGATACACCCACCAGCCTGCCGACCAACATTCCGCTGGATTGCCCGGTCGGATCCAATGCCCAAACCCCAGCCAAACCGGGGACGGGTGAGCTGAGCGCTCAACTTTTGAACTTTTTAAATGAGGGCGGAGATCCGCATACCATTACGGCGTTGATTGGAGCATGGGGATTTGATGAGCAGGCCGTTTCGCTGGTCGCTGATCTAAACAGTGACCAGCTGCCCGAGTTCGTTTTTGCAAACGCCCCTATTCCCCAGGAGAACGGCGATTTTGCGCTCGGTCAAATATCGATTTATACCTGCACTCAGAGCCAATACACCCGGGCAGCTTCCTTCGACCTGATCGGGTTTGAAAGGATCAAGATTTTCGGGATCGAATATCGAACTCCGCAGCAATATCCAGTCTTAATTCTTGACCAGGTCGATCTACGGGCTGCCCATAATTATGATCTCGTAGGTTGGAATGGCAAAGACTGGCAGTTGTATGTAAACCACACGACCAAATTGGGCAGTTTCGCTGCTACGGATGGCGACATGGATGGTATTGCAGAATTTACAATATTCGCCCCCCTTAGTTGGTCTGTCAGCGGCGGCCCAGATCGCACAACGATCGTAACATATGGCTGGCAGAATGGCAATTTTACAAAACTCAAGCAGTTTCTCGGACCTTCTACCTATCGGATTCATATCCTCGAAGATGCGCAGATCGCACTTGATGCCGGGCATTTTGGTGAGGCTATCGCCCTGTATTCCGTGGCGGCCAATGATCCCGCCTTTTTCGATGAGCCTTCGGATTATGAAAAATCGACCGGGACAGAAGCGTTCGCAGGCAATTACCAAAAGTCATTTGCCCTATTTCGGATTACAATCCTATGGCTGGCAGCGAATGATAAAAATCAGGCTGAGCGCACGATTGTAGATAGCGGCAATTTATATCCACCTGAGAGCCCGGGCGGAGAATTTACTGAGGCAGCCCTCTTATTCAAAAAAAGGGTTGATCTTGGAGATGATTTCGTTACGGCCTGCAGTGCGGTAAACGAGTTTTTATTCACGAATTATCCCAACCTGAGTGGACTTAATGGGCATTTGGGTTATTGGGGAGTGGCAAACAAATACTATGATTTTTACGACCTGTGTCCGTTCAAGTAATAAACCGGCTGTGACGGCTGTCCGAAGCAAAAGCGGAGGGGCGTTCGCAAACCACCATCGGGAGGCAATAAATTGACGGTATTCTTGCTGATATTGGCGATCGTATTCTGGCTGAGCGGGTACTTTATCACCGCCCGGCGAATGGCCAACACCGGGCTGTTTTCAGCGGAGCGGGAAACCATTATTGCGCCGCCCGGCTGGGTGTATTTCCTGTGCGGGGCGCCCAAAAATAAGGATTATCCACCAGGAACGATGCGGGTCTTTGCTTTCCAAATCCAGCTGGCCGGCATCCTTTTGCTGGCTTTCGGGTTCGGCGACCTGATCTGGAATTTTTCTGTCCGCGCTTACGTGATTGGCCTGCCGCTTGTGGCACTGCTCGTTTATATGCTGACAGCTTACAGCGCGAAAAAATACACCCTCAAAGAACAAATCAAAGAACCGCTCAAAATAAACCAGGATCCTATGACACCCACAAAAATAACGGACGACTTAAGTTACGCCATCGTGGCGGGCAGCATAAATTTTTATTCTGAATTTGGCGGCAGCGGCGGGGCAAACCTTACGATTGAGTTTGAGGAACTTGAGGCAGTGATTGCTGTTCTTCAAAAGATCAAGGACAGCAGGCAGCCTGAGCCGCACCCCGCGGAGGATGAAAACGGCGGGGATTGAAATCCCCGTTCTGTTTTGCTTTGCGCTGAAAATAACCGACCACGAATTTTTAACACGAATACACGAAATAGAGACCTGGAAATGGCCTTTTCGTGTATTCGTGGGATATTCGAGGATGTTTTTTGCCCATGTGTACGTTCAAGATTTAGAATTCCTGTCTGACCCAATAAGTGCGGGCTGCGCTATCGCGGCTATAATGGGTTTACAAACAGGAGATAACGCATGAAAACACAAAATACCTTTACCCAGTTTGCCCTTTTCCTGGTGATTGGTTTTGGGCCGCTTATGCTGGTTTATGGGGTTCTTGTTTTGGGGCTGGTTCTGAATGCCCTCATTTCGGTTTCGGGGGACACGGCTGGGGTTCAGATTGAGTTCGCCCTTTTAACCCTTGGGCTGATTGGCGTGTCAGGAGCGGCCCTTCTGGCTGGGTTTCGCTGGTTTGTCCAGAGCAGCGGCTGGCTTTCCAGGCTGGGGGTGCTTTATGGCTGCTGGCTGATTTTGGCGGCGGCCCCGGCCTTTTTACTGACCACCTCAATGGCGGGTGTTTCGATGGCGGCGGTAGATGGCGCAGTCTCGAGCCGCGATCTGCTGCTGTTAAGCATCCGCGAGGCGTTCTCTTTGCTGCTGGTTTCCCACCTGGAGATTATCCCCTGGGTGCTTGGCGCCGCCTGGCTGCTGGGGCGGCTGATGGGCGGGCAGCCCGGCGCAGCAGCCGGCAAAGCGGGCGCATGAGAAGGGGTATGACGGCCCGCCTGCTGTTCGAAACCGGCCTGATGTTTGGCCTCTTGGCGCTGCTGGCGAACTATTTTGGCCCGCTGGCGGGGCGCTCGGCTCTGCACTTTTTCGGGTATGGGGTTATTCTGTTTGGGCAGGGGCTGGTGCTGCAGCGTATTTACATCATCGCCCACGAGGCCGCCCACAAAAAGCTGGCTCCCAGCGGGCCGCTGAACGATGTGATCGGCCAGGCGGTGTTAAGCACGATTTTCGTGCCCCTGCATGTTTACCGCTCGATTCACCAATTTCATCATGGGTTCAACCGCAAAAACTTTAGCACCTCGGCGCTGGATGTCTTTGTCTCGCCCTGGCCGGTCACCTGGTTTGTGCGGATGGTTTATTCTGGTTTGTGGTATCTGGAGGTCTTTGCGGGCGGCTTTTTCCTGCATTCACTGGTCTCGATCGTCCTGTTTCTGCTGCTGCCCACCCGCATCGCCCAAAAAATTTCGCCGGCTTTTCGCCACTGGGGTAACCGCGATCGGATCATCGCCTGGGCGGAATTTTTGGGTTCGGCTGCCTTCCAGCTGGGGTATGCCTGGGCCCTGGGGTTCATGGCCTGGGTCTATACTTTTGGACTGCCGCTTTTGGCCTTCGCCTGGATTTATTCCCTGCTGGTCTACATTTTTCACTTCCGCACCACCCTGGGCAACGGGACGCGCTATAACGTCCGTTCCGTCCGGGTAAACCACCTGACGCAGTGGTGGCTGCTGAACTTCAACCTGCATGCCGCCCACCACATGTATCCCCAGCTTGCCTGGTATGAGCTGCCGGCGCAAGCGCTGGACATGCCCCAGCAATTTGCAGAGAAGAACCTTCCCGCTCAATCGTTGTGGCAGGCCATAACCAACCAATTCAAAGGGCCAACCATAATCTATGCGCAGGACGCTGCGGCGGCTGATTTATTGATCGACCGGGATTAAACAAACTTGAAAGTAACCCTTCGTTCTGCCGGCATCGAGGATGGGCTGGCAATCCTCAACATCAAAGAACACCTGCGGCTTAAGCTTGAAGACAGCACTGCGAAGCGGCTGGGCGGCTTTTTGCTTGGGACTTCTTTGGCGGAATACCAGCAGTTTATCCAGCAGGATGTGGTGCTGGTGGCTGAGTGCGATGAGCCGCGCCAGGTAGTGGGCTTTGCTGTGGTCATGAACCACGCTTCGCTGGCCCAAAGCGCGCTTTTACAGCGGGCTGAACAGGTCCAGTGGGAAACAGCTTTCCGAACCGGGTTCAACGCAAAACACTTTGCCTTCTTTGAGCAGTTGGGGATGCTGCCCGATCCGGCGTACCGGGTGTATGCCAAGTACCTCGCCTTTGCTATCACATGGAAGATTTTCCAGACCCATGAGGCCTTATTTACGACAGTCCTGCAATATCCATTCCTGAACACCGCCGCCCTGTCTTTTATCAACGTGGTAGGCTTTGAATATGCCGGTATGGTCGATGAGGTCTACCCGGACATCGGGCGGGTAAAGTCGAATGTGTATCATCTGGAACGCCAGGACTTTTTGGCTGGGCTGGAGCAGCCAAAATTCAGGAACTTTCTGGCCCGGGCGCGGAAGTTGGGGTATATGGCGTAAAATGCGGCTGGCTATTTGATCATCAAATAGCCGCCAATTAATAGCACGACAATCCCAACCAGACGGGTTGGATCAATCGGACGCGCCGTCACACCCAGCCAGCCGAAATGGTCCAACACCACACCGGTCAGAAGCTGCCCGATGATGATCAGGGCCAGCATGGTGGTTGCGCCCAGCCGGGGCAAGGTGACATTGATGGTCTGGTATAAAATCAGACCGAAAATTCCGGCCCCGAACATATACCAGGGCAGTTTATCCCAGGCCTGGATATTTTCGCCCCGCCTGAAAACCAACAGGATAATCGAAAGAATAAGCCCGCTCAGGTGAACAATGACACTGCTGGCAGTCCCACCGATTTTTTGCCCCATCGCCCCGGCGATCGGGGTCTGAACACCAACGGCAACCCCGCCGATCAATCCCACCAGAATAACCAGACCCAGTTCAAGCATGTTGTTGTCTCCTGAAACCACACCGATTTTTTAGTAAACTTCTGAAGGATTATACATCCGAAAATGAACCTCTTATACGATGGGGAGTTTTTTGTGGGCGAAGCCCACAAAAAACTCCCCACCGGATTGAGATGGTCTGTACGAAACCAGCCAGGGACGAAACGGCGGATGAAACGGCGGGGATTGAAATCCCCGCCTCAGTACCTGAAAGCCCCCGGCGGTGAGTACACCGCGGGGGCTAGATTCCCCAGCCCCTGCGATGTACCCATCGCCAGGGGCTTCCATGAACTGAGCCCGGGGCTTCAGCCCCGGGCGGCGAAGCACTTCACGGGTGCCAAAATTCTTTATTGCATTTTTCGCCAAAGACTGATATGATCGAAATAATCAGAACAAAAGATCTAATTCGAGTGTCGTCGCAATAAGCAGGGAAGTTGGGTGTTTTTGTGGGCGAAGCCCACAAAAACACCCAACACCCCATTGAGAAGGTACTCATATGAGGTAAACATGACAGCTATTCAGACAGGCAGTAAAAGCGTTCTTTTAGTGGTAGATGCCCAGGTCGGTGTCATCCAGGGGGCCTGGGATGCGCCCAGAATCGTTCAAAACATCGCCCTGGCGGTGGAAAAAGCCAGAAGCCAGGGTGTCCCGGTGATCTGGGTCCAGCATTCCGATGCCGAGCTGGTTTACGGCAGCCCGGAATGGCAGTGGGCGCCCGAACTGGTCCCGGCCGAAGGCGAGGTCCGGATCTACAAGCAGTTCAATTCGTCCTTTGAGAACACGCCCCTGGCGGACGAACTGGCCCGGCTGGGTGCGGCCCATATAGTGCTGGCTGGAGCGGCCACCAACTGGTGCATACGGGCCACGGCCTACGCCGCCCTCGAGCGGGGCTATGACCTGACCCTGATCAAAGACGGCCATACCACGGGCACGATCGAGTTCGAAGACGGCACCAAAATCGAAGCGGCCGATATTATCCGCGAGCTGAACATCGCCATGCAGTGGCTGAGCTACCCGGGCCGCACAAACAGCACGGCTGCGGCGGAAGAGATCACATTTAAGGTCTGAGTCCTTTCCGCTCCCCCAATAAGAAGTGCGAGATATTTTTTGCTTTGCAAAAAATATCTCGCACTTCTTTTAAAAATGTTGAAACTTTTTCCCCGCAGGCTGGTCAAAGTATATGGACAGTAAAAAAATCATTCTGGGCGATACCCAGAGAAATTATACGAAGGAGTTCAATATGCGAGGAAAAATTATCATCATTGGGGTGCTGGTGCTGCTGCTGTTGGGCATTTGTGCGGCCAGTGTGTTTGCGGTCTTTACCGGGCTGCAGATGGTCAATATATCCGATGTCCAGATCGGCGCCAACAATGTTTCGGCCAAAGCGACCGAAGAGAAACTGCTCCAGGTGGATGGCGCCGTGAGCCTGGATGTGCAAAACGATTTTGGCAGCATTCTGGTTTCCAGCAGCGCCGACGGCCAGGTACGGGTGACCGCCGAGAAAACAGCCTGGGGCAATAACCAGCAGGAAGCCGAAGCCGCCCTCAAAGATGTGGAGGTGGTGGTGGAACAGGCCGGAAACACCGTCCGGATCTCGGTCAAACGCCCCAACGGAAACGCGGTGGTGATCGGCAAATACCAGCCCGCCAGTGTCAACTTTGTGATCGAAACCCCAATCCAGACCAGGACGACCTTGAATTCAAACAACGGCAATGTGACCGTGGAAGGCCTGACAGGCAGCGCCGACATCTCCAGCGCCTTTGGCCAGTTGGAAATCCGCAATCTGACCGGCGCCCTGCAGGCCAGCACCAACAACGGGGCGATCCTGGCTGACGCGATCAGCAGCAGCGACGGGATCCTGCTCGAATCGGATTTCGGCAGCATTGAGCTGACCAATTCGGACGCAGACGAGGTCACCGTCCGCACCAGCAACGGCTCGGTCACCCTGCGGGATGTCGTCAGCCGGGGCAAACTGAACGCCGACAGCGAGTTCGGCGATATCCGGATCAAAGGCGGCGAGGCACAAACCCTGGCCGTGGAAAGCAGCAACGGCGCTCTCGAGCTGGAAGACCTGAATGTCCAGACCTCGCTCAAGGCCAAAAGCCTGATGGGCGCAATCAGCCTGACCGGCGTCAGCGCCATGGCCTATGACCTGCAAACCGAAAACGGCAAAGTCAGCCTGGACGAAGCCCAGGGCAGCATCAAAGCCCGCTCGGCCTTTGGGGATGTGGAAGTGACCAACGCCGACCTGGCAGTGCTGGATATTTCGAGCGACAACGGCACCCTGACCTTCAGCGGCAGCCTGGCCGACGCCGACCAGACCCTGGAGAGCAGCATGGGCAACATTTCGCTGACGATCCAGCCAGACGCCAGCCTGGACCTTGACCTGGAAACGTCCATGGGCAAGATCAGCTCCAACTTCGCCGTAACCCTCAACGGCGAGATCGACAGCAGCCATTGGGTTGGCTCGATCAACGGCGGCGGCGGCAAGCTGAGCGTAACCACTCAAAATGGCAACATCACCCTGAACAAATCAAAATAAACCCGGTAATTTCAGGTGTTATTTGGGTGGCTGCGCCACCCAAATAACACCTGGCAGTAAGCGGGAGAAGTTGGGTGTTTTTTTGTGGGTGCAGTCCACAAAACATCCAAACCTCCAGAATATTGAGAAGTACGCAAAATAAACAAAGGAGTTAAAAAATGGACAGTCTTATTCCCTGCTTTGGTGGTCTTGGGTTCGTCTTTCTGGTATTCGCCTTCATCCTGGCCATGCGCTTTATGAGCTATCAGGAAACCCTGAAGCTGGCCGAAAAAGGCCTGGTGAGGCCCGCCCGCAGCAGCGGCGGCAACGGCAAAGGCGCCCTGATCTGGGGCATCATCATCACCGCCGTCGGTCTGGCAACCACGATCGGCCTGTTCCCCCTGGGTTTCATGATCGGCAGCAACGCTCCCCTCGGGTTTGGCCCCTGGATGCTGGCCGGCCTGGTCCCAATGTTCTTCGGGATCGCCCTGATCTTGATCTACGTCCTGACTCGTGAGACAAAGCCCAAAAACGAAGAGTAGGTGTTTAATAAAAAATACCCCGTTAGCAGCGTTGCTGCTAACGGGGTATTTTTTATTGTTTGATTACCGCAGTTTGAGCGGGATTTCCAGCGCTTCATCTGCGCCAGATTTGTTCTCGGTGGTCAGGAGCATCACGCCCAGGGCCGGGGTCTGAGCCCATTCGGCCGGGTTGAGGGTCACAACCGAGCTGGCAGAGGCGCCGGGGGCAATGCCGGCCAGGTAGGCGCCGGTGGAAATGGCCGGGGCGAAAGCGTTGAACTTGGCCAGACCGGGCACAGCCTTGACCGCAGTGCCGAAGATATCATAGCTGACGACACTGTAGGTAAAGCGGGGGTTGACCGCCGCAGACAGACAGGGCTGCCCAGACCGGCACAACTGGCTACCCAGGATCGCCAGCGCTGCAGAAGAGCTGTTGGTGGGCGCAAAGGTGTTGGCCGGGTTGAGGGCGGTCATGCTGCCGCTGCGCAGACTGTAGACAAAGGTGCCGTACTGCCCGGTGTAAGCCCCGGCCGACAGAGCGCCGTAGTCAAACCCGATGACAATGTAGTCATCGCCGTTGCCGTTCTGGGGATCAACATCCACATAGATGTCGAATTCATTGGCAGACGGGGTGGACCAGCGGTTGTAGGTGTTAATCCCGAAGATGATCAGCGGGTTGTTCAGGCCGCCGGCATTCGGGAAGACCTGGACGCCCACCGAGCGGACATCATTGGTGTCCTGGCCGGGGGCGGGGTTGGCGTGCAGACCCCAGGCGTAGAAATCGGCATTGCCGGCCAGGGGCGAGCCCTTCTTGTTGGAAACCACAATGGTGGTGGAGGGGCTGGCCGAAGTCAGGCTGCTGCCAACCGTAGACTTGGCCGAGAGGGTGGAGGTGGGGCGGGGCACCATGTAGTAGGGCACATGCAGGGAGATCCCATTATTGCTGCCGCCAACCGGGCTGAAGGTGACCACACCGCCCGCATCGTAGAAGCTGTTGGAGTTACCGGCGGCGCTGGCGTTGAGCTTGAAGGTCAGCATCAGGTCAACATCTTCGCCCGCTGGGACGGTGATCTTGGTCTTGAGGGGGGTCAGGGTGTGGGCCACACCGTTCTGGTTGGTCACGGAGACGTTGAAAGTCGCCGCAGAAGCGCCCAGGTTGCGGACCTTAATCTGGCCGGTCTGGTTCAGGTTCTGCTGCAGTTCCTGGAAACCGAAGTTGAGGGCAGTCACACCCTTCGACCCGCCCATGGCGACCACATTGGTCTGGACGGCGGCATAGGGCTGGACGAGACCAGCGCCAGCCAAACGGGTGATGTAGCCGGCGACGGCATCCGGGCTGGAGGTGCCCACGATGGCGGCTTTCAGTTCTTCCTGCTTCCAGGTGGGGTGAGCCTGTTTGACCAGTGCAGCCACACCGGCGACATGCGGGGCAGCCATGGAGGTACCCGAGTTGTAGGAACCCAGATTGCCCGTGCCGACTGCGGTGGAGAAGGTGCTGACACCGGGGGCGGTTACTTCGGGCTTCAGGTAGCTGTCGCCGTTACGCGGGCCGCCCGAAGAGAAGCTGGCAATCCGGGAGAAGCCAGGGTTGGACAGGAAGGAGTTGACCGCACTGACAGTGCCGCCGGCGGCAGCGCGCACGACCGGGCCGGAGGAGAGCGAAACACCGAAGAACGGGATTGTGACCGTATAGGGCACACCCGTATCCGGGTTGCTGAAGATGGCGCCTTCATAGGGGGGCAGGGTGGCGGCGTTATTGATCATCAAAACAGCCGCAGCGCCAGCCATCTGGCCGAAGATGGCCTTGGCAACCCGGGCGCAGACGCCGCGGTTGACCACAACCAGAGCGTTGGCGGGCAAAGCCGGGTAGCTGGCTACAGAACAGCCGAGCGATTCGTTGGTGGCGGTGGCGGGGTTATCAGCCACAACAACCACATTGTAGGCAGAGCCATCGGCAAAGGCAGCGCCATTGGCGTTGATGGCGTTCACCGTGCCGCCACCGGGCAGGGTGATGACGGCGCCAGGGAAGGCAGCCGCCGAGTCGCTGGCGGCGACGCTGATGGCGCCGTTGCCAGAAGCCGGAGAACCGGTAATGTAGGGGTTGGGGCCGGCGTTGCCAGCCGAAGCAACCACAATCACGCCAGCCTTGGCAGCGTTGGTAGCAGCCACGGCAGAGGCATCCCGGACGGTGCCGAAGGAAGAACCGAGGGACATATTGATCACGTCCATGCCATCGGCAACGGCGCGTTCAATCGCGTCCACGGCCAAATTGGTGGAGCCGGAGCAGCCAAATACGCGGTAAGCGTAGAGATCGGCTTTGGGAGCCACACCTGGGCCAATCCGGAAGGCGCCGGGGGTGTAGATGCTGGAATTGTAGAGTCCAGCGAAGGTGGTGCCATCGGCGTTAACCCCGAATCCGGCAGCCGTACCCGCCACATGTGAGCCGTGACCGCCGCAGTCCAACGGGTTGGAGTCGGGAAGGGGAACCGCGCCAGCCGTATAGGCGTCACCGGCCAGATCATAGCCGCCCTTGACCTTGGGGGCCAGGGGGCCAAAGAGGGCCGGGTCAGCCGGGGCAGCTTCGCCAGCGTGGGCGGCTGCATAGGCCGCGGCAGTGCCGGGGCCGCCGAAGTTGGCGTGGGTGTAATCAATGCCGGTGTCAATAATACCGATCTTGATGCCTTCGCCGCGCATATCCGTGCCAGGGCCGGCATTCCAGACCGCCGGTGCGCCAATATAGGGCACGCTGGTGGTGTTTTCCACGGTGAAGGTCTGGATCGGCAGCAGTTCGCTGACGGTGGGCAGGGCGGCTAACTGCGGGAGCTTGTTCTGTGCAATTCGCACCCGGATACCATTCAGGGAGTATTGAAACTGCTCGGTGATCTCACCGCCGGCGCTGATAATGGCGCCTTTCAAGGCTTCCTGGTCGGCAGAAAGCTGGGCGACAATCGCCAGCTCTTCAGCTTCGGTCAGGGGCACCAACGAATTGGCCTGGACCTCAGTGACAGAGAGAGCGGTTAAGCGGATCACCACTTCCACTTTGGCCGAGCTCATGGCATTGGGGGTAACCATTGGGTCAATTTCAATTACGGAATCGGGGTCGATGGAGCCCACAACTGGCTGTGCAGCCATGCTTGGGCTGAAACTTGAGATCGCCAGAGCGGCGATTACCAACAGAGCGAAAATCTTGTGCTTTAACATTAATCCTCCAGGCTTTAGTCTTAATTTTGGCTTATCCGATAAAGGGGTAATCGTTGTGCTTTGTTGTTTTGGGGGTCTCCTGAATACTGGGTTTATATTCTCTTTTATATCATATTTATCCGAATATATCAATAAATAATTTCGGCGGTCAGTAGTCTGTCAAGCATCAATCTATAGTTTGTTTTGGGCGCTTTGCGCCTAAAACAAACTATAGAATCATGTTTGACATAACAGTCAGGCTTTTCTTAAAGTCTGAAAAACCTGCCGCCAACATATCGAAAAGATGAATTTGGGGTGTTTGTTGCGGGCTGCAGCCCGCAACAAACACCCCAAAACCCGCCCTGTTCGGGTTGCACAGGGCGGGTGAGAGGGCATGGCGCTGTGCCGTATATGGGCGCCGCTGCCGGATTTGGGAAAGCTCAGGCCGGGCGGCCGCGGTAGATCTGGATGGTGTATTCGCCCTGGTTTTGGAAACCCAGCTTGCGGGCCAGGTTGATGGAGGCCAGGTTATCGGCGTCGCAGCTCCAGTAAGGCGCCAGGCCGCGCTCAAGGCAGGTCTGGATCAGGCGGGCGCAGGTCAGGGAGGCATAACCGCGGCCGCGCCCCGCCTCACGCGTGACGGCGCCGATTTCAGCTGTGCCCTGCCCCACAAAGGGCGCATAGGCCTCTGCGACGATCTCGCCCTGCTGCTGCAGGCAGACCCCAAACCCGTGGGCCAAAAAGTTTTCCAGGCTGCCGGTATATTCTTCGATCTCGCCTTTCCACTCACAGCCCTGGAGCAGATCCAGGTCCAGCGGCCGGAATTCAAAACCCTCGGCCAAAACAGCCGCCGTAAGCTGGATGTAGGCCGGACTGCTGGCATCAAAAAGAGGGAACTCGCAGCGGGCGATAATTTTATCGGCTTTCGGCAGGCTGACAGCCGCACCATCCGAACGCCAGACAATCAGCACGTGGCCTGACTGCCGGCTGTATTCCAGGCCTTCATCCAGAAAAGCCTGGCTGGCCCCGGGGCTGAAAAAATTCAGGCCATCCGCCGTCCGGACAACAGCCTGGGTGGGCCGCGCAGGGTCATCCACAAAAGCCCGGCCCGGGTTGTGGCCCAGCAGGGTGGAAAACAACATGGGATGATTGGGGCAGGCCGTGTCGAACAAAGGGAGCAAAAGGGCAGTATCTGGCGGGATTTCAATCAGCATCGATGGTTTCCTTAAAGAGGGGTTTGGGGTACATCGACCACCACGTGTGGTGGTCGATGTACCCCAAGTATCCAATATATACGGCAGAGGCTGTCCAAAAAGGAACTTTTTGGACAGCCTCTGCAATCTTACCAGGCGTAGGCTTCGGGGGCCTGACCGCCGGGGCCGGGGAAGATCTCGTCCAGCTCTTTGAGCACGGCCGGATCAAACTTGATCTCCAGCGCCCGCAGGCTGCCGGTGAGCTGGTCGACGGTGCGCGGGCCAATGATCGGGGCCGTCACCACCGGGTTGTTCAGCAGCCAGGCCAGGGCCAGGTCAGCGGGCTGTTCGCCCAGGCGGGCGCACAGGGCTTCGTAAGCCTCCAGCTTGCTGCGGTATTTGTCAATTTCTTTCTGGACACGTTCGCTGGCCCGGCGGCCCGATTCGGCCTTCTGCAAGACGCCGCCCAGCAGCCCGCCAGCCAGGGGGCTCCAGGGGATCAGCCCCAGACCGTACTGCTTGCAGGCCGGGATCACTTCCAGCTCGATCATGCGGGCGTTCAGGTTGTACAGGCTCTGTTCGCAGACCAGGCCCATGAAATGGCGGGAGGCGGCCTGTTCCTGAGCCTGGGCCAGGTTCCAGCCGGCAAAGTTGCTGCTGCCGACGTAGATCACCTTG
>Ga0268298_10004237_pt1 | contig 14130 bp, 12 predicted proteins | sample WWTPWeurt_MetaG_FD_194462 | JGI IMG/M metagenome (GOLD analysis project Ga0268298, IMG submission 194462) | Activated sludge microbial communities from WWTP in Nijmegen, Gelderland, Netherland - WWTP Weurt | ecosystem: Engineered > WWTP > Aerobic digester > Activated sludge | place... | reverse complement strand
TGTTCGGCATCCTGTTCTTCATGATCGAATCCCGTGCGGCCCAGGGCTTCGTCGATTTCAAGCTGTTCCGCAACTCGACCTACACCGGCGCCACCATCTCCAACTTCCTGCTCAACGGCGTCGCCGGCACCCTGCTTGTTTCCCTGCAGCTGGTGCAGCTCGGCGGCAGCCTGAGCGCCCAGCAAGCCGGCGCGCTGACCCTTGGTTACGCGGTCGCCATCATCGCCTTCATTCGGGTGGGTGAAAAACTGCTGCAACGCTTCGGTGCCCGCAAGCCGATGATCTGGGGCTGCCTGATCACCGGTCTCGCCATCGTCCTGCTGTCGCCGGCCAACCTGATGCTGGCCGACTACGAGGTGCTGGCGATGATCGGTTACACGCTGTTCGGGGTCGGCCTGGCGTTCTACGCCACCCCCTCCACCGACGCGGCCCTGTCCGCGCTGCCGGCGGCCCAGGCCGGTTCGGGTGCCGGCATCTACAAGATGGCCTCGTCCCTCGGGGCGGCCTTCGGGGTTGCCATCTCCGCGGCCATCTTCACCGCGTTCAGCGCCAACCCGGAAAGCATCAACTGGCTGGAAGGCGTCATCACCTTCGCCGGTCGCCAGGACAATCTGGCCGTGCGCGAAGCCGCCATCATCGCCCTGATGTTCAACGTCTTCATGGTGCTCGTCGCGATCCTGTCAATCATGCTGACGGTGCCCAAGGCCAACGCCGAGAAACGCTGAGTTTCCCTCCCCGCGCGGTTCGGGCTGCCTTCTCTCCCCCTCTTGAGCCCGAACCGCCTTTTTTTTCTGACTGAAACAGAAATTCTGGACAGGATGCCCATCATGAACACCTTATTGAATGCCCTCAGTACCGACCAGAAAGAAATGCAATCCTGGCGGCATCATCTTCACCGTCACCCCGAAATCGCCTTCGACGAACACTACACCGCCCGCTACATCGCCGATCTGCTGCGCGGCTGGGGCTATGCGGTAACCGAAGGCATCGGCAAAACCGGCGTCGTCGCCAGCATGACCGTCGGCACCGGTAAAAAGGCCATCGGCCTGCGTGCCGACACCGACGCCCTGGCCGTCCAGGAGGTCACCGACAGCGAGCACAAGAGCACTGTTGCCGGCAAATCGCACACCTGCGGTCACGACGGGCACAGCGCCATGCTGCTCGGCGCCGCCCGCTACCTGGCCGAGAAAAAGCCCTTCAACGGTACGGTGCATCTGATCTTCCAGCCGGCCGAGGAAATCATGGGCGGCGCGCCGGCGATGATCGCCGACGGACTGTTCGAGCGCTTTCCCATGGACGCCATATTCGGCATGCACAACATGCCGACGCTCGAACGCGGCAAGCTGTATTTCACCGCGGGGCCGGTGATGGCGGCGGTCGACAACTGGGAAATCGAGCTGACCGGCGTCGGCAGCCACGGCTCGATGCCGGAAAAAAGCATAGATCCGGTGGTGGCCGGGGCCTCGCTGGTGATGGCGCTGCAGACCATCGTCTCGCGCAACGTCGCCGCCAAGGATTCTGCCGTGGTCAGCGTCGGCGCCTTCCTGGCTGGCGATGCAGGCAACGTCATTCCGCAGTCGGCGATCCTGCGCCTGAGCGTGCGCACCAGCAGACCGGAAACCCGCAAGCTGGTGCTCGACAAGATCCGCGCCATGACCGCCGCACAAGCCGCGGCATTTGGTGTCAGCTTCGTGATCCGCGAAGGCTCGCCGGGCGCCGTGCTGGTGAATGATCCGGCCCAGACCGAGGAATGCGCCGCCGTCGCCCGCGCCCTGCTCGGCGAGGACCAGGTCGTCATGCCCGGCCCGACCTTCATGGGCAGCGAGGATTTCGCCTTCTACGCGCAGCACAAGCCGGGCACCTACTGCTTCATCGGCAACGGCGATACACCGATGGTGCATCATCCGATGTACGATTTTGACGACCGCAACCTCCCGATCGGCGCCGCTTACTGGGTTGCACTGACCGAGCATTACCTGGCTTAGGAAGGCCAGCAGGCCGGCAGACACCCCGTCGCGCCGCTTACCAGACGAACTTCAGGCCGCGACCGGCCTGAAGTCGTTTTACCCACTCTTCGTGACCCGCCCAGGCATGCAAATCACCACACTCCTCACCGTCATCGAAATCGCCGCCACCATCGCCTTCGCGATGTCGGGCCTTGTAGAAGCAACCCGCAAGAAAATGGACATCGTCGGCGTATTTTCGGTGACCTTCGTCAGCGCCTTTGCCGGAGGAACCCTGCGCGACGTTCTGCTCGACCGGCGCCCCCTGTTCTGGGTCGAAAACAGCGAGTACATCTGGCTGATCGCCGCCTTGGTGCTGTCTGCGCCGCTGCTGCTGCGCAGCCGCGAACACCATCTGACGGACAAGGTCATGGAAGTGGTGGATGCCCTCGGGCTGGGCCTGTTCACCATCTCCGGCGCCTCGCTGGCCCTGGTCGCAGGCATGCCGCTGATCGTCGCCCTGCTGCTGGGGTCGATCACGGCGGTTTTTGGAGGCGTTTCACGCGATGTGCTGTGCAACGAAATACCCAAGGTCTATCACGACCACCGCCCCTACACCTTATGCACGCTGATTGGCGGCGCGCTCTTCATCGCGCTTCACCAGCTCGGAGTATCGCCGCATCTCTCCACCCTCGTCGGCATCTGCAGCATCTCCGGCCTTCGCCTGCTGGCCCTGGCCTGCCAATGGCGAATCCCCGCCTGGCCGCGGGGCCAATAACACCTGCCCGCATCGGGCGCTGCTAAACCATTGGCGGACCATTCAGGAGATGGCGGGTGATCATGCTGGCCAATTGCCGGGCAGCCCGTGACAAGGGTATGCCGCGCAAGGTGATCAGCCCCATCATCATGGGCGGCGGCAAAGGCTGGACATCGATCCGCTGAATTCCCTGGCCGATCAGCGGATCAGAGAAAAGCAGCGCCGGCCCGACGCTCAAGCGGTCGGTACGCTGCATCAACTCAAGCATCAGCAGCGGCGAATCGCAGCGGATCGTATTACTCAATTCGCCAATGCCCTGCTGATTGAACCAGTTCAGCAGGGAACTCCCCTGGCTGCCCGCCGTTAAATTGAGAACCCATTTGGCGTCTTTCAGATCCGCCCAGGTCTTTGCACCGGCCAGCGGATGATTCCGGCGACCTGCCACCGCCGAACCCACCGGGGCGATGGCTTCAAAATCAATCTCGAAAGGCAGGCTCGCCGGATCGGCCAGGGCAATCGCAAAATCCAGGCGACCATCGATCAACTGGGGAATCAGGCTGGTCAAGAAACCCTCGCTCAAATTGATACGGACTGCAGGATTGCCACGCTCGAATTCGAGCAGCACTTGCGGCAAGACCTGAATACCGACCAGAGGAGTCAGGGCAATACTCACGCGCACACCCGCACCGCCCCGTTGCAAGGCGATCTCCTCCTGGGCCTTGTCAAGAATCGCGAGCGCAAGGCGGGCGCGGGACAACAAGGTATGGCCTGCATCGGTAAATTCGACGCCCTTGTAGCTCCGCAGCAACAACTCCACGCCAAGCTCTTCCTCGAGTTCGCGCAGCGCCTTGGTCAGGGCGCTCTGACACAAATTCATGGTGCGCGCTGCGGCCCGGATGGAACCACTGTCGGCAACCTGAACCAAGGCTTTCAACTGGTGATTTTTCATGGGATTTCCGGTGAAAAAAACGCGTGCTCAAGAAAACGCAGGGCCGCCCCAGGTTTTCGTTTCCTCCACGGCGGGCGGGGCACAGCCCGGCCAGTGCAATGCCCTTGCCTGATCGACAATTCCGAAAGCACACTGCCTGCCCCGCCAGCCAGGAAGACCATGATGTCTGCTGATATGTTTCTTGCGTTTGCTGCGGCGGCGCTCGCTGTGATCCTCATTCCCGGACCTACGGTGCTGCTTGTTTCCAGCTATGCGCTTTCAGAAGGCCGGCGTTCGGCCTTGCTCTGCATTCTTGGCGTGTGCCTGGGCGATACTGCAGCCATGACCATGACCTTTCTGGGTCTCGGCGCGGTGCTTGCCACCTCGGCAGAGCTCTTCACGTTTCTGAAATGGGCAGGGGTGCTTTACCTCGTGTATCTCGGCATTCAACTCTGGCGGGCGCCCGTCAGAAGCGTAGAAGCGGAAAGTCCGCTGGAGCGTCGTCCTCACAAAATCATCCTGCGCGCTTTTTTTGCGAATGTACTTCATCCAAAGGGCCTGGCCTTCTACACGGCATTCCTGCCCCAGTTCATTGATCCTGCCCATCCGGCGCTGCCGCAGATGATGGCTTTGGCAGCTATCCGACACGCTCGAAGCGCCCGCCATCGAGGGCGCCCCCGGCCTGCAGCGCGTGCTCGACACCCTGCGCGGCCTCAAACAGCGCGTGGGCGACAGCGTACCTATCATCGGCGTCGCCATTTCGCCCTTTTCACTGCCCGTGATGCAAATGGGCTTCGACCGGTACATCGAGCTGATTTACGAGCAGCCCGGGCGATTCGAGCGCCTGATGCAGGCCAACATCGAATTCTGCGTCAATTGGTCCAACGCCCAGCTGGCCGCCGGTGCCACGGCGATCTGCTACTTCGACCCGGTCTCGTCCACCACCACCATTCCGCGTGCGCTGTATCTCGAAACCGGGCAGGCCGTTGCCAAGCGCTGCCTGCCGCGCATCAAGGGCGCCACCGCCACGCACCTGGCCTCGGGCCGCGGCTTGCCGATCATTGGTGACATCGCCGACACCGGCACGGCCATCATCGGGGTCAGCGCCCTTGAAGACCTGGCCCAGCTCAAGGCCGCGGCCAACAAGCGCGTCAGCCTGCTGGGCAATCTCAACGGCATCGAAATGCGCCGCTGGACGCCGGCCCAGGCCGAGGCCGAGGTCAAGCGCGCCATTGCAAAGGCCGGGCGCGGCGGCGGCTTCCTGCTTGGCGACAACCACGGCGAGATTCCGCAGTCGGTGCCCGACGAGGTCTTGCTGGCCATTGGCGATGCCGCCGAGCGCTGGGGCCGCTACCCCCTCGACTGGATCGCCGACTGGCAGGACGAGCGCGCCTGAGCGCCGCCAGCCGTCATACCGGATCACCGCCCATGACAACCACCACGCTGTGCATCCTGGGCTGCCACAATTTCCAGCCGGAAGTGGCCGCCGCCATTGCCGCGGAAGGCTGGAACGATGTGGTGTCGGCGGAATTTCCGGCCCGCTGCGGCCGGCCGCCCGTGGGCTGGGACGAATTGCGGGCACTGCTGCCGGCCGCTTGCAGCCAGGTCGTGCTGCTTGGCCGGGCCTGCCTGAACAGACTCGGCAGGCCGCCCGCGGATTTTCCGCCGGTGCGCATCGAACCCCAGGAGCAATGCTTTCACATGGTGGCGGGCCGGCAGATGGTCGACGAGGCCATTGCGGCGGGCGGCTACCTGATCACCCCGACGTGGCTGGCCGACTGGCGCGGGCAGCTCAAGACAATGGGCTTCGAGCCCGCCCAGGCGGGCGGCTTTTTTCAGGATTTCGCCAGCGAACTGGTGCTCTTCGACACCGGCCTCGATCCGCACACGCCGGCCCGGCTCGCCGAATTGCAGGCGGTGGTGAATCTGCCGGCGCGGCGGATTGCGGTGGGCCTCGACTACATCCGCCTGATCCTCGGCCGGTTGGTGCTCGACTGGCGGCTGGAGCAGGTGCAGCGCAGCGCCCGCGATCAAAATCGCCGCCACGTGGCCGAACTGGCCGACTACGTCGCCGCGATGGATCTGCTCACCCGGCTGGCCAAGACGCAAACCGAACCCGACACCATCACCACCATCGAAGAGCTGTTCCGGATGCTCTTCGCGCCGGCAGCGCTGCATTACCTGCGCCTCGAAAACGATGCCGAAATTCCGGCCGGTCCCATCCCCGACGCCATCCTCGGCGCCTTGCGCACGCTGCCCGGCGAATACGCCTGGACGCCGGACGGGCGGGGATTTTTGCTGCGCATCAGCCATGGCGACGAAAAGCTGGGCCTGATCGCGGTGGAGCAGCTGGCTTTTCCGGAATACCGCCAGCGCTACCTCAACATGGCGCTAACCGTAACCGGCATCTGCGGGCTGGCCATCGCCAACGCCCGCAACCGGCGCCGACTGCTTGAAGCCGAAAAAATGGCCTCACTCAGCATTCTGGTGGCCGGGGTGGCCCACGAGATCAACACGCCGCTGGGCGTGGGCCTGACCGCGGCCAGCGCGCTGCAGGAGCAATCCGCCCGGCTCGCCGACAATTTTGCGGCGCGCCGCATGACCCAGTCCGAACTCACCCACCACCTTGCCGTGGAAGCCACCAGCACCGCGCTGATTCACCAGAACCTTGAACGCATCGGCCAGCTGCTGACGGCCTTCCGGCAGGTCGCGGTGGAGGGCAAGGCCCTCGACACCCACGCCTTCCGGTTGCGGGCGACGCTTGAAGACGTGATCCTCAGCCTGGGCGAGCGCCTGCCGGCGCAGCACGTGGCCGTGCATATCGACGGCGATCCGGAGCTGGAAATCGACTGCGTGCCCGGCGACTGGGCAAGCATCTTCATGAACCTGATCGGCAATTCGCTCAAGCACGGTTTCAAAGGCCGGGAGCATGGGCGCATCGACATCCGGATCGCCCGGAACGACAAGAACCGCCTGTGCGTCGATTACCGCGACGACGGAACGGGCATCCAGCCGGAAGTGCTGGCGCGCATCTTCGATCCGTTCTTTACCACCGATCTGCAACAGGGCATGGGCCTCGGCATGCACCTGGTCTATAACCTCGTCACCCATCGCATGGGCGGGACGATCCGCTGCGAGAGCGCCCCCGGCGAAGGCGTGCATTTTCATATCGAGCTGCCGCCCGGCAAGGCCGCGCCGGACTGAGCCGGCTCAGCCCTGCAATGCCGCCTACGGTGCCAGCCGCGCCTTGTGCCAGGTGCCGTTTTCCAGCCGGTAGGCAATCCGGTCGTGCAGCCGCGAGGCCCGGCCCTGCCAGAACTCCCAGTAGTCCGGCACCAGCCGGTAGCCGCCCCAGTGGGGCGGGCGCGGCGGATTGAGGCCGAACTTGAGCCCGTACTCGGCAGCACGGGCGACGATGGTGCCGCGGCCGGGAATGGCTTCGCTCTGGGGCGAGGCCCAGGCGCCGATGCGGTGGCTGAGGGGCCGGCTGGCAAAGTAGGCGTCGGATTCTTCGGCTGACACCTTTTCGACGCGGCCTTCGATGCGCACCACCCTTTCGAGCTCGACCCAATGAAACTGCAGCGCGGCAAAAGGCCGGGCTTCGAGTTCGCGGCCCTTGCGGCTGGCGTAGTTGGAATACCAGACGATGCCCCGCTCGTCACAGCCCTTGATCAGCACGATGCGCGAAGACGGCCGGCCATCTTCGCCCACCGTGGCAAGGCTCATCGCGTTGGGTTCGGGCAGGCCCTTGGCCAGCGCCTCGCCCAGCCACGCCGAAAACTGGGCCAGGGGCTCGGCTGCGGCAGCCTCTTCGTCGAGGCTGCCGTGCTCGTAGGTTTTGCGCAGATCGGCGAGCTTGTGGTGGTCGGTCATGGGCTTCTTTCCGGTGGGGAGTGAGGATAAGGGGCCGGGCTGGACCAGCCCCTCAAGCCTTGAGGCTTTCCAGGCTGCGCGCGGTCACCCCGAGATCACGCCATTTTTCGGGGTGACAGCTGAACAGCAGAATCTGGTGGCGGGTGGCGGCGTCGAACAGCACGCGTTTCATCTGGGCCAGCCGGGCGGCGTCACTATGCACCAGCGAATCGTCGAGGATCACCAGCGTCGGGCGGCCGGCTTCCTTGAGCAGGTCGGCGTAGGCGAGGCGGCTGATCACGCCCATCTGCTCGCGGGCGCCGAAGCTCAGGGTTTCGAAGTCGCCGCTTTCCGGCCCCTGGCTGCCGTTGCGGGTGAGCGGGCCGGGGCTGAGGTTCTCGTCGATTTCGAGGCTGGCCTGTGGAAAAAGCAGCTGCAGGTAGCGGTTGAGGTGCTTTTGCAGCGGGGCCTGCAGGCGCAGCGTGAGGCTGCGGCGCTTGGCCCGGAGCAGGGTCAGCAGGTGGTCGAGGGCCACCGCACGGCGGCGCAATTCGGCGCTGCGGCGGCGGGCCTGGGCCAGGTCGCGTTCGATCTCGGCGCGGCGCTCGTCCAGGCCCAGGGCGCCGGCGGCCTGGAGTTCCACGTCGAGCTTGAGCAACGCATCGCGGCGTTCGGCGAAGCGCTTTTCGTGCTGTTCGGCGCTGCGCCGGTAGCGCTCCACGTCCTGCTTCAAAAAATCGGGGCGGGCGGCTTCCACCTGGCGATTCAGGGTTTCGATGCGCGCCGCCAGTGCGGCCTGCTGGGCGAGGGCGTCGGTAAGGCCGGCGTTGGCCGCGGCCAGGCGCGCGGCGCGCTCCGGCACATCGAGCTGGGCCTGGGCTGCGGCCGCTTCGCGGGTGGCGGCGGCGTAGCTGGTGTCGGCGTTGCCGGCGGCGAGGCGGGCCTGATTGAGCTGGCCGGCAAGCTGCTCGACGGCGTGGCGGGCGGCGTCTTCGGCGCTTTCGGCCTGGGCGATGCCCGGCAGGTTGGCCGCATCGGCCGGTGCCGGCGGTAGCTGGGCGAGGGCGTTTTCGGTCTCCAGCGCGCGGGCGAGCTGGGCGTCGCACTCACCACGCAGCGCGTCGAGGCCGCGCGGGGCCAGCGACTTGAGGCTGGCGGTGGCCGCCCGGATGTCACCCGCCAGCAGGCGCTGGGCCTGGTGGCGGGCTTCGGCTGCATCCAGCGAGGCGAGGCCGAGGCGCTGGAGCAGCGCGGACTGGCGGTCGCCGAGTTCGGCCGCCGCGCGGCGCAGGGCCGGCAGATCGAGCCCGCCGGGGGCAATGGCAAGGCGGCCCAGGCCGGGCAGCTCGATGAGCGTGGCGTCCACCAGCTGGCGCTCACTGCTGCCGGACACGGTTTCGTCACCGATCCGGATCGTCTGCCCCTCGTCGAGGGCGAAGCGCAGGCGGGTGGCGGCGGCCGCCTGCTGGATGCGGATTTCGTCCAGCCGGCGCTGCTGCTCGCGCAGGCTGGCGAGGTCGGTGTCGGCAATTTCGGCGCTGGCGGCCTGTTTTTGCAGTTCGCGCAGGCTGGCATTGACGGCTTCGGCCTCGGCCAGGCGGGCCGCCGTGTCGCGGGCTTTCTGGCGCAGTTCGGCGAGCTGGGCGGCTAGGCTGCGCCGGGTGTCTTCCTGGCGGGCAAGACGCAGGCTGTGGCGGGCGGCTTCAAAACGGGTGACGGCCTCGGCGTGCTGGCCCTGCCACTGGCCGGCGCGGCGGGTGGCCTCGGCGAGCTGTTCGCGGGCGGTTTCCAGTGCCGCGCGGCGCTGGCGGGCGTCGTGCTCCTGGCCGGCAAAGTTGTCGAGCTGGCTGCGCAGCAGGCGCAGGCGTTCATCGAACTGACCGGCCTGCTGGCGGGCCGCGGCGAGTTCGCGTTCCACGTCCTGGATGGCCGTCAGCCGGGCGGCGGCGTCCTGTTCGCGGGCGCGAAAATCGCGCCAGGGTTGTTCGGCTTCGTCGGCGGCATGCTCGCGGCGCAGCGCGGCAAGGCTGTCCACCTGGCGGCGGTAGGCCGCAATGTCGGTGTCGGTTGCCTGCAGCGCCGCATCCAGCGCGGATTCGTTTTTGAGCGCTTCGGCATAGGCGGCGCGGGGCGCGCCGGTGCTGGCGGTCAGCAGCTCGTTGCGGGCCGCTTCCACCCTGGCCAGCACTTCGTCGCCGCCGCTGCTGGCCACCGCGCCCAGGGATTCGTTGAGCGCCCGGCGCAGGTGGTCGGTGGCATGCAGCACCGGGTCGCGAATGTCATGCGCGCTGCCCTGGGCGATCCACAACAGGCCGGGAATGCCCCAGTGCTCGGCCTTGCTCACACCCTTGTTGGCGTGGCGAAAGCCCAGCAGATCGGCCAGCCGGTCTTCGGCTTCGGCGCCGTCCAGGTGCTGGCGGCCCCATTGCAGTTCGCAGCGCTTCTTGTGCAGGAAGCTCTTGGTGAGGCGGCAGTGCTCGCCCCCCAGCTCGAACTCCAGCTCGACGGTGGGCGAGGCGGAGGCGTCGCCCCACGGGCGCAATTCATCGACGCTGCCGGAGCGGTGGCGCTCGAAGAAGGCCGCGCGAATCGCCGCGACGATGGTGCTCTTGCCGGCTTCGTTGGGGCCGGTGAACAGGTTGAGGCCGGGCTCGAGGGCGGCGATTTCCAGCGGCCGGCGAAACTGCCTGAACTGCTCGATGCGCAGACGGGTGAGTTTCATCGGGCGGCTCCCGCGCGGCGTTCATCGAGCAGGCCGGCCAGCAGGGCCAGTGCGTCGCGGGCCACTTCGCCGTCCGGCTCGTCCTGGCCGGCGCGCAGTTCGGCGAGCACCTCGCCCAGGTAGCCGTCGGCCTGGATGTCGGCGATGTCGTCGTCGGTGGGCTCGAGGCGCAGCGCGGCGAGATCGGCGAGCAGGCTGCGGGCCTTGCCGCGGGCCTTGCCGATGGCCTCAAAAAGACGCCGATGGCCGGCGAGGTCGGTCTGCCCGGACACCTCCAGCTGCACCACGTCAAAGGGGCCGTAAGCCGCGATGCGCTCGACGGCCTGGTCCACATCGCTGGGCACCTGCAGCGTCAGGGTTTCGATCTGCCAGCGGTACTGGCCGCAGGCAATCGGCGTGACTTTGGGCAGCCCGCCTGCGCCGTCCAGCTCCACCAGCAGGGCCTGGCCGGAGTCGTTGGCCTTGAAACGGTCGGTTTCCGGCGTGCCGGCGTACCAGCAGCGCTCATCCACCTGTCTGGTGCCGTGCCAGTCGCCCAGGGCCAGGTAATCGAGCCGGGCCTGCACCGCGCGGCCGGCGGCGATGGGGTTGGACGAGTCGATGCCGTCGGCCAGGATGCCCTGCACGCTGCCGTGGGCCAAGCCGATGCGCGGCAGGCAGGCCGGCGTTTCGGCGCCGGCAAACCACTCGGTGAGATCGGCGTGGGTGATGCGCTGGGTGAGCGGCGCCGGCAGGATGGCCAGCGCCGGAGCGGCCACAATCAGCGGCTCGGGCTTCAGGCACAGGGTGACGTTCGGCGGCATCGCCCCCAGCCGCACAGCCCGCGTCCACACCGATTCGGCGAGGCCGGCGTCGTGGTTGCCGGGAATCATCAGCCACGGCCCGGTAAAGCCGGCCATGGCGTGAAACAGGCGGTGGATGGTCTTGTCGGCCACGCCCTGGGCGTCGAACACGTCACCGGCCACCAGGATGGCGTCGACGCCCTGATCCGTGGCCAGCCGGGCCAGACGCTCGATGGTGGTGAAGCGGGCTTCGGCCAGAATGGCAGCCTCGTCGGGTTCGAACTGCCCGAAGAGCTTGCCGATCTGCCAGTCGGCGGTGTGCAGGAGCTTGATCACGGAGGGGCGCGCGGAGTCTATCGGTACGGCGGGCGATTGTGACACGTCCGGCGGGTGCGGCGGGCAGGCGCGATTCGGGTTAGATTCGGGGCTTCGATGTACCCGTGCATGCCGCCCCATCACGGCAAAAACCACAGGATGAACCCGATCGTGACAGCCCCCCGCAGCGCCGCGCCCGCCAGCCCGCCGGACGCCAACCCCGCAGAACGCCCCTGGCACCTGGCCGCCTCCGATGCGGAGCGGGTCATGGCCGAATTCGAGCACGCCCTGATCTGCCTGAGCGAGGCTTTTGGACGCTACAACCTGCAGGGGCTGGCCGGGGCGTCGGGCGATCTGAGCTTCAGCGGGCAGGACAACATGGTGCTGCACATCATCGCCACCCTGGAGCGCCCCAAGAGCCTGTCGGACATCAGCCGCTTCATGAACCGGGACGACCTGGCCAACATCCAGTACAGCGTGCGCAAGCTGCAAAAGGCCGGCCTGATCGAAAAGGCCAGCGACCGCTCGAACCGCGGCACCACCTACCAGACCACCGCCGACGGCCGGGAGCTGGTGGAAGCCTTCGTGGCCCGGCGCCGCGAGCTGGTGCTCGGCCCGGCCGAGGAGATGGAGCAACTGCGCGAGCAGCTGCGCGGCGCAACCAAGGTGATGAGCCACTTCATCGGCCTGTATGACCAGGCCGCGCGGGTCATGACGACCCGCAGCTGATGCGGCAGGGGTGTCTCAATCGCCGAAGCGCCGCTTCATGGCCAGAATCACCAGCGCCAGCACCAGGATCACGCCGTTGGTGAGCACCAGGGGCAGGGCGCCGCGGCGCAGGCCGTAAACAATCCACAGACCCACGCCGGCGATCAGCACGGCGTACATCGCCCACGACACGTCGCGGGCACTGCGGCTTTTCCAGATCTGCCAGGCCTGGGGCAGAAAAGCGGCGGTGCTGAGGCAGCCCGCCAGCGCGCCGATGATGTCATCAGTTTCCATGCTCAAAAAAACCGGTCGAAGTGGATGCGCTCGGGCGGCAGCTTGTGGGTGAGCTGCAGCAACTGTTGCAGGGCCTCGACCATGGGCGGCGGCCCGGCGAGATAGAACTCGGCGCTGTCAAGGCGCTCGCCGAGGGTGGATTCCACCAGTTGATGAATCGGCCCGATCTTGCCCGGCCAGCCGGCGCTGTGGGCTGCGTCGGCATCCGACACTGCGGCGTGGTAGTGGATGGCCTCGCCAAAGCCGGGCAGGGCGGCCAGTTCCGGCTGGCCGCAAATGTCGGCCGGGGTGCGTCCGCCGTAGAAGAAATCCACCCGGCGCCCCGCCAGCGACGGTTCGGCCGCCACGCCGCGCGCCACCGACAGCATCGGCGCGAGCCCCGAACCGCCGGCGATGCAGACAATGTCGCGCGGGCTGTCGGTGCGCAGCCAGGCCATGCCGTAGGGGCCGTCGAGGCCGATCTCGGCACCGGGGGCGAGCTGCGAAAACAAGGCTTCGGACGCGCCACCACCAATCACCCGGCGGATGCGGAAGTGCCACTCACCCGCCCCGTTGGGCAGGTTGGCCATCGAATAGGCGCGCTCCCGGTCAAGGCCGGGCAGCGCCAGCATGGCGTACTGGCCGGGCAGAAAGTCGGCCGGCGCATCGCTGCGGAAGACAAATTCGCGGATGTCGTGGGTGATGTCATTCACCGCGGCCAGCCATGCCGTGCGCCGCGCCGGGCGCACCACGGGCTCGATGCGCGGGTCGAGGCGCAGGCGGATGCGGGCATCGCCCAGCGGCCGGGTCTGGCACGCCAGCACGCGGCCCTTGCGGCGGTCGCGGTCGGAAAGGCCCGGCGCCTCGGGCCACTGGTCGGCCACTTCGCCTTCGATCACCTCGCAGCGGCAGCAGCCGCAGGCCCCCACACCGCACTCGTAGGGCATGCCGAGCCCGGCCCTGAGGCCGGCGCGCAGCAGGGTGTCGCCGGGGGCGCAGTCGAAAACGGCGTCCTGCGCGTCGATTTCGATTACGGGCATGCCGCCTCCGTTTCGTCGATGGCGGCGTAGATGGCTTCGTCCTTCACTTCGACGCGGTAGATGCGCAGCGGAATCGAGCACGGCGCGCCGGCCGGGCGGCCGGTGGCGATCTCGAAGGCGCCCTGGTGGTAGGGGCATTCCACGACGCCGTCGTCGCAGTCGATCTCGCCGTCACACAGCGACGCTTCGCCGTGGGTGCAGGTGTCGTCGGTGACGTAGAAGCGCCCGTCGAGGTTGAACACCGCCAGCGGCGGGCGGTCGGCGAGTTCGATCCGGTGGCAGCCGCCGGCCGGAACGTCACGGGTTGTGCACAGTTGTTTCATGACATCAGTTCCGTAATGGGGGAGAGGCCCTGCTCGGGGCCGAGGGCCGCGTAGCCGCCATCCACCGCGAGGTTGGTGCCGGTGATGAAGCGGGCGTGATCCGAGCACAGAAAGAGCACGGCGTCGGCCACTTCGGCCGGGTCGCCGATCCGGCCCAGCATGTGAAAGGGCCTGGCAACGGCATTGACCTTGTCCCGGTCGCCGCCGGAAATCTGGTCGAGGATGCCGGACCAGGTCCAGCCGGGAGACACCGCATTCACGCGGATGCCGTCCGCCGCCAGATCAAGGGCCGCGCTGCGGGTGAATTGCAGCACCGCGGCCTTGGTGGCCGGGTAAGTCCAGCGGCCGGCCTGGGCCACGCCGGCGCTGGTGGAGCCGAAGTTGACCACCGCGCCGCCGTCTTTCAGGTGCGACCGGCAGGCGCGCAAAAACATCACCGCGCCAAAAACGTTGATCGCGAAGGCTTTTTCCCAGTCTTCGCGGGGTG
>Ga0268298_10004235_pt1 | contig 14136 bp, 6 predicted proteins | sample WWTPWeurt_MetaG_FD_194462 | JGI IMG/M metagenome (GOLD analysis project Ga0268298, IMG submission 194462) | Activated sludge microbial communities from WWTP in Nijmegen, Gelderland, Netherland - WWTP Weurt | ecosystem: Engineered > WWTP > Aerobic digester > Activated sludge | place: Netherlands... | reverse complement strand
CAGCGGTTCGGCTCCCTAGAACACCGTGCCGGAAAGGCCCGTCGCGCCTGAGATTCCAGGGCTGGTGCCGCCGGTCCCACCTCCGCCGATGCTGTAGTTGGCGCCGCTGATCGCCGGAGCCGAGCCGCCCGCGCGGTAGATGCCGTAGCTCACGCCGCCTGCGCCGCCGCCGCCATGACCGCCGCTGCCGCCCGGCCGCCCGGCCGCGCCGCTGGAGCCGTCGCCGGAGTCGTCGGGTCCAAAGCCGCCGATCGAGCCGTTTCCGCCCGTACCGCCGCCGCCGCCGCCGCCACCGCTGCCGCCGCTCCCGCCGCGGCCCGTGGTGATGGTCGGCGCGATGATCTGGGGCGAAGCATTGACGAGGAAGATGCCGAAGCTGCCGCCGCCGCCGCCGCCGCCTTGGCCAGCGGTGCCGCCGCAGCCTCCCGCGCCGCCGCCACCACCGCCGCCGCCGCGATCGGAGTTACAGACCGGAGGCAGCGAGTTGCAGCCGAGGAAGTTCACCGCGCAGTCATCGGCGCCGCCGCCGCCCGCTCCGCCACCGCCGCCGCCGGCGCCCGGCGTCCCGTCGATGCCCTCGATACCTGGGGAGGGCGTCCACAACCCTCCGATGACCACGCCGCTCGGACCGCCGCCCGAGCCGTTCAGCCCGTTGACGCCGAAGGCGCCGAGGTTGCCGGGCCCGCCGTTGTCGCCGGTGCTGCGACCGCGACAGGTCGAGCAGGCGCCGGTGTTACAGACCGCCGCGCCCGCGCCGCCGCCGCCGCCCGTGCCGCCGAACGCGGGCTGCTGGCCGCCGCCGCCGGGAGCGTTGTCATAGCCGCCGCCGCCACCCGAGCCGCCCGGTCGACCGCAGACGCTCGCGCCGCCGCTGCCGGGGCTGCCGCCGCCGCTGCAGCCATCGCAGCCCGCCGAGCCGGGGCTACCCGCACCGCCCGGGGGCCCGTTCGATCCGCCCGGTCCGTCTACGCCGCGCCCGCCGTTGCCCGTCTCGATCGTCAGGTGACCGAGGGTGAGGTTCGCGCTCGCGGCGGAGGCGTACACGCCGTAGACGCTGCCCCCGAAGGAGCCGTTGCTCGGGACGTTGACCACGAAGCCGTCCACCACGGTCGTGAGGTTGATGTTCACCGCGCGCACTCCGAACTGATGGATGCCGATCGGGGCGCCGACGATCACCGAGTTGTTCGCGTAGCTCCGGGCCCAGGTGTTCGGGTTGTAGCCGCCGGCGAAGGTGAAGCCGTTTTGGACGTCGAGGCGTTCACTGTAGAACCCCGCGGCGACCAAGAGGGTCGTGAAGCCCAGGCCCTGCGCGCGGGAGATGCCCGCGCCGATCGTCCGCACGGGCGCGCCCCAGCGCCCGCTAGCACCATCGTTGCCCAGCGGGGAGACGAAGATCGAGGCGTTGCGGTCGCCGTCGATCCCGTCGCAGTTGCTGTCGGTGAAGCTCGAGTCCGGGAGGTCCGGCCCCGGGACGACGTTGCACTGATACTCACAGCCATTGCTGAGCGAGCCGTCGAGGTCCACGAAGCCCGGGTCGCAGGCCCCGAACTGACAGCTGCCATTGCAGCTCTCGCTGGCGTGGGCGAAGTCGCAAGGTAGGTTGCAGCCGCCGCAGTGGGCCAGGTTGCTGTTGATGTTGATCTCGCAGCCGTCGACCGCTAGGCCGTTGCAGTCGCGGAAGGTCGCTGCGCAGCTGTCGACCTGGCAGCTGCCGGCGCCGTCGCAGCTCGAGCTAGCGTTGGCCAGGGTGCAGACGTTGTTGCAGCCGCCGCAGTTGGCGGAGTCGGTGTTGGTGTTGACCTCACAGCCGTCGCCCGGGAGCGTGTTGCAGTCCTGAAACGGCGCGGTGCAGCCGCCGACCAAGCAAGAACCGCCTGAGCAAAGCGGGGTGCCGTTGGCGATCGTGCAAGGTAGGTTGCAGCCTCCGCAGTGGCTCAGGCTGAGGTCGGTGTTGGTCTCGCAGCCGGTGGTGTACTGGCCGTCGCAGTCGCGCCAAGGCGCGGTGCAGGAGGCGACGCCGCAGCTGCCGTTGCTGCAGAGCGGAGCGCCGTTTTGTACGGTGCAGGTCCGGGTGCAGCTCCCGCAGGTCAGGACGCTGGTGCCCAAGTTCGACTCGCAGCCGTCGGTGTTGGAGGCGTTGCAGTCGGCGAAGGGCAGGTTGCAGCCGGCGATCTCGCAGCTCCCTCCCGCGCAGCCTGGGGTCCCGTTGGTGACGCTGCAAGCGCGGTTGCAGGCGCCACAGTTCTGAGCGTTGGTGTCGGTGTTGGTCTCGCAGCCGTCGGTGGGGCTGTTGTTGCAGTCTCGGAAGACGCCGCTGCACACGCCGACGCCGCAGCTGCCGCCGTTGCAGACCGCGGTGCCGTTGCTGACCACGCAGGCCCGGTTGCAGGCGCCGCAGTGGGCCACGCTGGAGTCGGTGTTGGACTCGCAGCCGTCGACGACCGAGTTGTTGCAGTCCTCCCAGGGAGAGACGCAGCTGGCGATCTCGCAGCGGCGGTTGTTGCAGACCGGGGCCCCGTTTTGGACCGAGCACTGGGTCGAGCAGCTGCCGCAGGTGTTGATGTCGCTGACCAGGTTGGCCTCGCAGCCGTCGGAGTAGGTGCTGTTGCAGTCGAAGAAGCCGGGGTCGCAGCCGGAGATCGCGCAGTTGCCGTTGTTGCAGGAAGCGCTGCCGTTTTGGGCGCTGCAGGCCCGACTACAGCTCCCGCAGTGGTTGAGGGTGGACCTCAGGTCGACCTCACAGCCGTCGGCGTAGAGGCCGTTGCAGTCGTCGAAGCTCGGATTGCAGGTCTGGATGCCGCAGATCCCCCGCGCGCAGACGGCGGCGCCGTTTTGGGCGGTGCAGCTCACCCCACAGCGGCCGCAGTTGGCGGGATCGCTGTCGAAGGCGAACCCGTTGTCTGGCGTGCCATCGCAGTCGTTGTCGAGGTTATCGCAGCGCTCGGGCACGTCCTGGGCGCGCGATTGGCCGGGGTTGGTGGAGCAGGTGGAGCGCGTGAGATCGGTGGCGTGGCACTCGATCACCCCCGCGCCGCATTGACCGACGCCGTCGCAGGCTTGGCCCAGCGAGAAGACTTCGTCGCGCGCGCCGTCGCAGTTGTCGTCGAGGCCGTTGCAGATCTCCACGGGCGGGTTGCGCAGGGTGCAGCTGTACTCGCAGCCGTTGCCCGGGAGGTTGTCTAGGTCCCACTGGTTCGGCGGGCAGCCCACGGCCTCACCGGAGAGCGCCACCACCTGCAGCAGCGTATCGCGATCGTTGGTGTGAATCTCGATGGCACCGGTGTCTTGGCCCACGGCTAGCGGCGCGTAGTGCACGTCGATGTTGAGGCCCGGACCGCCCGGGAGAATCGAGATAGGCAGCGCCGGTAGGCCGCTCAGCGTGTAGTCCCCGGAGGATCCGGCGGTGAGGGCCAAGGACTCGACGATCAAGGGGCCCACGCCGGTGTTCTGGATGGTCAGGGTGATCGGCGCTGGGGTGGCTTGGCGATACACGCTGCCGAACAAGATCGGGGACGCCGGGATGGGCGGCACGCTGCTCTTGAACAGGAAGATCGTGGGGTCGATGCCCTCGCCGAGGATCGGGATCTCGAGGCGCGGAAGCAGCGGATCGTTGGTGGTGATCACCAGCGTGCCCGTGTCCGGGCCGACGGTGGTGGGCGCGTAGTACACCGTGAAGTCGACGCCGTCGCCGGGGACGATCGCTCCGCCGATCGCCGTGGGATTCACGGTGAAGTCGGGGGAGCTCCCCGGTCCGAAGCCGATCGCCGTGACCTCCAGGGCCGAACCCCCCGCGTTGCTGAGCCTCAGCGGGAGGCCGACGTTCTGTCCCACCGTCCGAAACACGTGGACCTGTCCGAAGGACAGGCCCGGCGTCGAGGTCCGCGCGGCCGGCGGGACCAAGGTCTGACCACCCAGCGGGATGTCGCGCATCGGCCGCATCGGATCGGAGGACACGATGTGGAGGTTGCCGGTGATCGAGCCGGCGAGCTGCGGATCTCCGATGATCGCCACCGCCAAGCGCTGCTGGGGGCTCATGGTGAAGGGCACCGCCAAGGTGGAGCTGAGCGCGAAGCCGATCGGCGCGCCGATCAAGCTGAGCTCGCGGACCTCGAGGACGTCGCCGCCGTTGGAGGTCAGCTCGACCGGCACGTTGCGCGGAAAGCCTACGAATACCGTGCCAAAGTCGATCGGGTTGGGGCGCACGTCGAGCGCGGCTTGAATGCCCTCGCCGGTCAGCCGGATGATCAACGTGCGTTCGTCCCCGTCACCCTCGTTATTGGCGATGACCAAGGCCTCATCCAGGCTGCCCAGCGCGTTCGGAGAGAAGGTGATCGTCACGACCAGCGTATCGAGAGGGAGGCCCGTCTGATCGTTCAGGCAGAGACCGAGCGAGCAGTGCGTGCCCGGGTCATCGCAGGCGCCGCCGGCGTTGCAGACCGCGCTGGTGCGGAAGCGGTTGAGCAGCACCGGCGGGCGGGTCGAGGTCTCGACGGTGAAGGAGAGGCTCGGGTTCGGCTCGGTGCGCACGGAGGAGACCTCCAGCACCGCATTGCCATCACCGATGTTCTTCACGAAGAGGGTCAGGGTCCGGCTGGAGGTCATGGTGACCGGGCCGAAGTCGAGGGTGCGGATCTCAGGGCTCGAGCTTCGAGGGTCGGTCACCACGGCGATCTCGGAGAAGCCTTTGTACTCGGCGATCAGCGGCACGATCGTCACCGGGCTCATGGGGTCGTCGGTGACCACGCGCAGGCGATCGCGATCGTCTTGGCCGTCGCGCGCGGTGTAGCGGACCTGGGCGGCGAAGGAGGCGCCCGGGGCCAGCGTGAGCGGGAGATCTTCGCCGAGGATGAGCTCGAACTCATGGGCGGTGTTCTGCTCGACCTCCAAGGCCAGGACATGCAAGTCGCCCGTCCCGCGGTTGGTGACGGTCAAGGTTCGGGTCACGGGCACGCCGAGGAGGAAGGCGCCGAAGTTGATCTCCACCGGGTCGATGGAGGCCTTGCCGCTCAGGACTGTAGCGCCGGCGTCGGGCGTGGGCATGAGCGGCTCGCAGATGCCGGCCACGCAGGTGGTGTCACCCGGACAGGTGTTGGGTACCGCGGTACAGGGGATGACCCCGGAGTCCTTGCCGGGTGGCCCGGGGATCGGAGCATCGCTGCCGCAGGATGCAAGCTGGCTTGCGATCCCGAGAAGGAGCACGGCCAACGCTGATTTCCGCGGGCGAACGGCGATCCAGGGCATCGACGGTCTATAGCGTGGCGGTCGGCGTTTTGCCACGATCCCTGCGACCCGTGTAGATGGGGTTGTGCTCGTCTCGACGCTCGCGGTCGTCGCGCTGGTGACCGCCGCTACTCCGGAGTACGGCGCATCGATCTTCGTCGCGCCAGGGACCACCGGTCTGGCCTTGAGCCGCTTGCTCGCGGAGGAGGTTGGTCCAGAGGCCTTGGCCGCGAACGCCGCCCAGGCTGACCTCCTGGTCTCACTCACCGAAGAAGGCGATCTCCTTCGATTCCTGTGCCGTTCTCGCGACGGCGAGGTGCTCCTCGAGCGCGCGATCGACACCGAAGGAGGGATCGCCGCGGCGCTCCGGGTGGCCGTCGTTCTGAGCCAGGAGGCGCGGGCTCGCTTCGCGGTCGCAGTCCCTCCCACACCAACCGCAACCCCGTTTCACCTGGGCTTGGGCTTGTCGGCGGGGCCCAGCTTCGGCTTCTTCGCGCGCCCGCTCACGCCGCAGTTTGGAGTGCAGCTGGCGGTCGATCTCGATCTCGAGCTGCTGCGCGTCGCGCTCGGCCTGCGGCTCGGTGGCCTCGGTTGCTGCTCGCCCGAGACTGCTCAGCTCCAGAGCTCGATCACCGCCGTGGTCGTGCTGCTCGAGGCCGAGCCGCGGCTGTTTGCGTTCGGCCCGCTCCAGCTCCTGGCCACGCTGGGTGCGGGCTTCGCCTTTGACGGGGGAACCGCCCAAGCGAAGGTCTTTCAAGGGCCGACGCCCGCGCAGTCCGTTTCCAGCGCGGCCTTGAGCGGGCGCCTCGGTCTACGCCTGGAGCTGCCGCTGGGCGCCCGCTTTTCGGTCCTCCTGGGCGGGGGGGGCGAGCTCTACGCCGCGCGGCTGAGCGTGACCCTGCCGGGGCCTTTCGCCAGTAATGCTGCGCCCTTCGCCGGGGGGCCCCTCAGCCCCTGGGCCGACCTCAGCCTCCGCTGGGCGGTCTTTTGAAGATCGAGGGCGCTATCGGGAACCAAGTAGAGTCGTGACCTCCCCTATGGGACGAAGTGCTGGCGCCATGGTGCTCGAGCGGCTGTTCTCCGGAGTTCGCCCGGAGGTGGAGGTGGAGCAGCGGCCGACCCTGGACGCACTCTTTCGGGAGCACGCCGACCGAGTCCATCGACTGGTCGCGCGGCTGCTCGGGCCCGGGGCCAGCCAGGCCGACATCGAGGATCTCGTGCAGCAGGCCTTCCTGGCGGCCCACCGCGCGCTCCCCCAGTTTCGGGGCGAGAGCAAGGCGTCCACCTGGCTCTTCGGGATCACGGCGCGCACGGTGTACCGCGAGCTGCGCGGCCGCACGCGCCACCGGCGGATGGTCTCGGCGCTGGAGGCCGTCGTCTTGGCCACTCCCGAGGCACCCTCTACCGAGAGCCAGGTGCAGAGCCGGCGCGACCTGGCCAAGGTCTGGCGCGTGCTGATGGAGATCGCGCCCAAAAAGCGGGTGGTGCTCATCCTCCACGAGTTCGAGGGGCTCTCGGGCAAGGAGATCGCCGCGGCGCTCGAGATCAAGGAGCCGACCGTCTTCACTCGGCTCTATCACGCGCGCCGAGAGCTGTTCGCGCGGCTGGGGGAGGGCGTTCGATGAGCTGCCGTTTGGGTCCGGAGCTCTTGGCCGAAGATCCGGCGGCCTTCCAGCGTCACGCCGGCACTTGCCTCGACTGTGCGCGCCTCCTCCGCGAGAAGGAGCACGCCTATGCGCTCCTCGCGCAGCCGCCGCCGGGGCTGAGCGCCGATCGCCGGGCCGATCTGTGGGCGAGCCTCCAGGCGGCGCGGCGCGCTCCCGATCGTCGCCCGCTGTACGTGGGCGGAGGGGCCGCCCTGCTCGCCGCCGCGGCGCTGGCGCTCGCGACCGTCTACGCGCCACACCCGGCGGAGGTCGCGGTCATCGTAGCCTCCGCATCGCCTCGCCCGGTCGCGCCGGGGGCCTGGGTTGAATTGCGATCAGGGGAGCAGCTGGCGATCGGCGCGCGGGCCCAGCTGATCGCCGAATCTCCGGCGCTGGTGTGGGTCGACGCGCTGAGCACGGGGCTCGAGCTCCGGGTGGCGCAAGGTCAGGTGCGGCTGTTGAGCCTCGGCGAGGACCGGCCTCTGAGCTTGCGCACGCCGACGGCGCGGCTGTCGCTCATCGGGGCCAAAGCACAGCTCACGGTGAGCCGCGCGGGGACCGAAGGCCTGGTGGAGTCGGGCCAGGTGGTGGTGGAACGAACCTTGGGCGGCGAGCAGCGCTTGTCGGCGGGAGGGACGATCTCGGCGCCGGCGGCGCTCGAGCGAGCGCAAAAGGAAGCCCGGTCGAGCGGGGAGCTGGCGGTGGCGGAGGCTGCGGCTGAGGCCGCGGCGAATCGAGGCCCCGCTTCGGCGTCGGCTGCGGCTCAGGCCCTGGATCGAGCCTCGGCTCCAGCGTCGGCTGCGGCTCAGGCCGTGGATCGAGCTCCGGCTGCGGCTCAGGCCGTGGATCGAGCCTCGGCTCCAGCTCCCGCGAGCCACGCCGAGATCCGAACGCCCGCGCCGGATTCCTCCAGTAAGGCGGCACCGGCTCCGCGCCGCGAGGCTCCCGTTGCGATCCCCCAGCGCGCCACGACGCCCGCTCCCTCGGCCGCCCCGACCACCGAGCCGAAGGCCGCGATCGATCCAGCCCCTGACGCCAGCGAGCCCTCACGGCGGGCGCCGATCTCCGCTGACCTCACCCCGACCATTCCGGCGGCCGAGCCTCGCCTCAGCGCCCCGAAGGCCGCGCTCAAGGAGGCGCAGTCGTTGCTGGGCAAGGACGATCGTCGCGCCGCGGCGTTGGCCGTCGAGGTGTATCAGCAGGACGTAGTGGGCCCGGACGCGGGTCTCGCGCTGTGCATCGCCGCCGACGGCTATCGGCGGAGCGGGCTCGCCGCCCAGGCCGCCGCCACCTACGTCCAAGCCGCGCAGCACGCCAACGTCGCCGACGAAGCGGCCTATCGGGGAGCGACGCTGCTCCATCAGCTCGGCCAAGACGATCAGGCCCTGGCCGAGCTGGAGCGCGGGCGGGTCAGCGCCCCCCGCGGTGCGCTGGCGCCTGAGCGCATCTTGCTCGAGGCCCGAATCCACCTCGGCCGCGGGCGTGCGCTGGCGGCCGCGAGCGCGATCGAACGCGGCGGGGCCTCCGCCGAGGAGCGCAGCGTCGACGCGGGTCGCCTCGAGGTCGCGCGCGCGCTGGCCTCCACCGACCCCCAGCGCGCGCGGGCGCTCCTCACGCTGATCATCGCGCGCCGCCCTGCGGAGAGCGCGTCCTGGCGGGCAGCCAAAGAGATCTTGAACGCGCTGCCATGAAGATCGAACCGCCCATCGGGAACTGAACCGCATCATGCGCAAGACTCGACCGCCCCACCTCCTACGCTCTTTGCTGCTCTCCTTGGGAGCGCTCGTCGGCTGCTCCGAGACCAAGGTCCTCGACGAGCTGACCGTGACTCCCATCGGTCAAAGCGGTGGCATCGCTACCAGCGCCGACGGCCTGTTTGCGGTGGAGTTCCCCGCGGGGGCCGTCGCGAGCACCATCGACGTTCAGATCCTCACCGTGCGTTCGCTGGTTCCGAGCGGAGTCATTGGCCCCATCTACGACCTGACCGATAACTCCTTTGCCTTCGGCGGCGCGCCGCTCATTCGGATGAGCGCCTCCGAAGGAGCGCCTGGCTACGAGATCGTGGAGATCGCCGGCAGCGGCATCACCGTCGTCGAAGGTTCGGTCGAGGACGAGCTCATCCGAAAGGTCAGCGCGCCGTTCAAACGGCACGCCCGCTACGCCCGCCGGAGGCACTCGCACCCCCAACCGGATGCTGGCGGCGTGGCCGACGCTGGGACGTCGACCCCGACGATCGACGGCGGCATGCTCGACTCGGGCGTCAACACGGGCACCACTTCGCGAGCGCTGTGCACCAGCGTGAGCACGCTCGACTTCGGCATGGTCTCCCTGGGGCAGCAGGCTTCTCGTGAGGTCTCCGTCCGCAACTGTGGGCTGGACGACGTGACGATCACCTCCGTCTACGTGCAGACCTCATCGAGCGGCTTCAGCGTGACCGATAGCTCTCCGACGCGCCTGAGCTCGGGCCAGAGTACCTCCATCACGGTGGTCTACGCGCCGCGGTCCGGCGGACCAGCGCGGGGGGCGCTGCTCATCGAAGCGTCCGGGCTGGCCGCCACCGTTTGGCTCACCGGCGAAAGCGGAACTTCCTCGGGCCGCTGCGAGCTGTTCACCGACACCGGTACGTGCTCGGTCGAGGTGTTCGGGCCAACCTCGTTCAGCGCGCCGACGTCGAGCCACGATCTCGAAGTCCGGGTCGACGCGGGCTTCACGCCCACCGCCTGCCCGCTGGGCCTCAGGGTAGAGGGACTTGGCTTCCGAGGCACCCTGACCAGTACGCTCGGTGGCATACCGCTGCCGGTGGAGCTCGAGGTGAGCGAATTGCAGCCCCTCACGGTCCAGATCAGCTTCGTGGCGACGGGGAGCTCCGCGTGGACGGGCGCTTTCCGAGTTACCGGGCGGCTCGGGTCGGAATGTGTGGTGCCGCTGACGGTCCCCTAGAGCACCGAACCGCTAATCGGACCGTAGCGACGGCGAAGAGGCCTAAATTCATGGGCCAAACGTGACGCGAGCACCGGAGGCGTACTCGATGTACTCCGAGGAGCGGAGCGGCAGGTTTGGCCCAGGAATGACGGCATCTTCGGCCGCAGCCGGTCTGATTAGCGGTTCGGCGCTCTAGCCCCCAATCGGAAGTACCGCCCGCCGTAACCTCCCTAACGCTTCCGCGGCATGTCCGTTGCACCTCATCCGAGGGATGAGTAAGGTCTCTCGGCCAGCAAGCATCACCTCGACTTGCCACCAGGAACGGTGCGATCTTTGTATTAGCGGTTCCCGTGGGTCTTAGAGCCGACATTCTATGCCTGGGACTCTTGGTCCCGGGGCTCCTATGGGGCTGCGAAGGCGACGTCGTCTCGGTGGTCAAAGGCCAGCTGCGCGCCGAGCCCGAGAACGTCCCCTTCGGAACCGTCTATCTCGGGAGCACCAAGACCACCTTCGTGTCCCTGATCGCAGGCGCGCAGCCCATCGCGATCAACCTCGAGGCCGTCAGCGATCCCGAGTTCGGCGCGGAGCTCCCGCCGCTCGTCCCCGCCGGCGCGACGATCGACCTCCCCGTGCACTTCACGCCCAGCGCGGTCTCCACCTGGAACGGCTGGATCCTGATCCGCAGCGACATCGAGGGCGCGCCTCCCTTGCGCATCACGATGACGGGCGAGGGCCTCCTGCCCGAGAGCTGCGACGACCACATCGTCTGCACCCGCGACTCCTTCGACTTCGAATCGGGCCAATGCACCCACGAGGAGCTCCACGACGCCTGTGACGACGGTGACGCCTGCACCAGCGATGATACCTGCCTCGAGGGCCGCTGCTTGGGCGTGCCGCTGCGCTGCGACGACGGCGTGGCCTGCACGCGCGACACCTGCGATCCGGCGGTGGGCTGCGTGCCCGTCCCCGAGGACGAGGCCTGCCGCGACGCGGATCCTTGTTCGCTCGACCGCTGCACCCTGCAGGGCTGTGAGCGCAGCGTCGCCCCCGATGGCACCCGCTGCGGTCCGGGGGTCCAGTGCAGCTCGCTCCAGGTCTGCTTTCAGGGGGCCTGCGGCGTGGTGCCGGTGCCCGAGGGCGTCCCTTGCGATGACGGCAATCGCTGTACGACCGGTGATCTCTGCACGGGGCAATTGTGTCAGGGGGCGCCGATCGGCGAGGCGATCGCCATACGATCGGAGGACGACCGGCTCGCTCGCCTCGAGTCCGCCTCCAGCGCGTCCGGCCAGGTGTACGTACAAGGGCAGGCGGGCTTCTCCTTTCGCACGTACGCGGTCGCGCGCAGCGGCGTGAACGTCGGGGTGGTCGGCACCTCGCTCCCTGGGGGCGGCTCACTCACCACCATCAACGCGACGGTCGCGCTATACACGCGGGCGCATGACTTGGCGCTCCTCGTCGACATGACGTTCCCCGCCGATCCGCGCGTGGTCAACTTCACCCCGCTCGTCGGCGAGCCTCGGTGGGTCACGGCCGTCCAGGGCCTAGTGTACTTCTGCGGCTCCATGGGGCTGGAGCGTCTCGATCTCCGCGATCCGTTCGCCTTCCACTATGACAACCTCGGGCCCTGCGGCGGCTGGGCCAGCGGGGACTTGATGGTCGACGACTCGCTGGGGATTCCGCCGCTAGTTCGCCTGTACCGACTGAACACGAGCACGACTCCCGCGCTGCTCGGCGCGCAGCTCGTCGAGTCCATTGTCACGGGCGTCGCCATCGACGGTGAGCGAGCCGTGATCCAAGACGCCGCCGGCCACGGCTATCTGGCGGTCGCCACGGGGACCAGCGCGCGTTTTCATGATCTGAGCAACACGGTGCCGCAGCTCGTGGGGCTCCATGGGACCACCTTGATCACCCATGACACTCACTACTTCGAGTTTTGGGACGTCTCCGATCCCTCGTTCCTTACGGTGTGGCCGGTTCGGGTAGAGGCTCCGGGCATCGCGCCGCGGCTGATCGCTGTGAACGGTGACGAGGCCGTGGTGCAGAACATGGCCGAGCTCCTCTACTTCCCACTCCACCCAGCGAGCCGCTCCCCGCTCGCGCGCCTCAGCGGGATCGGCGACATCGAAGCCCTGCGCGCCCGTGCGGGCGGCTACTACGTGATCACCTCTCAAGGCGCCGCGCTCTATGACCCCCGCAGCCTGCGGATGGTCGACCCGGCAGTTCGTCCGGTGCTCTTGCCCGCGCAGCCTCGGATGGTGGTCGACGGCGGTCAGGGCGGGCTCATCCCAGCCCAAGGGCTCACCAACGGGGAGGGCTGGAGCTTGGTCTCGCCTGAGCTGCAGCCCTTGCAGGGCAGTATCCCCCAGTATTCCAGCCTGCCTGCTGGGGCTGAGCTGGTCAGGAGCGCGCTCCCCTGTCGTGTCTTCGCCTACGAGCAGAGCATCCTATTTCGGGTGGATCTATGCCACCCCATGCTGAGCGAAGATCGCAGCTTTGCGACCTTGCCGGTCATCTCCACCTTCGTAGATTCGGTGCTCGGAGTTATCGACCAAGGTGACACCGTCGCCATCGATCATGGCGCCTACGTGGCCCTCTACCAGGCCGACACGCTGCAGCTCATCACCACCATGCTCGTCTCACCGGGCGGCTATCGGCGCTTCTCAGGACGTGACGATCGGGCGTGGGTCGTCGCCTCCTTCGCCACGCTGGAGTACCTGCTCAGCAGCGGAGCGAGCGGCTCGCTGCCGTTGCCGACCCCGTTTTCCGCGGAGATCCTCGCCGTCCATTGGCCGCGGATCTTCTTGGCGACCGGACCGAACAAGAGCGAGTTATGGGTCATGGACGGTGAGCGGAACGCGGCGCTCTTCGCGATCTCTCTGGGCGGCCCGCTCACCGATATCCTCCTCGAGTCCAGCGCCGCTTTCGTCGCGCGCAACGACGGCGTCACCGAGCTCTCACCGATCTGTGTGCCCTGATGCGGATCTACGGGCTCATCGCGCTCTGTGCGCTGCCGTTCGGCTGTGGACCCGCAGCGGTCGCGCCGCCTCCTCCTCCACCCGAGCTCGTCGTGCCCCGGCTCGTCTTGGTCAACGAGCGCCTGGCGCTCTCGGCGATCTTAGGGGGCGATACGCAGGCCGATCACCTCCTGCTGTCGACCCTCCACACGGGCGTCGTGCGGCTCGGACTCGACGGTCCCGGCAGCGAGATCTTCCCCGAGGAGGCGTTGGTGGTCAGCGCCAGTGCAACGGTCGCGGTGATCTTCCCGAGCATCGCCCGCGACCGCTTCGAGGTTTGGGATCTGAGCCAGCCGGTTCAGGGCGTGCGCCTAGCGGAGCGGACCATCGAGGTGGAAGCGGGCGCGCCATCGTTCGTGAGCCCTCAGCAGGGACCGGTCGTGCCGGGAGTCCTCGACGTTGTCGTGTGGACCGGCATCGAGTACGAGCTGCGCGAGCTCGATGTCCGGGTCCCCAGCGCACCCAAACAGCGCTTGGTCGCCGCCTGCCCGAACACCATCCTACGCTCCCCGGGTTTGGTGCTCTGCGAGCACGTTGAGTTCGAGGATCCAGACCTAGTCACCAAGTTGAAGGTGTGGCGTCGCTACGACGGTGGCGTACGGGAGCTCGCGCTGCTGCGCTCGACTTCGCCGGCGCTCATCGAGGCGGCGCTGGACCACGATAGAGCCATTCTCAAGCGTGAAGATGGGTCGACGGATCTGTTGGTCGCGACCGCTACCAGCGCCCGCCTGATCAACTTCCCGGACTTGGACATCGGTAGCGACACTTACCTGCTCGGCCTCTTTGGCAACGTCCTCCTCACTACCGCACCGGTGCCTGCCGGACCGCTGACCACGCTCTTGCGCTGGGACTTCCTTATCAGCGGCGGTATCGCGCCCAGGCCTAGGCCCATCAGCCTGGTCGTGCCGCCGGAAGCGCTTAGCCCGATAGGCCCTAGAGTGCTCGGCTGGATCGGCCCCGAGCTCTACGCCTCCGTGGGCGGGCTGCTCATGGCCTTTGATCCCGCGGGCACGAGCACCGTCGCTCGGTTGGTGTCCGTGCCCAGCGGCAGCAACCTGGGCCTGCGCCAGACCCCGAGCGGCATCCTGACCCTGACCGATCGCGGCCTCGTCTCGCAGTCCGAGTCGAGCCTCCTCGCTGAGCCCGGCGCGCCGCCCCCGCGGTTTGGCCGCGTCGATGGGCCCGGGCTCTTCGTCGTGGCGAGCGGTGAGGGCGGGCTCTACGATCGGAGCAGCGGCCTGTCCACCGGGCTCCGGCCGGTGAGCTTCGAGGGTACCGTGGGGGAAGTGAGCTTCCCGTTCGAGTGGCCCGACGGCTGGGAGGCGCCAGAGCTC
>Ga0268298_10004234_pt1 | contig 14139 bp, 10 predicted proteins | sample WWTPWeurt_MetaG_FD_194462 | JGI IMG/M metagenome (GOLD analysis project Ga0268298, IMG submission 194462) | Activated sludge microbial communities from WWTP in Nijmegen, Gelderland, Netherland - WWTP Weurt | ecosystem: Engineered > WWTP > Aerobic digester > Activated sludge | place... | reverse complement strand
GATTTGCACTTTATTGTCTTTGTCCAGCACTACTACGCCATCTGCAATAGACATCAAAACGAGTTCTAACTTGTTGCGCTCAGAGTTGAATTTGTTGCGCTCGGCCATGAGCGAGTCTACATTGTGCTGGTCGTACAATTTCAATCTACTAGACATATAGTTGAACGCGGTGATGAGCTCGTCAATCTCTTTGCCTGCCTTAGTTCCAGTTATCTGGTGACCGAAGCGACCGGCTGCAATTTCGCTTGCGCCTTGAGCCAGAGTACGAAGTGGCTTGTTGATGATTGCATAGTTGACCCACACACCAAGTGCGCCCAGGATGCCGACCAGTCCAAATATGGTGAAGAGAAAATAGTTGGTTTCTTTGGGTGTGCCAAGCAAAGTGAAAGTATCATTATCGAGACCGACCCAGCAAACGCCCAGGTCTTTGTTGTTTCGTCGCATCAATACAGCGAAGTTTGTGATACTGCGATAACCTTTGGGGCTTTTGTGAACGCCTGGAACGCTGTATTTATCTAGCGGTTGCGTGTAAATGGGAAAAACGTTTTTTAAGTCTTCTTTTGAATTGGGGTCGAGCAGTACATTTCCGTTCTGGTCGCAATACACTACATACACAAGAGCGGGTGTATGACCCTTTTCGGTCAAAATGTAATATCTGAGCCCTTCTAGATTGCCAGAATTGGTCAAAGCTTCTGCGCCGCCTCGAGCAAGTGCGTGAGCTAGAGCCAGACCGAATTGATTAATTGAATCGTTAATTTGTTGCTGTGCTCGCTGGACCCAGACCCAGGCAGTGAAAGTGACAACCCCAGAAATGCAAAGCAAACCAAGGATGACGAGCTGTTTCTGGATAGAAATTCGTCCCCAGTGAAAGCGTGATTTGGCTATGAGCTTGATTAGATTTACTTTGATATCCATAAAATCAATTCTTTAAGGCCATTCTTATAGGTTTAGCGACGGGCTGTCAAGGGAAGATTTTAGACAGATTGTACTTTAAATCTTGAATCGATAACATCAATGAGTACCAGAGCAGAAAACGGCAAATGGTGGCAGTTCAAGGCATCGAACTTTAACGAGGGCGAAGTGCTTGATTTGGTCCAGGAACACATGTATCTCGTAAGGCAAATCGCCAAGCGGTATAGCCAGGCATATCCTGACAGCAACGACGATCTGGTTCAAGTCGGTTGTATTGGTTTGCTCAAAGCAATTTGCTATTACGACCCGAATCGCGCTAATGCGGCTAGTTTTAAAACACTTGCCGCTTGTTACATTCGGGGCGAAATCAGACACTATCTGCGCGACCATTTGACTCTGGTTCAAATCCCGCGCCGTCTTTCTGAAATCAATCTCCAGATCTGTCAGCTCGAAGAAAAGCTTGCTCGCTCACTGGAGCGATCGCCCACTGTGCAGGAACTGTCGACCTTTTCGGGATATTCGGTGCATGAGATTCTAGAAGCGCAGAAATCGTGGGATGCTCGTTTACATTACGAATCTCTAGATGGCTCACCTGAAGATGATGAGCGTGAAGATCGAAGAGGTTTGAGCGACATAGTTGCCGATAAGCGCTATCAAGATTTGCTCAATATGTCGGAAGACAAAGAAGTCATTTCGCAAGCACTTAAGTCGCTAGGTGAAAAAACTCGTCAAATAGTGGAGTTTGTTTTCTTTTACGACCTTTCCCAAAAGGAAACCGCCTGTGTGCTTGGTTTGTCCGAAATGGGAGTGTCTCGGGCGATTAAGTCGGCTTTGCAGAAATTGAAAGAGACAATTGACTCGGTCGAAACGGACAAAAAAGTGCAAAAGTCCAAATAATCACTTCCTGACATTTAAGATTAAATCGAAGATTATGCGCTTCTAAGCCCTTGAAAATTGTTTAGAGCCTGCTAACATATGACGCTTTGTAGACCTTTTCTACTGGAACCTCAGAGCAGACCCTAATCGTGAGGCAAAGGCGTGATGGACAGAGTTTTACTTTCCAATGAGGAAAGATCCGCAGCAGCAGTGCCGCTGACCCAGTTGGATGGATATTTAAAGACGATTATTCGATTCAAACTAAGAGAATTTATTCATTTGAATCCTTGTTTCAACACTGCACCCGCGCTCGATATGAATGCCTATCCTATAGATGTACGCAATTACAGGCGTATACTGACCATGGAAGTCTCTGAAACCACAGTGCCTAACAGGTACTCGCATTTACCGCTTTCGGTCGGCACCTGTCCCCATAAGAAGCGCGCCAGAAACTTGCGCAATCGCCAGGGAAACTGTCGCTAGATTCTATATATAAATGAATAAAAAACAGGAGATCCCGTAGGCTTCTCCTGTTGGCTTCCTGTTTGGTCGGGACGAGAGGAATTGAACCTCCGGCCTCACCCACCCCAAAGGTGCGCGCTACCCCTGCGCCACGTCCCGATAAGCAGTATTATATTGAGGTGCTCTGTCCATTATATTACATTTGTCTTTGAACCTTTATTTTTGGCGACCTAGTGAATTTAGACCCGCAATCATTCTTCTCCTTTCCGCTTGATGAATTTCAACTCGATGCTATAAAGCACCTTGAAGATGGCAAGAGTGTCGTGGTCTGCGCGCCTACGGGATCAGGCAAAACTGTCGTGGCGGAATATGCAGTTGAAATTGCGCTTTTGTCGAACAAGCGGTGTTTTTATACAACCCCTCTAAAAGCGCTCTCCAACCAGAAACTCTATGACTTGCGCAAAAAATTCGGCGACGATCGCGTTGGACTTTTAACAGGCGACGTCTCTTTTAATCGCGAAGCGCAAATCGTAGTGATGACTACAGAAGTTTTCCGCAACATGCTTTACGGTACTGTATTTGGTGACGTGCGCGATAACCTGCGCGATGTAGCATCAGTTATTCTAGACGAATGTCACTATATGAACGACGCTGAACGCGGGACAGTGTGGGAAGAGTCTATAATCTATGCGCCAGAAGATATTCAGCTGGTGGCACTGTCTGCCACTGTTGCAAACGCCGATGATCTTACAACCTGGATAGACGAAACTCATGGCGCTACAGAACTGGTATCGTCCGATTTTAGGCCGGTACCACTGCGATTTTATTATTTTGGCGACCGACAAATTTTTCCATTATTGAGTCCAGGCGGCGGCATAAACAAAACAGTCAAAGAGCGTTTTGGCAAGTCCAGGCGCTACTCTCAAAAAGAGATGCGGGATGCAAGAAACAGACAGGGTAAAGCGTTCAATCATCCTGGTGATGTTCTTGCCACTCTTTCAGCTAAAGATATGCTTCCGTCTATCTTCTTTTTGTTCTCGCGTCGCGGCTGCGAAGAGCAGATGAAGCAGTCGAAAGGCATTCCACTGTTGTCTAAAGCCGAAATGGCAGAATTGAGAGTGTGTGTAGATGAGCTTACTGCAGGCAATCCTAATTTAAAGAATCATCCGCACATGCCATATCTGCTTGAAGGAATGGCTGTGCATCACGCAGGCATGCTTCCAAGCTGGAAAGGCGTGGTAGAGAAACTTTTTCAAAAAGGACTTTTGAAAGTTGTATTTGCTACTGAAACGCTTGCAGCAGGTATTAATATGCCAGCACGCTCGTGTGTCATAAGTTCGCTCACCAAGCGCGCCGATGAAGGTCGCCGAAGCCTTACTGCATCTGAATTTCTTCAGATGTCTGGACGGGCAGGAAGACGCGGCATGGATGATGTTGGTCACGTCATCGTTTTGCACAGCATGTTTGAAATTGCAGATGATGCTGCAAAACTTGCGACTGCAAAATCGGATCCATTGTCTAGCCGATTCACGCCGTCTTATGGAATGGTGCTTAATTTGCTTGAGCGACACAGCATGGATGAGTGCCAAGAATTAATTGAACGAAGTTTTGGTCAGTTCATAGTTAATAAACAACTGGAGCCTCTTCAGTTTCACAAAATAGCCTGTGAAAAGGAACTTGGACGTCTGGCTAATCCTTTGTGTCCCGGCGAGATAGGCGATCTCGATCTGTATCAGAAAAAACTTGCCAGTGCGCGTGCCGGTCACAAGCAAATCAGGCAGATGCATAAAATTCCCTCTAACAAAGTGCCTGATTTAGAGCAAGCTATAGAAGGCATCAATTCTCGAATCAAAGAAGATTTGGCTATAGCAAATTCAATGCCGTGTCATGGTTGTCCGGTGCAAGATCCATGTAGTAAAAAAGGGCACCGCATCGAAAATCTAGAAAAACGTATCAAAGATATAGACCGACGCGTGGCTCGCGAAACGGCAAAATACTGGCGTACTTTTAGTTCGTTGTCGAAAATTCTTACAGCCAAAGGATATCTGGATCCAGACTCACACAAGCCCACTCATAAAGGTCGCATGACTGCTGCAATTCGTGGAAGCAACGAATTGTTTTTGGTCGAAGTATTATTGTCTGGGTTACTGGACAATCTTGATGTAACTGAGCTTGCAACTGTAATAAACGTTCTTGTGCAGGAAGAAGGACGTGGCAACCAGGAAATGAATAAGCGTGCTCGTATTAGCGGCACGGTGGAGATGGTGCTGAACGAAGTCACCATAATCGCAAAGCGATTAATTAAGACTCAACGCGATTACGATATAGATATTCCTGTACATTTTGCAAGACACTTTGCTCCTTTCATAGAAATGTGGGCAAATGGCGCTACCTGGAAGCAGATTCAGTTGGCTAGCCCATTTGATGATGGCGACATTGTTCGTGCTATTCGTCGGACTCTTGATCTTGCTCGCCAGTTTGCACGTGTCAAAGGTTTGCGCCCTGAACTCACTGCTCGTCTTGAAGATGTAGAGCGAGCCATCAATCGCGACGAAGTGCTGGAAGACGTTTAATTCTCATTTCTGAGCCAATGTCCAAATCGTACACTATTGACTGCTTTATTCAACCAGTCGGGAATGCGCCCCGCAGCAAGTCTCAACTCTTCTTTGTCTGAAACGCTTAAAGATCTGAACAAGCCATATTTTTCTGGGTCTGTATTGATAGTACAAGCCTGGTTTTTTCCTTCATCCCAAAAGCTCCTAAGCAACGAAGCCGCCTTTGATTCTCCTAGGCTTAGTTTGCGCATAGAGGCTTGTTTTAACTTGATTTTTTCGCCATTGATCAATATGGTGCGAGTCCTTCCATTGATAAGGAACACAATTCCATCTTTAGTTTGTTGTGCTACCACAATCATTCCATCGGCTTCTGCTCTTAGTTTTACTGCCTCGTAGGTTGCTACTTCTCTAAATCTCCCTTTTGCATCGCATTTTAAGTAAATGCCGCTACCAATTCTCTTGATGTATCCAATGCGTGCAAGATGATAAAGTCGCTGGTCCACTGCGGCTCTATTTCCATATTTTAGTAGTTCTTGGGTCGTAAATAGTTGATTGAAATCGAGACGGTAAATGTGAGCCGTAACGCATGATGATATAGATCCTCGCATTGTCTTTTCCTCCAAAGTGACGTGTCTTCGTTTAGTTAGACGACACAATTTTCTGGACAGTTCAATTTGATCTTGTCACTTTCGAAAGTGACGAGAATCTTTCTATTGTTGAAGGGTGTCTTTTAAGCTAGTGTTCTGCCAAAAGTAAATTTGAATCACTTTTCTTACGAGTGTGACTTAGTCGAAGTGAGAGCCTGGACCAGTATTCTTCTTTTGAGTCTTGTCTTGTCTTGTCTTGTCTTGTCTTGGTCTTTGTTACAGCTTGAGCATCCTGAATTAAAAAGTTATGTAAGAAAAGTGACGCGTTTTTACTTGCGGCAGGTATCAAAGAAAAAAGAGACCCGATGTTCTCGCTGAGAAATGTGTCACATTTGCATCTAATTTCTGGTTGAAAAAAAACTGCGCTTCAATTTTTTAGTGAGAATTCGATTGGCAATGCCTTTTAATTTGAGCCTTTCATAATGTTGGACGGCAATTGCCTTAGACTTCTCGGCTTCGGCTGCTTTTTGAGCTGGAGATTTTATATTTTTGACGATGAAAGTAACAATGATTAGAGCCGCTATTGGCATAGAGTATTCGCGGAAGTTTTCAAAAGTTCTGGCGATGAGATAGCCTTCGACGTCCAGGTAACGCATGAGAGTAAAGACTAAAAGGCTCATATAATCGCCAGCAGGCGTGAGCCACATAAGACCCATGATTACAATGAATCCAAGATTGCCATTGCGAATGGCGGCAATTCTGATATTTTCAGGCATCCAGGGCTCGATAATTCCCCAGCCGTCAAGTGGTGGCAGCGGTATCAAATTTAGTATCAACATATAAGTCTGCAAGAAGATGAGAAGTGCAAGACTTGAGTGTAAAAGCTCGTTTGTAGGGAAAGCTTTGAAAATGATGATAAAAGCAACCAGACAAAGAAAAGAAAAAAATGGTCCAGCAAATGAGACTGCAGAAATCCACATTTTAGAGCGAAGCAGAGAATGTTTGATGTATACTGCTGCGCCTGGAAGCGGGATGCCGCCAATCAGTAAGAAGAAAAGTGGTAATACTAGAGTGGTCGACGAATTGAAATAGACTATGGGATTGAGTGTGAGATAACCACGTTCTTTGACTGTGGTATCACCGCCAGCGTAAGCGGTTATGGCATGCCCAAATTCATGTAAGCACACTGACATGATCCAGACGACAATAATAAAGATGGCAGATTCCATGCCCTATATTTTAATCGTTTTCTCGCATTTGGCACAAAGCGAAAGTATAGTTTCGACCACTTCTTCTATAGACAAATTATCCGTGTCTACATTAGTAGCGTCGTCTGCCTGACGAAGAGGCGATTCAGCGCGGGTAGTGTCTTTATGGTCGCGCTCTATAATGGCTTGAAGAATTTCTTCCAGTGTATCGGGTAAGCCCATCTTCTGAATATCTTTGAGACGGCGCTTGGCGCGAACCTCAGGGCTTGCAGTAAGAAATATTTTTACTTCGGCATCGGGCAAAACAACCGTGCCTATGTCTCTGCCGTCAAGCACTGCGTTGCCAGCTTGAGCCATAGCTTGTTGTTGTTTGACTAATTCTTCGCGCAATTCTTTTTGAGCTGAAACTGGACCAACCAATTCAGAAATTTCAGGCAGTCTTATATCGCTAGAAATATCTTTGCCTTCAACAAAGACTCCGGTAGTTGCGCCTGGTTTTAGGGTCAGATTACAGTTTCTGGCAAGATTGGCAAGAGCTGGTCCGTCATGTGGCAAGACGCCTTGGGCGCGAGATAGCCAGGCGATTGCACGATACATCGCTCCGGTATCTATATAAAGATAACCGAGTTTTTGTGCCACCATTTTTGCTACGGTCGATTTGCCTGCACCGGCTGGACCGTCGATTGCTATTTTCATTATGGAGTCGAGACGAAAAGCTTTTTCCACCAGGGAAGCGCGACGTATGCTTCATAGCGTTCTTTGTGTGCGCGAAGTGCGTTGCGGGCTTCTTCAAGTTCTTCTTTGAGAATTTGTGTTTGAGTTCCGCGCATTTCTAGCAAACGCATTGAGTTAGCCATTTCTTGCATATGTCTGAGATCTTCAAGATGCATCAAACGTTCGGTGGCAAGCTCTTTTTGAGTGTCTGCCAGTTCGCGCAATAATTTTTCCACGTCTGAGGCGCGGTCGATAACAATTGTTGGATGTTGTTCGAATCCATTTTCCATCGCGTTTTCTGCGACTTTGACTAATTCGTTGCCAGCTTTCTTGCCGACTGACAAAAGTTTTTCAAGAGAAAAGCCAAAATCTAGTGTGCTTCTAGTCGATGGTTCAGGTCCTTTGGTTGGGCTTGTAGAAGTCTCGCCCAGGTTTATTGAATTCGCACTAGTTGAATTCGCACTTTCTGAATCGTTGCTCTGATTTTCCAATTTTGGTTTTGCTATGTTGCTTGTGCTACGTCTGATGCGGAATCCAGGTGGAGGAAGAATGCGCCATTCGACTTCGCCGTCCAATTTCATTTTGCGAGCTTTCCAGCCCTCAGGTAATTTGTTGCCCCATTTGCCGGCAATACTGCGCTCGATAGCTGGTACAGATTTACCGAGAATTCCTGCTGCTTCTTCGATTGTCAGAGCTGGACGCGGAACATCGTATGAATAGATGATTTCTTCTTCAGCGCATTCGGAGTCTTCATCGTGATTGTCTATACAATCCTGGTCTTCGTAAGTAGTAGAAGGTGAAAAATCATGTCCGGGATTTGCCGATTCTTCAACGTCGACTACTGTGTCGAAATTGGCTTGCTGCGCTGTTTGCGGCGTTTGTGTAGGATTTGGAATATCTACTGACTGACTCATTTCGCTTGCATCTCCACCCAAAGCGTCGTTTTCTTTTATGCTGAATCAATTGTCGGATCAATTTATAGAGAAGACAAATTACATGTTTGCCACACTTCTTGGCAAGTCTTGCCTCAAAATCGGTTGTGACTCCCAAAAGTAAGAAGGTGACAGGGTTTTGACACCTTGCCACCTTCTGTTGAAGCTTAATTTCTGTGCAAATTTTTACTTAATTAAGCGTGACTCAGCTTTCGCCCAGTCGATATTGCTGTGGAAAGCTTCGATGTATTTGGGACGGTCGACTGGTTTGTAGTCACGGAACCAGGCATGTTCCCACACGTCCATCACCAGAATCGGTACGAAGCCGGCAACTACGCCATCTTCGTGCATGTTGATCCAGTGGTTTGAAAGTGTTTTGGTTACTGGGTCTTGGAAAAGAATTGCCCAGCCAACACCGCGCATGGCGCCGACTTTGAAGAAATCGTTTTTCCAAACATCAATTGAAGAATAAGTTTCGGTAATCAATTTACCCAGAGCGCTCGACTCTTTGAGTTCGCTGCCGCCCGACTTCATGTTTTCGAAATAGTATTCGTGCAAACGCATACCATTGTATTCAAAGCCATAACGACGTTTCAGTTCGGCATACTCTGGAGTACCGCTCTTTCCGCCTTCGGTCAATTCAATCACTTTTTGATTGAGTGTATTTGTGTTGGTGACATAACCTTCGTACAGTTTGAAGTGGATTTCCAATGTCTCGTTGGAAATACCGTTCAGGTCTTTCAAGTGAGAAAAGTCCTGCGCTTTGTAAGCGTTGTAAGAAATTTTGTGTTGTAGCATCTCTAGCTCCTATGCAAGTCTTCGGAGTGCTCGCCTTGCTTGGACAGCAAGTAAGTACGAGTCTCCTCACAACGACCTATAGTGATAGCATAAAAAGCTTCTCAAGGGGCTCTGTGAAAGCCCTACCAAATCACAAGGAAAGATTAATTCGCAAGCGAGAATCCAAGCGGACTGGTATCACATGCGGTGATACCTGAAATTATGGAATGAGGTCGGTAAGGCGTTTGCGAGTCTTTGGTGGCGCAGCTTCTTCGGGAGGTGGTGCACCAAAATCAGGTTGCGAAGGCGGTAATTGCTCCGGTTGAGCAATTGGCATCGGGACTGGTTCGGGAGTCGGAGCTTGTACTGGTGGTGCAGCTTGTGGCTGCATTTGAGGCTGTACCTGAGGTTGCATCTGTGGTTGGCTGAAAGTTTGAGCGAAACTATCTGGAGGCATCGGTTTGTTGTCCGGGCTCATATTCCAGCCGAGTACCTGAAAAGCCACATCGCAGCCGCATTTGCGAACATGACAAATACCCAGAGCGAGCATTGCTTGTTCGACTTTTAAAATTCCTTCGGCAATCATATTGTTGAGATAGACAGCACTGTCGAGCAAAGTAGTGTCCACTGCGTTTATGAGCAAAAGCATTCTGCCCATTAATTCTGTGTCTTTCGAGCCCTGTTTCAATGCTTCTTCAATATCTTTGGCCGTGATAACGCCGCCTAGCTGCAAGAATTGATAGAGTGGCAAATTTTGGGGAATGGCTTGAGGTGCAGGTTTGAGCTGAGCCAGAGCTTCATCTACGCTCATACCTTGCTTGGCCACATAGGTCAAAACTGTGCCGGCATCTGCTTTGGGAAGTCTGCGTTCAGCAACATGTTTTTGAATTGCCAGAGCCGATTGCAGTAAAGGGTCGGTCAAATAGTTCTTTTCAATTAGGACTTTACCAATTGGTTTTTCTTCGAGAAGTCCTACTTCGACCACGCTCATCATGTTGTTTTCGGTGAGAATACCTGCCATGACAAGCAATTCGCCAAGTCGAATATTTTCCTGCGTCGGAATATTCAACCCGCTTTCTTTGAGCGAATCTTCAAGCGAAATCTGGCGTTCGCGACAGGCTTTAAGTCCAGCCAACGCTTGCTCGCGCGAGATTTTCGAATCACGAATTAAAATTTGAGCATTGAGTGCTGCAGCCAAAATTTGTTCAGTGATGATGCCGTAAGTTACAAGCACACGTCCAAGTGGCAATCCCGCCAATTTGGATTGGGCCAGTCCTGATTCTAGATTTTCTTTAGTAAGAAGTTGAGCATCAATTAAAAGTTCGCCAAGTTTATTGGTCAGACCGCCAGCTTGTTCTTTCCACCCGGTCTGAGCCAGGGCTTCGTCAAGTGTAATGCCCTTTTGATTTGCCAGTGAAAGCCCTTTCAAAACAGTTTCAAGGTCGATAAGACTATCTTTGACCATCGACTGAGCTTGCACAGCTGCTTGCAAGTTTGGCTCGGTGATAAAACCAGCCATAATCAAAACACGACCAACTGGAATAGACTGCTGCTTTGCAATCAGCATTCCTTCCTTGAGCTGATCAACGGTCAATAATCCAGCACGGGTGAGTAAATCCCCTAACTTGACCTGCGACGCGTTTTCTGACATTCCAGCCCCTGATATCTAATTCTTGGATCCTACCCAATATTATCGCAAAGACTTTCAAAAGACATAAAAAACTGACCGAGGTATTACCCCCGGTCAGAAATCTTTATCCACGATGTTTTAGAACAATGATCCGACTAAATGCGGAACAACCCTCGATGTGGGTTTAATTTGTAAGTGGATTTAGGTTTAAGTTGGCAATCCTCCGGTGTGATTCGGAACCAACTCTGGTTATATACCCAGACCAAGCGCCGAAAAGGGTTGCCTGCACAACAGTTTCGCCAAAAAACTGTATGTGAGGGAACACTTTTTCGTAGTTACCATATGGTCAAAAGCTTTATTTCCTGTAATACTGGGTGTCTATTACAAAGAAGATGTGTGAATGATGGACAAGTTCATCCTTTCAGCCAAAAAACGCATTCTTGTACCTGGCGTATTGCTTGTGGTCTTATGCGGTTGGTTGGGAATTTGCTACGCACATTATATGAGTTACTGGCACGGTACAATTTTTCGTGTCCAGACCACAGATTTCAATCTTTTGCACCGCACTCTGCCACCTCTTTTGTCGCGCATGATTATCGAAGGGCGCGATGATCTGATTCAAGACACACTCAATTCGACCTATGGGCTTTTGGGTCTTGTTGTCACAGATGCCACAGGCAGCAATATTCTTTATAAAACAGACAAGGTTTATCACCGCGAATCCTGGCAAGCCAATGCTCACGAAGAACTTTTAAGCAAGTGCGATGAGCCTTACGACCTGTTGCTGGAAGGTGCCCCGATGGAGCCTACTTATGGCTACGAATCGCCACGTTCTCGCAAAGCAGTCAGGCTGCCCACATATGTCAATAAAAGTCAAAATAGCGGACAGATTTTGGGACGTCTCTATTATTTCAGAACAGTGCCGCCTTCCTTCCTCAAAGACATTGGTGCTTTTCTTTGTAATCCCTTTGAAATGTCGTCTTCTAGACGTGGATATCTATATATCTCAGTCAATTCACTGACATTGTCGGCGGTTCTTTTGCTTATTTTTTGGCTGAGAAAGCGCGGATTGATGCTCAAACAAAAGGAAATCGAACTGGTGCGCTCTGAGCTAAACGCTCGCAAGAAAGTGTTGGAACAGCTCACAGGCGAGCTAAATGCTCAAAAAACGCGCAAGGCATGGCTTGAAAAAGAAGCAGACCGCGCGTACAAGCGTGCACTAGGGTTGCGCAATTCGCTTGAGAAGCTCAAAGAGTCTTTGTCCGTTACATCGGCAGTCGCTGGTACCCAGCAAAACGTGATGGTGCAAATGCGTGGTCCCGATTCGACTAATGAGGGAATTAAGGTACGCCCGCCAGCTCATCCTTCAAGTGGAATACTCGATGAAATTGACTCGATTCTTCCTGGTTTGAGTGAAAATGCAAGTGCGCTTAAACAGCAAGCAAGTGTACTGCACGACTATTGCGCGACGCTCGAACACAGACAACACGAGATGCAAAGAATCGTTGACAACGCCTTTAATGCTTCCCTTGGCAATTTTGTCGAACCCGACCCGCACGCTATGGTCCCTCCTGCGATGCCTGGTGCGGAATCCATAGACATGAGGCCGTCCTAGCTCTGAGCTCGTTTGGGTGTGATAAAATACCGACTGGGGTAGATTCTCCCTATGTGGGGTAAAATACTGCATGCCCCGCCATTCTCTTAGGAGAATGGAATTCACTCGATCATGGGTTAAATACCAAGCTTTAATGAATCCTGTTTCCAATAACAGAAAGCATTTATCTCTTTCAGCCGTTCAAGATGCTAGCAGCGAGCCGGTTTATAAACGTGGCGTGCAATACTATCGTCGCAAAAAGGTCTTGAAATACGAAGAAAGCGACGATAAAGGTCAAATCGTTGCATTGGTAATCGGCTCGGAACCACAACCTTATCGAGTTGAAGTCAATATTGTTGACGAAAACACTTTTACTGCTGAATGTTCGTGTCCATATTTCGAGCCTGTCTGCAAACATTCTGTGGCAGTATTGCTCACTCATATCGCCAAGGTAAAGCCTGGAATTCGCTTCGACGTGCACGAAGGCGAAAGACGAAATGGACAGCCTGAGAAAGAAAAAGCACCTAAAGCCAAAGACTATTTAGAAGACCCTTACGCCAAAGACGCAGTAAAAGATCCAGCCGAAAGTAACGGCAACATGGAAGAGCCAAACTTTGAACTTGGGCTTCTTGTGTTGGAAAAACCACTTGCTCTAATTGTTGGAATTATTCCTGAAAAAGTGGAAGGCAAAGTCAATATTTTGAAAGTTCCCCCAGAAGTAGTGGGAACGCTTGAAGAAGGTTCACGTTTACATAAGTTGGCTCGTTATCTGACCGATCTCCCCCAGACAACAAAGGGGCAAGCGGGCGGACATCGTATTCCACGCGGTGATGAAGGCCTTGTGCTTGGACATTTGAGTCTTTGCGCCAAGCTAATAAATACAGCCGATTCAAAAGAAATTACTTTCAGTAAAAAACCTTTGCTACCACGAGCGGTGCTTTCAGAAACTGAGAATGGTGAAATTCTCTTTCGTTTGGAAGGGGTGAAAGAAGACGGAACGACAGTCAACGAACCAGTCTTCTTCATGGGACAATCGAGCTGGGTCATGGCGGACCATGTACTTTATCCAATTAATATAAACTCCCTGCACAAGCTATTTCCGTTTTTTGACAGTTATGGACAAATGACTGTCAAACTCGATTTAGTCACCAAGTTCTTGGGCGAGCTTCCGGTGCTCAAGAAAAAAATGGCAGTAGTTTTAGACGAAAGTACAGCACCTTTTCCTACTGTAATTTCAGAACCACCTAAAGTCGTCATTCAGTTAAATGAAAGGCGTGGTGCGGCTGTCACAAATAGTGAAAACGAAGTTGCCTTAGAAGTAACGCTTGGATTTCAGTATGGTGACCTTGTTTTGTCTTCGCGAGACGAGACCAGTGCTGTTGAGGAAGAAACTTATACAAGAACCATTTCAGACAATGGCGCAAGCGTTTGGGTGCGCCGTTTGTGGGATCAAGAAAGTCAAATCAGACTTTTCTTGAACAATTTGCATCCCGAGAAACTTGTGGCTGACAGATTCTTTTTTGAAGCTGAACCAGCTCTTGAGACGGTCTTTTATTTGTCAGACGAACAGTCGATTGGTTGGAACATAACTGGATGGGAAAATCTGTCGCGCTATAGGGTCAAACCAAAACCTCTTACAGTCAAAGCCAAGCTTTCGCTCAAAAAAGATTCTTTCAAATTCGGATGTGACCTTCTCTTTCTCGTCGAGGACGAAGGCAATATAGTAGAGTTGCCTCAAGATGTGGTTTTTGCTGCACTGTTCAAGAACAAAGCATTTATCAAAGCTCCGTCAGGAGAGCATGTTAGACTTCCTATCCAGACTTTGCTTGGTCTGCTCAAAACTATCGGGCAAGGACAAGAAGGCGGACTGAGACCTCTTTACCAGGCTTTGT
>Ga0268298_10004233_pt1 | contig 14142 bp, 6 predicted proteins | sample WWTPWeurt_MetaG_FD_194462 | JGI IMG/M metagenome (GOLD analysis project Ga0268298, IMG submission 194462) | Activated sludge microbial communities from WWTP in Nijmegen, Gelderland, Netherland - WWTP Weurt | ecosystem: Engineered > WWTP > Aerobic digester > Activated sludge | place: Netherlands... | reverse complement strand
CGTGGAACTGGCCCTCGCGGAGCAGCTTTCGGAAGCGCCCCCGGAGGAACTCTTCGACTTTCAGCACATCTTCGAGCGACTCTTCGCCGAGGCGAATCGAGCGGAGCTTTGGGGGGCTGCGTGTCTCGCGCTCTCGAACCCGTCGGACCAACGGTTCGCAGACTTCCGCGCTTGGCTCATCGCGCAGGGTCGGGCCAGCTACCGCAGCGCACTAGCGGACCCCGACGGCATCGCCGAGCTCGACTTCGATCAGGTGCCGCAGCAACACGGGCTCCCGTGCGTGGCAGAGCTGGCCTGGCGTCAGCATCCGGAGCGCGGAGAGTTCTTGGCAGCGCTCCCCGACGTCGAGACGACCGAGGTGCCTTTCGGCGACGCGAGCGGCTTCACCCGCGACGGACGACCCAACTACGAAAGGCTCGGACGCGCCTATCCGCGCCTGGCTGAGCGGGTGCGTTCTCTGGGACGCCACTCGACGCTCGGCTCGACCGCGCCGGTGCCCCAGGCGCTGCTGCACTTGAGCTCGGCGGACCCGAGCGTTCGTGGGCGAGCGACCAAGGAACTCCTCGCCGCTCGCTCGTCGCTCAGCGCCGCGCACGTCCCCGCGCTGGTCGAGCGCGCATGCGACCCCGAAATGCCCGAGCGCAGCTTCCTCTTGGAGTTGCTCTGCCGCCTCGCCGTGGACGAGCCGGCGCACGCCGCCCTCAGCGGTTTCGACGTGGAGGCTCCACTCTTCGCGGACTACTTCGAGCATGCGCCGAATCGAGCCGAGCGCTACGCGGCCCTCGAGTCTGCACTGCCCGCTCTGCTCGCCCTACTCGCGGACGAAGACTCAGGAGTCCGAGGGCGCGTCGCCATGACCGTCGCCTTCTATGCACGGCGCGCTACGCGCGTCCGGCAGGCGCTCCTCGAAGCGCTCGCGCGCGAAGGCGACGGAGTGGTGCGCGCCAGCCTGATCTTCGCGCTCTCGCTACAGGAGCGCTACCTGCATGATGAGTCCCGGCGGGCCGCGTTCGAAGAGTGGGCGCGAGAACCGCCGCCCGCAGGGGTGGCCGCCAGCATCGCGCTCTACGGCATGGGAGACCAGCCGAGCCCCGCTGCCCTGAGTGCGATGGAGGTCTTTCTGGCCGGCTCCTGCGAGTCGATCCCCGAATTGCCGTGGAACTCGGGCGACCTCGCGGGCCTTTGCCTGCGCGCGCTCGGCTCGCGCTTGCCCGAACATGCCGAACGCATCGAAGCGATCTGCAGCTCGATCATCGAGCGAGCGCGCGCCCCCGACGAAGCGCTCTCCCGCGTGGCCGTCCACGCAGTTCCCGTGCTGCTCTGGCTGTTGCTGCGCCGAGCGGCGGGTCCGCCGGCTCGCGATCCGCGACTCCTCGCGCTGCTCACGCGGCTCCACGAGCGCCCGTTCTTGGCGCCCATCGCCACGTGGCAAGCGCTTGCGCGAGTTGGGCTGCCCAAGGATCCAGCGCACCTCGCAGCGGTTCTTTCGAACCCCGAGCACAGCGATCTGCTGGAGGAGCGGATCACCCTCGGTGGTCGGGAATCGAGCCTCGACGCTTGGTCGGAGGCCGGCTTTTCGGACGAGCTCGGCTCGACCCTTGCGGCAAGAGCCGACGCACCCGCCGTGGCGCGAGCCCTCGGTGCGGCGGCCACCGCCGCGGCCTTGGACGGTAGCCGGCGCGAGCTGGTTTCGGCGCGGGCGATGCTCTGCATCGCCGTAGAGCTCGCGCGCGCTCGAACCGAGTCGACGCCCCCGTCCGCCGAGCTCGATCGAGTAGCGGCCCTGCTGCTCGTCAGTTTGCGCGGGCTCGGGTGGTTCGCAGAATACCTGTCCGCGGTGCCGGAAGAGCGGCAGGCGGCGCTGCTCGACGCCGTGCTCGTGGGCGTGCACGGTGAGCCGGGTCTGTGGGATGCCCGACTCTCGATCGAGGAGGTGCTGACGAGCTGCCTCCCTCACCTCGGCGCCGAGCTCCGCGGCCGTGCGCTCGAAGCGAGCCTCCAACGGAACTTCCGCGCGGTGCTGAACCTCCTGCCGTGCTACCCGTCCGCTCGGGCCCTCGCCTCGCTCCTCCCGCGGCTGGCCGAGTCCCTCGATGACCTCGCGAGCTGGGCGCCGGAGGCAGTGCCCGAGGCCATCGAGCGCGACGCACGGGCTCTGGCGCGAGCGAGCCGAGGAGAAGCGGAGCTGCTCCAGCGCGCCCGCCAGGGTGCACGTGCGCCAGCTCGGGATCTCTACGCACGCGCGCTCGAGCTCTTGGCGGAGCTCGATGCCCCACGCGGGCCGTGAGGGCTCGAAACCATTGCCGGTTTGGCCGAGCGCTGCTACGGGGCCCGCGCCTGCGCTACTCTTTGGGTTCGTCGGCGAGGAGGCTTACGGTGAAACGAGCTTTGGCGGCGGTGTTGGCCGCGGCAGGTGCTTATCTCTTCTTGGCGTGCAGCTCCGCGAGCGGTGGTGGGTCCGGGAGCGGTTGCGGGGACAACATCAAGAGCGGCATCGAGGGCTGCGATGGCCCGGACCTCGGCGGGGTCACCTGCCAGACCATGGGCTTCAACGGGGGCACTCTGACGTGCAAGGCCACCTGTGAGCTCGAACCGGCTGGCTGCTGCAACGACAAGTGCGCGAACGTGGGCGACACCCAATGCCTCGGCAACGTCCTACAAACTTGCAGCCAAAACGCAGGCGGCTGCCGTGATTGGGGGCAAAACAAGGATTGCGCTGCGTCGGGCTCGGTCTGCGACGCGACGAGCGGCAAGGCGCTCTGCAAGTCCAACTGCGTAGACGCTTGCACCACGCTCGGCGCCACCCAGTGCAACGCCGGCGTGATCGAAACCTGTCAGAAGAGCACCACGACGGGTTGTACCGAATGGGCACCGGGGCAGGACTGCACGCTGACTGGCAAGAGCTGTGACGCGACCGGCGGCACGGCGGTGTGTGGCGGTACCTGTAACAACCAGTGTTCGAAAGACGGCGAAACGCAGTGCAGCGGCAACGTCTTGCGTACGTGCACCCAGGGCGCGGATGGCTGCTTCCTCCTGTCGACCACGGCGGATTGCGCCGTGCAGGGCCAAGCCTGCGTGACCAACGGCGGCGTGGCGAAGTGCGGGTTTGCCTGCAACAACAAGTGCGCCAGCGTCGGCGCCCAGAACTGTGTCGGCAACGTCCTCTCGACGTGCTCGACGGACGCCAATGGCTGCCTCGATTGGGCGCAGACCGAGGACTGCGCGGCCAAGGGCCTCTACTGCAAGTTGGCCGGCGCGGGGAAGGCCAAGTGCGAAGGTGTCTGCACCAACCCGTGCCCCACGCTGAACGAGAAGAAGTGCAACGCCAACGTGATCCAGGTGTGCAAGGTCGGCGCGAATGCCTGCCAGGAGTGGCAGAACGAAACGACTTGCGCGCTCGGGCAGAAGTGTGAGGTGAGCGGCAGCAACTACTCCTGCGTGGCGGGCAATGCGACGGGAGAAGACTGCGGTGGCGTGATTCCGATCGTCGCAGGCAAGAACACCGTGAACTGGACCGCCACGAAGAACGACTACATGACCAGCGTCCCGGCATGCGCGTCGGGCTACACCGTGGACGGTCCCGACCTCGTGCTGGTGTACCAAGCGAATTTCACGGGCAGCCTCGAGTTCAGCATCGAGAAGCCGGCGAGCACGCGCTGGGTGGCAACCGTCGCGAACGGCACCTGCGGCTCGCTGGCGAGCCCAGGGGCTTGCGTTGCGGACTACTCGCTCACCGCCCTGAGTGGCAGCGTGAACGTCACCTCGGGCGGCACCTATTTCTTCTACGTCGCAAAGCTGAACAGCGGCACGGCCCAGCTCGTGAAGCCGCTGGTCATCACTCTCGCGGAGGTCAACTGCAGCACGTTCAACGCCAGCGCAGTGACCCTGACGCCCGCCAACGCCGCCACCACCAGCACCTTGAAACCCACGCTGACCGCCGACTTCGACGTTCCACTCGTGACCACTACGGGCACCGTGAAGCTGACGGGGAACAAAGGGACGAACCTGACGTTCGCCCTGCCGAACGCGGCACTGACCTGGACGAACTCCAACAAGACGCTGAACATCAACCCCGGCATCACCTTCCCCGCCGGCGAGGTCGTGAGCGTGGACCTTTCCGGTTTCACGGACGCGAAGTGCAGCAAGACCGTGAACAAGCCCACTTGGCAGTTCACGGTGATCACGCCGCCATGCTCCCCGGGCGCGGGCGGCATGCTCGGTTCGAACGTCAGCAAGACGAGCGGGCCATCGGGGCTCTGGTACTACATGGCCGCGGACCAAGATCCCAACGGCTACGTCTACCTGGGAAACACCAGCACTTTCTGGCGCGTCACCAAGACGACGGCGATCCAGACCCCCATCACGCTGAGCTCGAGCTGGCTCGGCTACTCGATGTTCATGAACGGCAACGAACCCTTCACCCTCGAGTACGTGCTCAGCGGCGTCAGCGGCTACGTCTGGAAGCTGATTCCGGGCACGACCTGGAGCGGGCAGGACTACGTGACGCTCCCCAACGTGCCCGGCGACTACATGCGCTCGGCCGTGGTCTACAAGGGGAAGATCTACACGATGACGACCGAGTCGCTCGCGACCGCGTCTCACGAGATCTACTCTGCCAACGCGGCACCGCCGAGCTTCCCCAACACTGCGGTGCTCGAAGGCTCCTTCACGGGTGAGGGCTACTGCAGCGGCCTCGCCGTGGACGACAAGTACTTCTACACGGCTTGCGGCACCAACAAGCGGTTGGTGCGCGTGGATCGGACGACCAAGGCGGTGACGCTGATCACCAACGCCTTCGACCTGAACACGTCGACCTACTCCAACGCGGTGCACGCGCACGACACCAACGGAGACGGCACCGCGGACTTCCTCTACTACAAGGGAAACCGGAGCGAGGCGTACTTCGTGTGCAGCCCTGGCGGCGCGACGCCGTACGCGGACATCCTGGCCAACTGGGGAACCAGCCTGTCTTCCTACGGGCTCGGGTTCGACTCGGTGAACAAGAGACTCTACGGCTGGGACTACACGAACTCGCAGATCGTCACCATCCAGTGACGCTCACTTCACCGGCGGGTTGATGGTCCCGAGGTTCAATCCGCCCGGGTACATGTAGCTGGTCCAGTCCCCGTAGCCGTACACCACGATGCCGAAGGGCTTTGCGCCCTTGGCGTGGTGCACACTGCCCCCGCCGAGCTTCACGTGGGCGACGCCCCAACCACTCTGTCCGATGGGCGAATCGCCCGTGACGAGCTGGTCGTCCACCCACACCGAGTCGCCGAGCTTCGACGTGACGTCGACCCAGCTCGAATCGTAGTTCTCGGGTGCCAAGAACGTGTACTCGTTCCGGTACTGGCCGGTGGGGATCGCTTGGGATTGCGCTGGGTCACCGGCCACGCCTTCATCCGCATTGGCGTCCGTCCCCTGCATGAACTGGGTCACGATGATGGGCTTCGAGCCTTTGATGCGCACGTTGTCGCGGAGGTAGCGGAGCTCGAGCGGAGGATCCGACGGCGAAAGGGTCACCGGATCGTGAACCGTGGATGGGTCGAAGCTGATCACCGTGTTGGCTTCGACTGCCAGGATCCGCAACGTCTCTTGAGCATCTGGGTTCGGACCGGACGGTGGTGCGGGCGCGGCCACTACGTACTCCTTGCCCAACGTTTCGTCGGGGAACATCACCTCCTCGACGTGATCGCAGGCCTGGGTCTCTGGCGCTGGGACGTTCGCGCAGCCGTGCCCCGCGATCACTTGAACGGGCTTCGTGGCCTTCACCACCGTCCCGGAGATGTCGCTGCCGACGTTGTCGAAGCAGAAAGGCCCCCCGGACGGCATCGCGATCACTTGCACCACGTCGCCCCGGTTGAGCTTTGCGTAACCCTGACCCGTGGTGTCGAAGCCGCCGCCTGGCGCGATGCCACCTCTCGCGGCGAGCTGGACTTCGGTGTCGTCATGGGTCGCGGTGACGGTGAAGAACGAAGGCTTGCAGCCGAGGGTCGGCCAGGTCGAGACCGTGTAGCGGTCACGGAGCATATGGGCCGGAAGCAGCAGCGAGGCGTCGTTCGAGTATGAGAAGCAGCCGTCTCCTTCGGCCGGCGCCGGGCAATCCGACGGTCGCGGGTCGATCTGGTAGTCCAAGGGATTGAACTGATAGGCCGCGATGGGCTGATCGCTCCGAATCCTGTACGCGCCGGCCTCGACTCGAGTGGTCTGCCCAGGAGCCTGGGGCTGCCCCATGAAGTTCGGATCCGGGCCCTTCAGCTCTTTCACCCAGGGCAAGCGAATCGTGTCGAGCTCGCCGGGCGGGAGCACGAGCTCTTTCACCGAGTCGTTTCCGCGGGTGAGGACCACATGGGCCGGAAGCTTGCCGACGTTGGAGACCACGGCCGCGAAATCGAACCCGCCCCAGACCCCGTTGTTGAGAGTGACAGTCGGGTAGTAGTCGCAACCCAAGTAGCTCGATCCGAGCGCCCCCCAAGAGCACGCGCCCGTGCACCCATTCGGGCTGCACTGCATGCCTTGAGTCGCGTCGCAGTCGTAGTCGAGATAGCCCGCACCGTCGGGCCGACACACGGTGGCCTTGCCGTTTTGACAGGTGCCCGTGCCCGGAGTGCAGGTGACGCAGCCGACCCCCGCATGGCATGACTTCCCGAGCGCCCCGCAGTCGACGCGCTGGGAAGGGTCCGAGCAGTCCACGGCAACCGCCCCTTCGCAGCCCATCCCCTCGCTGATCCCCGCGCACAGGTCGATCTTGGGGCCGCCCGTCCCATTCGCCCCGAGGTCGTCGTCGGTGCTGGCGCAGGCCGAAAACACCCCGAACAGGCAGAAGCCCAAGAAAATCCCGCGCCTTCCCACGTCGTGTTCACCCATGACCGTCCCTGTCCTCCGACTCGCCCGGTGAGTGGCGGCCGGCGGCGAGCACGGGCGGAAAAAAGTGAAAGGGCCCTGTCCCGCGGGCTGCGGCGCCTGGCCCATGGCCAGCAGAAGGAAGTGGCGACGCCGGGTCAAGACGCGAAGGCGTGCATCGCCAGCACGCGGGACGTCCGCGACGGCAAGGTGCTGTGGGTCAGGGCGGACGAGAAGAACAGCAGACTCTTGGCGGCGCCCTCGGCGGTTTGCAGGTATGCGCTCTGCAGCGCACGACTGAGCTGGTCGCGCAGTGGACCGTAGCTCCGCGGCAGCCGCCGCGCGAGGGCGTCCCCGCGCGTGAGCGCCTCGAGCGCGATGCGGTGCGCATCGAGCGACGTGTGAGCAAAGACGGCCGCGGTTTCGGCGGCGGCTGGGCGGCGGCTGCGAGTTTCGATGACTCGGATTTCGGACGCATGAGGACCTCCTTGCGCCGCGCCTGGGTGCGGCGACAGGACGTGACCGCCGCCGAAATCCGAAGCCGAGCGCCGCTCCCGCCGCCCCAGCCGCCGCCGCGGCCGCTCCGACCGATACCGATGACACTCTTCGAGCTCGGACGCCCCTGAAAAACCGCGGCGCCCGTCATTGCATGTCACCGATGATGGAACGGTGACTTAGAAGCGGATCGTGCAGTGGACCTCGACGTCCGTCGCGCCGGCGAGGTGGGCCACCGGTCCTCGCGCACCGGCAGCGGCGGCGGCGGCTCGCAGGGCGCCGGCGAGTCCGCGATGCACGGTCTGATCGTAGAGCTTCGGCGGGTGTGAGATGACGATCTCGGCGAAACCGGGCCCGGATGCGACAACGCGGGCCGACGTCCCACGGCGAAACGCGCTCCAGCGGCGCTCGACACCCGAGAGCAGGCGTTCGGGGGAGATCAACAGGAACAGCGCACGGTAGAGCGGTCGCCGGAGCAGCCGGAGGTTGCGCTCGAATACCCAATGCTCGTAGCGGTCGAGCCCCTCGGGCCCGGGCTCGAACAGGCGATCGCGAAGCGCCAGCAGGACGGAGAGCGAATGGACCTCAGGCACCCACGCGGTCACCGGGAGCGGGTCCAGAATCAACTCGGCGACCGGCTCGGGTAGCCCCTCCACCTCGCGAGCGAGGTCGAACGAATCGAGCCCGTCGCGATACACCGAAGCCTTGACCTGCGCCTCCGGGTACGACTCGACGCCCCGCGGCAGGCTCGCGAGGTAGCGCTGCAAGGAAGGAAAACGCTCGGACTTCATCCGTTGCGGGATGCCCCGCCGGCGACTACTTGGTCCCGCTCAGGATCTTCTGCGCCTCGGCCCGTGCCGGGTGGCTCTTGGGCGACAGATCCAAGAACTTGTTCAGGTGGGGTTTCGCGTCGGCGGGCCGCTTCAAGTAGTCCGCGTAGAGCACGCCGAGATTGAAGAGAGCGGCGATGTTCTTGGGTTCGCGCTCGAGCACCTGCTTCAGGATCTTCTCGGCTTCCATGTAAGGGCCCTGTTTGTCGCGGGAACCCGTCCCGCGCAACGCCGCCGCGAGCCCGACGCCCGCCATGCCGTCGTCCGGGTTCACGGCCAGCACGCCTCGGAACTCTTCGACGGCCTTGTCGTAGATCCCCGCTTGGAGCAGCACGGTGCCGGTGTTGAGGCGCGCGGTCGTGTCTTTCGGATCGAGCTCGCTGGCCTTGGCGAACTGCTTGAACGCGACGGCGTCGTCGCCTCGCTTGAGGGAGACGAGGCCGGACGTGCGCACCACGATGGCATTGTTGGGCGCGGCCTTCTCGGCTTCTTTCACCAAGAGCTCCGCCGCGTCGACCTCACCGCGCTCGAGATGGCTCATGGCGAGCTCAGCCAGCGCGTTGGGATCGTTCGATCGGCTGACCAGCACCTCTCGCGCGTGGCGAATCGCGGACTCGACCTCACCCGCCTCGCGCAGCGCGCTCACGAGCTCGATGCGCGCAGCGACGGCCTTGGGGTTGGCCTTCACGAAAGGCTCGAGCACCGCCACCGCCCCCTTGGGATCTTCCAAACGTCGCCGAACTTCGCCCAGCGCGACCACGACGTCTTCCGCATTCGGCGCCAGAGCCTGCGCCTTCGCGAGCTCCAGCTCCGCGTCGGCCAGATCGCCGGTCTGCGCCAGCAGCACGCCCAGGTTGTAGCGAGCCTCCCACAGGTTCGGATCGATCTTCACGGCGTCCCGCAAGAGCGCGATGGCCTTCTGGCGCTCGTTGGCGCTCTGGACCGCCTGAGCCATCTTGCCGAGGGCTTGGGGATTTGCAGGCGGCAGCACGGGGGCCTTCTTGGCCTGGGTCGAACCACCGCAGGCGACGGCGAGGAGCGCGACGCCGATTGCACCGGTCACGCGAGCACGCACGGGAGACCTCACTTCTTGCCTCCCTTCTTCACGCCTTTGCCCTTGAGGGTCGGCTTCTCGTCCTTCTTGTCTTCTGTCTTCTCGTCGGGCTTGGACTCGTCGGCCTTCTTGTCTTGTCCCTTCTCTTCCTTCGCCTTGTCGTCCTTGCCCTTCTTGTCGCCCTTCTTGTCGTCTTTCTTGTCGTCCTTCTTGTCCGCGTCTTTGTCCTTCTTCTCGGGCAGCTCGGGCGCAGGGATCAGATAGGTCTCGCTCCGGTTGTCCTTCGTGCGCCTGGTGCCGTCGATGAGCGGAGGCAACGGCGACGGGCCCTTGCTCTGGAGCTCGAATCCGATCTCCTTGAGCGGTGGGTAGAGCTCGGAGTTCAGGCGCCCGAGCGCGGCGCGCATCTTGGCGGTCCAAGAGTTGAAGATCCCGAGCTCGAGGGCCTTCTTCCAGCCGCTCTCGTAGGCCTCGAGGGCTCGCTCCTCGATGGGCACCACGAACTCGTCGATCTGCTGCTTGTAGAGCTCGGCGTCGTCCTTGCCCAGGCTCGGAGGCGGCGGGGAGTTCAAGAGCGACTTGGTGAAGGTCTCGTACGTGAACCCAATCTGGTAGAGCGCGGCCGTGGTCCACTCCGCCACGCCCATTTCGGCCGTTCCGAGGAACGTGTCGGCAGCCTTCTTCAGCAGCTCGCCCTTCTTCTTCAGACGGTCCTTCAGCTGCTTGACGTCCCCTTCGATTTTCACTGCCTCGAACTCGGCGAGGATCCGCTCGCCTTGCATGTATTTGGCCTTGGCCGCGAAGTACTTGCCGCTGTCGTCGAGCTGACCCTTGCGCAGCTTGTAGGTGTCGATGGCCCGAGACAGGGAGCTGCCCGCGCCCTTCTCGTCCCCGAGCTTGACGCGCACCGTGGCGAGCCGGACGAACGCCTCGATCTGCCCGCTGGGGGTCTTGGCGTTCCCGGTGTAGCGCTCGTAGATGCCCGCCGCGTCCTTCCACTTCTCGGCCTTCTCGTAGGCCTTGCCCATGAGGAAGGTGACCTCCTCCGAGCTCTCGTCTTTGGGGTAGGCCTTGCGGAAGCGATTGCCGCTGTCGATGGCCTTCTGGGTCTCGCCCACCGTGGTGCGCAGCAGCACCGAGTTGAAGGAGGCGTCCTTGTGGTGCTGCGACTTGGGGAAGTTCTCGGCCACCACGTCGTGGTAGTCGGCCGCCTCGCTGAACAGGCCCACCTCTTGGAAGGTGTTGGCCGCAATCCACGCGCCCTGCGCCGCTTCGTCGCGCTGCCGGTGATCCGAGATCAGGATCGCGACGGCTGCCTTCATGGTTTCGAGGTCGCCGCCTTTCTTGGCTTCGACTTCGGCGTTGACCGCGGCCTGTGCCGCGCGCGGTTCGGTGGGGAACTCCTTGGCCGCTCGCAGGTACGCCGACGCGGCCTTGTCGTGTTTCCCGGACTCGGCGAATTGCTCGCCCTGTTTGAACACGGCGACCACGATCAAGCCGTTCAAGCGTTTCTGCTTGTCCGGGGCCAGGAACGCCGGAGCGCTCTTCAAGCGCCGCGCCCAGGTCTCGATGTTCTCGTAGTCCTTGCTCTTGTTGAAGCTGTCGAGGATGAGCTCACCGGCGCCTTCGGCGTATTTTCCGCGCGGGTACTTCTCGACCAGGAGTCCGAACTGACGGACGGCCGGGTCGTAGACCTCGTAGTCGTAGTAGAGCTTGCCCTGGCGGAAGAGGAGCTCCGGAATGTCCGGATCGTTCGGATAGGTCTTGATGTAGAGCTCCATCGCCTCGGTGAGCTTCTTGTCCGTCGGCGATTCTTCCTGCTTCTTGCCGGCAGCCTTGCGAGCTTCGAACTCCTTGTAACGAGCGAATTCGAGAGCGGCGAGCGCGTTGTAGAGGGCGTCGCGGGAGTGGGCACCCTTGGGGTCGAGCCTCACCGCGGCGAGATAGTTGTCCGCGGCCTTGTTGGCGTCTTCCAGGTGATAGAAGGCGATTTCGGCCAGGTTGTAGTGGACTTCGTAGGCCTCTTTGCCGCGGGCGAAGCGCGTCAGGTAGACCTCGTAGAGCCCGATGGCGCCGGCATATTCGCCCTTGCTGGTCTTGTCGTTCTGGGCTTTGGCGTGCAAGCCCACCGCGTCGTCGCGCAGCTGCTTCTCGATGGCGGCCCCCGCCGCGGCCACGGTCTTGGCGTCGTGGGCCTTCACCCAAGCGCCCGGCTTCTGCTTTTTGTCTTTCGGATCGGGCGGTACGTATTCCTTGAGCAGCCAGCGATAGTCCTCTTGCAGCTTGCTCCAATTCTCCATCGTGGAGTGCCCTTGAGCCACCGCGAGGCCGAACTTGTAGGCGTCGGGGCTCATCGGCTCGAGCTTCAGGAGCAGTCGGTAGGCTTCGATGCCGCGCTCGTAGTGGGCCTGATCGTAGAGCGCCTCGGCGAGCGCACGGACGATGCGGCCCGCGAACTTGTCGCCGCCGGCTCGCACCAGGAAGCGGTGCATGTCCTCGGCGCGATTCTTTTCGTCCTCGACGAACACCGCCACGAGGTTCTTGAGCGCTTCGGCCTGGAGCTCGTCGATCTCGGATTGCTTCTTGCCATCCCGGCGCGCGCCGCCTTCGGCCGTGGCCTTGAAAACGGCGAGGAAGCGCTTGGCCGCTTCTTCGGGTCGATCCAGCCGCCAGAGACACCAGGCGCTCTTGAACAGCGCGAGATCGTAGAGCTCGCTGTCCTTGTACTTGAGGACCTCCTCGTATTCCTTGTACGCGTTCTCGAAGTTCGGGAATTCCTTGGTGAACTCGAACTCCGCCCGAACCATGTGAGCGTCGGGGATGAAGCGGCTCTGGGGGAACCACTCGATGATCTTGTTGAAGCGCCCGAGCGCCTCTTCGAACTTCGCTTCTTCGTTGGCGAGGAAGCCGTCGACGTAGAGCGCGAGATCGTACTGCTCGAACGTCTTGTATTTCTTCAGCACCCGCAGGAAGCGACCGCGCGGGCGTGAGTAATCGGGGTTCGGCGGCTCCCCGCGTTGATCCGTCGGTTTCTTCTCCCACTCCTGGAACCGGACCAGGAACTGTTCCCGGGAGTCCTCCCATTCGAGCTCCCCCATGCGCATGAGCGCCTCGGCCATCTCCGGCGCGTCGTCCGGCGACTCGTTCAAGAACTTGTCGAGGAGCCGCATGGCCTCCAGCCGAAGCTTCTTGGTCTTGGCCTGGTTCCGCGCAATGCGCTGATCGATCTTCTTGGTGAGCGCGGCCCGGAGGCGTTCGGGGATCTGGAGCGAGAGCCGGACCTCTCGCTTCTGCTCCTTGGTTTTCTCTTTCTTCTTCTTGACCGTCGGCCGTTCACGAGTGCCGAGCTGACGCTCTGCCTTGGGCTTGATCCGCCCCTTGTCACTGGCCGCCGCCGGCGTCGACGTGGTGTCCTTCTCGTCCGCGGCGCTGACCTGCGGGATGAAGGCGGCGAGGAGACTGAGCCCGACGACCCAACGACGAATCCTGGAACGACTCACGGCAGCTCGGGAGCGTATCACGCCGAGCCGAGGGCTTGGGGGCGGCGCGGGCCCCGGGAAAAGCCCGAGGATTTCTCGCGATGGCGGCCGCGTGCCCGGCGCCCGGGCCGCCGGGACTCCCCTCGACCCCGTCGGCGCGCGCGTCAGGGACAGAGCGCGAAGAGCGCGAGTCCGCCCAAGCCCGGATTGGGCTTGCAGGTGCCGTCGCAGTAGTGGCTCGTGCACTCGTCGTTGACGCCGCAGGAAGTACCGTCCGCCACGCGCGCCGTGCAGACCGGGTTCGATACGGAAGGGCAATACGTATCGTCGGTGCAGGCGTCGCTGCCGTCGGAGCAGCTGCCCCCGCCCCCCACCTTCGGCTTGCAAGTCGACGCGCAATACGTGTCGTCGCCAGCACAACTCGCGAAGCCCGAGCAGGCACCCCCGAGGGCTTCGCGGGCCGCGCAAGTGCCCTGCTTGCAGTAGGCGCCGGCGTCCGCTTTGCAGATGGCGACCTCGGTCGCGCCCGCAGGTGGAGTGCCCTCGTAGACGCTGATCGACCCTTGCTGCGTGCCGATGCACGCTTCGCCGATGGCAGCGGCGCGCACCAGGCGGCAATAGTCCTTGCCGGAGTCGAAATCGTGGTGGCACTCCACGTCGCCCTGAGCGTTCCCGGCGCAGTCGCTCGCGCCTTGGCAGGCTTCGCCGAGTTTCTTCTTTCCCTGACTCGTACCCTCCGGGTACGCCACTTTGCAGCTCTCGGGTCGAGGCTTGGTGGAGAACGTCTGACACCAGTCCGGCTCTTTGGCCCAGGTCTCGTATTGCTTGATGCAGTCTTCCGCGGCCTTCTGGTCCTTTGCGACGGCGCTGCCGAACAAGAAGTGACAGCTCTGGAGCGTGGTGGGCATCCCCGCCGCCTGGCAGCAAGGCTCGAACAGCGCGCAGTAGCGCACCCCGAAGTCCGAGCTCCCCTCACCGGAGTCGCTCCCCGAGGAGCAAGCGACACTGGTCACGAACGGCGAGAGCGCGAGGAAGCAGCCCATCCGTGCAGCGAAGCGCATCACTCCGTCGTACGCGCGCTCGCTCGGGATTCCCCCGTCACAGTGCGTCGAGCGCCTTCTGCACCAGGGGGACGAGCTGGTCGGACGTGGGCGGTGGTTCCACGAAATACGCCGTGACATCCGCGGTGTAGTCGCCTTCTTTCGTGACCAATCCGAGCGTGTTCAGCCCCGAGTTCTTCCAATACGTGGCCTTCTCTCCGAGCCCCGGCACCGGCGTTTTTTCTCCGTTTCCCGGGCCGCCGGCGAGCACCCCGAGCACGAGTCGTCCGTTTTGCGTCTTGGCGCCCTGGATGACCAAGTCGACGCTCGCCCCAGGGGTGCCCGCGCTCTTCCACTTGCAGGTGCGGGACCACGTATCCGGCGGGTCAGCGGCGCTCGGA
>Ga0268298_10004232_pt1 | contig 14143 bp, 14 predicted proteins | sample WWTPWeurt_MetaG_FD_194462 | JGI IMG/M metagenome (GOLD analysis project Ga0268298, IMG submission 194462) | Activated sludge microbial communities from WWTP in Nijmegen, Gelderland, Netherland - WWTP Weurt | ecosystem: Engineered > WWTP > Aerobic digester > Activated sludge | place... | reverse complement strand
CATCGTATCGACGCAGCCCAGCCGGTTTCGCCCGGGCTCGCAGCCGGATAGCCACAGGATGCGCGTCAGCACCCAGTCACGCCCGGGATGCCGCTGCTCGAACTCCGGAGACCACACCTCGCCGGTCGGCCGGCGCCCGACGAATATCGTGTTCTCCACCGCGCCCGCACCGATTTTGGCCCGAATCAGGTGTCGACCGCGCGGGGTCTGAAAACTGCCCGACAATTCGCCGACCCCGGCCTGGCCGGTCGAGATGCGGTACTCGCGCAGAACGCGCCCGCCATCATCGAACAGGGTCAGCAACTGGCGGGCAACCGAAATATCAATCTTCACTGCATTTTCCGGCGCCGCTCGGCAAAGAAGGCGGAAAGGACACCACTGCATTCATCGGCGAGAACGCCGCCGCGCACGGTGGTATGGTGGTTGAGGCGCTCGACGCCGAAGAGATCGACAACGCTGCCGTGGACCCCGGTCTTGGGGTCGCGGGCACCATAGATCACGCGCGCAATCCGCGAATGCAGAATCGCCCCGGCACACATCGCACAGGGCTCGAGCGTCACGAACAATTCGCACCCTGGCAGACGGTAATTGCCGAGCGTGCGCGCCGCATCGCGCAGCGCGGCGATCTCGGCGTGCGCGGTCGGGTCGCTTTCGCCAATCGGACTGTTGAAACCGCGTCCGATGATTTCTCCAGCCATGACCACGACAGCGCCAACCGGTACCTCGCCCAGGCATTCAGCCGCGCGGGCCAGTGAAATGGCCTCGCGCATGAAGAACTCGTCGCCAAGCGTGGGGGCGGTCTGCAGGATCATCTCCATGCCGCTACCAAGTGAAGCGCGAACCGGGCCAAATACCAGGTCTGGCCGATCGCTGCCGCATCGCCGAGATCCATCAGGAGGAACTTCCCGAGTATCGGGGCAATCGCCCTCGACATCCGCCTCCAGAGGCGCCGAAGCAGGCAAGCAGGTCGTCCACTTGCTGGTTCATCGGCCGTGTTCCAGGCACGTGAGCCGTTCGCGTAGACGATCCATCTCATCGAGCATGTCGGCCACCAGTGCCGCGAGTTCCGGCACCGCATCGAAGTCCCGCTCGATCTGTCGCATGCGCCGGGCGCGCGCCAACTCCGCACTGGAAAAACGCCAGACACCCGCCACACACTCGGCATGCGGAAAGAACTCGGCCCCGATATGCCGGAGCAGCCATTGCGGTTCCACTGCGCAGGCCGAAGCCACCTGCTCCAGGGTTAGCCAGGAATCTTCCATCAGGATGCCGTCGAAGACTTCATCTTCCTGCATTGCTCAGGTCCTCCCGCGTGGATCGAAGGCGAGTTCCTTCGCCAGGGTTTCATAGAGTGCCCGCGCCCGTGGCGTGTCGGCCGGGGGCAGGATCACCTGAATATCGAGGAGCAGGTCGCCCGGTGGCTCACCGGGAATGCCCTTGCCGCGCACGCGCAACTGCTTGCCGCTTTGGGCGCCCTCCGGGATGCGCACCTTCAACGACCCGCCGGGCAGATCGACGGTCACGACAGCGCCGAGCGCTGCTTCCCAGGGCGCCACCGGCAGGCTCAGACGGAGATCGCGCCCCTCGGCGGACAGGCGCGAATGCGGCCTGAAGTGCACTTCCAGCAACAGATCGCCGGCCGGCGCACCTCCCAAACCCGGTGCGCCCTGCCCTGCGAGACGAATGATCTGGCCGGCGCGGACGCCACGCGGAATTTTCACGTTGAGGGTACGCGTCCTGAGCTGTACAAGACCATGGGCGTCGAGCTCGGGAGCGCGCAGGGTGATCTGACGCGTGGCCCCGGTAAAGGCGTCCTCCAGATCGAGCAGCACCTTGGCATGATGATCCTCGCCGCGCGCCCGAAAGTGCGTGTCGTGGCTGCCGGCACCAACGCCTCCGTGCCGCCCCATGCGTCCGAACAGTTCCGCAAAGAAATCGGAGAATTCCGCCGCCTCGTGCGGGGAAAAACCGCGGCCGGAAAACTCGAAGCCGGCATCCCAGTCCGGCGGCGGACGAAAATCCTGGCCGGGGGTATAACTCTTGCCCAGTTGCTCGTAGGCGGCGCGCTTTTCCGGGTCCGCGAGAACCGTATAGGCCTCGTTCACCTCTTTCATGCGCGCTTCCGCATCCGGCTCTTTCGAGACATCGGGATGATACTTGCGCGCGAGCTTGCGGAACGCTTTCTTGATTTCCTCGGCGGTGGCGTCGCGAGCCACCCCCAGCGTCTGGTAATAGTCCTTGAATTGCATGAAAAACCCCCATCGTCGGCAGGCCTTAAGCTATCAGAAATTGCGGTTGCATGCAGTGCTTTCAAGGCCTTGAAGTCTGGCAGGTCGATCCCAAATTATAAGCAGTCGGCGTTATTGCCGTCGCTTTCAACTGACTCTCAAGGAGGTCAATACCATGCGTTATCGCTCGTTTTATCCCCGCGACCTGTTCGCGGACCTGGATCGCCTGCAACGCGAGATACAGCAGGCATTTGACATTTCGCCGAGTATCCGCGGCTTGACGCGCGGCTTCCCGGCAATGAACATCGGCGGCACTGCGAAATCGGTGGAAATCTATGCCTTCGCCCCCGGCGTCGATCCGGCCAGTCTCGAGGTGCACGTTGAAAAAGGAGTCCTCACCGTGGCCGGCGAGCGCAAGCTCGACCCGGTGCCCGAGAAGGCCACCACCCACATCGATGAACGTTTCGCCGGCCCTTTCCGCCGCGTGGTGACGTTGCCCGATGACGTGGACGCCAATGCGGTTGACGCCAAGTACCGCGACGGCGTGCTGCACATCAGCATCGCTCGCAGGGAAGCCGTGCAACCACGGCGCATTGCCATTCAGTAAGGGAGGAACGGACCATGACCAACACCACTGTCGTGAAACAAACCGATGCTGGCCGCAACGAAATGGCCCAGGTGCCGCCGGTGGACGTGATCGAAGATCCCGCCGGGATCACCGTCTATGCCGATCTGCCAGGAGTGCCGAAAGATCGTCTGAGTCTGCAGATCGAGGGCGACACCCTGACCATCGAGGGCGAGGTGGCGCTCGTCATTCCCGAAGACATGGAAGCGAGTCACACCGAAGTGAGTCTGCCGCGTTACCGTCGCGTGTTTACCCTGTCCAAGGAACTGGACGCCCAGAAGGTGGACGCGAAGTTCGACCAGGGCGTGCTCAGACTGCACATCCCGAAGGCAGAACACGCGCAGCCACGGAAGATCGAGGTGAAGATAGCCTGAATCACCGGGGGGCGGCCCCAAACCGCCCCCGCCGAGCCGTCATGATTGAACACCGGACGTACAGGATGAAACGGCGCAGTCCCGGTTACTCCCACTCAATTATTTCCTGCGCCTGTAAACCCGCATGAAATATAGCGTTTTGGTCGCTCATATTTCCGTCTACCGTCATGTCTACCGTCATAGGATGAGTGCTTGTGTGAGGTGGTCGCTCCGGCCGGCTAAGCACTGTCATCAATGCGATCCGGGCCGAGGCGCTGTAGGGGGCCGTTGAAGCCAAAGATCGCGTCGAACACCTTGATTATATAGAAAATTGCCGCTCATGCCGATGTGCGTGAGTCCATACAGGATGTCAGAAGCGCACTATCGCCAAACATGCCGGCAGTCTGAAAGCACAACGCCCTCGCCTCACGGCCACCAGCTATCCCCAGGAACGCCCGCAGGTTGCTCCTAGCGCACATTAGGCACCTGACAGGTCGTCAGGGCCCAGATAAGTGAGGTCGATCCTGCCGACGTCCTGAGACACCTGGGCACGCATTAAACCCGCTCTACCGGAATTAAGCGCAGCCTGCACTGTGCCCAGCGGTGTGCCGTCAGCCGAGAGTACGCATGGCTGACCGCCCCAGTGATGGACCTGGACGGGCGTGTCCGGCGGCGGCGGTGCGCCGAGCCACGCCACATTCGCCCAGTACCTCCGGTCGGCCCAGGTGCGGTTCTCCCGCGGGGAGAAACTTTGCACGAACTCGGTCCACATCGCCTTCGTCTCGGCGGTCGGCCAATCGGGCTGGGCGCTACATGCGGCGACCACTTCCGAATTGAGCCATTGTCGAAGCTCCTGGCCCCTCTGGAAGGTCGCGCCGGTGTCAGTCACGGCCTTAATGGCAGCAAGCCTCGAGTTGAACCCCGCCTGGATGAGGATCGAGGCCGAACGGTTCAGCGTCCCGGTTTCGACAGCTGGGACGGCTACGCCAAGCTCGTGGTCTTCGAGCAGGAAGCCGCCGATGGTGTCGCCGTTGGCGGCCGCACGAACGCGGATGGCCTCCATTGCCCAAGGCAGGCGATAGACGAGTCCCCCTTCGATGAACTGCAGCGTCTCCGACTCCTGACCGACGGCGATGGCAGCAAGGGGCTGGCCGAGAAGCCAGGTACGCAGGATGTCGCGCCAGTTGGCGGGCATGGGGTCGGGCCTGAAAGGATAGAAGGCGAAGATGCGCTCGGCGATGCTCGTGATCGCCACGATCGCCGCCTCGGCATCACCGTCGAGAATGCCACCATTAGCCTGAACCAGGAGAAGGTTGGCGTCCGCCGCGATAGCGTCGAGTGCATGCCCGGTCGTCAACCCGACGCCGGCGAGGAAATAGCCCCGGCGCCGCGCCGCCGTCGACTGATTCCAGATGTGCCGGCTGCGCGAAACGAGGCCCGCCTTGAGGGCCTGTTGCACCTGCTCGTTCTGTCGTAGCAGGCGACGGTGCCAGAGAGAGGACTGTAGGATGTCATCCAGCGCGGCCTCGACCCCCTCGTCCGGGATGTCGTTTTCGCCTATGAGGCTAAGGATTGCCGTGTCGAGCGTTGCGACGTGCTGCTCCCAGTCGGCCAGGGCGCGCTCGCGGTCCTCCGGCGTCTCGTTCGCGACATCGGGGAAGGTCCATGCTGCCGCGTTATTGACGACATACTCGACGAGTTGACTCAGGTCGCCGCCGATGCGGGCGCGCATGCGGGATAGCAGCGCCGCGACCAACTGCACCAGCCCGCTCTCCATATTGCGCGCGCCGAGATCGTTGATAAGGGCTTCCCAGTTGCGCCGCTTCTTCGCGATGTCGTCGAACATGGGGAACAGCACGATGCCTTCCACGTCGACATAGGCACGTCCGGCTCGCCCGATAACGTTCTTGAACTCGGAGATCTCGATCCGTTCGCCGAAGCGATGGAGCGAGTGCATGACCACGGCCGTGGCCGAGAGGTTGAGCCCCTGCGCGAGCGTTGGCGATGAGATGGTGACCTTGAGGACGTTGTCGCGTAGCAGGCGCTCGACCTCCTTGCGATAGGCGGTTGGCAGGGCGCCATGATGCAATGCGACGCCGAGGCGCAGGCATTTGAGGATGGCGCTATCCGGCCCGAGCCATTCCTCGCCGAGCGCGATCGCGGTGTTGAGGACGACAGGGTCCGCCTCGAGCAACGAATGAAGCGCGCCTCGCTCATGGAGATCGACGATTACATCTGCGAAGGGCTCGACGCTGCGCCGCTCCGGGCAGAAGATGAGGACGGTCTGCCCATCCTCGACCAGCCGCCAGGCCGTCGCGAGGCAGAGCTCGCGCTGATCGCAGGGGAATAGCTTGGTTCGACGACGCTTTGGCGGCACCCAGTTCGGGGGCGCGGCCCCTGCGAGCAACCGCTGGACCCACGGCCGTTCGTCGCCAACGCGCAGGTTCAGGCGCGCGCTGGGCGATGACCAGACGACCTCGCCGAACCGCAGTCGGGTCGGCCGCCAGTCGTGCTTGATCAGGCCACCTGGGTGATCCCGCCGCAGCCACCCGGCGAAGTCATCAAGCTGATCCCCATCGGGCAAGATCGCCGAGAGGCACACGATCCGACGTTCGTGCGCGTCCGCGCGACGAAGCAGTCGCTGGATCTGCACCTCGTAGCGAACCTCGCGCTCGTTGAGGCCGATCATGTGACCTTCGTCGAAGACGAGCAAGCCGACGTCATCGAGGAGGGATGGATCGTTGCGGAGCGCGAAGTCGAGTTTCTCCGGCGTCGCGACGACGATGTCACGTTCCCGGATCGCGTCCTCATCGAAGCCGCTCACCCCGATGCTGCCGTAGAGCGCCGAGATCGTCTTCCCCAGTGGGCCGAAGGTCCTCTGCAGGGTTGTCTCGGTCTGCGCCGACAGCGCGCGCAGCGGCGTGATGAAGACTACCCGCTTGCCGCCAGCCAGGCAGCGCAAGATGCACAGCTCGGCAATGCGTGTCTTGCCGGCGCTGGTGGGCAGCGAAACCACAAGGTCATCGGATTGGTCGGCTGCGCGAGTCGCCGCTTCGATCTGGGAAGGCCACAGGTCCACTTCGGCCTTAGGGCGTCGTTGCAGCAATGCGATGAACAGCTCGCGAAGCCAGGGCCAGTCGGCCGCGTCGCCACCAGCCGGCTGGAGCGGCACCTTCTCGTGGAAGGTGTTCGACCAGAGGTCCGACAAGAGGTGGATCGCTATGCGATGCGACCACCATTGTGGCAGCATGTTTAACTCGCTGCAGATGGCGAGACCTGTCCGAAGCCGCTCCAGCGCCTGGTCGAGCAGTGGTTGCTCGCCACGTTCCAGTGCGAGAAGGAACAGGGACATGGCCGCCATGAAGGCATCGTTCAGCGCGGTGTCGAGGCCGTCGAAGAGGAACTCGTCGCCGCCGTCGGCCAAGTCGGCCGCCGCCTCGGCTTGATCAAGCTTGGTCTGGATGTCGGCCGCGATTCGGGCATCGCTGCCTTCGCCGGAAGCCCGATAATCGAGCACGTTGGCGCGAAGGGCGCGGAAGTTTCGCCTCATCAACAGGGCGAGTACCCGTTCCGTAGGCGCGAAATTCTCGTCTGCTTCGACGATCGCGAGCAGCGAGTAGGCACGGGCGGAGAGATGGGCGAGATGATAGCTCGCCGCTGCCATGATGAAGTGGAAGTCACGATCGACCTCCTGGCGATTGCCCTTGGCGATCACGGCCTCCAGGGCGGTAGCGGCCTGCTCCAAGGCAGTGCGCGCCCGCGCGGCATCGCCACCGAGTTCACGTAGGCGAAGACCGAGCCCGAGAAGGGCGTAGCCGTAGGAATGCAGGTCGTAGCTGAGCTGTGGCGCAAACGCCGGGGCATCCGGCGGAAGTGCGCCGTCGCGCCAGATGATCGCGCGCGCCTGGCCGCGCGCGATGAGACGGCCGCGAAAGCCGGCGGTCGCCGCTTCTGCGATATCGGCCGCGATTGCCTCAGGCGTTGTTGGCATCGGCAATCACTCGATCATAGACCGCACCAATGAAGGCTGCGTGGTCCTCTACGCGCAGGCCGATCCCCCACTGATTGATCGGTCCTGGGTAGGCTTGGAGAGAGGCAGTTAGCAGGGCATCCGGCGCGTTGCCGGAAAAGGTGAAGAGCAGATGCCGGACGTTCTGCGCCGGGATCGCGTGCTTGAGCAGCGCATCGTCGATCGCGTCGGCGAGCGGCAAATTGCCCAGCTCGAGAAGGCGTGCCGAGATGAAGGACAACGCGTGGGCGGACGGCAGCCCGCCATCCTTGTCCAGACCAGCCCGGGCTTCAGTGAGGACGTGAGCGGTCAGCGTGGCGCGGCTCTTTGCCTCCGTCTTCAGGAAATGTAGGCGCTGGGTCTGGGCGTCTTGGAGGATGCCGATCACGTCGTCGCCGCGCATCGCCATGTTGCGATGGTCTTTCCAGCGCAGCCGCTTGATCGGAGCGCGATAGCCGCCACTGTGCGCATCGATCCATTCCGTCGCGTAGATCTCGCCCAGATCGCCGGAGCGGATTGCCTTTGTGGTCGGGAGCTTGCCTTGGATGAGCGCGGCCGCGGCAGGCTTGCCGAGACGGGCGAGCGCGCGCGCCACCTGTTCTTCCGACGCATAGTGCCCAGGCACGATGGCCGCCGTCGCCTGAATCCCCGTCGGAAGGCTCGCGGTCTGCCCGGTCATTACCCTGCGAAAGTGCGGCCCGACTGGCTCGTCGTCCGAAAGGCACCAATCGTTGAAATGCGCCACGCTCTTCCTCCCGGTCAGTGAGGAAAGTTTTCGCGGACACGAAAGAAGGTCGAGCCGGTTTCATCGGCTCGGCGAACCCTGCGTTCGAGGACTGGGGTGGTCGCTGACAGTTTCTTAGATGGCATGGTCTTCGGCCGACACTCCCTAGAACTTCTTCTCCGCACCGGAGATCGGATGCACATAGATGAGCCCTTTGGTTTGTGCCGCCTTGACCTTCCGATCGATCATCTCCCGCAGGCTCAGGTGCCCTTCCAATACCAGGATCAGATCCTCTCCGTCGATAAATATCATCTGAATCTCTTTGCCCATGACAAGGCTGCGAATGACTTCTGGACTGAAGCCATTCACTGAAATGAACAAACCGCGTCCGTACAGCTTGCCCGCCACCTTGCCGGCAAACTGGTACACGGGTTCGTTGCTCGCAGATCGTTCCTGCCACTTGGCCTCGATGAGGTAGTGCTCTCCATCGAACTTCACCGCGCCGTCGACCTGCTCCCCATTCACACGGAATGCCTCGGTAGTTTCCAGGCGCGATAGGCGGGACAACTCGGAGAGGATGCGCTCGAGTGCGTACCCGCGCTGCTGCCGTGAAGTCTTGTTGGCGAGCAGATCGAGGTATTCGCCACGCAACTGTTCGAGCGACGCCGTGGGTTGCTGGCGCACGGATTCCTGGGCTGCCCGGCGCTCGCGATCCGCCTTGATCTTGGCGTCCCGAATCTCCTGCAATTGGCGGAGATGCTCAAGGCTCTTGTTGGCTGCGCCGCGATCCAGCTTGCCGAGCCGGTCGAAGTAATACGGGTCGAAATGCGACCAAGTCAAAAGCGATTGCAGCATTGCGCGAAACGGACCGAGACCGTTGTCGGGGCGTGCCGCGAGCGCTTTGAACAGCGCATCGACGACTTCATGACGTTTGAGCGCGTTCTCGCCTTCGATCTGCAGAGACGCGATTTCGGCCTTGTTGCATCCGTGCTTCTCGAAGAAGCCGACGATGTCCTTGCGAGGCCAGAACAGCGACAGGATGCAGTCCTTCATGCAGCCTTTGATGTCGGCGGGAAAACTCATGCCATGTCCTCCCCGTCAACCGATCCGACCAAGGAGTTGCGCGATCACGTCGCTGGCCTGGCGCTGGCGCAACGCCCTCGCCTCCCGTTGCTCCGGCTCGTCGCCCTCGCCCAGCTCGAACTTGGCGACCGATACGGGGCCATCCTTGCGGTAGCCTTCAGTCTTCTCGTCGTCCGCGAAACGGCCGCGCAGGATCGCCAGCGACGCCTCGATGACCGCGCCGTGTTTGCCGCCGCACTCCTTGCGGAAGGCCTCGGCCACGGCGTCCATTCCCTCGGGTGCGTGCTCGATGCAATAGATCAGGTCGTGCGCATCCTTGCGTTCGAAGCGCTGGTCGAACGCAAAGGACTTCAGGCAGGTGAAGCTGACGAGATTGGCGTGCTTGATCTTTTCGGTCGCGATCCCATTGCCGCCCAACAACTCGGCCTGGATTTCGGTGATCTGGTGCAAGTCGAAAACAATCGACGAATGCGGGATGTTCAGCGCCGAGATCGTGCCTTCCGTCGGCAGCGGCTGAACCTTGCCGCCCGCGATGTCCGGTGCGTCGGCCAGCAGTTCCAGCACCATTAGCGCACCGTGTTCGGTGCGGGTTTGCCATCGCCAGGACAGCTTCTGCTGCTTCTCGTTCTCCGCGCGTTCGAAGCCCATCTTCTTGAGGTTGTCCTCCAGCGTGTGGTACGCCTCGGTGTCGGCCAGGATTTGCAGGTCGATTACGATGTCCACGTCCAGGGTGCCGGCATGCGCCGGAACCAAGGGCGGCCGCGCGGCGACGAGATATCGCGGCGTGAGTCCTCCGACCAGGTATACCGACTCTTTCCACGGTCCCAGCCCACGCAGCAGGGTCACCAGGACGCGTTCGCAGTCCACCGTGTACTGGTCGCTGTAGCCGTCGAGCGTTGCGGGCTTGGCCATCAGAAGCCGATCCTTTCTTTGCGAAAGTGCTCGGCCATTTCTTTGGAGCGGCCTTCGCCGCGCAACAGGTCGAGATAAATCTGAATCGGGCTGGCCAGCCACAGGCCGCCGACCTTCTCGCGAAACAACAGTTCGCCCGGCGACTTGGCTTCGATGATCGCCAGATTGGCGCCTTCAGTGACGAACCGTGCGCCCAGGTCGCCGATCGCGGCCTCGGCGTCGGCGCCGATCAACACCCGTGTGCGTACTTGGGAGACATTGGAAAGGAACGGCGCATAGCGCTGCGCGGCGGCCTCGTGGCTGACTGCATACTGGACGTCATGCGCGTCGAAGGCCTCGCCGATCCGCATCGGCAATGTGTCCGCCTTCGCGGACGGCACATAGTAGCGACGCAGGGTCGGCGGCCGGATGGAAGCGAGCTGCTTGGCCCACGCATCCAGCAAGGCTGCGGGCTCGCGAAGGTGGCGCTCCTTGCTCGGCCCCTGCCCGCGCGACTCCAGCCAGTCGAAACGCTCAAGCTCGGTCAGCACCTGCGAAGCGGTGGCCGGCGACACCATCGCCTGTTGCGCCAGTTCCGTGACGCCGAACCAGTCCCGGTGCTGTACCAGCAGGGCGTGATGCACCTGCGCGCGCCGTCCGGAAAACAGCGCGCGAACCGACTTCGCAAGGGTCTTGGGTGGTGGCTTGTCGATGTAGAGATATGCGCCTGGCGCCGGTAGGAACAGGCTGCCGCCACTATCGTAGTAGCCGACGCGCTCGCTTCTGAGCAGTTCCTTTGCCCCGGGGGAAATGGATTCGGCGACCAAGAGCGACAAGGGCTCTCCCTGACCTGTTGGCCGTCCGTGGCTTGCTTCCCGAAACTGCCAGATCACCTGACGGACATCCCGGGGAAAAACAGTTTTCTTGGCTTCGATGAGCAGGACGAAGGACTTGCCTGCGACGTGGAGATCGACCTGGGCGTCATGCCCGCGGTCACCGTGCTTACTTGCGGGCTCCCTATGGTCGAGGTCGACATCTACCTCCGGAAGCTCCCGCAGGGCATCAACGAAGCGCGTGATCAACTGTCGTGCGGTCAGGGGGGACTCAAGCATCATCGTGGCGCGAAGCCCTCTTTTACTGTCCAGTAAATATGGGCATTGTATCGAATATTCGAGCGGGTAGTAATATTTACTGCACAGCAAATAAGCTCGAGGGCCCCAGCCTGCGCTTCGGGCTAGGTGATCAACGCGTAAACGGGGGGCGTCGAGGAGGTGAGCGCCGGGCTGGTGCTACCCGCAGCGCAGCGAGGACACCCGATCCCAGTGGACTACCCTGACGTCCGGCCATTGAGAATTCGCAATCAGTTTGGCGGAGAGACAATATTCCTCAAACACGGGGATGGTCGCATTGCGCTCGGAACGCGCATGTCAGGCACGCCTTCTGAGAGTATGACCAGCGCGGCAGAACACGGCCTGCGAGAACGTCCTCCCGCCTCCTGACCAAGGCCACCACCTGTTCGTCAGTTATCAATTTGACGCGATGCGCGGTCGGTAAGGCTCGCGGGGCCGGCGCCTTCACCAACACATACCCGTAGGACGCCACCGACTGCCCCGTCTGTCCCATCACCGCCATCCTCTGTGCGGACAACTGGATCACGTCCGACAGGGAGGGCTGGTTGCTCCAGCGCGTCTTGAACTCCACCAAAACGATCATACCGGAGGGCAACCGGTATGCCCGGTCAAGTTTCGCCATCAGTCCGACGGGCGTGGAGACCCGGAACAGCCTTTCCATGTAGACCAACTCGGCATCCCGCAGCGCCGCCGGTCGTGAGGCCCGCTCAGCCCGTGTGGCATGGCTCTCAAGTGATCGCCGCCGCGCCATGACCAGCGCGAAGCCTATGACGGCAACGGCGCAACCGACGCCCCACGCTAGCGCCGACACTTGCCACCTCGACGCAAGTCTGACCACCAGCGAAGCCCCGTCGCTATCACCCCCAAGACCATGCGCACAGGAGTTTGCATTTGTGGCCATCGGCGAAGGATGACGCAGATGCCGGGCGCCCCCCGATAGTAGAGGCGGATCACCCGGCGTCCCCAAGCGCTGGGTCGCAGTGCCTCGTCCCTGAACCGGCGCAGCACCTCCGTCTGCCAAGCATCGCCGAACACGCAGGTGGCGATGAAACAGCGCCCCTTCCGATCAGCTTGCGTGGAAGCCGCCAGGCCTTCCCGATAGAACTGCTCATGCTCGACCAGCCCCCGTGCACGGGCATGCCGCTGCCGATCGGTGCCCCGGCGTCCATAGAGATGTTCGAACACCACCAATCTCTCGCACCGGCCCATCTGGGCCAGGTCCGAAGCACTGACCATCCGGCCGCTCACCGGCCGGCGCGATCGCTTGCTCATGACCGGCTCACGCGTCGATCGCTGGCGCGAAGAGGTCGTTGGTGATGTCGCCACTGCCCTCCTGTGCGCTACTTGCGGAAGGCAGATGAGGCGAGCCACGTCCCATCCCGGCGAACACACCACTCTGTGCCAGCAAACCGTCGTAGGCCAGCACGCGAAGGCGGTTGACCCGCTTGGTGCCCTTGTGAAACTGGACCAGGTCGTCATACAGGCACGGATGGTCGGCCCGCGCCAGTTCGAAGACGAGACGAATGGGCTTGGGATCCTTCACATTATCGGTGCTCATTCAATCTCTCCCGACATGCCCTGGGCGCGCTCCTTCCCGGTTGCTACCAGTGAACTGCGCGCGTAGTTTTGCCCGGCCAGCTGAAAACCTCGCACATTAGCGAACATCGGTTCCTTCACCTCGTGGATGCGGTGCTTCGGGAACGCCGCCTTCACCGCCTTGCGGAACAGGAACGCACCGCCGCCAACCAGGATGATGTTCTGCAGGCTGTGCGGTGCCTCGATCCATTCCTTCATCGTTGACACGGCCTGCTCGGCGACGGTCTCGGCCAGGGGCAGCAGGCGCTTCATGTCATACGGCTTCTGAAAGATCATCGGCTGCTTGCCGGTGCGCAGCGCCAGGTCGATGGCGTCGTAGTCCCGGTACGGCGAGCCAATATCCTTGGTGATCTCGGCCGCCAGCAGGCGCAGCACATCGGACATGCCGCGGTTGAAGGAGTAGCTCTGCTTCTGCACGAGGCGCATTCCCCGGGCCACCAGCCAGTCGAAGGTACGCGAGCCCGGGTCGATGATCAGGCTCTGCTCGTTGCCGATGATCGCCATCTTCTGGTGCTCGGAGGCGAAGTGCGCCAGCGCCCCTTGCGGCTGAGCGACGGCCATGGCCTTGCCGACCGTCACGACCTTACTGCCCCCGATGTCGTGCCGGCCGGTCATGGCTTTCTCCAGCGCCGCTTTCTTGACCGCAAAGAGCGCCACCGGCAGGCCCACCACGAGGAGGTCGATGTGGCTCACCTTCATCATGGAGAGCGCCCCCCTGAGCAGCGCCATGTACTCGGGCGTCTCGGTGTATTCGTCGTGCAGTTGTTTGGCGCGAAAGGTATCGGCGGCGAGACTCACGTCCGGCCCGACCTCGTAGAACAGCGGGCCGATGGGGATGCACACGGTTTTCTTGCGCTCGCTCGCCGGCCACGACGGCGAGTCGTCGCTTGACGGGTAGGCGACGGAGGGAAAACTGGCGCAGCGGATGTCGGTACCGGTCGCGGCCGTGACGAATTTGGTGTTGCCGGATCCGACATCCACCGCTCTGACGATCAATTCCATAGCAAGACTCCGAGGTTGGTTTCAGGTCGATCAGCATCGACAGCGCGATCTGATCCCGCCACACGGAATCCCCACTCAAAGAGGCCGATTTCGGCATCGGGCTCGGCCCGCTGTCAGCGAACCGGCGATACGCGGACATTTCGCTGACACCTGAAAGCGTCATCCCCCAGCGGGGCTGCGTGTGTGTCACTACGCTCTCATTCAAATGGCGGGCATCAACCCCACGCGCGACAGTTGCCGCCGGAGCGGTCCGCGCGCGAGCATCGCCCTGAGTTGCCCCGCCATGGACCAGAGGCAGAGATTTCCCCCGTCAAGCCCGCCCGCTGCCTCGTTGTGCGCCGCTTTGCGACAATAAATGCGCCTTACCGCACTCTCCCGGGCGCGCAAGTGCCACTCGCAATCCTCCGCAAATCGCCGCGCTTTCGAGCCGCCCGCTTGACCGCCCTACCCGCTTGGCGTCAACTACGGTTTCCCGAGGGCCATCCTGGCCCCGCTCCATCGC
>Ga0268298_10004230_pt1 | contig 14152 bp, 10 predicted proteins | sample WWTPWeurt_MetaG_FD_194462 | JGI IMG/M metagenome (GOLD analysis project Ga0268298, IMG submission 194462) | Activated sludge microbial communities from WWTP in Nijmegen, Gelderland, Netherland - WWTP Weurt | ecosystem: Engineered > WWTP > Aerobic digester > Activated sludge | place... | reverse complement strand
TTCAGGGAAAAGCAGCAAACGGTGGTGATGTAAACCGCCATTTTGGATTCAGTCCGGCCGAGGTAAACTTTTTATTTCTTTCCCATGCACATATTGATCACTCAGGTTTAATTCCACGGTTGTTTAAAGAAGGTTTCAGAGGAAAAATTTTTTGCACTAAAGGAACTTATGCCTTATGTAAACTAATGCTGGCCGATAGCGCACATATACAGGAAGGGGATTTGGAAATAGTTAATAAACGCAGAAAAAAAAGAGGAGATCCTCCACTCGACCCGCTGTATAATATGGATGATGTAACCGGCTGTCTTGCGCTTTTTCATAAATTCGACTACAATGAAGAGGTGATAGTTGACGAGGAGATTAAATGTATGTTTACCGATGCCGGACATATGATTGGAAGTGCCGCAGTTAACCTCACCATACACGATAAAAATAGTAAACCGGTGCATATTACTTTTACCGGAGACATAGGAAGACAACGTGATAAAATACTTAATTCGCCTCAGCCCTACAAAGCCTGTGACGTGCTGATATGCGAGTCGACCTATGGCGACAGGCTGCATGAAAAAGTTAGCAATGCCGATGAACGACTGCTTTCCATCGTGACAGAAACCTGCGTAGCGCAACAGGGCAAGCTAATCATTCCGGCATTTAGTGTCGATCGTACACAGGAACTGATTTATCAGCTGGAGCAAATGGAAAATGCTGGTCGATTGCCCAAAATAAATATCTATGTCGATAGTCCGCTTTCGGTAAATGCCACCAATATTATGAGGGAATTTACCGCAGACTACAATCAGGAATTTAAAGAGTACCTGAAACATGATCCAATGCCTTTTTGTTTCCGTAACCTGCATTTTATTACCAAAGTTGAGGAATCAAAAGCACTTAATTCCATAAACGAACCATGCATCATCATCTCGGCTTCGGGAATGGCCGAAGCAGGCCGGATAAAACACCATATTAAAAACAACGTAACCGATACTAAGAATACCATTTTAATTGTGGGCTATTGCACACCCGAAAGTTTAGGAGGCCGCCTGCGAAACGGAAATAAAATGGTTCGTATTTTCGGAGAGGAGTATGCGGTAAAAGCAAAAATAGAAGTACTGGATGCCTACAGCGCACATGCCGATTACGAAGAAATCCTTCAGTACTTATCCTGCCATGCACCTGCTACCGTTAAAAAACTTTTTTTGGTACACGGGGAAGCAAACACCATTAGCAGCTTTAAACAAAAATGTGAAGAAAAGGGTTATACCAATATTACTATACCCCAAAAAGGAGGGGTGTTTACTATTGCCAATTAACTGAAGAAATGAAAATAAAGGAGAGTAAACGAAATATACTTTTTCTGTCGTTAGGGGCTTTTTTTATTGCCAATGCAATAATTGCCGAGTTTATAGGAGCCAAGATTTTTTCGCTTGAACAAACTTTGGGAATGGAACCACTTAAGCTGATGATGCTGGGCGAACCGCGTTCGTTTGATATGACTGCCGGAGTCTTATTGTGGCCAATGGTTTTTATAATGACCGATATTATTAATGAATACTTCGGGAGGCATGGGGTAAGGTTGTTTACTTATATCGCTGTAGTTTTAATCAGTTATGCATTTCTGGCGGTATTTCTTTCCATGCATACCATACCCAGTGGTTTTTGGATAAACAAACAACTTGAAGATGGTTCAACCATTGACATGAATGCTGCTTTTAACAATGTATTTAGTCAGGGATTATGGATTATTATCGGATCGCTGGCTGCTTTTCTTATTGGGCAAATGGTTGATGTTTATGTTTTTCATTTAATCCGTAAAAGTACAGGAGAAAAACATATTTGGTTGCGTGCCACCGGAAGTACACTCATATCTCAATTCATTGACAGCTTTGTGGTACTTTTTATTGCCTTTTATTTCAGCAAACTTAATACCCCTGACCAGTGGCCTTTTACACGTGTGCTCACCATTGGTATGGTAAACTATGCCTATAAGTTTACAGTCGCTATTTTACTTACACCCGTATTATACCTAGTGCACTACCTTATCGACAGGTATCTTGGAAAAGAGCTATCTGATAAAATGCTGGCAGATGCTGCGGACGAGTGGTAGGTTATTGTACTACCAATTTGCGTGTGCTTACAGGTACTCCATTCAACGATAGCGAATAAAAATACATTCCTTTACTCCAGTTACTCACATCTATCGTTTGTTCATTTAATCCCTGATTTAGCCGGGTAATTTCTTTTTCAAACACCAGCTTTCCGGTAATATCATACACGCTTATTACAGCCACGCTGCTTCCGGTTATTTTAAACGGAATGGTAACCGTTGCATTGGCCGGATTGGGGTACGCGCCAAATAAATACTCTGTTTCCGAGATTTTTTCGGACGATGTTACTGCTGTTGTACGAATGGTGTAAAAACCATCAGGGGCAGTAATTGGTTTTACTGCTGTTTTGCCATTATTGGTTAAAGCAGTAAGGTAATAATCTATATAATCAGTTGCGCTCATTCCGCCACTTACTATATCTCCTGTCTTATATCCGGCACTATCGGTAAGTACAATTTGCTGCCATGCTCCTCCGTTTTTTCGGTAGCGGCAAACGGCTTTGTTAATGCCGCTCTTGTTTGAAATTTTGGCAATAATATGATACCTGGCTCTGGCTGGTTGTACTCCGTCAACCGATGGATGCCAGAAAACAACCGGATTCTCGGCAGGAATTTGCATGGTGATGCAATGAATGGCGCCACCTAAAGGAGATATTGCACGGCTGTCAATAGGAACAATTTTATAACCCGGCATATTTTGCTGAAGAAAAGACATAATGCGATTGTGCTGTGCAATATTCCCTGTTACCCCATCAGAGTAGGACGGGAAAATAAATGTTTTGTTTACCGTGAGTCCGTTAATAAAATTACGTGCATCGGCATCAATTTGCGTACAATTTAACCGGGTATGACTTCCGTTATCACTGGTAGGATGTTCCACCCGTATTACTCTAAACGGACGGCCATAGGTGCTTAGCTTGGTACTCATGAGTTGCACATTGTCTTCAATGGTTTTTTTATCAATAGCGGTTATTACCGATGGGTATTGAGCAATAAGCAGGGTTTGTTCGTCAATTAACTTAATGTATAAATCAATATGCCCCGTTCCACCGTCACATACCAGTTTTTGTAAATCATACAGCACCGGTGTGGCAAAAACACTTCGCAATGTGTCGTAGGTTTGGGTGGTAGTCCATCCCGGTAAATGAATGGTATTATCTGCATTTACTTCTTTAACCACAGTGCTCAGAAATAAGCGGCCAAAGCCATCTGTCATCAAATTTCCACCCTCAGAGTTGAGTTTGGTTACAAAATTAGGATAACCCATTTTTTGAGCCAGTTGTGCAGGGAAAACATTATCGTTATCACGTCCGTCATAATATTTCATATCGGTGAAACCAATATTATCGGAGGCACCGTAATAAAAAGCCATCGGGCCAAAATCACGCGTCCACCAGTCGTCACCGGGGGCTACCATAAACTTGTAATTAAACAACGCTTTGCCCCGGTTCTGCATAAATTTTTTAATTACTGTTGAATCACCCGGTGTATTAATCCTGATCCAAATAGTACACTCTGGCTGCACGGCATCACAAATTTGAGCTGAAATCAAACCGTATTCGCTGTTGGTATCTACTCCGATAATGTTAAAGTTATTATCGTATTCAAAAGCCCAGGAAATCGCCACAGCCTGCGATTCTTCAAACTCTCCCGGAAGTCGCATGCCGACCGGAAAAACAGTAATCGCATCGGTTTTAAAATGATTTTGTTGTTTGGAGCGCTCAATACTTAATTGGTATTCAGCCTGCGTTTTGGCAACGGGTTTATGTCCGCCATACGGGAGTTGAGCCAAAAGAGTGCTGCTTGCTAAAGTAAATACAGTGGTGAATGAAAAAATGTGTTTCAGCATAAAAAAGTTTATGTTTGACCAAATATACAACTTTTACCCAGACAACATGACGAAAGCATTCGTTGCACCAGCTGTTTACCCTGCAGGCACCGTGCATTTTAAAATAACAGATTTAGAAGAACGTACCGAGCCATTAAAGGTACTGTTATGCCACCCTGAGTACTTTGATATTGTGGATGTGAAAAATGCGTATATGGAAGGGCAGCAGGGATTACTTGATAAAAACCTTGCACTTACCCAATGGAATGAACTCAAATCTATCTACCTCCGTCTCAAAGAAGAGGGCGTGGTAGAGGAGGTGCTCGAAATTGATGGTGCCGCTGGTTGCGAAGACATGGTGTTTTGTGCCAACCAGACTTTTCCCTGGAAAAACGGGGATGAAAAATTAGTTGTTATGAGCAAAATGCGTCATGAATCGCGCAGGCGCGAGGTACCTTTTTTTGAAACGTATTTTACAGCGAAAGGATATGCACCTTTACATCTTAAAAATGCCACCATGTTTGAAGGCATGGGCGATACCATTCCGCATCCGCAATTAAAATTACTTTATGGCGGCTATGGCCACCGAAGCGATACAACTGCCTACGAAGAGCTGGCAACCCTGCTGCAGGTACCGGTAATAACGCTACAGTTAATTCATCCCAATTTCTACCACCTCGATACATGTTTTGTCCCACTATCAACAACGGAAGTTATGTTGTGCAAAGAAGCATTTACCGCAGAGGGGATGAAGGTAATTGGTAGTATGTTTTCAAAAATTTACGAAATTCCCGTTAATGAGGCCATCACTACTTTTTGCCTTAATGCCCATGTAATGCATAATACGGAAAACGGGAAGAAAGCAGCCATTATTCAAAAAGGGAGCACGGTAGCATTAAAAGCACTGAACGAAACAGGATATACCGTTTATGAAACCGAAACTTCAGAATTTATGAAATCAGGGGGAAGCATTTTTTGTATGAAAATGATGTGCTACTAAATCAGGAGCAATGCAGGCGAATGAGGCTCCATCCATTCACCTTTTTTTCATAAAGCAGGCTCATCACTTTTCGGGTTTTCATTTTTCTATTACGGTATTCTTCCCAGTAAATCACCAACGTGGCTGTATTACCAATTATGCCTATGCTTTCAATTACCAATTTCAACTCCGGTTTGTGCGGGTAGCGCCTTGTAAGGTAATTTTCCGAGGCCGGTGCCGAATAACAAATCATATTACCCCAAATGCAACTCATGCCGGAGTCGGCAAAAATCAGGACATTAAACATAGAAACACCTTTTTCATTCCAGGTAGTTTCCAGTGCTTTCACCTGCCTTTGAAGAGCGGCTTTTTCGGGTGAATGGAACTGCTGGCCCCACGCCCCGTGGCGTACAAACAATATAAAAACGACTGAAAGTAAAAGAATTTTAAATTTCATGGCTCTCAAAATTCAAATGTACTGCCAAACCTGTGTATTATTGCACCATGGAGTTGAAAAACGGGAACTACTGCATTGATGATATCCGGTTGGTTGATATTGCAGAAGAATTTGGTACCCCTGTGTATGTGTACCACGGTGAAAAAATTATTGCTCAGTTTGAGCGTTTAAAAAATGCCTTTGGCGGCACACAGGTAAAAATTAAATACGCCTGTAAGTCGCTAAATAATATCAATATTTTGAAACTGCTAAAAAAGGCAGGCTCAGGCTTAGATGCAGTTTCCATTCAGGAAGTATGGCTGGGACTTAAAGCCGGTTTTAAACCCGAAGAAATTTTGTTTACACCCAACTGCGTTTCTATTGATGAAATAAAAATGGGCGTAGAGGCGGGGGTACAGATTAATATTGATAATATTTCTATTCTGGAGCAATTCGGACACGAGTATGGAAATTCTGTACCTGTATGCATTCGTTTAAATCCGCATATTATGGCCGGGGGAAATACTAAAATTTCTACCGGTCATATAGATTCTAAATTCGGAATTTCTATTTACCAGCTACGCCATGTGTTGCGTGTGGTAAAGTCAAACAATATTCGGGTAAATGGATTGCACATGCACACCGGTTCCGATATTCTTGATCCGGGAGTGTTTTTGCAGGGTGCCGATATTTTGTTTGAGTGTGCGAAGGATTTTCCCGATTTGGAATTTATTGATTTCGGCAGCGGGTTTAAAGTAGCCTATAAAGAAGGAGACATCACCACCAATGTAGAGGAGTTGGGTAAAGCCATTTCGTTAAGCTTTAATCAGTTTTGTAAAGAGTATGGCCGCAACCTGGAGTTGTGGTTTGAGCCCGGTAAATTTTTGGTGAGCGAAGCAGGTTATTTTCTGGTAAAAACAAATGTAATTAAACAAACAACTGCCACAGTATTTGTAGGAGTTGACTCAGGGCAAAATCACCTTATTCGCCCGATGTTTTACGATGCATACCATCACATTGTTAATATTTCCAATCCAACGGGGGTAAACCGTGTGTATACCGTGGTAGGCTATATTTGCGAAACCGATACATTTGGTTGGGACCGAAAACTGAATGAAGTAAGGGAGGGCGATGTATTGTGTTTTAAAAATGCCGGTGCCTACGGATTTACCATGTCGTCAAATTATAATGCCCGTTACCGCCCGGCCGAGGTACTTATTTATGAGGGTAAACCACACCTTATCCGCAGGCGCGAAACCATGGACGATATTCTGAAAAATCAGGTAGAAGTTATTTAAAACTCCACTTCGGTGGCGCCTTTTCCGTATTTAAACTCATCGGCATCCCCGGCTTTTTTTATCTTCGGATAGCTGTGCAGGTACTCTCTTATTTTTCGCTTAAGAATACCATCACCTATGCCGTGAATAAAAATCATTTTTTCTATTCCGGCAGCCAATCCTTTTTCAAGCGAGCGCCTGAAGTATCCAAACTGCACCTGTATTGCCTCGCTGGGTTTTAAATTTCCCGGTACATCGGGAATGGCTTCCAGATGCAAATCTACTACTTCATTTACCGCAGCCAGGTCTTCATTGGCCCAAATGGTTTTACTTTCGGTTTTGGGCTCGTTAAAATCGCGCGAACGCAGTTTTTGCAAATCTATCAGATTTATATCTTCATCCAGCCTGAATACATAAGCCTGCCTGTTGAGTGTTTTGCTGAATTTAAAACTTCCGTGAAATTCTTTGCTTTTAAAACGAATGCTTTTATGAATCGGTTTTTCAATTTGCCCCGAATGAGCAGGGCAGGGAATAAAATTAAACACAAATTCGGGCCACTCACTAAATTCAGTAAGGTTCACCGTTTCAAGCGTAATAATTTCGTCAAGCGAAAAACTTCCTTTCCTATGCGTGGCGTATGTTTTTTTATTAAATGTACCATAGGTATAAACCAGCTCGGGCGATAGTAAATTCACCAGTTTCATATGCAGCAATCCATCCGATTTTGGTTCGAATAGTAAAAACACACCCAGCTCGGTTCTTACTTTTGCTTCCGAAATAGTTTTAGGCTCTTTCTTTATTGTATCACCAACCGAACTTTCGGCAAAAGTAATTTTTACCAATTCTGTTTTTAAAACCGGAATTTCAAAATCATCATCGGTAGTCACCCCCACAGTGCGTGCATCAATAATTCGAGTTACGGTTCCCTCTAACGGCTCGTTTAAAAAACGAACCCGGTCTCCAGCATTGATTGTAGTCATCAGAAATAGAAATAATGAAATTTAAGTCCGTTTTTATTTTTTTCCATAGCCGGAAAAGGAAGTTTAAAACAATTAAGTACAAAGAACACGCGCTTTAGTGTTTTTGAGTTGGTTTTTATACGGGTAAAATCAATATCGGGCGACAGGTACCATTGCCTGTAGCGCGGGATATACGAATAGTTAACGGGTACTGAACTTCCCTTGGGTAAAAACGAATTACCTTCAGCACCAATCATTCCCTGTGCACCATAGCCAACGGCCAGGTTTAGCCAAGCCGGAAATTTACTTTCTTTAGCAAGACAAAGGCTTTTTATATTGGCCGAAAGCCAGTAAGTGTGCCCGTTATAATCTTTAAAATATTGCTGCGGAAAGTTTTCGCCCAGCACATTGGGTCGCAACTGGTGGTAAGGCGACTGACTGAACGAAAACTTAAAACTTATTTTTTGTTCCTTCCAGAAAAGTTCCTGCGCCACACATAATCCTGTACCAAATGTATTGGCGGCCACATCGCCCCACGAGGCTCCCCAATTGGTAGAGAAACCATCCAAAATTTCGATGGTGGTAAGGTAACTGTACCCAACTAATCCACCGGTAACAATGGCTTTTTTACCTTTCAGTCCGGCCCAGCGATACAATTCTATGCCTGTGCGGCTCAGTTGGTAAGCACTGTACGAATGTCCGGTTTTATCCATCTGCATCCACTCGTTGTTGTCATTAAAAAAATGAAAATTTCCCATGGGATAACCTTTGTACCAAAGGGAATATAACCCCGTCATGGTAAGGGCATAGGTGGCAGGCACACCAATATTTACGAACTGAAGCCGGTGATTGGTACTGTCATGCTGGCTGTAACCTGTTTGCAGCGTGAGCAACCAGCTTATTACAAAAAGAAATATTTTTTTATAAATCAACAGGCTGCGAAATTACATTTTATTGAGCAGCAAAAAAGGGTGCAACTTTTAAAGGCTAACTTCCGTCATTTACGGGCACTGGAACAATTTTTGTTAAATTCGCGTGTCCGGAAAATAATTAACAGGATAATTTAAGCATAGTATGAGAAAGTTTTTTGCGGGTTTATTGATTGTATTTTCGTTAGGAGCACTGGCACAAACTACCACCGTTCAGTTTGAAAAAAAGGAAATTGATTTAGGAACCATTAAAGAGGTTGACGGGCCTAAAACCGTGGTGTTTGTATTTAAAAATACAGGCAAATATCCCATGTCGCTTCGCAATGTGGTGAGTCCTTGTAATTGCACGGTACCCAAATGGAGCAAGGATACCATTTACCCGGGTAAAACCGGAAGCATTGAAGCGCGTTTTGACCCTGCCGGCAGAGCCGGTTCATTTGCAAAAGCTATTACTGTACTCATGAACAATACCACTGAAGAATTTGATGCCCTCACTATCAAAGGCGTGGTTGACCCTAAAGAAATGCCCGTTCCCATGAAGTATCCAAGCAAGATTGGTAACCTGCGTATGGAAACCGATCACCTCTCGTTCGGGGATATCAGAAACAATTCGAAAGATACCGTTGAAATGAAAATTTATAATGATGGTTTTTCTACCATCACTTTTCTGCGGGCTGACGGACCTGATTATGTAACCTATGAATATCCGGCTGAACTAAGACCCAAAACAGAGGGAACTTTGAGAGCCATTTTTGACGGAACCAAAACCAAAGAACTGGGGCAGCAGTTTTTTAAAGTTACCATTACCACCAACGATAAGGATAATCCTTACAAATACTTATACAATACCGGAAATATTCTCGACTACTTTCCGCCTATGAGTAAAAAAGATTCGCTTATGGCTCCGCGTGCCAAATATGACAAAACACATCATAACTGGGGCACCATTAAACAGGGCGAAATGATGACGGTAAATTTTATGATTACCAACATAGGCAAAAGCGATTTGGAAATTAAACAAACCAAGGCCAGTTGCGGTTGCACCGCTTCTAACCCAATGAAAACATTGCTAAAAAAAGGCGAAACTACCCGCATTGAAGTGCGATACGATTCAAAAGGAAAAAGCGGGCACGAAAATAAGGCCATATATGTTTATACCAACGACCCCTTTAATCCGGTGGTAGTACTCACTATTGCCGGTGAGGTGGCAGTTCCGGCAGGAAAATAATTTTAGATTATTAATATGAATACGAAACGATTTTTATTGTTAACCACAGGTATTGGTTTTTTAAGCGGAGTGCTTGGGGCATTTACCTTTCAGCAATTAAAACAAACCGATAGCATTACTTTTCTTCAAAATAGCAACCCCGGGGTTTCGTCCTTAAGCAAGGTAAATTACAATCACACTTCGTTAGAGGGAACAAGTTTTGTAAAGGCATCGCAAATTTCTACACCATGTGTGGTGTTTATAAAAACACTCTCCAATGCACGCATGCAGCCGCAGGATCCGTTTTTTAACTGGTTTGGCGATTTCGATTTTTTTGGTCAGCGCGGGCCGGTAAGTTCATCCGGTTCGGGAGTTATTCTCTCAGCCGATGGATATATTGTTACCAATTTTCATGTGGTAAAGGGAGCTGATGTAATTGAAGTGGTGCTCAACAATAATAAACATAACTACAAAGCAAAAATAATTGGCACCGATCCTTCAACCGATTTGGCCCTGCTGAAAATTGATGCGAAAAATTTACCTCATATTGCGGTAGGCAATTCGGATAATGTAACGGTGGGCGATTGGGTGGTTGCTGTAGGAAACCCGTTTAACCTCACATCAACCGTTACCGCAGGCATTGTAAGTGCAAAAGGAAGAAATATCAATATTGTAAACAACCAGTTTCCTATTGAATCGTTTATTCAAACCGATGCAGCCATTAACCCCGGTAACAGCGGTGGTGCCTTAGTTGATTTAAGCGGACAATTAGTAGGTATTAACACCGCCATTGCAAGTAATACCGGTTCGTACAACGGGTACGGTTTTGCCATTCCGGCCAATATTGTAACCAAAATTGTGAAAGACCTTATTGAATTCGGTGAAGTTCAACGTGGTTTTACCGGATTAAACATACGCGATATTGATGGCGAACTTTCGGATAAACTCCGGTTGGAAGGGGATAAGGGCGTGTATGTAGAGTTTGCTGTTGAAGATGCTCCCGGATACAATGCGGGCATTAAAGAAGGAGACGTGATTATTAAAGTAGATAATAAAGATATTGACAGCAAAGCCATTTTTGATGAACAGATAAGTTACCATCGCCCCGGTGAAAAAATTCCAATGGTGCTTTTACGTTCCGGAAAACCCATGGCAGTAACCGTAACGCTTATAAACCGAAAGGATAATGATGCCATTATGAGAAAAGGTTCGGTAAGTTCAACGGTGCTGGGGGCCGATTTTCAGTTTATATCTAAAGCCGAGAAAGAAAAACTGGGCGTGAGCAATGGCATTCGCCTAAGCAATATACGTGGCGGACGTATGCGCAGTATGAATTTGCCCCAAGGATTTGTGATTACGGCACTCAACAAAAAAATATATACCAATCTGGATGAGTTTATTCGGGATATGGAAAACATTCGCGGACAAATTATGATTGAAGGCGTTTACCCTAATGGAGGCAGAGGCGTATTTTCATTCTATTCATATTAAAAACCAGATGTCTGTTCTCGACTTCGCTCGAACTGACAACTGTCAGAACAGCTTCTCATAAGGTTTATTGAAGTAAACAGATATACGTAATTAAATTTCCGGTTGTACCTTCGCGGCATGTTAACATCATTAAAAGCGGGTAAAACCGAACTGCTCACCGATAATTTCTTTTTGCTGGCCGGCCCCTGTGTGGTAGAAAGCGAAGACGTATGTTTTACCGTTGCATCTCATATGAAAGAATTGTGTGCACGGTTAAATATTCCCTATGTGTTTAAAGCTTCGTATCGCAAGGCCAATCGTTCGCGCCTCGATTCATTTACCGGAATAGGAGATGAGGCCGCTTTAAAAATTATTAAAAAAGTATGCACCGAACTTGATTTGCCATCGGTAACCGATATTCATGAAAGCGATGAAGCCGAAATGGCCGCTGCTTATGTAGATGTATTGCAAATACCGGCCTTTTTATGTCGCCAAACCGATTTATTAGTGGCAGCCGCCAAAACCGGAAAGGTGGTGAATATTAAAAAGGGGCAGTTCCTCTCGCCCGGAGCCATGAAATTTGCTACCGATAAAGTGAAAGAATCGGGCAATAATAATATTGCTTTAACCGAGCGCGGCACCATGCTGGGCTATACCGATTTGGTGGTAGATTACCGAGGCATTCCTACCATGCAGCAATTGGGTTACCCCGTAATTCTCGATATTACCCACTCGCTGCAACAGCCCAATCAAAGCAGCGGAGTTACCGGTGGATTGCCTCAGCTTATTGAAACCATTGCCAAAGCCGGCATTGCCACAGGCGCCAATGGTATTTTTATGGAAACACACCCCGACCCCAAAAATGCCAAATCTGACGGAGCCAATATGCTGCCCCTGTCACAAACCGAGGCCCTGCTGAGCAAACTCACCGCCATTAGAAAAACCATTAATGGTTTTTAGTATTTACGGTTGCCCATAATAGAGCGTTTTTTGGGGATTCTTAATATTTAAAATCAAAACGGCCATCAGATATTACAAGTGAATCGCCAAATTGGCTATATACAGTGAAAGCAAAGGTACCGGCTATATAATAATTGATTGTATCAAAACGAATTATTTCTATAGTGGCAGACCCATGGTCTGTAAACTCTGAACTTTATCCTAGGTATGGAGGATAATTTATTCCAGCTCCAAAAAGTGTATTACTGCCAGGGGTATATTTTACAGGAATCTGATATTTACCTGTTCCTGTAATTTGATAATTGTCAACCATAATACCGAAATCATTGTCATCATACATGAATGCAGGAACCTGATTACCATCGCCAGCTCCTAACGATAATATTCCACTCTGATATTCGGCATTAGAACTAATTGGGTGACCGATAATGGCTTTCCATTGGCCAACCAACCACAGGTTTGTTTTCCTTCCATGGTAATTGGGGGGAGTTTTTCCAGTTCAGTTTTGATTCTTTCTTTTTTGCAATGCACACTCAGGCAGGCAAAAGAAATAAGAAGTAACAGGAGTTTTACGGGATGCATGGAGAAAATGCTATTCGGTATCCATGATACAGCGCACAGGCAGGGCCGAGTTCTTTTTGCTGTTAATAATCATTACATCGTTGTTTCGGCTGTCGAGGTAAGTGTTCCAGGCATATCCGGCATTAAAATTAGAACTGCTCCAAAACATGGTTTCGGTCATATAAAAATCATATACTCCGTTTTTATCTTTCCATCCGCTTAGTTGCACCGCCATGCTGTTTCTTTGCGGAGTGGTCAGGGCCGTGTAGGCTTCGTCAAAAGTACCTTTATGGCCTCCCAGGTTATTCAGCAGTTCTTCCCACTCATCTATGGTAGGTAGGTGCCATCCCTGCGGGCACACTTCGGCAGAGGTGTTCCATTCGTACAATCGTCCGTAGTTTTTACAATTTGAATTAGTGTCTTCATAACAGTAACTGCCTTCTTCGGTTACAAAATTGAGGTTTTGCGCCATCCAGGTTTGGTTTTCTATTTTTACAATCCGATAACGTTGTTTATCGCGGGGGTCTGTAAAATAATTTTTTGCATCGGCAGCGGCAGCCTGCAATTTGCTTTTGGCATTTAATTTCACCGTTTGGTCTTTTATCACATTGGTATTATAGGCCCAGTATTCCTGCCCGCGTATTTCAACGCTGTGCGAGCCAATGGCAATATTATTTACCGGGGTGGTGGTGCCTCCGTTTATTGGCCCCAATTTTTGCCCGTCAATATATAAATCACCGGTAATTTCAGAATTAATTTCAATGGTACCATAACCTGAAATTTCCTGCGCACGCCCCATTTGTACCTGTTTTACCTGAACGGGAGTGGCGGCAGTTGCCACCTGCTGCTGCTGGTTGGCAAACCGGCCTCCTCCGGCATTGGGTACATTGCCGGTGAGCACAAAAACCACATCGCCTTTATCTAACGAAGGGTGGCGTATTTTTCCGTATTGCGGATGCTGGTTGTTATAGCTGTAGTTAACTACATTGTTTAGTAAAAACTCACCCAATTCGGTTCCGGTAAGGTATCCATCGCCATTAGCATCGCTAAAAGGAGTGTTGAGCGCCTGTACAAACTGCTCTCTGAAAATACTTTTATCGGGTACGGTTTCATTCTCGTCTCCGCTGGTAATAAATTGCCGTACAGGCATAGAAATTTTATAGGAAATAGCTTCGGGTACAGCACGAGTCATTGCAAACAAAGCTCCAGAAAAGCAGGCATCAAAAACAAAAATGGCATGTTTTGACTGAATACGTTTGGCATAAATTTCAATCTGTCCCATTTCCATGGCCGTTTTTTGAAACAGCGGTAAATTATTATTCGGGTTGGGTGCATTAGAAGGAACAATATATCCCAGTTTATCGCCATACGAGGTTTTAACGGTGTGCCCGTGGCCTGCAAAATAAATAACCAGCCTGGTGTTTTCTTCCTGTCCGTACTGG
>Ga0268298_10004229_pt1 | contig 14152 bp, 19 predicted proteins | sample WWTPWeurt_MetaG_FD_194462 | JGI IMG/M metagenome (GOLD analysis project Ga0268298, IMG submission 194462) | Activated sludge microbial communities from WWTP in Nijmegen, Gelderland, Netherland - WWTP Weurt | ecosystem: Engineered > WWTP > Aerobic digester > Activated sludge | place... | reverse complement strand
AGCCATGTTCTTTACCGATGCAGGCAAGGTCTACGCCAGTCGCGTGTTTGAGCTACCAGAGGGTAGTCGTACTGCCAAAGGGCAGGCCATCATTAACCTCATTAGTATTACTGCCGACGAAAAAGTGCTTGCCCTCTTAACCGTCCCCAAAGAAATCCTCGAGAGTGATAAGCATTTTATCTTCTGTGCAACCAAAAATGGACTAGTCAAAAAGACCCCAATCGTCGAATATAGCAATATCAGAAACTCAGGTAAGATCGGTATCGTCTTAAAGGACAACGATAGCTTAATCAAGGCGCAGGTAACCGATGGCAGTAACTATATCCTCCTGGTCACCCACCAAGGCAAATCCATCAAGTTCAAAGAAGCTGATGTTAACCCGACCGGCCGCGCCAGCCAGGGCGTTAAAGGTATCTCACTTAAAAAAGATGATGCCGTAATCGCGGCTTCAACTTTTGAGATCAACCCAGTAAGACCAGACGATAAGCGCAAAAAATTCTTCCGTGAGATCTTAGTAGTTACCGAAAATGGCCTGGGGAAACGTACCGATGTCGATGAGTACCCAGAGCAGGGTAGGGGAGGTCAGGGGGTCAAGGTAGCCGAGCTATCCGACAAGACCGGCAACCTCGCGACTGCGAGGCTTATCACCGAAGCGGATGAACAAGCCGTGATCACCACCAAAGCCGCCCAGGTTATCAAACTCCCGATCAAGAACATTAAGGTCCTCGGTCGCTCTACCCAGGGGGTCATCCTCATGCGTCCTGCTAAAGGGGACGTCGTCACTTCCGTGACCACTCTGCAAGAGTCCGAAGATGAGGAAGAGGTTTAAATATGGGATTCAAAATAGAAGGAGGCAAGGTTATACTACTTGCACTTAGTGATCAACAAAGAAGGCTCCTAAGTGATGCTCAATTCGGATCGATGAAACCAATGTCTCCAGACAGTAAGACCAAGATGCGTGGCTCTACACAAGTAAATACCTTGCCAAGCATAATTTCTGACGAATCAGGAGACACTAGACAGATTCTTTGACAATCGCCCTACATATAACGATAAAGTACTTTCTTTGAATGAAGATACTCTAGGCAATGATTTCTTATCAAACTCAGTCTTCCTCTGAGATTATCATCTCCCATATCAGCTAGATAGCTGATACCATATCTCTCATAGAAAAGTAGTGCTACTCGCTTTGACTCCTCAGTGTAGGGTGTAGGTTTAAGTTGTCCAGTAAGTTGCACCCTAGAATTAGCGAGTCCAAACTCAGAAGACTCTCTTAGTAGTATAGTTCCCACTCCTTTTCTCTGATGATCTAAGTTGTCGTCACTATAAATCTTAGTGTATACATGAATATTACGTAGTCTTAAAATAGCATGAGGCATCAACGAGACCCAAATAAATCCTAGATCAGTTTGATCTTCATTCTTCGCATAGATCCACAAATCTGAGCTTTCAACTTCTTTAGTTAATAATATCATTGAATGATTATCCTATAATATAAGAATATTTGCAACATAGGACTTCTTACTCAAGAAACTTACTTGTATACACATTGCTACCACATATACATCTACTATCTCATAGTCTTATGATGACTTAATGACATATCAGCTTATTGATACCGCTCGTACCTACGAAACAGCCATCAAGATAATACCAGAAGAGACTGTCGAGCACGGGATCTATTTTCTACAATCCACGCTCACTAGATTAATCGCAAAAATCGGCGAAGTCTCAATTGTCCCAATCGAGAGTGGGGGACATCTACTAGGCGAAAAACTCGCCGAAACCTCAAAACTGCCGCTAAACTCGATGCGTATGTCACACACCAGCAAGGGTAAATACCTCGCAGAAGCTCAACATGTCTCAGGTCCCGACATGGATCAAATAATTGTAAACGGCAAAGTGTTGCCCATTGTTCTTGTCGATTGTGTAGTCGAAAGCCAAGCATCTATTTTAGGTGCAATCGCGCATATTAATAACGAGTTAGCAAAACAAGGTCATGCTCCAACCTTGATTCACACACTCGCTTTGATCTCAAAGATCTCTGACCCACATCCTGAAATCCCCAACATTGTTTACTCATTTAAGGTCCCGACCTCAATATGGGTCCATGGGATGGGATCCGATGATAGTGACGAATCAGATAGGCTTAAACTGGCCATTTGGGGAAGGCTGCCAGACGGTTATCAGGGTGCTTCGCCCAACCCTCCATACTTCGTAAAAAGTTTCTAGCTGAATCCCAGACCATCTGTTAAGATTTTAGAATGACTTTACTCAGCTTTCATATCACAACTGCCGTAGTCACTCTAGCTCTCTGTACGCTCATCTGGGTCCGACCTATCTCCAAGCTACTTACTCCACTTCTTATATCATCCCTGGTTTCAATCACAACTGGTATCATGGTCTCACTCGACTCTCCATTCCTCACCATCTGCGCCAAACTCGGGATCTATGCACTACTCATTACTGCTTCGATCTACAAACTGATCAAGTCTCAAAATAACAACATGAGCGTCAGTTCTCACTAGTAACTATATTTTATACTTTTGCATTTTTTGCAAGATTCTATTGTTATGTTCTCTCCAAAAAATAGCACTCATGTCACTGCCGCACTCAAAGATATCTCCTCCAGAGTGGGTTGACCTCAGTGGTTCTACGTTATATGACACCCCATCAATTACAACTATGCAGCCGCTGACCTGCTTTGGTGATGGAGTAGGTGTAGGAGTAGGTGTGGCGGTAGGATCAGGCACAATGCTGGATTTTTGAGTGGTGGGTGGGGTAGCCGTAGGAGATGGCGTGGGTGCCACGCTACGTAGCAATGTCTCGTTACTAAAACCACGTGTATATCCACTCGGGCTAGGAGAAGCTGTTACAACATTTTGTTCTCCTCGACGCGCAACTACTGCCATGACGACAGTAGCATTAATAATCGAGAGTGTGACTAATGTTTTTATTATTTTCATGCCATAAATCCAAAATCTTCATATATTATTCTGCTTCGTTTTATCCCTGCTCTGGCAAAATCCTCTGCCATCCTCTCCATCATCTCCCGCGGACCACACAAAAATATGCTTGTCTCTGCTAGGTTACTAACACTCTGCATTATCTCCCTTACACTCACTCTCCCAGTCTTACCTGTCTCGCAAGGGATAAACTTAAAATTTGGTCTCTTCTGACTCGCCTCAACAAAGGCACTGGTCAAAACCGGGTCAGGCATCACATGAGCACAAAAATACATTCTGACATCTTGTTCATGACTAACAAGCTCAAGCATCGATCTAAAAGGGGTAATGCCTATCCCACCTGCCACCCAAACTGCAGACTTAGTCTTCTTTAGTTTGTCTGCAAACGTTCCATACGACCCTCTAACCAAGAGTTCGTCTCCTGGCTTAAGTGTAGCTAACTTTGCTGTAAAGTTGGCCATCACTTTAACCGCTATCTCGATATTATTTCCTTCAGTTCTCCAGATGGTAAAGGCATGCTCATCGCGTACTGGACTCGGGAGCGCAAAAAACCCATATTGCCCAGGATTAAAAGATAAACCAGTCTCATTTGTAGTTAAAGATACAATTATCAGTCTACCAAGAAGCGCTACATTAGTTACTATATAGTTCTTTTTTTCTTGATAAAAATAATAACCAAATCGTTTATAGAAGTATGCCATAGTTCCAGCCAGGGTCCAAAGTAGCATCCAGATCATAATTGGGATGTTGTAGGTAGTATCCGAGCTAACCAAAAAACTATGTAGACCACCAAAAATTATTACTAGACCCATCCATTCGTGGCTCCATTTCCAGTAGCGGTAGGGCAGGGGAATATAAAAAGTTAAAACTAGCAAAAATAGCATGATATACAATGCTATTTGACCAAGAGAATAATCTAATCGCATCCCGGGTAGTAAGTATAGACTTAGTTGGTTAATCGGCAGTGCTCTAACGATCAAAAAGAGGGGGTGCTGCAATAGTAGTATCAAGCTGAGCCCACCAACTACATGGTGTATCTTGTATGCATAGTCTAATCCACCAAAATATTTCTCCAACACCTTATGTCTAATGGCGAGTATAAAACTCCATGACAGTGACAACATCCCGAGTAGTCCCGACAGCTGTACTACCACCATCATCCAATCGTTCGCCGGATCTGCAACTTTTGCCCAAATATACAAGAGTGTAGTAACTAAGTACGTGCCAATAATCAAAGACAGTCCGATCATTCTGCATACCTCCCCACTACTCGGTATTTCTTTTTGATCAGCCCTTCACCAAATATATGGAGGTACCGACTACTATCAACCCCGACTAGGTAATGATAACTCTGTCCAGGTTTGTAGTAGTCATCTCCACCTGCACTCACGTCATAAACTAGACCATCTAAGGCTAGTAGGATAGGCCTATTTAGATCCGTTCCGTCGTACTTCTTGAGTTCTACTGCGTTATAAGTTGTCATATTTTCTGTATTCGACTCAAACCTGATAACCCTCGGTTTTAGGATCAGATAGTCAACAACTACTGTAAGTATGACTACCATCGTGACAACGATAGGTTGTTTAATCTTCATCTTTTTCAGCGTCATCATAATCCTTATGTCGATCTGTTCGCCCAGTTTTATTCGATGCTTGGCTAGGGCTTGGAGTTGGGCTAATTTTGAGTGTCACTTCACTTGCCATCGGGGTTGGGCTAGCTGCGGGGAGCAATGTCGGAGTAGGAGTTGGAGTAGTGGTCATGGTGGTAGATGGGATTGGAGATGGTGGTAGTTTTGTCTCTTCTTCTGTCTCATGATAAGTTATTGCCACAAATGCAGAAGTAAAAATGGTGAGCGCAAGAGCAATGGTCAACACTATCTTCATACTATCCACTTCCTAAATTAGTTAATCAATAGTTTATAATCATAGCATGAACAAATTAAAAATAGCTGTCATCTTTGGCGGAACAAACACTGAACACGAAGTGAGTCTAGTTTCAGCTCAAGCAGTTATTAGCAACCTAAGCTCAGCAAAATACGAAGTAATACCGATAAAAATTACGAAGGAGAATGTCTGGATTAAAACTGAAGAACTAAAGCCATCTTATACTCCTACACTTGGAGAAAAAATTGTATCTGCGGAAGCTGCGATAGATTCGATCGATGATCTCCTTGAGGAACACCCTATAGATGTAGTATTTCCAGTCTTACATGGACCATATGGAGAAGACGGGACGATACAGGGTCTACTAGAACTTATGCGCATACCATACGTTGTATGCGGCGTAGCAGGTAGTGCCGTTTGTATGGATAAAATAATTCAAAAAAATGTCTGCCAATCCTACAACATCCCAGTTGCACCATTCTTCTGGCTCACACTAGCTGAGTGGAGTCATGATCGACCGAAAATGATACAAAATATTACCAATATATTCAAAAATAAATATCCGCTATTTGTAAAGCCAGCAAATCAAGGTAGCAGTGTTGGTATAACCAAAGCTCATGACGTAAGAGAGCTAGAATCAGGATTAGATTTCGCTTTTGAGCGCGATATTAAAGTAATCATCGAGCAAGGTGTTGATAATGTTCGTGAAATAGAATGTAGCATACTTGGTGATACCAGCTTGCCACAAGTATCTGTTTTAGGCGAAATCATCCCAGATCAGGAATTTTACAGCTACGAATCTAAATATCTATCTGGCGGAAGTAAGTCAATAATACCTGCTAGCCTCAGCTCAAAACTAACAACAGCCATTCAACAGACTGCAAAAATAGCATTCCAAGCCACTGATTGTTATGGCCTAGCCAGAATAGATTTTCTTCTAAACTCTAAAACCAATGAATTTTATCTGAATGAAATTAACACAATGCCTGGATTCACTCCTATTAGCATGTATCCCAAGCTCTGGGAAGCTACAGGAGTAAGCTATCCAGAACTATTAGATCAATTAATCGATCTTGCAGTTAAGCGATATAACCAAAAATCTAAGCTCAACTTCTCCAGATAATAAATAGTTAGTATTCGACAACATCAAACAATATTCAAGAACATTCGATAATATCAGCCAATATCTGATAATATTAGATTATGCCTGATATTTCATCAATTAAACTGCAGTTAGAATTAGCCGAAAAAGCCTCGCGACTTCTGCCACGCCGCCAAGCAATATATCAGACCATAGTCGAACAAAAAATGATTAGTGCCGATTACCTCTATCGCAATTTTGCCGGCACACCAGCTAGCACTATCCGTTACGATCTTAAAGAGCTCCAAAAAGCAGGTCTAATCAAAAAACTCGGCGCCACCAGGGGAGCATTATATCAAGTTGTCTGATTTTCTTCATTTCCACTATGATACTTCTCGTGGATAGTCCTAAGCTGTGGGTTAGTTACGTGGGTATAGATCTGGGTAGTGGCAATATTTTTATGTCCTAGCATCTCCTGCACCTCGCGTAGTCCTGCTCCATGTGACAATAGGTCGGTCGCAAAGCTGTGGCGCATAACGTGGGGTGTAATAGAGACTGGTAGGTGAGCTAGGCGGCCATAGTGCGCAATAATCCGCTGCACACTCCGAGTGGTTAGTCGCAGTTTCTCACCCGCCCTAGGATCAGCTATATCCACCTTCTTGCCATGGTGGCTAATAAAGATCGGGTGATAGTGATCATTGCGCTCCCTTAGGTATTTCTCAACCCATCCTGCGGCACGCGGAGACAAAAACACGACTCTAATCTTACGACCCTTGCCAACTACGCCAAACTCCCTAGTTTCTAAGTTAACGGTCGTCTTGTTAAGTGATACTAGCTCCGATACACGTAGGCCAGTTGAAAAGAGTACTTCCATCAAAGCGCGGTCACGTAGACCCCTAATATTAGTTGTATCCACCTTTTCAATCATAGCTTCCACATGGGTGTAGTCGAGGAATTTAATCGAGTGTTCCTTGCCCTTTGGTAGCTCTAGCTTGTCTGGAGACACTACCTCATAGTCCTGTCGTATCAGATAGCGCAAAAGTGAACGAATCGCAATCGCATAGTAACTCTGTGTCACGGGCGACAGATACTGCCCTTTATCATCCTTATGCTGAGCAAGGTATGCTCGATAAGTCTTTAACATCTTAGCTGTTATATCGGATAGTTCTGTCTGGGGATAATGGTTGCGTTGCCAGGTTGCAAACTTCCCTAGATAAAAGCGATAGTTACGAATCGTAAATGGCGATACTTGTCGTTCAACAGAGAGGTACTCGAGGTACTCCAAGATTGCATCCTCTAATTTTGGGGTATGACCATTAGCACTCATACGTAGGGGAGTGATAGAAGGCTCGAATTATACTGCGTCTTGATATATCCACCCTTTTTGCACATACACACCAACCTCACATATCATTTTTCAGACATATGTCCTATAACTAAATATAGTCTATATCCTATAGTTAGAACAAGTAATTTAGTGGGAAAGGGGAGATACAAGTTACTAACCTTGTCACCATTGTGCGACATTAAACTAATACTGTCAACCAATGTAAAATTAGGCTTATGCAACTAATGAAAGATCCTCTGACACAAAAGCAGTTGTCAGAGATCGATTCACAGTTACCTTTTACCTCACGACCCACATCTCTTCAGTTAGGTACTACCATTGGCGCCGAAATAGGACGTGCGATCTCTTAGCGTGCCAACCCAGCTTACGGTGACCCTTGCAGCTTACATCTCTAGGGCTCTTCAATACATTATCTAAATTCTAAACGATGATATATTGGGTCCTGGTAAGCGTCGTGAGATTGCTCGCCTAAAAGAAGTATTGCTCGATTGGTACTTTGGCGAAAATCTCTATCAGACCAAGAATGATGATTGGGATAAGTACTTTATTCCTTATTCCTTTTTCTCTAGCCGCAAACCGCAAATAACCACTTACTTCAGGGTAATTAACTAGATGCTACCAGAGGTAGAGGCCGTAGAATGGCACTAAAACTGTCAACTCCAGGTTAAATGTGCAATCATATGTCCAAAATACGTATTTTTCTACGGGTAAACTTTGGAAAGTGGAATAATCGGTTAGCGGTACAGGTGGGGGACCAAATCGCATTCTAAACCAAGCCAAACGATGTAGTTATCGTATTTTGGATCTCTAATTTCAAATTTATTACATAATCTCATCCCCCTCTCGTTCTAGGGATATATGTCTTAAAAGATATATTGTGCGACGTAATACAAACATCTCCTCCATGAGGCGTGTGTATCAAAAAGTAGGGTCGAGGCAGAAGTACTAATACTCACTGTATAAATAACAATTAACCTAAGTATTCATCCTGCTCCATCACCATTCCATGTAATACGATTTGCAATCATCGTATCTAACAGGATCGCTCCTCTACCCAAGCACGACTAGCACTCCAGATCTGTGATCTGGCAATCCACTACCCACCACACCCTGGGTAACCTGGCTAAATTGATCAAACTATGCACAACAAGTTACGAAGTAACCTGAGAAATGCCTCCAGATCTACACATCTGGGAGGCAATCACCCGAAGTATATCAAAAACGATCACATATTCTGCTCGCAAAGATCGGATACTTTTTATCCACATTTGTGAAAATAATTATAGGATATCGTGAAAAGCCTATAATTATTATAGGACATTTCAATATATTATAGGTCTTTCCCTTTCCCCCACCCTGCACATCAAGTGGAGACCTCCTCTACTTCATCCACCGACTCACAGTTGTTGCAACAACTACCATAAAAACGATTGTTGAGAAGCCTACAAACTCTTGAACTGTTCTTGGAAACAACCTTCCTTCTGCCTCATGCTGAAATATTCCCATGATTACATATGTCGCCATGGAGAGCATTACTGAGGCTAGAGGTGGGTCTATCACCCAAAAACTAATCGCAAGTGCGAGTTCCGCAACCACCAATGCTCCAATTGCGGCAGATAACAAATCTCTTGAGATATCAGCGTGCAGGGTATAAGACCATACTCCCTGCAGTAAGATTGGATATGTAACGAGATATACCAACCCCACCACCACCATGAGTGGTAAGTGAAGCGAGTAGATGACATGGAAAAATAAGGCTGCCGTAAAGATTGATAACAAAAACCCCACTGCCCTAGCCGCTCTTAGTAACTGTATTGTTCTAATAGCTGCAACGGCAAAAATATTTGCTGTTAAAAGTAGTCCGTACATCGAGATTGTAAATAACAGTAGCACTATCCACCGGGTAACTGCTGCCTGTGGTAGTAAGAAGTAGAAAACTGCAACAACCGTTGGATATAGAGTTGGCAATATTAAATCTAGTATCCAAGCCACTCCCCGCAGATCCTTAATCAAAGACCAACCAGTTAAGGTAGCCGAAAAAATCGCCAAAACCACGATCGCAATATATCTGGCTTCAACCGACAAACTCTGGATAATCCAGAGTCCAAAAGTCAAAAGGAGTGATACGATTAAAAACTTACGCCTCTTAGTGAGTGTTGCTCCACGTTTAACTTTGCCAGCCTCTCCTCTTACCCTACGTGGTATTACTCTAGACTTCTGCACATTAACATCACTTTTCTTAAACCAAGTTAACATATACCTCCTGTACATCTGGGTGATCAAGAATCACCTCCATGACCTCCTCAACTTTAGTTCTATCATCGAGCAAAACTGGGTATAAGGGAGCATAACCCTCACTATCTAGCTTAAACAAGTACGCGGCGCTACCCATCTCCCCCATGCGCCAACCATGCTTTTCTAGGACTAACCTCACTTCATTCACAGTTCGATTACGATTATCTGTAATACACTCAATCATGCACGCGAGTCCCTGTGGGCCGTGGGCTTCTATTGTCAGCTCTATCATTTCTGCTTCGCCATTTTTACCTAAGCCTCTAGCGATTGCCCTGTCTATAATATCTTTTGGCATTGACATGGATCTGGCTTTTTCAACTGCTAGTCTGAGGGCAAAGTTTTTATCAATATCCCCTATTCCGCCACCCTTTTTTACCGCCACCACGATAGCTGATGCAAGTTTGGTAAAGATCCCACTCCTTACCTTATCGTTCGCTTCTTTTTTGCGGTGAATATTGCTCCATTTACTGTGACCTGACATACTTGTATTTTACACGGTTTATAACTACAATTGGGAAAATTCATGACAACACTAATTCAACAAGCAATTGATTGCTCACTCAAGTGTCTCTGGGATGAGGCTATAGATCTTAATCTGGAAATCTTAAGTCATAACCCAACAGACGTCGCCACCCTCAATCGTCTCGCTAAATGTTACCTCCAACTTGGCGATAAAAAAAGCGCCAAAGAAACCTATCATAAAGTTTTAGAGTACGACAAATATAACCCGGTAGCTCTTAAAAACCTAAAAACTCTCAATCTTGCCGTCTCTACTTCTCCTAACGAATTAGTCCGTGAAGATTTTATCGAAAACCCAGGTCTTACTCGTACTAGCACATTAATTAAAGTTGCCGGTCGCGAAGTACTAGCTACATTAAGTTGTAAACAGATATTAGTCCTTAAACCCAAGGTTCGTCTGATTAGTGTTAATACAACAAAAGGTGTATATGTAGGAACACTTCCTGATGATCTATCACTCAAAATGAAAAAGCTACTAGATAGCGGTTACGTTTATCAGGTCTGTCTCAAATCAGCGACCGACAACATGGCTAGTATCTTTATTAGAGAAATAAAAAGACCCAATAAAAAGAATGTGCTCCCTAGCTTTAACCGCGCTCACATCAAATTTGCTAGTTAAAATAGTTCCAGCGCGTCTTTTCCTATCCACATCACGATTCCTGCTCTATACTCCGCTGTATCGCCAATTTCGTACGACTTAAACTTAAATACCCTACTCATAAATGTAAGTGTCGCAGTAGAAGTTTTTGGATCATCAACCAAAGTTCTAGTTGTGTCAGAGGTTGTATTTCCGCTCTTTACTGTAATTACATCTAACCCCATATTGTCCAAAAACTCTGCCATATCACTCCCTAGTCCACTCTCCCCGCTCTCGTTAACGATCGACACGGTTACCCCTTCTTTTCCCACACCCCAATCAAAGAAAGATTTGCCCACATAACTAGAGAGGGCTAGTGGACTATAGCTTAGCTTCTGATCCTCGCCACGGACGATCACTCCAGCACGCACCAGCTCATCATCACCTACATTTTTGCCGCTAAAACTCCTAATCGCCTGAGATAGTCTATATTTATCGATTAAAGTTAAGTTGTCCTCGACGCTCCTATTCCACATCGCTTTTACTAGCGAACTCTTTAGTGACTCATTTACACTCCCACGCCCCTCAAGGTTTACTAGATATCCCAAGATCGGCAATCGCATAAACCCTTGCACTTTACGCCTTGCAAACTCGCCACCACGACCATTATACGATCCCAGTTTATACAGACTCCCGATCTCATACTCCCCAACACTACGCGAGGTAATCGCCAGTTTTTCTGGATAAGTGATAATCATCACTTTTTCTTCTACTGGGTCAATTGTCACCACACTAACTCGCTTGCCACCTTCGTCGATATATATCAAATTAAACCTCGTGTCTGGGCTGACTAAACTTGCTCGCAACTCTTTAACAAAAACCCCAACCATCACCAGTATTACTAGGCTATATACAATAATTTTTGCCCATTTCAGATTCATCCTTTTATGCTACCATATAACCCTTATGCAGCTTGCAGATTTTCACTACGACCTACCTGACGAGTTAATCGCTCAATCTCCAGCCAACCCACGCGACCACAGTCGTCTCATGCTAATAAACCGAAGTACTGGTGATATATCGCATAATCACTTTTACGATCTGCCACAATTATTACCACCAAACTATCTTCTAATCGCCAATAACACCAAAGTCTTCCCCGCTCGCCTCATGGGGCTCAAAGCTACAGGTGGCAAAGTCGAAGTGCTCTTACTCAAAAAACTCCCAAATTCACAGTTTGAAGCGATAGTCTCGCCCGGTCTCAAGACTGATCAAACAGTCATATTTAGCAACCAGCTTAGTGCGACTGTTGTGAGTATTAATGATCGAATCCGACTATTGCAGTTCTCGCAAACAGACCCCGCGCTCACTGAACAGATCAGTCACATTGGCTCCATGCCAACTCCGCCCTATATCAAAAAAATGCTCGAAAATAAAGACGATTATCAAACCATATACGCCAAGTATGGCTTCTCTGCAGCAGCGCCAACTGCCGGGCTTCACTTCACCCCCGACCTCTTAGAGTTAGTAACAACAAAATATGGTTGGAGCGAACTCACCCTCGACGTAGGTCTCGGCACATTCTTACCAGTAAAAGTCAATGACATTACGACACATCATATGCACAAAGAGTCCTACAGACTCGATACTACTACCGCCGAGAAACTCAAACAAATGGATCATCATAACAACAAACTCTGTGTTGTAGGCACAACCACCCTCCGTGCGTTAGAAAGTAACCCTGATTTAATTCCTGGAGAATCAGAAACCGAGATCTTTATTTATCCTCCCTACCACTTCCGCCACGCTGACGCGCTAATCACCAACTTTCACTTGCCAGGCAGTACTCTCCTCATGCTCGTTTCCGCGTTTTGCTCTGCACCCCAAACCCAACAACCATTCACCTCTTTTGCCGACTCTCTCCTCGGTCGTGCCTACGCCGAAGCCGTCCGGCTTAAATATCGCTTCTTCTCTTTCGGCGATGCAATGCTAATTATTTAAATTGGTCAAAACTAGCTCAAGTTTACTATCCCACTTCATCTTCACTTTGGTTATCGGGTGGGTTAACTCCAGGGTTTTTGCCATCAGCATCACATGTTCACACCACTTGCGATCTTCCCTACTCCTCTTCCGCCCTCCGTACTGCTCATCTCCTACGATCGGGTGTCCCATGTGTCTAGCATGCACTCTGATCTGGTGCATCCGCCCAGTCTTCGGCATAAACTCAACCAGACTAAATCCAGTGTAGCCACGATCTTCTACTTTTAGTTCGCGAGGGAAACTCCAAGACTTAAATTCTTCCCGTACACGGTAGTTAGTCACACTCTCCCTCCCCGACTCCACCACCCCCATTTTTTGCCTATCATCCCGACGTCGACCGATAGGTAGTGCGATCTCGTCATGCTTAACCTTCCAGATGCCATGTGTGAGAGCCACATATGTCTTTTGGACCTCACGCTCCCTAAATTGTCGTAGGAGCTCCACAAACGAGGGTACGGTCTTAGCCATCACCATTACTCCACTAGTCTCTTTATCCAGTCGGTGCACTAATCCAGATCTTTCTAAAAAATATTTTTCATCATCAATTTGAGAATTTAACCCGCCTGCATCGGTTTGCGAAGCAATTCGGGCAGGGAATTTATGATTTGAGATTAAGTATCTCCCATCCCACCAATCCTGTAGTGTCTCGACTTTCACTGTTTCTGCGCGATTGCAGATTACCCCCACCGGCTTATCTATCACTACAATATCATTGTCTTCATACAACACCACAATTCCCATCTGATTAACTGATCCTCCGACCTGCTGAATTGCCGGGTTTTCTGGTTGTCCGATAGTAGCTATATCCATATACTAATAATCCAAAAAATATCAAGTAATCTGCTAGGTTATTATAACCGAAGTGAAACATCAGCAGATTATCTACTACCACACCCATTGTTACACGCTGATAAGTATTCATAATTCCACCAACTATCACTAATACCAACCCAACTCTCGCTATTAATTCCCGCGTTTTTACCGCAAATGTTATCAAAATAACTATTCCCAAAACACCCACCCAATAAGGCAGACCTTCTAACCACCCAAAAGCGATTCCCCTATTTAACATTCTTCTTTGCGCACGCCACACATAGCTCAGCTGTCGGGTCGATCCCGAGCCTATCTGTATCTATCATCGCTTTGCACGACACACACTTACCATATGTCCCATCATCTACCCGCTTCATTGCACTCCTCACCCGCGCTAATGCAAGATCTGTCTCTACTCCCATTGCCGCTGATTGTTCATGCCCAAACTGCTCTGAGGCTTCAGCTGCTGTGTCGGCATTATCATCTAAGCGGGACGGATCAGCAAAAGGATCCTCAGTAGCTAGCTTTTTTTTACGGGACAATAGCTGAGCCTCTGCTTTCTTAAAGTAGTCGAGTATTGGTGACAGTAGCTGCTTGGGGTAATTCATAATTCACTTATCCTTTCTTTTT
>Ga0268298_10004228_pt1 | contig 14157 bp, 13 predicted proteins | sample WWTPWeurt_MetaG_FD_194462 | JGI IMG/M metagenome (GOLD analysis project Ga0268298, IMG submission 194462) | Activated sludge microbial communities from WWTP in Nijmegen, Gelderland, Netherland - WWTP Weurt | ecosystem: Engineered > WWTP > Aerobic digester > Activated sludge | place... | reverse complement strand
GGCCGGTCTTCACCGGGGTCTGCTTCACCTTGCCGTCGGCAACGATGAATACCGTGGTGCCCTGTGCGGCCGGAACCAGGGCCTGCTCGGGGATGGTCAGCACGTTGTCGCGGCGGGCGAACACCAGGCGCACGCGGACGAACATGCCGGGACGCAAGGCGCCGTCCGGATTGTCGAGCCGGGCGCGCACGGCCAGCGAGCGGCCGCTGGCATCGACCAGCGGATCGATCGCATCGACCGTCGCGGCAAAGCGCTTGCCCGGCATGGCGTCGCTGGCCAGTTCCACGCGCTGGCCCCTGGCGAGTTTGGCCAGGTGCATCTCCGGCAGGCGGAAGTCCACCTTCAGCGCGGCCAGCCCTTCGAAGTTGACCAGCTCCTGGCCTTCCTTGACGTAGTCGCCCACGGAAACGCTGCGCAGGCCGACGACGCCGGCGAACGGCGCGCGCAGGGACATCTTGGCCAGCCTGGCGCGGGCCAGCGCGACGGCGGCTTCCTGCACCTTGAGCTGCGCCCGGGTTTCGTCCAGCGCGCGCTGGGAAACGAACTTTTTCTGGATCAGTTCCTCGTTGCGCTTCAGGTTGGCCTCGGCCAGTCCGAGGTTGGCCAGGGCCTGCTGCAATTCGGCCGTCTGGGTCTGGGCATCCAGTTCGATCAGGACAGCCCCCTTGTCCACTTTCTGGCCGTCGGCGAAACGGATCGCCGCGACGCGCCCGGTAACCTCCGGCCGCAGCACCACCGAGTCCACCGACTTCAGCGAACCCACCGCGCTTACCTCGTCATCGAGGCTGCCGGACGCAACCCTTGCCAATTCGACCGCCATGGCGAAGCCGCCGGGCGGGCCGCCGGCCGGGGCGCCGGGTTTGGCGGCGCCGGAAGCGGCCGCCGGCGCACCGCCGACCTGCTGGTTGGCGTACCAGGCAAACGCGCCGAGACCGGCAAGGCCGAGGACGGCAAGGGCAATCACCACGGGTCGTTTCTTCGATGGCATGGAGGTTTCTCTTAGTGGGAAGCGCCGCAATAGCCATGGGGCCGGGCAAGGCTTCCGTGATCGACGATGTTACTGACCGATGAGTCAGTAAGCAGGCGAATTCTACTCCGCGGCACGACCGCCCGGAACATCACACCGGATTGTCGATGTCGACGAATTCGCAGGCGATGCCGAATTTCTCCGCCAGCTGCGCGCCCAGCGCCATGACGCCGAAGCGCTCCGTGGCATGGTGGCCGGCGGCGATATAGGCCATGCCGGTTTCGCGCGCCAGATGCACGGTCTGCTCCGAGATCTCGCCGGAAACAAAGATGTCGGCGCCGGTGGCCAGCGCGGCTTCGAAGTAGTCCTGCGCGCCGCCGCTGCACCAGGCGATGCGCGCTATCTTGCGCGCCGGGTCGCCGACCAGCAGCGGCGCGCGGCCCAGCACCCCTTCGATGGCCTGCGCCAGTTCGCCGGCAAAAGTCGGCGCCGGCGGGACGCCGATGAAGCCGATCTCCTGCTCGCCGAAACGCCCCGTGACGGTCCAGCCGTGGCGCAATGCCAGTTGCGCGTTGTTGCCCAGCGTGGCATGGGCATCCAGCGGCAGGTGGTAGGCAAACAGGTTGATGTCGTGCGCCAGCAATCGCGCCATGCGCTGTTTGCGGAAACCCGTGACGCGCCCGTCCTCGGCCTTCCAGAACCAGCCGTGATGCACCAGCAGCGCATCCGCGCCGCGCTCGGCCGCGGCCTCGATCAGCGCCTGGCTGGCGGTGACCCCGCAGACGATGCGCCGGATGCGCTCACGGCCTTCCACTTGCAGGCCGTTTGGGCAATAATCGCGAAAACGCGCGGCGTCCAGCTGGGAATCCAGCCAGGCGCGCAGTTCTTCACGTGCGACCGAATCATCCGGCATCATTCACACCCCATCCGCAAGGAAAATCGTTCCCGGCAACGCCGGGAACGCGACGAGACAAATTATGCGCCGCCTTTGGCTGATTTTTGCCCAGACCGTCACGGTCAGCGTTGCCGTGCTGTTCGTCGTCAAGACACTCAAGCCGGAGTGGCTGGCGCACATGCCCTCCCCCGGCGGTGTCACGGAAGTGGCGACGGTGTTCGAAGCCCCTGCCGGCAGCGAACTGCAACGCCCCGGTTCCCATGCCGATGCGGCGAAAAAGGCGGTTCCGGCCGTGGTGCACATCTTCACCAGCCAGGAGGTGAAGGGCGCGCGCCACCCCTTCATCAACGACCCGATCTTCCGCCATTTCTTCGGCGACCGCTTCGGCGAGGAATCGCAACGCCGTTCCGGACTGGGCAGCGGCGTGGTGGTCTCGCCCGAGGGTTACATCCTGACCAACTTCCATGTCATCGACGGCGCCGACGAGATCGAGGTCGCGCATAACGACGGCAGCAAGTACAAGGCGCGCGTGGTCGGTTCGGACCCCGAATCCGACCTGGCGGTATTGCGCATCCCGGCCGACCACAAGCTGCCGGTGATCGCCTTCGGCAGCAGCGACAGCCTGCGCGTCGGCGACGTCGTGCTGGCCATCGGCAATCCCTTCGGCGTCGGCCAGACCGTCACCTCCGGCATCGTTTCGGCGCTGGGCCGTTCGCAACTCGGGATCAACACCTTCGAGAACTTCATCCAGACCGACGCCGCGATCAACCCGGGCAATTCGGGCGGCGCCCTGGTCGATGCCAACGGCCACCTGGTGGGCATCAACACGGCAATCTATTCGCAAAGCGGCGGGTCGATGGGCATCGGCTTCGCCATCCCCGTCTCGCTGGCGAAGAACGTCATGGAGCAGATCGTCAAGACCGGCGGCGTGACGCGCGGCTGGGTCGGCATCGAGGTGCAGGAAATCACCCCCGAGCTTGCCGAATCCTTCAAGCTGGCCGACACCCGCGGCGCGCTGATCGCCGGCGTGATGCGTGGCAGCCCGGCCGACAAGGCCGGCATCAAGCCCGGCGACGTGCTGACCCAGGTGGCCGGCAAGCCGGTGAAGGATGCCCAGGCGATGCTTGAGCTGATCGCCGCGCTGGAACCCGGCAAGACCGCCCGCTTCGAGCTCAAGCGTGAAGGGCGCGTCGTCGGCCTCGACATCCTCATCGGCAAGCGTCCGCGCCCGCCGAAGGAATAGGGGCAATTCGCGCGGGGGCGTCAGCGCAGCGAGGCGTTCAGCGCGTCGAGCGCCTTGCTGCCGGGGCAGAGATAGGCGTCGCCGAGCTGGTTCAGCGGCTTCTCCACGGTGTTGAGGTGGCGATGCATGTCCTCGGCGCTGCTGTCGACATAGATCAGGCCGGTGACGATCTCGCCCAGCGTCTGCCGCTCCTGCAGGTAGTTCATCGCGGCGACGCGGTCTGCCGGGTCGTAGTCGACAGCCACCTTGCGCAGCAGCAGCACCGAACCGTCGTGCTGGACCACACGGCGCAGCGAACCCGGGCTATAGCTGGTCTCGATCTTGTCGCGCGGCAGGATCACGTCGAGGCGATTCACCGCCTCGTTGTGCTCGCGCACGTAGTCGTAGCTCTTGGTCGAGCCGGCGTGGTTGTTGAACGTGACGCAGGGGCTGATGACGTCGATGAAGGCCGGGCCGCGGTGGCGCAGCGCGCCCTTGATCAGCGGCACCAGCTGCTCCTTGTCGCCGGAAAAGCTGCGCGCGACGAAGGTCGCGCCGAGCTGCAGCGACAGCGCCACGAGGTCGATCGGCGTATCGCTGTTGACCACGCCGCGCTTGTTCTTCGAGCCCTTGTCGGCGGTGGCCGAAAACTGGCCCTTGGTCAGGCCATAGACCCCGTTGTTCTCGCAGATGTAGGCCATGTTCACGCCGCGGCGCATGGCGTGGGCGAACTGGGCGATGCCGATCGAGGCGGAATCGCCGTCGCCGGAGACGCCGAGGTAGATCAGCTCGCGGTTGGCCAGCGCGGCGCCGGTCAGCACCGACGGCATGCGGCCGTGGGTGGTGTTGAAGCCGTGCGAGGCGCCGAGGAAATAGTCGGGCGTCTTCGACGAGCAGCCGATGCCGGAAAGCTTGGCAACCTTGTGCGGCTCGATGTCGAGGTCGAAGCAGGCCTGCACCACGGCCGCGGAGATCGAGTCGTGGCCGCAGCCGGCGCACAGGGTCGAGATGGCGCCCTCGTAGTCGCGGCGGGTGTAGCCGACGGCATTGCGCGGCGCATCGGCGCGCAGCAGTTTGGGTTTGGCGAGATAGGTCATGAGGCCACCTGTTTGCGAAGGGGGGTCACCTTGTGTTCGGAAAGCGCGTCGGCGATCCTGCCGGAAATGAAGCGGGCGGTGATCGGCGTGCCGTCGTAGTGCAGGACCCGGATCAGCTTCTTCGGATCGATTTCGCCCTCGGTCAGCAGCAGCATGCGCAACTGGCCGCTTTCGTTCTGCTCGACGACGAACACCACCTCGTGCTGGTCGATGAAGTCGATCACCTCGTCGGCGAAGGGGAAGCCGCGCACGCGCAGGGTATCGACATGGACGCCCTTGGCTTCGAGCAAGGCGGAGGCCTCGGCCATCGCCGGGCTGGTCGAACCATAGTAGATCGCGCCGAAACGGGTGGCCTGGGATGCCGGTTTGATGACCGGGGCCGGCACCAGCTTTTTCGCCGTCTCCAGCTTGTGCCGCAGGCGCTCCATGTTGTAGATGTAATCGGTGCCCGCCTCGCTGTACTTGGCGTAGGCGTTGCGCGTGGTGCCGCGGCTGAAGAAGGCGCCCTTGGTCGGGTGCGTGCCGGGAATGGTGCGCCAGGGAATGCCGTCGCCGTCGACGTCGAGGTAGCGGCCGAAGTTCTTGCCGGCATCCAGCATCCCGGCGGTCATCACCTTGCCGCGATCGTAACGGCGGCTGTCATCCCAGTCGAAGGGATGGCACAGCCTGTCGTTCATGCCGATGTCGAGGTCGAGCAGGACGAAGACCGGGGTCTGCAGGCGGTCGGCCAGGTCGAAGGCCTGGGCGCCGAGCGTGAAGCACTCGTAGGGATCCTCGGGAAACAGCAGCACATGCTTGGTGTCGCCGTGCGAGGCATAGGCGCAGGAGATCAGGTCGGACTGCTGGGTGCGCGTCGGCATGCCGGTCGACGGGCCGCCGCGCTGCACGTTGAAGACCACCACCGGCACTTCGGCGAAATAGGCGAGGCCGAAGAATTCCTGCATCAGCGAGATGCCGGGGCCGGAGGTCGCCGTGAACGCCCGCGCGCCGTTCCAGGCGGCGCCGATCACCATGCCGATCGAGGCCAGTTCATCCTCGGCCTGGACGATGGCGTAGCGCGCCATGCCGTTGTCGGGGTCGGTGCGGTACTTGCGGCAATAACTGCTGAAGGCTTCGATCACCGACGTCGAGGGCGTGATCGGATACCAGGCCGCCACCGTGGCGCCGCCATACACGGCACCGAGGCCGCAGGCATTGTTGCCGTTGATGAAGATCTTGTCGCCGACGCCGTCGGCACGCTCGACGCGCAGGCCGATCGGGCACGGCAGGTTGGCCCTGGCGTGGTCGTAGCCGAGCTTGAGGGCATTGACGTTGGCGCCGATCAGCTTGTCCTTGCCGCGGTACTGGTCGGCGATCAGCTTTTCGACGACGCTGAAATCGATGCCGAGCAGGGCCGTCAGCGCGCCGACATACATGATGTTCTTGAACAACTGGCGCTGCCGCGCATCGCTGTATTCGCGGTTGCAGATCTCGGTGAGGGGAATGCCCAGCACCGTGATGTCTTCGCGAAAGCGCGAGCGGGGTTGTGCCTTGGTCGAATCGTAGAACAGGTAGCCGCCCGGTTCGATCTCGGCAACGTCGCGGTCCCAGGTCTGCGGGTTCATCGCCACCATGAGGTCGCAGCCGCCGCGGCGGCCGAGCCAGCCGGCGGCCGAGACGCGCATCTCGTACCAGGTCGGCATGCCCTGGATGTTGGAAGGGAAGATGTTGCGCGGCGCCACCGGCACGCCCATGCGCATGATGGCGCGGGCGAACAGCTCGTTGGCCGAGGCCGAACCCGAGCCATTGACGTTGGCGAACTTGATGACGAAATCGTTGCTGCTCTGGATGGGTTTCATGGCACTCATGTCCTTTTCGCTTCCGTCCCCGCGTCGGCGCACTGCATGAAGAACTTCTGCATGTCCCAGGCGCCGGTCGGGCAGCGTTCGGCGCACATGCCGCAGTGCAGGCAGATATTCTCGTCCTTTACCATCACCCGCCCGGTCTTCAGCACGTCCGAAACATAAAGAGCCTGCTCGCGATTCGGCGCCGGCGCCTTGAGCCGGCCGCGCAAGTCATCCTCCTCACCGTTGCGGGTGAAGGTGATGCATTCCGTCGGGCAGATATCGACGCAGGCGTCGCATTCGATGCAGGTCTTGACCGTGAACACCGTCTCGATGTCGCAGTTGAGGCAGCGTTCCGCTTCGGCGCAGGCCATGAAGGGATCGAAGCCCATTTCGAGTTCGAGCTTGATGTCCTTGAGGGTCTTTTCCAGCGCCTTGACCGGCACCTTCTTGCGCTCTTCCTCCGAGACCTGGTTGTCGTAGCTCCACTCGTGGATGCCCATCTTCTGGCTGACCAGGTTGAACTCGGGCGGCGGCCGGTCGTCGAGTTTTTTGCCACGGCAGAACAGGTCGATGGAAATTGCCGCCTCGTGGCCCTGGGCCGCCGCGGTGATGATGTTCTTCGGCCCGAGCGCCGCATCGCCGCCGAAAAACACCTTGGGCAGCGTCGATTGCAGGGTCTTTTCGTCGAGCACCGGCATGTCCCACTTGTCGAATTCGAGGCCGATGTCCTTCTCGATCCAGGGGAAGGCGTTCTCCTGGCCGATCGCCACCAGCACTTCGTCGCACTCGTGGAACTCGTCGGGTTCGCCGGTCGGGATCAGGCTGCGCCGGCCCTTGGCGTCGTACTCGGCGCGCACGATCTCGAACAGCACGCCGGTCAGCTTGCCGTTGTCATGGCGGAATTCCTTCGGCACGCGCATGTTGAGGATGGGGATGCCCTCGTGGATGGCCTCCTCCTTTTCCCAGGGCGAGGCCTTCATTTCCTCGAAACCGCTCCTGACGATGACCTTGACGTCATCGCCGCCGAGGCGCCGCGCCGAGCGGCAGCAGTCCATCGCCGTATTGCCGCCGCCGAGGACGATGACCCGCTTCGATATCTTCGTCGTGTGGCCGAAAGCCACGTTGGCCAGCCAGTCGATGCCGATATGGATGTGTTTCGCGGCTTCCTGGCGGCCCGGGATCGGCGCATCGCGCCCCTTCGGCGCGCCGGTGCCGACGAAGACCGCGTCCCAGTCGCCGGCCAGCAGTTCCTTGAGGCTGCCGACCCACTGGTTGTAGCGCGTTTCGACGCCCAGGCCGATGATGTAGCCGCATTCCTCGTCGATCACTTCGTCGGGCAGGCGGAACTTCGGAATCTGGCTGCGCATCATGCCGCCGGGCGCGACGCCGTTGTCAAACACCGTGACCTGGTAGCCGAGCACCGCCAGGTCGCGCGCCACGGTCAGCGAAGCGGGACCGGCGCCGACGCAGGCGATGCGTTTGCCGTTCTTTTTCTCCGGCGCCCGCGGCAGGCGGTCCTGGATGTCGTCCTTGAGGTCGGCGCAGACGCGCTTCAGCCGGCAGATGGCCACCGGCTCCTTGTCCACCCGGCCGCGACGGCAGGCCGGCTCGCAGGGACGGTCGCAAACGCGTCCCAGGATGCCGGGAAAGACATTCGAGCGCCAGTTGATCATGTAGGCATCCGAGTAGCGGCCGGCGGCAATCAGGCGGATGTACTCGGGAACGGGGGTGTGGGCCGGGCAGGCCCATTGACAATCCACGACCTTGTGGAAATAGTCGTGGCCGCCGATGTTCGTCGGTTTCACGTGCGCTCGGTCTCCAGTTGCGGTGCTGCTTCGGGTTCGCCGGCAGGGCGCCGACGCCAACCACGTGCACTCTAGCACCGTCGGGCTCCAAGCAAAACAAGGGCTCGCGAAGTTTCAGTGCAGGCTGATGCCCGCGCAAGCAGGCGTTAAGCCGAAACTGAAATTCCACTCATTCGAAGTTTCCCACCCGGCCGAAAATCGGCTAGTCTTTAACCCTCATTTCATGTCGGGTGTTACTCATCATGGCTCTGCGCGCGATCATTTTTGATGTGGACGGTACCCTCGCCAATACGGAACGCGACGGCCATCGCCCGGCGTTCAATGCAGCCTTCGCCGAAGTCGGGCTGCCCTGGCACTGGGACGAAGCCTTTTACGGCACCCTGCTGGATGTCACCGGCGGGCAGGAAAGGATTCGCCATTACGCTGAAAAGTTCGACCCCACGACGCGCGCGCGGCCGGACTTCGATGAGCTGCTGCTCCGGATACACGAGATCAAGACGCGCAACTATCAGCGCCTGCTGGCCGCCGGCGCAATTCCCCTGCGCGCGGACATCGGCCAGCTGATCTGCGATGCGCGCACCGATGGCGTGCGGCTGGCCATCGCCTCGAGTTCCAAGCTGGAAAACGTAGTCGGGCTGTTGCGGGCGAACCTTGGCCCGAATGCCGACACATGGTTCGATGCCATCGCCTCCGGCGCGGTGGTCGCGGCCAAGAAGCCTTCCCCGGAGCTCTACCACTGGACGCTGAAGCAACTCAACCTGCCGCCGCGCGACTGCCTGGCGATCGAGGATTCCTCGCATGGCCTGGCCGCCAGCCTGGCGGCCGGAATCCCGACGGTGATCACGGTGAGCGACTACACCATCAACGAGAATTTTGACGGTGCCCGCATGGTCTTGCCGGAGGCCGACCGGATCTCGCTGGACAAACTGCGACTGTGGCACGCCACCGCAAGCACGTCCTGAAGCACTGCGCCCGGTGCGTACCTGATCCGGTACGCACCTGCCGCGGGATTTCCTAATCGCGCGACTGCTGCTCGGCGCGATCGAGTTCCCGGTTCATTTCCTCGTCCGAGGGCGGCCGGTAATCGGACTGGCCGGCCGGTTCTGCGGCGGGCTTGACGATGAAACTGGCAAGGATGATCCCCAGCTCATACAGCAGCCACAGCGGCACCGCCATCATGAACTGCGAAATCACGTCGGGCGGGGTGAACACGGCGCCGACGACAAAGGCGCCAACGATCACATAGGGTCGCCACTCGCGCAACTTGACCACGTCGACCAGGCCGATCTTGACCAGCACGATGACGATGATGGGTACCTCGAAGGTAACGCCGAAAGCGAGGAACATCGTCAGTACGAAGGAAAAGTACTTCTCGATGTCGGTCATCCAGGCCACGCCTTCCGGGGCGAACTGCGCCATGAAGCCGAACACCATCGGGAAAAAGGCGAAATAGGCAAAGGCCATGCCGATGAAAAACAGGATCACCGAGGCGGCCACCAGCGGCATCGCCAGCTTTTTCTCATGGGCATACAAACCCGGCGCGACAAAGGCCCAGACCTGATACAGCACGTAAGGCAGGACGACCAGAAAGGCCGTCATCAGGGAGACCTTCATGGGTACCAGAAAGACACCGACAACATCCGTGGCGATCATCTGGCCGCCCGCGGGCAGCTTCTTCAGCAAAGGGTCGGCCAGCAGCGAATACAGCTCGCGGGCATAGAAGGCCAGCGGCACGAAGACCACGCCGACGGCAATGAGGATCCGGATCAGGCGGTCGCGCAACTCGACCAGATGGGAGAGAAAAGTCTCCTGCTGTTCGTCGGCCATCAGGTCTTGAGCGCTTCTGCGGTAGCGGCGGCCGGGGCGGGGGCCGGCATCGGCGCCGCCTGCGCCTCGAGTGCCGGAAGTGCATCGGAAGTCGGCGCCGGCGACACGGCGACATCGGCCGCCAGTGGTGCGATTACGGTATTCACCGACGACTCCACCTCGCGCATTTCGTGAGTCACGGACGCTTGCAGGTTCGTAACCTGATCGGTCATCTCCTGCTGCATCTTTTTCAGCTCGTCAAGCTGGATCTCGCGATTGATGTCGCTCTTTACATCGCTGACGTAGCGCTGCAGGCGCCCGAGCAGGAGACCCGCGGTACGCGCCACCCTGGGCAGGCGCTCCGGGCCGATGACGACCAGCGCCACGACGGCGATGACCATCAACTCGGTAAGGCCGACGTCGAACATGAATTAGGTGGGAGCCTTGAAAGTGCGGAACAGACCGGAGAAACGCCACCGCGGCACGAGCCCGCATGACGCGCAACCTCCCGGCATCAGGACTTGGTCTGCTCCCGACGCGACTCGACGTCGATGGTCTGGCCGGTAACCTGTTGCGGCTCGGCCGACTTTTCGGAGGATTTGTCGGCACCGGCGTCCTTCATGCCGTCCTTGAAGCCTTTTACGGCGCCACCGAGGTCCGATCCGACGTTGCGCAGCTTCTTCGTGCCGAATACCAGCATCACGATGACCAGCACGATCAGCCAATGCCAAATGCTAAATGAACCCATTCTGCCTTCTCCTCGCGCTCATTGAATTTTCAAGGCGCTCTGCGCTTGAGCATGGACCCCAGGGGCTCGGGACCGCCCAGGATGTGAATGTGCAGATGATACACCTCCTGCTGTCCGATCCGCCCGGTGTTGATGATGGTGCGGAAGCCTTCGTCGAGTCCCTGGCTGCGGGCCAGCTCGTTGGCTTTTGCCAGCATGTGCCCGAGCAGCATCCGGTGATTCATGTCGGCTTCCATCAGCGACGGAATGTGCAGCTTCGGCACGATCATGAAATGTACCGGCGCGATCGGGTTGATGTCATGGAAGGCGAAGATCTCCTCGTCCTCATAGACTTTTTTCGACGGGATCTCGCCACGCGCGATCCGGCAAAAAATGCAGTCGCCCATCATTCCGGGCTCCGGCTGTTCTTCTCGTCGATCCCGGAAATGCCTTCCCGGCGCCGAAATTCGACCATCACGTCATCGACGCCGATGCCGAACTGTGCGAGCAGGATCATGCTGTGGAACCAAAGGTCGGTGACTTCGCGCACCAGATGCAGGCGATCGCCATCCTTGGCCGCCATGATGGTTTCCGCGGCTTCCTCGGCTACCTTCTTGCAGATCGCGTCGGTGCCCTTGGCATACAGGCTGGCGACGTAGGACGAATCCGGCGCTGCGCCCTTGCGCTCGAGCAGGGTCGCCTGGATGCGGTGCATTACTTCAAGATCGATCATTTCTTGCTCCAATTTTCCCTTCCGGTACCAGGAAAGGGGATGACGAATGTGCGCTGGCCGGTGACGACGCCGATCCGTGGTCTGCCCAGGTCGAAAACGTGCAGTCATCCGGCAACAGCACGCATAGTCTACATAGTAATGACCGATGGCAGGATGAATTTGTCCATTCGGGAATGGAGCGGGCGTTCAAGGGTTTGATAATCAAAACCGTACACGGCCGCACGCAATCGGCCCATCCGCCAGGTGACAGGCGTGCGGCGGATGGCAATTTCCCCAGTAGAATCCGTCAGGCGGGAAGCGGGTGCCTCGGTCGTTCGCCGCATTCGCCAGCCATCAAGCCTTGCCCCTCCAACACAACCCTCCGGAAAGTGCGATGAAAAAACTGTTCTCCCTCACCCTGCTGGCGGCCTTCGCCCTGAGTTCCCATGCCGCCGACGCCCCCGATACCCTCGGCAAGATCAAGGCATCCAAAACCATCACGCTGGCCTATGCGCAAAATGCGACGCCGTTTTCCTTCGACGACACCAGGGCCTTCAAGCCGGCCGGTTACTCGATCAGCCTGTGCGAAGGCATCGTCGCGCAGATCCAGCGCCAGCTCGGCCTCGACACGCTGAAGATCAACTGGGTCGCCGGCACCACGCCCGAGCGCCTGGCGCTGGTGGCCGAAGGCAAGGCCGACATGGAATGCGGCGTCACCACCAACACGCTCAAGCGCCAGGAAAAGGTCGACTTCAGCATTACCACCTTCGTTCAGACCGGCGCCTTGCTGGTGCGCGCCGACAGCGGCGTGAAGAAGGCGGCCGACCTGGCCGGCAAGAAGCTTTCGGTGGTCGCCGGTACGACGACCCAAAGACGCGTCACCGAGGCGTTGGCCAACGCCAAGATCGCCGCCGAAGTGCTGCCCTTCAAGGACCGCGAGGATGCCTTCAAGGCCATGGAAGACGGCAAGGTGCAGGCCCTGGCCGGCGACCGGATCGTGCTGATCGGCCTGGTCGGGCGCGATCCGTCGCGCACGCGCTTCGCCCTGCTCGACGAGGACTTCTCCCTGGAGCCCTATGCCTTCGCCCTGCGCCGCGGCGATCCGGACTTCCGCCTGGCCGTGAACCGCGCCCTGGCGGTGACCTACCGCTCGGGCGCCATCGCCTCGATCTTCGAGCGCTGGTTCGCCCCCTTCAAGCCCAGCGACGTGCTGGTCGCCATCTACGGCCTCAATTCGATGGAAGAGTAAGGCAATACGGCGACCCGGGTGAGGTGCCCAGGTCGCCGTATCGCCGGCGCCGACTTTCTGCCTGACGGCGCCACCCTGGCGTTAACCCCCGGCGGCTGCCGATTTCCCTGCCGGCGAGGCTCCCATTTTTTCCGCTTCCGTCACCCAGCCGCCGCCCATCGCCTTGTAAAGATTGGTCATCGCCTGGAATTGCGCCTGCTGCGTCTGCGTATATTGCAGCTGGGCGTTGAACAGGCTGCGCTCGGCATCGAGCACTTCGATATAGCTGGTGTAGCCGTTGTCGTAGCGTAGCCGGGCAATCTCCGAATATTGGGTCAAGGACTGGACCTGCTCCTTCTGCGCCTTGAGTTGCGCCCCCGTGCGGTCCTGGCTGACGAGTTCATCATTGACCTCACGGAAGGCCTCCTGGATCGCCTTCTGATAGCCGAACAACGCCTGTTGCTGCACCGCCTCGGCAGCCTGTAACTGGCCGGCAAGCCCGCCCGCGGTAAAGATCGGCATGCTGATCGGGGCGGCGTACTGCCATACCTTCGACGCGCTGTCGAACAGATTGCCCAGGTCGAGACTGGCAAAACCGAATAGCCCAGTCAGCGAAATTCTCGGGAAGTAGGCTGCTTTGGCGGCACCGATCAAGGCATTGGCAGCGACCAGGTCCTGTTCCGCGCGCCGGAGGTCGGGCCGGCGTTCGAGCAGGTCCGAAGGCAGCCCGGCAGGGATGGCCGGCAGGGCGAGTTGATCGATGGACTTGCCACGCGGGATCGGCCCGGGGTTGCGTCCGAGCAGCACGCTCAGTCCATTTTCCTGCTGGGCCACGGCCTTTTCCAGCGGCGGAATGCTGGCCAGAGCCTCGTCGTATTGTGACTTGTTCTGGCTGAGTTCAAGCTGCGAGATGACCCCGCCGGAGAAGCGGAGCTTGAAGATTTCGTAGGACTCGCCGCGACTCTTGGCCGTCTCCCTGGCGATTTCCAGTTGACGATCGAGGGAGCGCAGGTTGATGTAGGAACCGGCAACGCTGCCGACCAGAGACAGGATGACGCCTCGCCGCCCCTCTTCGCTGGCCAGCAGTTGGGCGCGTGCGGCCTCGGTCTGGCGGCGGATGCGGCCCCAGATGTCGATTTCCCAACTCGCGCTCAACGCCACCTGGTAAGCGTTGTAGGTCGATGACTTGACGTCGCCCGGCAAGGTATTCCTTTGCCGGCTTGCCTCGTAACCGGCGCCGACCTGCGGGAAGAGTCCCGAGCGAACGATGCCGTAATTGCCGGCAAACTCTTCGATGCGGGCGGCAGCGATCATCAGATCCTTGTTTTCCCGCAGGGCCGTGGCCATCAGGTCGTTGAGCACCGGATCGCCGAACTGCTCCCACCAGGCGGTATTGGCCAGATCCTTGGCGCTCTGCTCGGTGAGGCGCCAGGCAGGCGGCGTTTCCACCGCGGGGCGGAAATAGTCCGGCCCCATCATGCAGCCGCCGAGCAGCAGAGCCAGCAATGCGGCGAACAAGGGCTTACGCATGGGCATCCCCTTTCTTCGCGGCCGGTGTCTCTGACACATGGCCTTTGCCATCTCCATGTCCGCCATCGCCTGTTTTTCCCTTCCCAGTCATTTTTTCGACGATGAAATACGACACCGGAATGATGAAGATCGCGATGCAGGTGGCCGCCAGCATGCCGCCGATGACGGCGCCGCCCATGACCTGGCGCGAAATGGCGCCGGCGCCGCTGGCAATGGCCAGCGGCACACAGCCGAGGATGAAGGCGAACGAGGTCATCAGGATCGGCCGCAGGCGCAGTTGGGCTCCCCTGAGGGTCGCCTCGACCAGCGACAACTCGCCCTTCTCGTACTCCATCTTGGCGA
>Ga0268298_10004226_pt1 | contig 14162 bp, 4 predicted proteins | sample WWTPWeurt_MetaG_FD_194462 | JGI IMG/M metagenome (GOLD analysis project Ga0268298, IMG submission 194462) | Activated sludge microbial communities from WWTP in Nijmegen, Gelderland, Netherland - WWTP Weurt | ecosystem: Engineered > WWTP > Aerobic digester > Activated sludge | place: Netherlands... | reverse complement strand
GGCGAGCTGAGGAAATAGAAGAACAGGTCGCGCACCGATTGGGTCTGCCAATCGGAGAGGGTCAGCACACGGCCGTCCCTGCGCGCTTCGGCCCTGCCAAAGGCCTGGATCACGAGACGAGGCGTGGTCTTTGGCCCGAAGCGCGCCTGCCTGCGCATCTGCCGCCGAACGGTCGGAATGTTCTTTTCCATCCGCTCCACCTGCGCCAACAGGTCGCGCAGGGAACGGTCCCGCTTCCCATCGCTGATCCATCCGTTCAGCCACTCGCGCGCCTGGTGGATTGCCACCAGGCCGGCATGCATCAGACCGCCGCGATTTGCGTTCACTTCCTGCAATTTGCCAACACAGCCTTCAGGGTCATTCATCTGTGACATGGCCGCCGCAAGCCAGACACGCGCCACCGCGGTCTCGACCACCCTGCCTTCGGCAGAGAAGCGCTCTTCAGCCTTTGCAAAGACGCTCAGGGCCAGGTCCGGCTTTAACTCGAGCAGGAGAGATTTGCCCTCCGCCATATCCAGGAGTCCCAGTTCATAGGCCGAGCGGCTCGAGTGGATGGAATCCGTCACATCGCTGATGAAACGGCGCGATGTCTGCGCATCCTTTTGCAGGAAGGCAAGGTTGGCCCGGGCCAGCGCAAGCGAATGCACGAGAAAGCGGTCATCCATTTCCTGCAGCGCTTCGACCGCCACCGCGTAATTTTGGGAGGCGGATTCAAAATCCGCAAGTTCGGAATAAAGATCGCCGAGGCCGATGGAGATCAGCACTTCCAACCGCCTGGCGCGGCTGCGTTGGGCGCACAGCAGGCCTTCTTCGAAGCACATCCCGGCCTTTTCATAGTCGCCAAGGAATTGATGAAAGACGCCAAAGTTATTCAACAGGGTCGCCTGCCAAAACAGGTTGCCGTCGGCCCGCCAGATCGACAAGGCCCCTTCATACGCCTTCCGCGCTTCCGGGAAATCGCCGATGGCGCGATAGGCCATGCCGGTCTCCATCAGCACAAACGGGATATTGGAAGTGGCCACCACACGAAAAATTTCCAATGCGCGTTCCAGGTTACCGACGGCCTGATTAGCCCTCCCCAGGCGATGCAACGCCAGCCCTCGCAAACGCAGCGCATCGGCATGGAACAACTGCCAATCGTCGCTGGCCTCGGTCAATGAGATGACCTCTTCAGCGTCCCGCAAGGATGCGTTGTAATCTCCAAGCAGCCGAAGCACCGATGCACGTCGGACCAGGGAGAGGATCAGCCCCGAAGCATCACCATCCTTGCGTTGGATGCGCTCGGCCTGAGTCAACAGGTCCAGCCCTTCCTGTAGATTCCCCTTGGTATAAGCGATCGCCCCGCGGATCGAAAGCAATCCCGGCCGGGTGCGCAGCATGGAGGGCGGCACGTCGCTCAGCCACGATTCGACGGTCAAATGTGCGCGCTGCAGCATGGCGGTACTGGCACGTTCGATCATCTCCGTCAGGGAGTGCGTGTCATTTAATTGGCGGCAGATGTGATGCGCCTTTTCCCACTCTCCCATGGACTCATAGGCCTGTTGCAATCTCGATAGGATCGTCGGGATCTCATCCGGGCGTTCGTCTTTGAAGCGCTGTCGGATGAAATCCCGAAAGAGGTGGTGATAACGCAGCCAGCGTCCATCTTCACCCACGGGCAATGCAAACAGATTATTGTGGGCGATCTCGCGTATCCTTGCCTGCCAGTCCTGGGGCGCTTCATACAGGGACGATAATACAGCCTGGCAAAGAGCGGCATCGAACTCATCCAGATACGAGGTACGCAGGACGAATTCACGCAGTTCCGGGGTCTGGCGGTCCAGTACCTGCTGCCCCAGATAATCGAACAGATCGGGTCCGTCGGCGAAACCTGAGAGGGAGGTTTTGTTTGAAAGGTTCGCGCCTGAAAATTGCAGGCCGGTGATCCAGCCCTCCGTGAGGGCAATCAGACGTGCCGCCTCTTCATCCGGAATATGCCTGCCGGTATTTTGGGCCACCAGGGCCTGAAGCTCATCCACCCGGAAGGCCAGATCAGAAAAGCTCAGGCCACTGACCTGTTCACGCGCAACCAGCGTGGGGATATCTGAAAGGTCGGATAGTTTACGGGAGGAGATCACCAGGTGGCAGTTGTCATCCACCAGTTGAACGAAGCGATTAATGAACGCGCTGATGGACGGCAGACCATCCAGCACATGAAAGTCATCCAGCACAAAAACAAAATGTTCACTGGTGTGTTCGTACAGTTCATTCACCACCGTAACGAGCAGGGCTTCCATTTCCTGCTCGAAAGATTTCATACCTTCCAAAACACTGCGCGACGGCCCGCCAAAATTTTCAAATCGTTCCGACAATGCGGCAATAAAGTATGCCGCGAAGCGTTGCGGCTCGCGGTCCAGTTCATCGAGCGACAGCCAGCAGCAGGGCATATCACTTTCGCCAGCCATGTCGATTAACAGAGATGTCTTTCCATAACCGGCGGGAGCGGATATCAGCGTTAATTTTTTATCCAACGCTTCAAAGACAGCGTCCAATAACCGCTGGCGGGCAAGCAATTCCACGCGGCGGCGGGGCGGTATGATCTTTGTTTTACTTACGGGAACCAGAGCCATGATCGACCGGACCTATCCAACTCAGGAACGAACACTACTTTTATTTTATACTGCATTCTCCCTATATCGCATTGCAGGCTCATGCGCTCCCCGAATCTACGCGGTTAATTTTTTAAGCCGCGCATTGGGTGATAACCTGAACATGCGTGCTATAATGCCGTTCAGTCTTGTAGTTATCCAGATTGATGGTCATTTGGTCGAACCTTTAGACTGTGTGACCAAGCGACCCACTGACTACTCGACCACCCGACAAACAGACCATGTCCTTCGCCCACCTTCACGTTCACACTGAATATTCCATGCTCGACGGCTTCTCGAACATCAAGAAGCTGGTCAAACGCGTCAAAGAAATGAACATGGGGTCGGTCGCCATCACCGACCACGGCACCATGTTCGGTGTGATTGATTTCTACAAAGCCGCCAAAGCGGAAGGGGTCAAGCCCATCATCGGGCTCGAAGCCTATATGGCAGCACGCGGCATGAAGGACAAGGACTCCAAACTAGACCGTTCCTCCTTCCATTTATTGCTGCTTGCGGAAAATGACACCGGCTACCGCAACCTGTTGAAGATCGCCTCTGCCGCGCAACTGGACGGTTTCTACTATTATCCCCGCATCGACCATGACTTTTTAGCGGCACACTCCGAAGGGCTGATCTGCACCTCGGGCTGTATGTCTGCCGAGATCCCGCGCGCGTTATTAAATGAGAACCCGGAAGAAGCCGTCCGCAAATGGAATTGGTATTACGATGTCTTCGGACCCGACCGCTTCTTCGTCGAGTTGCAGCAGCACAACATCCCTGAGATCATTGGCCTGAACAAGAAACTGCTTGAGTTGGGCGCCCGCTATTCTGCGCGCTATGTCGCCACCAATGATGTGCATTACGTCAATCAATCGGATGCAAAGCTACAGGATGTGCTGCTGGCGATCCAGACCAACTCCACACTGGCAGACCCTGACCGCATGCGCATGACCGACGACTCGTACTTCCTGCGCTCGCCGGAAGAGATGAGCCGACTCTTCGCCGAGGTTCCGGAATCATTATCCAACACTTTGCTCATTGCCGAACGCTGTAACGTGGACCTGGGATTCAAAGGTTATCACCTGCCCGAGTTCCCCGTGCCGGAAGGTCACACTGCAGAATCTTATCTGCGCTCGCTGTGCGAGGCTGGAGCGGAGAGACGCTATGGGGACGATTGCGACAGCCCCAAAGTCCGCGAGAGGCTGAACTACGAATTGAGCGTCATCCACACCATGGGATTCGACGCCTACTTCCTGATCGTATGGGACCTGTGTACGTTCGCACGGGACCACGGCATTTGGTACAACGCACGCGGTTCGGCGGCGGGATCCATTGTGGCGTACACGCTTGGCATCACGATGGTCGATCCGCTGGAACATGCGCTTATCTTTGAACGCTTCCTCAACCCGGGGCGTATCTCGATGCCCGATATTGACCTGGACTTCCGCGATGACCGCCGACATGAGATGCTCGAATATTGCGCGCGCAAATACGGCGACGACAAAGTGGCGCAGATCATCACCTTTGGCACGATGGGAACAAAGGCTGCCATCCGTGATGTGGCGCGTGTGATGGAAATTCCGCTGCCCGAAGTGGACCGGGTCGCCAAACTTGTTCCGTTCGCGGCAGGCGGCACCACCATGGCGGAGGCAAAAGAGGTTAAGGAATTCAAACAGATCTATGACACCGACCCGAAGATGCGCGAGGTGATCGACATCGCCGAAAAGATGGAAGGTACCGTCCGCAATGCAGGCACGCACGCCGCCGGTGTGGTGATCTCGGATAAGCCCATCCTTGAATACCTGCCGCTTCATCGCCCGACCTCGAACTCGGAAGACACACCCATCAAATCGGTGACCCAGTTCGAAATGGGCATCCTCGACACGCTGGGCATGTTGAAGGTGGACTTCCTCGGTCTCATCACACTGACCGTGATGGCGCGTGCTTGTGACTTGATCTACAAGCGGCACGGAGTCAAATTTGACCTGAGCAACATTCCCATTGATGACCCGAAATCTTTTGAGTTGATGGGTGCAGGACAAACCGCCGGTGTCTTCCAGGTGGAAGGCGGCGGCATGACGCGCTGGCTCGTACAGATGAAACCGCAGAACCTCGACAACATCATCGCGATGGTGGCGTTGTATCGTCCCGGACCGATGGCGTTCATCCCCGATTACATCGCGCGTATGCACGGCGAAGCGGAAGTGGAATATCGTCACCCCGCCATGGAGCCGATCTTCAAAGACACCTTCGGCATTCCGGTGTATCAGGAACAACTGATGCGTGCCGCGGTGGAACTCGCCGGGTACACGCCCTCCGAGTCGGATGAATTGCGCAAGGCAATCTCGAAGAAGAAAAAAGAAGACATCGAAAAGCACCGCAACAAGTTCGTCAAAGGCGCGGTGGAAAAAGGCATGGAGCAATCCACTGCCGATGCCATCTATGCGGACTGGGAAGAATTCGCAAGGTATGGATTTAACAAATGTTTGCCGGGCGATGTGGAAGTGTTGGACTCCGCTACAGGACGCCTCATCAAAGTGGAGGACCTGTATCGCGGCACGGCAGAAATCCAAAAGACTCTCTCCTGCGATATTTCCACGCTGAAATTAAAGAACCAGCCCGTGCTCAACGTGATGGACAATGGCGTGAAGCCGGTCTTCCGCCTAACCACTGCGTTGGGGCGCACCATCGAAGCGACGGGCAATCATCCTTTCTACACGTACAACGGCTGGCGCAACCTTGAAGAACTTCAGCCCGATGAGTTCATCGCTGTTCCGCGCATCATTCCTGTGGAAGGCAAACAGGAATGGGCAGACCACGAAGCGATTACGCTTGGTCATTTGCTGGCCGAAGGTAATCTGTGCCATCCGCATTCGGTCTATTACTACAATCAAGACATGGAGCAGGTCAACGACTTTGTGCGAGCCGCTGAGTCGTTTGTGAATGTCAAATGCACGATCGCCATGCACAAAGGCACGTACTCCATTTACGCCGCCCGTGCCAACAAGCACTATGAGCCCGGCATCTTTTCTTGGGCGCGCGAATTGAACTTGCTTGGCAAGAACGCCCGCAACAAAGAATTCCCCTCTACAATCTTTGAGTTGAACAACCGCCAGATCGGTCTGGTCATCAGCCGCATGTGGGATGGCGATGGTCACATCGACGCCCGCGGACGCAGCCTGTACTATGCCACTGCTTCGCAGAGACTCGCACAACAACTTCAACACCTGCTTTTGCGCTTTGGCATTATAAGCCGTTTACGCACTATTGAATTCCCCTACAAAGAAGGGCGGATAGGGTATCAGGTCTTCATCACTGGGTATGAGAACATCAAAACGTTCAAGGAATATATTGGCTGCTTCCTTGTGAGTGCGAAAAAGAGTCAATCTCTCGAAGAACTGACTGCATTCATTCCGCCCGTTGCTGTGGGTACAAAAGATATCGTCCCCGCCGCGGTCAAGGAACATATCCGCGCTGCAAAAGATTCATCCGGATTGGCGTGGAAAGAGATCACTGCCGCCACCGGTATTGCCCCGCGTGAATTCTCTCCGACCAACTCCGCAGGCAAGGTTGGTTTTGGGCGCACCACCCTGCAGCGACTTGGCAACTACTTCGACGATCCCACCATCAAGCGTTATGCTGAAAGTGACATCTATTGGGATCGCATCGCCTACATCGAGTATGTTGGTGAAAAGCAGACCTACGACATTGAGATCGAAGAGACTCACAACTTCGTCGCCAACGACATTCTTGTACACAACAGTCACGCCGCCGATTACGGTGTGATCGCCGTTCAAACGGCCTACCTCAAATCGCATTACCCCGCCGAGTACATGACCGCGCTCATGTCCGCTTCGGCAAGCCAGACCGAGAAGGTCGCTTTCTATGTGGCAGATGCCCGCAGCATGGGCGTGCCTGTTCTTCAGCCTGACATCAACTCATCGATGTGGGACTTTGACATTGAAGATGTCGAAGCCAGGCCCAATATCCGCTTTGGCATGGGCGCCATCAAAAACGTCGGTGAGAACTCGGTACAACCCATCATTGATGAACGCGCTGCCAACGGAAAGTTCAAAGACCTCAATGATTTCGCCCGCCGGGTGGACCTGCGCTCCGTGGGCAAACGTTCGCTTGAAAGCCTTATCAAAGTAGGTGCGCTAGATTCCTTCGGCAACCGTGCCTCGTTGCTCGCTTCGCTCGACCGCATCGTTGCCATTTCCAGTAACCACTTCCGCGCCGCCGATGCCGGGCAAATGAGTCTCTTTGGCTCGTCCACTGGGATCGTGGAAGAGATCCACCTGCCCGAAGTCAAAGATGTGGACAAGCGCGAGATGCTCAACTGGGAGCGCGAATTGATCGGGCTGTACATCTCCGACCACCCGCTCAACGAATACCAGGCCACGCTCGCCAAGATCGTCAGTTACTTCTCCGGGCAACTCAGCGAATCGAGCCATGAAGAAAAAGTGCGTATGGCGGGTCTCATCACCGGCGTGCGTCCCTATACCACCAAAACCGGCAAGCCCATGGGCTTCGCTCAAATGGAAGACATTCAAGGCACGGTCGAACTCGTGCTCTTCCCCAAAACCTGGGAGGCCGCCCGCGAAAAACTCACCGTCGGGCAGATCGTCATTGTTGAAGGCAAACTCGACCACGGCAGCACGCCGCCCAAATTGCTGGTGGATACGGTCAAGACCGAGATCCCCGTGACCACCTCGGCGGACGATCCCTTCATCACGAACGATGCGACTCCCAGACCCTTGCTTGCGCGCACGCAGGAACAATCTCCACGCCGACCCGAAGCGCCTCAAGCCAAGCCGACACCTGCCGCAACACCCAGGCCGAATCCAACGCCGAAAGTGACTCCGCCTAGTGACGAGGCACCAAGTGGACGAGTGGACGAGGTTAAGCCCCAAGTTGCAGAAACGCCATTCGCATACAACGCCGATGATGATATACCCCCGCCGCCCGATAACTTCCCCGACGGTTGGGACACGGAATGGCAGCCCTCCTTCGACGAAGCCGCCATCGCCGCGAAGCCTGCGCCGAAGTTCAAGAAAGATGAACCGGTGACCCCTCCATTGGTGACTCGCGCAGTAGCAGCGTTGACAAATGCCGAAGTGTTGAACCCGGCTGAAGATAGAGATGAAGCGCTTATTCCATCGTTGTATGTTCCGCTTGCTAAAGAGAACAAAGATAAGGACCATCCGCCGCGGCAGATCACCATCACGCTGCGCCCCACTGGCGACAAGGAACGCGACAAGCGCCGCATCAAGACCTTGTATGGCACGCTCATCTCGTATCACGGACGCGACAAGTTCAGTTTCCAGATCTTCGAGAGCGGCAAGGGACACCTGATCGACTTTCCCAACGACACCACGCGCATCTGCCCCGAATTGCTCGAGCGCCTGAAGAAACTCATGGGCGAAGAGAACTGGCGCGTGGATGAGATCACGTTTCAGTAAAAAATAGTGACACAGCATGGCTGTGTCACTATTTTTTTTTATTTATACGCCGGCATCATCCCCGTAAAAATTCGCGATACAATTCTTTATCTTAAATCCATCAAGGAGGAACGCACAATGAAGACCCTTTACAAGTTTTTTTTATCGGTCCTCTTATTGGTACTTTTATCGTCCTGCGCGTCCGCAGAAACCGCGCCTGAGCAGCCATCCGGTGAATTGGAGACACAGGTCGCCGCCACCATCTTTGCCGAACAGACCGCTGCCGTGCCGCCAACGCCGACCGTGAACGCGATCATGGCGGCCATCACCGCTGATGCGCTCACAAAGTCCGCGCCGCGCACGCCCACCGCTACAGCCGCCTTCGACACCTACCAGGTCAGCGTTCCCGCCGCCGCCTGCTGGATGGACTCGGGTGTGTCCGTCAAGACCGGCCAGCGCATCGCCATTTTTGCCAGCGGCACCAGCAACACCTACGGTGGAAACGAGGGCAGCAATGCCGACCCGAACGGCCAGCAATCCATCTGCGGCGCAATCGAATGTCCCGTGCAGGGCGTGGGGTACGGCTCCCTGATCGGCAGAGTGGGAGATCAGAAGGCCTTCTTCGTAGGTACCTATCTCGAATTCACCGCCACCCAGGATGCCAATCTGTTCTTCACCGTGAATGACTGGGAGTGCGAAGACAACAACGGCACGTTCGATCTCAAGATCAACGTGGATTGATCCCTCGTCCATTTTTTTACTGTACAAAAAAACTCCGGGTTTTCTCCGGAGTTTTTTGTTTTAACCCCATCAGACCAAGGTCTTAAAGAAATGCAGACCTAGGTCAGATGCATTTTGTCACCCATTGCCCATATCAGATGACATGGGCATTAATTATTATGGTAGGTATCAGATTAGGACTGTAATCTATTTGTAATTGTCCTCATAGTCAAGAAAGGAAAAACCATGTTGCACAAGTTCTTCTCCTCCTTCAAGTCGCCGCAAACGCAGAACGTCAGGCAACGGGCGCATGCAGCCTTCGCTGCCGTCCAGATCCTGGCCCTGCTCTTCAGTCTGTTGCAGATCGATGTCGCGCCAGTATCGGCCGCCCCGATCGCAACCAATGAACCGCCCATTGCGCCGCATTCCTTGATCGCGTTCACACAACGCGACTTCGTCTCCGTTTCAGGCTACGCCGAAGCTGAAACAGTCACGATCGAGATCATCCACTCTGCGGCCTACGGCGGTGGTATCGTCACCGCCGGACCTGGCCTTATCCCGGTGGACGACCCCTCGACCCCCGAATTCGATGGCATTGTCGAAGTGAACCATCCCGGCGGTTACTGCTGGAACGGTGTCACTCCCGACATTCGCCCCGGCGACAAGCTGCGCGTCACTGTGGACCAGACCAACATTGCCGACCAGACTACGGTTGCCAATGTTGCCGCAAAGCGCGCCGTGCAAACCGGCCCGAACACGGTTCAGATCCACGGGACCGCCCAGGATGCCAACGGCAACCCGCTTCCGGCAGACCAGTTGGAACAGCGCCTCGTCTCCCCGGGAAATTTGTTCGACTTTAATAACCGCCGCACCCTACGCGCCGTGGCTGCACCCGCTCCCGCTGACGGTGTTCTCGAATATGACCCGATCGGGGTCGACAATCCTTCCGGCATCAACTGGACAGCGACTTACGATAACCTGCTGCCCGATGACGTCACCCGCGCCCTGGCCGCGGAATCGCGCATCCATTGGCTGGGAATCAACCCGGCTGCGGGCGTGGAATCCACCATCTTTGAAATTGGTGCAGGCATCGCCGCAGGTCCGGCAGCGCCTTGTACTGCTCCCCTGGAAGTGCTGCCTCCTCCTCCCGGCAGTGAGCTGGTGCCCCCCTCCATTCCCCAGAATCTGACCGCCACCACAAACGGCACGCCCAACACGGTCACATTGAACTGGGATGCTTCCACCGATAACGTCGGCGTTACAGCCTACGGCATTTACCGCAACGGTGTGGCCATCGCCAATGTTCAAAATGCGGATGGCTCCGCTCCCGCTCCCACCACCTATGTGGATTACAACGTCCCTGCTGGCACGTATGATTACACTGTCGATGCCGCGGATGAAGTCGGCAATCGCTCGGCGCAATCTGCCCCCCCCGCTAATGCCATTACCATCGGCCAGATCGCAATCGGAACAGCCAACGAGCCCCCGGCAGACGGACGTGCCATTCTGGTCTTCCCCTCGCGCGATTTTATCTCCGCCGAAAATTACCAGCCCGATGAGCAGGTGACCGTACAGGTTATCCGTAACGGCTTTATCGTCTCCTCCGTCGATGGCGTCTTCCCGATCGATGGCTTGGTTGAGGTCAACCACCCCGGCGGTTACTGCTGGGCCGGTGTGACTCCCGAACTCCGCGCGGGCGACATCGTGCGCACCCTCGCCTTTGGCCCCGAAAGTTCCACCGTTCCGCGCTCTGTTGACCAGGTCACTGTATCGAATGTGACTGCCAACAAAGCCGTTCAGACCAGTCCCGATACCGTCCAGATCTACGGTACTGCCCAGGATGCGGATGGCAACCCGCTCCCGATCGACCAGTTGGAACAACGCATGGTCGCATCGAGCAAGGATCCTTTCAACATTAACGGACGCCGCACCCTGCGCGCACCCGGTGATGGCACCATCTCATACGACACGGTCAACAACCCGACCGGCACCAAATGGACCGCAACCTATACCGGTCTCGACCAGCATGATGTCAACCTTGCCCTGAGCGTCGAATCGCGCGTGCTATGGCTCGGCCGCGATCCGCTGGCTGGCATTGAGATCACCTTATTCGAAGTGGGCTTGCTCGATCCTCCTGGTCCTTCCCCGGCGTTCTGTACCTCCCCGCTGGAAGCCGCAGATGTCACCGCGCCCAGCACTCCCTCTCTGAGCGCCACACCCAACGGCGCCACCCGCACCGTCCAATTGAATTGGAGCGCGGCAACCGATGACACCGCGGTGTACGGATATTTGGTCAACCGCGACGGCGAACCCCTGCATTATGTGGGCGCTGCAACCCTGAGCTACCTGGATACGAACGTTGGACCGGGAAGCCACGTCTATACCGTGCAAGCCTTCGACTCCGCATCCGCCCGCGGTGCGGGAGCCTCGATCGTCGAGCAGATTTCAAACGGCCTCGGCCAACGCTATGGCAACCTCTCCGGTTTCTCGGCCCCTGTCAACGTGACCATGCCGGATGTGACCGCGCCCTCTGTTCCCGCCAACCTGACCGCCCTCGCTGGCGTCGACTCGGTTGTCCTCAACTGGTCCGCCTCCACCGATGATATTGCAGTGACCGAATATGGCGTATACCGCGGCGGAACTTTGATCGCCACCGTCACCAGCGGTACCACCTTTACCGATAGTGGATTGGCCCTTGGTAGCTACAGCTACACTGTGGATGCCGCCGACGCCGCCGGGAACCGCTCGGCTCAGACTACGGCGGTTGTCGCTGATATCGTCTCCAGCGCCGACCTCGAAGCACCCAGCATCCCCACTGGCGTTACGGTCAGCGTGCCGAACGTACGCGCCCGCGATATGGTCATCAGCTGGTCCGCCTCCACCGATAATGTCGGCGTGACAGGTTACACCCTTTATCGCAACGGAGTGGCACTCATCACCGTCAATGGTTCGACCCTCAGCTATGCGGATAACAACCGCCCGGCTGGCACCTACAGCTACACCGTGGACGCATCTGACTCCGCCGGAAACCGTTCGGCCCAATCAGCCGCTGCAACCGGCGCTGTGGCCAACGATCCTCCGACCGCGCCGCACAGCATCATCCCCTTCCCGGCCCGCGATTTCGTATCCAGCGATGGCTACCTTAATGAAGGTCCGTTGGTTGTGACCCTCATCCGCAATGGTGTCGAAGTCTTCCACTCCGACCCTGTAATCCCTGACACGATAACCGGCCTGGCCGAGATCAACCACCCCGGTGTCAGCGGCGCATGTTGGGCAATCTCCACACCCGATATCCGCCCCGGTGACATCATCCGTGTGACCAATGCCGCGGGTGTGCCAGACCAGACCGTGGTCGTGGGTGTGAGCGCTGAACGCCCCATCCAGGTCAACGCCAATACGGTCATTGTCCGCGGCGTGGCCGTGGATGAGAACGGCAACCGCCTGCCGATCGGCCAGATCGAAAGCCGCCTGATCGTGGGTACCGCTGCATCCTTCGATAATGGACGCCGCCTGCTGCGCGCCGATTCCGGCGGCACTGGCGATGGCCTCCTTGCTTACGATGGTTCGACCGCGAATTGGACAGCCACCTACACCAACTTGAGCGCCGCAGATGTGACCAAGGCTCTGGGTGCTGAATCCCGCGGCTTGTGGCTTGGACGCGCGCCCCTGGTTGGCAACGAATCCACGATCTTTGAAAACGGTCCTGGAACCGATGGCGGCCCCTCTGCTGGTTTCTGTAACACTCCGGCTGAACCCAATCGCCCGCAGGCCAGCTTCAACCCGACCAACGTGAACTTTGGAAACCAGTCGGCTGTTCCGGCCACCACCAGCGCTGTGCGCACAGTGACTCTGAACAACGTCAGCACCGCCGCCATGACCATCAACAAGATCTACCTGGCAGGCGCCAACCCGACTGATTTCAACATCACAGCCAACAGCTGCGGTTCTTCACTGGCCGCCGGAGCGAGCTGCACCGTATCGCTCACGTTCTCACCGGCCGCTCTGGGTACCCGTAGCGCCAGCCTGAGCTTCATGGACAACGCCGCCAATACCACCTTCCAAACCGTTCCGTTGACCGGCACCGGCACCGACAACTCCGCCCCTGGAGCCCCGGGCGTGCCGAACCAGGCCATCGTCAATGGATCTGTGATCTCGACCACGAACATCCCGCTCACCATCAGCTGGACCGCCAGCGCCACCGGCATTGTGGATCACTATGAATTACAGCGCAGCATCAGCAACGGCGCCTACACCAACGTGGCCCTGCCTGCACCCACTGCGACCAGCCTCGTTCTTAATGTGGCCCCCGGCTCTGTGAACAACTTCCGCGTGCGCGCCTGTAACGCCACGAACAACTGCAGCGCCTACGCCACTGGAACAAGCCGCACCCTCGCCTCCGTCCAGGAGACTGTCAAGGATATTAGCTATAGCGGCACCTGGACGAATCAGGTCCTTGCTGGTTCCTTCGGTGGATCGGTACGCTTCGCCTCCACCAATCGCGACAAGGCCCAGTACAAGTTCACGGCCACCAGCGTCTCTTTGGTTGGCACCATGGGGCCTGACCGCGGACGTATCAGCATCAGTGTCGATGGTGGCGCAGCTCAGATCATTGATCTCTATGCGCCTGTTCAACAGACAGGCAGAGTGATCTTTAGCATCTCAGGCCTGACCGCCAACAGATCTCACCAGATCGTCGTTCAGGTTCTGGGCAACCGGAATCCGCTCTCGACCGGCAACCGGGCCGATATCGATGGGTTCGTAACCATGCGGTAGCGAGAGAATAAAAAATCAAAGGAAGTGACGGTAACCCTGTCACTTCCGGCAAGTTGTAACCGAACCCTGCCGCAAGAAATTTGCGGCAGGGTTTCTTTTTTAGGCGGCAAGTCCGGTACAATCGAAAGATGATCCTCGCCACATTATGCTATGTCAAACACGCCGGACGCACCCTGATGATCCACCGCAACAAACGGCCGAACGACATCCACGAAGGCAAATGGAACGGGCTGGGCGGCAAGTTCGAGGCGGGCGAATCACCGGAAGACTGTGCCATCCGTGAAGTGCATGAAGAGTCGGGGCTCTCCATTCGAAATCCAAAACTACACGGGCTGCTGACCTTCACCAACTTCAAAGGCAATGACTGGTACGTCTTCGTTTTCACCGCGCATGAGTTTGAAGGCAGGCTGCTATTGGATGTCCCTGAAGGCCAACTGGAGTGGGTCCGCGACGAAGATCTGCTCACACTATCCTTGTGGGATAGCGACTCCGTCTTCCTGCCCTGGCTTTTGCAGGATCGTTTCTTTTCGGGCAAGTTCAAGTATGATGGGGATAGATTCATCGAACATCAAGTGTCGTTCTATTGATCCACCGTTCG
>Ga0268298_10004225_pt1 | contig 14167 bp, 5 predicted proteins | sample WWTPWeurt_MetaG_FD_194462 | JGI IMG/M metagenome (GOLD analysis project Ga0268298, IMG submission 194462) | Activated sludge microbial communities from WWTP in Nijmegen, Gelderland, Netherland - WWTP Weurt | ecosystem: Engineered > WWTP > Aerobic digester > Activated sludge | place: Netherlands... | reverse complement strand
GCGGCGTAGCCGCCGTTATCAACTTCGTATTTGCTCAGGAAATATGGGCTCAAAAAGACGGTGTGCAGCGGTTTGGTATCGGTGGCACAGTTAGCGCCACCTGCATGGGCCGGGTCGCAGCCCATCAGGAAGCTCCCGCTGGCCACAAAGACACTTTCTCCCTGACGGGGAGCACCTGTCTGACGGCTGAAATCTTGTCCAACTGCCCCGTCTGGTGGAACGACCCGGTTGGCCGGGCTGAAATTGAAACCAGGCTGGATGGCGGTGACCAGGTATTCGCCAGTGGGGATGTTGGTGAAGGTGAAATACCCGCTGGCATTTGTTGCCATTGAATAAACAACCGAACTCTGAATCCCGCTCAGGTCCAGCGGAGCATACGGCAGCACTGCAAGCTCAGTTTTGCCGGCTTCCAGGTCCTGTGCCGCAGCTGCACTGCGGACGGTTACCATCGGCAGAAAGAGATAGGTGAGCGGTTTAATCACCAGACCGTAGATCCCGGGTTGCGAAATCAGGGTCGAGACCGTTTGGTCGGTTGTGCTGAATTGTTTGCTGCTCAAGAGGCTCCAGGCCTGACCGTTCCAGCGGGCGATGTAGATCTTCTGCCGGTCCAGGCTGGCTAAAAGCCCGCCCGGGTCGTGGTAGCTGATCGCCAGGTTGGCCGAAGCCGGCAGGCTGTATCCAGCAGCCGGCTGAATGGTGTACGGCCCGCTCAACAGGCTGAGCTCGTTGGTGGTTGTGATGACCACCTGGTTGGAATGTATCAGGATCTTGCCGCTGCTGGGGCCGGCATTGGCTGCCAGGGTCAGTTCAACCAGCCCATCCTGTGAATGCACAATTTCCTCAGTGGCTGCGCTGATATCTTCAAAGCGGAAATTGCGGATCAGGTCGTTGATCTCACCGAATTTGTCGGCTTGAACAGAGATGGTACCGGCAGCAGCCAGGAGCGGCGACAGGCTGAGAGAGGTTTCCCACACATTTGGTGCGCTGCCCTGGGGCGGGCTGACTGGCATGGCGTTGATGTCGCCTTCCTGCGAAAAGATGACCGAGATGGGCGTTGTCAGTGGTACGCTGGTGGTGATGATGATCGTCACATCCTGGGCGCCTGGCCCGGGCAAAATCGTGGAGGTCAGGCTGAAGGTGCGCGGCTGGATGGTGATGGCTGGCAGCACCTCCGGGTTGGCTGGCTTCAGGATGCTGCAGGCGATCTGCGTTGTTCCGCTCCGGAATTGGCCCCGCCAGGCGTTAACGATCAGCATATCGGTGTTGATCGCCCCCAAAATTTCTATCTGGCCCAGGCTGTTGGTCTTGCCCTGAGGAATGCTTCCCCGGTTGTTGACCTTGGTCAGCAGCACTTCAGCGCCAGCCACAGGGCTGCCATTTTCGTCCAGAACTCGATAGATCAGGGGTGAGGTGCATATTCCGGTGTTGGAATCAACGGCCAAACTGACCACTGACCAGGAAGGCATGGCTGCTGCCAGCGGACCGGCGACCACGCCGCCCCGATCCTGGGGGGTTAGAAACTGCCAGCGGGCTGGTTCCGGGTCCTGGAACAGATCCCGCAGCGTTTCCCAGTCCGATTGGGCCAGTTTTTGGAACTGCAGGCTGCTTTCACATTCGGTAGACCACATCCCGGCCACATTTCGCATTCCAAATTCGCTGGCATTATAGCGCCAGTACATTAGCGAAGCATTCAGCGTGTCGGAAATGTTGCTGGTAATTTGGGTGGAAGTGCAGGCTGTGTTCGTCCGTCTCTGGTTGAGATCATAACCGTAACTTTCGTCGAACAGGCCGAACCCATATTGGGCAAAGTGATAGACCAGGGTGCGGTAGCCATCCGGTTCAGACCATTTGCCCGAATCGGCCGAAAAACGGTTAAAAGACCGCCCCAAGTTTACCCGGCCAGATGCCAGGGTCAGGCTGGTATTGGCCGAGCGCGGCAGTATCTGGTTATTGGCCTGGAAGAAGAAATCGGCGTCTGCCGCGTTGGCACTGTCGTCATACAGGCTGACTTGTTCAAAGACCATCTGCCCGTCACTGGCGTCATACAGGTAAGCCGAGGCGTTTTCAAAGGCCAGCTTCAGGTCATCCAGGTAGGCGCTGTCGGCGTCCCATTCGACCGAGACCAGCAGGTTGAAACCGATCAGGGTATTGCTTTTCTTGATCGTCAGAGTCTGGGTCAGGTTGGGGCTGGTGACCAGCAGCCCCAACGGCTCTGAGCTCTGTGGGATATCCAGGCTGGTGATGTAGGTGCGGTAAGCCCAATTCTGGAGGGCGTTCAAGTTGTGGGCATACTTCTGGGATGGCGTTTCAGCGATCTGCAAGCGCGCCGCCAGGCGGGCCCCATTCTGCAGATTCGGGGCGGTCAGCACCCCTTGCGCATTGGTCACCCCCAACAGATTGGTCTGGTCATAAACCTGGGCACCGCTGACCGGGGCGCCAGCTTCATCCAGAACAATTACATTGCCGGTATTCAGGGTGGCTTTGATCATCACGCCCTGCAGCGGTGTGCCTTCTGCCGTTTTGACCTGCCCGGCGATCACGCCTGCCGCCGCTGGGGAGTGGACCTCGGCCTGGCTGTCCGGTGTGTTCTCTATCGGGCTTCCCAGGTTGGCAGCCAATGCCGCCGGGCTGGCAGAAAATACCACAGCCAGAACCAAAATTAAGCGAAAAATTTTCAGCAACTTTGTTTTCATCTCACGTGCTCCTACTTTAAGAAAAACTCTTGAACAGCTTCATCCGTCACAATCGTGTCCATGATAAAACTGGCCGGCTTTCCCATGCAGATCAGGAAATACTGCTGATCAAAATTGTCTTTGGTCACTTCCGGTAAGTTGGGGACGATAAAATTCCTGCCATTGGGCCCGCCCATCATGGCGGGGTCAGCTTTCTTGCCGAGCAGCAGATTAACTGCAAACCGCAGCCCGGTTGCCGCTGCAGCCCCGGGTGGGTTTGCAACCACGACGGAATCAAAATTGGGGTAGATTTTGCGGTATTCGTTCCACAGGTTCAAATAATTGCAATCCGGATCACCCGTGATGATGGGCGGGTTGGCAGGCCGGTTTTCTGTGATCGCCTGAAGCGCCCCCAGAGCCAAACCATCACCCACCAGCATCCCTGTTGCAGCCGGGTATTTGGTCAACAAATCCAGCGCCGCAGCCCGGCTGGCTTCCGCATCCGACTGACTGTCGGCCTGACCGACAATCTTGATTTTGGGGTAATTGCTCAATATGCTGGCGTTGACTGCCTGGCGGGCATCGCTGCTGGAGCCGGGTTCGGCCGGGTTAAGGGTCATAATTTCTCCCGTCCCCCCAAGCCGCTCGGCAAACAACGTCACAATCGCCGCTGCGCGTGTTTTCTGGTCAATACCAACATTGTACACCCCTGGTAGGTCAACCTCAATTCCCACCGCCAAAACCAGAACCCCCTGATCAACGGCTTTCTGCAAGATTTCATCGAGCCCGCTGGCGGCTGCCGGGAAAACCAGGATGGCGTTGACTTTTTTATCCAGCAGGCTTTGGATTTGCTTCACCTGCCCAGCCAGATCTGTGTCGGCGCTTTCAATCACCAGGTCATTGGTGAACCCATTTGCCTTGTATTCGTCATTGACAAGCTGCAAGTCCTCCAACATCTGGCGCCGGTAATCGCTGCTGGTTTGTGTGTTGGAAAAACCAATCGTGAATTTCTCGGGCGCTTGCGCTGTGACGGCCGCGGTCGCGGCTGCCGGCTCGGTCGGGTTTTCAGTCGCTTTCAGGCCGGCATCGGCGTTGATGGGGGTGCAGCCCGCCAGGAGGAAGGCTGCCAGAAACAAACCTGAAATCAGCCATTGCCCAGCCCGTTGGAGGGTGAAATTTCTCTTCATATTTTTAAAAACTCCTTGCATAACTTGGTTAATAAGCGGGGGAAGTTGTTTTTAATTGTGGGCTTCGCCCAAAATAAAACCAACACCCCATTTAATTGAGAAGGTACTTTTACTCTGTACTGGTAATTTTGGTGACATGCCGAAAAACACCTGGCTGCAGCCCCTGCTGCCGTGCCAGGTGGATGGTTAACAACTGCAGCGGGAGAATTTCAAACAACGGCCGCGAAAGCTCATCCGCTGTGGGGATATCCAGCCGCGTCAGGCGTCCGGATGCCGTGCCAGACAGGGCCGGGGCACTGCTGCCAACCCAGATGACCTGCCCGCCCCGATCCAGAATATCGCCTGCTAGAACCTGGTTCAATTCCTGATCCTGGCGATCACCGCCCAGGAGGATGGCGCTGAACCCGGGTTCGACCAGTTCCAGCGGGCCGTGGCGAAAATCAGCGCTGTTCAGGCCTTCAATCATAAATTTCGCCGCTTCCTTGTTGATCAACGACCCGCACCAGACAGCAGCCATCGAGGCCCCGCGGCCCAGCAGCACAGTTTTGCCCGCCTGCAGAGGGATGTTTTCGATCTGCTTAAGCCGGGCCTGCCAGTCAATAAGGTAGGCTTGCATCAGGCCGGCAGATTTCCTCAGCTCGGCGCAGACCGGTTCGAGCGCGCCGCCCACCAGCTGCGCCGCCGCCAGCAGGTTGGCTGCCAGCATGTTGATGTAGGTCTTTGTGCTGACCGTCGCTTCGACCCCGGCCCAAATCGGCTGAACAAAGTCGGCCTGCAGCGCCAGCGGGCTGGAAAGATCATTTACGCAGGCCAATACACAGCCCGGATGGGTCTTTTCGATCAGCCGTACAGTCTCGGCGCTGCGCCCGGATTGTGAGTTGAGCCAGAGCAGACTGTCTGCTTTGACCTGACCCGCTGCGTGGTGCAGCAGTTCTGCCCCCGGCAGGAGGGCCGCCCTCTGGCCGGCTGCCGACAGATGCAGCCAGGCCGGGTAAGCCGCATCATACGAAGAACCCATTCCGCTGATCAGGATACTGGAAAATTCCCCAGCCTTCAACCTGGCCGCCAGTGGGGCCAGATTCTCGTCTGAAAAATGTGCCAGCAGTTCGTTCAGTGACGCCGGTTGGGAGAGGATATCTTCGATATAGTTGTTTTGATCCGTCATTCTGTGTCTCCTCAGGCCAATTGTAACCGTTCTATGGGTGGAAGGAAGGTATAAAAAACGCTCCATTTTGGCCCGGATATCAATTTTTTTTACACAGTATTTATCTTGGACAATTAATATTTCTGCTATAATGAATTCAGGTCCGTTCGAATTGAGGGACTTTTAATTTTTTTCAATTTTCCCCGCACCAGGTGGGTTTCTGGTCCTTTCCAATTAATTCTCTGGAGTGTAGATGATAGACAGCGACAAATCATTGCAGGATGAAAATAACTACCTCAGAAATAGAGTGGCCGAACTTGAGAAAGCGCTCGCCCAGCAGACCGGCAGTCAACCGGGTTTGGTCCAGTCCCGTTTGAGTGACAGTGAGCGTTATTATCGTTTGCTTTCGGAGAATATTGCAGATGTGATCTGGGTTTTGGATCTGCCCAGCCAGCGTTTCACTTATGTCAGCCCCTCAGTTTATCGTTTGCGCGGCTTCACCCCCGAAGAGGTTATGGCCCAATCCATGGAACAGGCGATGACCCTGGAATCGTACCTGGGGGTCGTCGAAAACCTTCCCAGGCGTCTGGCTGCATTTTACCAGGGAAATGAGCTAGCCCGGGTTCAAACGGATGAAATTACTCAGTTTCATAAAGATGGATCACTGATCCCGACCGAAGTGGTTACCACCCTCCTGACCGATGAAACCGGGCAGGTTATTGAGATTTTGGGGGCCTCGCGTGATATTCGTGACCGCAAGCAGGCGGAGAATAATCTTCAAATCATGTCGCAGGTTTCACAGGCTGAACTGCTTGCTTTTTCGCAGGTCAGCAATTCAATTGTGGACCGTCTGGCAATTGTGGATTTGCTTCAAACCGTGGCAGATGCTGTTTCTGCTCTGTTGAGTATTAACCGGGTCGTTATCATATCTATTGATACTGCCAGCAAAGAGATTACGAATTTTATTAGCGGCGGGCCGGGCAAGAACCAGATCGAGCAGATTGATTATGCCGAATTTTGGGATGGTCTCAGCGGCTGGGTTTTGCGCGAATTAAAGCCAACCATCTCCCCAAAAGATTTTGAAGATCCGCGTGAATCCGAAGCGGTTCAAAAACGCCGCCAGGCGACCAACTGCGGCTCGATCATGGTTGCCCCCATTTACTACGGAAAAAAGCTGTTCGGCACCATCTCGGCTATCAAGATGCCCGAAGAACCCGATTTCGGCCAGCATGATCTCAATATCCTCAAAGCCATTACCAACCAGGTTGCCTCGGCGATTGAGAACTCGAACCTCTACAACAGCCTGATCGAGATTATTGCAGAGCAGAAACATACCGAAGCTGATTTGATCAGCGTGCGCAACGAATTGGAATATACGGTCCAGGTCCGCACCGCAGAATTGAGCGAAATCAACCGCCAGCTCCAGTCGGAAATCACAGAGCGGAACTGGATCAATGACGCCCTGCTGATGAGTGTGGAGGAATACCGGCTTATCACCCAGACCACCCTGGATGGTTTTTGGCGGGTTGACTCCGACGGGAAGATTCTGGAAGTGAACCAGGCTTATCTGGACGTAACCGGTTGGAGCCTGGAAGAGATTTTGAGGAAGCGGATTACGGATATCGAGATCATGCACTCGCCGGATGAGGTCGCCGAGCGGATTCAGCTCATCATTCAGCGGGGTGAGGGCCGTTTTGAAGCCCGGCACCTGTGTAAAAGCGGGGCTGTCATTAACGTGGAATTGTCGATCACTTACTTTACTGCCACCGACCAGTTTTTGGTGTTTATCAAAGACATCACTGCCCGTAAACAGTCTGAGATCCAATTGCAGGAAAGTGAGAACCGTTTCCGCAGAATCGTGGAAACAGCCCAGGAGGGTATCTGGACAACAGACGCCAATGAGATAACCACCTTCGTCAATGACCGTATGGCGTTAATGCTGGGCTATTACCCCGAAGAGATGTTGGGTAAGTCAATTCTGACTTTCTTTGCAGAGGAAGACTGGACGCAGGTGGCCGCCGAACTGGAACTGCGCCGGTCTGGGCTGCAGAATAAGACCGATTTTAAACTCCGTACAAAAGAAAACGGCGAAATCTGGGTTTCTTTGACCGCCAGCCCGTTGACGGATGAAGCGGGCGCATATTTGGGAGCACTGGCGATGGTGACGGATATCACCGAGCGTAAATTGGCTGAAATTTCATTGAAATCCAGCGAATTTAGTTTGAAGGAAGCCCAGCGAATTGCTCACATTGGAAATTGGGAATTGGATCTGGTGCACAATATTCTGGCCTGGTCTGATGAAATCTACCGAATTTTTGGGGTTAATCCTCAGCATTTCGAGGCGACCTATGAAGCTTTTCTGGCGGCTGTCCATCCGGATGATCGCGAATTTGTCAATCGGGTGTATTCCGAATCGCTGACCACCCGCCAGACTTACGATATCGTTCATCGTTTGCTCTTGCCAGATGGCAGCCTTAAATATGTCAACGAAAAATGCGAAACTGAATTCAGCCCGGCTGGAAAACCTTTGCGTTCCCTGGGGACCGTGATGGATATCACCCACATGAAACAAACCGAAGCCCGTCTGCAGGAAGCCGAGACCAAGTATCTGACCATTGTTGGGCAATCTCCGATTATTGTGTATGAAGACATCATCGGCAATGGCTGGCAGTTTGTCAGCCCGCAAATTCAAAATGTGTTGGGGTACACTGCCGAAGAATGGATGCAGGACGCGGGTCTTTGGAAAGCGAATATTCACCCGGAAGATCTTCCTGATGTTGAGGCAGTCATCGCCTTATGCGGAGAGTTCTTCACTGATTTTGATATCGAATACCGGATCTATACCAAAGATAAGCGTGAAATCTGGCTGCATGACCAGGCCGCTGTTTCCAAAGACACATCCACAGGCAGCTTGCTGCTGAGCGGCATCATGTATGATGTGACCGATCGAAAAAAGACAGAACTCGCTCTCAAGAAAAATGAAACCACACAGCGTGCACTGATCAATGCCGTCTCAGAATCTGTGCTGCTCCTCCAGCCCAACGGCACAATCATCATCGCCAATCAGGCCTTTGCCCAGCGGCTTGATACCGCCACCGAGGATCTCACCGGGGTCAATATTTTCAAACTCCTGCCGCCAGAATCGGCTTTGACCCACCAAAATTATCTTGGCAAAGCGATGGCCAACGGCGAGCCATTCCAATTTGGGGAATTTCGCCAGGGGCGCTATATCATTAACTCAGTGACCCCGGTATTCGATGAATATATGCAAGTCTGGGCATTGGCCATTTTTGGCTACGATATCACCGCCCGCAAGCAGGCCGAGCAAGAACTGGAAAAATACCGCGATCATCTTGAAGAATTGGTCAACCAGCGTACAGAAGCCCTGCATGTCAGTGAAGAACGCTATCGCGGCCTGTTTAACGCCGGCAGTGATGCCATCACGGTCGTTGAATTTTATGATAACAACCAGAAGACGCGCTTTACCGAAGTGAACGAGATCGCCTGCAAACGTCTGGGGTACACCCGCGAAGAATTTCTGGCGCAGGATCCGCTGGACTTCCAGGCCGCTGACCGTACCAGGAGCCTGGAAGATGTCACCGCACAGTTAATGCAGAAACGTTATGCAATCTGGGAAGAAATCCAGATCGCCAAAGATGGCAGGCGGATTCCAATTGAAAACAGTTCGCACCTGGTGGAACTGGGTGGAAAACTGCTCATCGTCAGCATCTCACGCGATATCACCGAACGCAAAGCAGCCGAAGAGCAGATCCGGCGGATCAATTTCCTCTCCGATACGGCTCTGGAGCTGACTCGGACAGGCTACTGGCATGTGCCGTTGGATGGTTCGGGCTACTATTATTCCTCCGCCCGGACGGCAGCCATCCATGGCGACCCTGATCGCCCGGACTACCGCTACCACCTCCAGGATGATTGGATGCGCTGTGTTCGGGCTGGCGACCCCGATCTGGCAGACAGCGCCGCCCTGGCTTTCCAGGACGCGGTGGAGGGCAAGTCTGAGCGGTACGATGCGATTTATGCTTTTCAGAGACCGGCGGATGGGCGAGTGATCTGGATCCATGCCATTGGGAATGTGGTGCGCGACCCGGCCGGAAGGCCCATGGATATGTACGGCGTCACCCAGGATATTACCGCTCAAAAGCAGCTGGAATTGGAACTTAAGAAAGCCAAAGAAGCCGCCGAAACAGCCAACCGCGCCAAAAGCATTTTCCTGGCTAATATGAGCCACGAAATCCGGACCCCCATGAACGCAATCCTGGGTTTCACCCAGCTCCTCCTGCAGGATACCCAGGTGGCGCCGCACCACCGCCAGCATCTGGAGATCATCAACCGCGGCGGAGAACACCTGCTCTTTCTGATCAACGACATCCTTGAGATGTCCAAAATTGAAGCCGGCCATGTCCGTTTGAACCCTCAGGTATTTCGCCTGGATGGTCTGGTGGCAGACCTGGAGAGTATGTTCCGCCTCAAAATGGAGACCAAGAACATACTCTTTGAAGTTGTCTCAGCTCCCGACCTGCCCGAATATATTTTGGGAGATGAACATAAGATCAAACAGATTTGCATCAACCTGATCGGTAATGCTTTGAAATTTACCCTCCAGGGCCAGATCTCCTGGCGAATTTTTGCCCGGCGTGAACCCGCTGCCCAAAATCTGGCTGCCATCCGCTTAGTTTTTGAGATTGAAGATACCGGGATCGGCATTTCAGGTGAGGATCAAGGCCGGCTGTTCAAGGCGTTTGAACAAACCGAAAGCAGTTATCAGATCAAGGGCGGCACCGGGTTGGGGCTTGCGATCAGCCGCAGTCATGCCCGCCTGATGGGCGGTGATATTTCCGTCACCAGCCAGCCCGGGGTTGGGAGTTGTTTTCGGGTTGACGTGTTGGTGGAAGAAGCGCAGCAGACCTTGGCGCTGTATGACCCGGTTGCACGCCAGATCATTGGCGTCAAACCAGAACACAAGCCGCTGGTTGTTATGGTTGTAGACGATAATCTTGAAAACAGGCTGCTGCTGCACAACCTCCTTAACCAGATCGGTGTAGAAACGATCGAAGCGCTCAACGGTCTGGAAGCTGTTCGGGTGTTCCAGCAGCTTCATCCAGCTTTGATCCTGATGGATCTGCGAATGCCGGTGATGGATGGTTATACGGCTGCCCGCCAGATCAAAGCGCTGCCCGATGGTGCGAACGTTCCGATTGCCGCACTGACCGCCTCTGCCCTGGAGATCGACCACCAGCGCGTTTTGGAAAGCGGCATCGAGTGGTATATCCCGAAGCCATTCAAAGACTCTGAATTGTTTGCAGTGATGGAAGCCAGTCTCGGACAGATCTTCATCCTGCGCACTGAGAAAGATCCGGACAGTCCTGATGCTCAACCTGCCCGATTCAAACCGCTGGCTCCTGAAGCGCTGACCGGGCTGCCCGAGATACTGCTGAGCGACTTGCGAGAAGCCCTGGTTGGTGCTCACATGGATGAGGTGCTGGATTTAATCAGTCAAATTTCAGCCTTGCGTCCCGAAGAAGGCCTGACGCTGCAGCAGTTGGCAGAAAATTTCCAATATGACGCCATTCTCAGGTTGTTGGAAGGGGAATAAACGATATGGACATCAACTATAAATTAATTTCTGGCAGCCCGTCGATTCTGATTGTGGATGACACCACCGCAAACCTGCAGCTGCTTGCCCGCATGCTGAAAGACTGCGGTTGGAAGGCCCGCCCCGCGCCCAGCGGCAAGCTGGCGCTGCAGGCTGCCATGAGCGACCCGCCCGATTTGATCCTGCTGGATATCACCATGCCTGAAATAGATGGCTACGAAGTCGCCCGCCGGCTGAAATCCAATGATCGCACCAGACAAATCCCAATCGTGTTCATCAGCGCTCTTTCGGAGACCTCCGAGAAAATCAAGGCTTTTACAGTTGGCGGCGTAGACTACATTACCAAACCCTTCCAGTTTGAAGAGGTGAAGGCGCGCATCGAAACCCACCTGCGCCTATACCGTTTGCAGCGCGATCTGGAAGGTCAGGTTGCCATGCAGGTCAAAGAAGTTCTCAATTCGCACATGGCGACAATCTTTGCCCTGGCCCGTCTGGCCGAAACCCGCGACGACGACACCGGGCAGCACCTCGAGCGGGTTCAGAATTACTGCCGCACCCTGGCGACCGCCCTCAGCCAGGACCCGCGTTACGCCCAGCAGGTGAACTCGGACTTCATCGAACGGATCACCTTTGCCAGTCCCCTGCATGATATTGGCAAGGTGGCGATTCCTGATACTGTTTTGCAAAAGCCGGGGAAATTGACCCCCGAAGAATTTGCCATTATGCGCACCCACACCACCATCGGCGCTACCACCCTGATGGAAGTTCAAACACGTTACCCGCAGAACACGTTTGTCAATATGGGGATTGATATTGCACGTTCACACCATGAAAAGTGGGATGGCAGCGGTTACCCGGAAGGTTTGAGCGGGGAAGCCATCCCGCTCAGCGCCAGGATTATGGCTCTGGTGGATGTCTATGATGCCTTACAGTCGCGCCGGGTTTACAAACCGGCATTTCCCAACGCTGAGGTCTGGCAAATTCTGCTGGATGGCAAAGGCAGACACTTCGACCCCGAGTTGGTCGATGTCTTTCTTCGCTTGCAGCTTCAGCTCTGAGCCGGTTTGCGCAGCAGCCACCAGATCCAAAACAGTCCGGGAATAATTGATATCCCAGCCATCCAAAACATAATCGCACTCAAACTCAGGCCGGCTGTATCCAAAGCCCAACCGCCGATATAGGAGCCAGCTGCGCTGCCCAGGGTAAACAGAGCAAACTCAGTCGCAAAGACCCGGCCGCGCAGCTGGTTGGGCGCTAGACCAAACAGCAGTTGGGTGGAAAAGACCCAGTTGATTCCTCCGCCGGCGGCATGGATGAGGGTGCCGAAAATGAGCCACTCGAATGAAGCCAGCGGAGCGCAAATCAGCAGCCCCAGAACGTTCAGTCCGTAGGCAGCAGCCAGGGCCAGACGCTGCGGCCCGGGCCGGTCGCCGGTCAGCCGGCGGGCAACAATCGGTCCAAACCCAGTCCCAATCCCCGCCACGGCGTACATCCAGCCCAAACCGGTGCTGCCCCCATGCCCGATGACAAAGATCTTCTGGGTTATCGCCACCTGCAGGACGTCGAATGCGCCGCCCACAGTCAGGGCGACCGCCCCTTTTTGGAGCGCCACCATCAAGGTGTCGGGGTTTTCACTCAGGTGGCGCAGCCCATCCAGGTAAACCCGGTTAAACTCGCCAATCCATTTGCCAAATGGCACCGCGGCCGCCAGATCCGCCGGGCGGTTGTAGCGAATCCCAAGGATAAGCCCGGCAGAAACCAAAAAGGTGACCGAGTCGATGACGAACGCCGGGTAGATCCCCCAGACGCCTGCCACCACCCCGCCCATTGCCGCCCCAATCGCCAGCATCACCGACCAGGTTGCCGCACTGAGAATGTTGGCTGTTCCCAGCTCATTGCTGCGGGTGATGTCGGGCAGCATTGCATCCCGCGCCGGGCTGAAAAAACCGGAGATCGCCAGTTGGACGGCGGTCAGGGCGTACAGCAGCCAGACCTGCTGGGGCTGGCGCACCACTAAAAAGCCAAGCACCACCACCGCCCGCAGCAGGTCGGCGGTTATCAGCAGCCATTTACGATTGAAGCGGTCGGCTGCCACCCCGGCGAAGGGGCTGATGAGGAACGGCGCCAGCATCCGGATCACAAACAGCCCTCCCACCGCCAGCCCAGACTGGGTCAGCGAAGCCACCAGCGAGGCCGAAGCGATCAGGTTGAACCAGTCGCCAAAGAAGCTGATCACCTGGCCCAGCCACAGGCTGCGAAAGTTCGGGTTTTGGCGGATAAGCTCCAGGTAGCCGACGGGCGCCTGGCTGGTTTCGGGTGAGTTTGTCAATGGGTTTGCTCCGTGTGTTGAATGGGTTGGACTATTATAGCCCAAGCAGCCGCCAATAACATCACCTGCCAGGGTTCGATCCAGGGCTTTTACAAGAAAAGATCCAGCATTGCCAGTTCTCACAGATTAGGGCCGATCTATGCCAAAGAAACATTCAACCCAAGAGTAGCTGCGAGATTCGTACATGACGCTTAAAGGCGTCAATTGGTGAAGCATTAACTACATCCTCAGGGGTAGGGGCGACACGCTTGGCACTGAAATGGGCGCGGCCAACAACGATAGGGTCGCCCTGATTAACCAAAGCGGGCGACCCTTAATATAACGGCAGTTTGCCGATTAATGCCGACCGGGTCGCCCCATCGGCCAGCATTCATGTTATGAGTAGTCGCCCTGAGACGCCAAAACCCAGCGGCGGATGTAGTTTTATTCGCAGTTTCTTAGAAGTCGCCGCCATATGCAGCAGAAAAATCAGACAAAAAAGCCGGAAGCTGCCAAGATCTCCCCGGCAGGCAGGAAAGTGGTCTCCTCAATGCTTTTGCCGCTACGCTGGAGGAAGGCCTGCACGGCATAATACCCAACCGCATACCCGCCAAAGGTGGGCATACCGCCGGTCGGGCGGAAGCCGCTGCGTTCGGCCAGGGCGTCGCCAAAGATATAACCCCGGATCACATCGAAGCCAGTGGCATTCAGGTTTTGTCCGATCATGCGGCGGGCTGTTTCCAGATCAGGTTGTTTGAAATCGGAGATAAACTGGCTCAGCTTGTCTTCACCGAAAAGCGCGGTTGCAAAAGATTCGGCCGTGCCTTCCACCACAATATAATCCGCTACACTGATTTGCGGCCCCCAGGGGAAGACCCGATTGCGGATCAGGTGGTGCATCTCATGCGCCACCAACCCTGGCAGCCGCGAGAGATTGGCCTCGTCCGGCTCCCAAAACTGCCCGATAAACCAGGGTCGGGTCCAATCTGTGGCGCCGGAATAGCCGCGCTCAAAAGGATTGGAACGGGCCGGGTCAGCCAGCGACAGCCAGCCGGTGATGGTATCGAATGGGATCCGGTCCTGATATGGCTCGAAGCGCTCGGCAGCCTCTGCCAGGGCCTGCCTGCCGGTGGTCCAGGCATCTGCGTCTTCCAGCCTATGCAGGATGGCAGCCATGGCTTCCGTTTGATCCGGCAGCAGCCAGGACCAGGCGCGTGCCCCACCCAGCGGGTCGCTCAGATC
>Ga0268298_10004224_pt1 | contig 14168 bp, 10 predicted proteins | sample WWTPWeurt_MetaG_FD_194462 | JGI IMG/M metagenome (GOLD analysis project Ga0268298, IMG submission 194462) | Activated sludge microbial communities from WWTP in Nijmegen, Gelderland, Netherland - WWTP Weurt | ecosystem: Engineered > WWTP > Aerobic digester > Activated sludge | place... | reverse complement strand
GGTCCTTGCTCCAGCCCTCCCGCTGCTTGCGATCTTGGTAGAGGGCAGCTAGGGCTTGGGCGCGCTGGAGGTGGTTCCAACCGGCCCAGCCGTAGACGGGCTCGCGATCTTCGTCGCTCTCGCAGCCGGGGTACGAGATGAAGCGCTCCTTCGGCACGTCGAGCTTGCCGCGTAGCCTCCAGTAGCGCGCGTCGCGGTAGTCCTTGCTGTCGTATTTGGGCGGTACGGGGAGCGCGCCCACGTTCTCGCCAGCGTCCTCGCGGCGCTGGAGGGCCCAGGTTTCTTGCCAGACCGTGTGCTTGGCCAGGCCGGAGTCGGTGAAGCGGTGGGCGGCCAGGAAGGGAACCGCTTCGTCCGGCAACCAGGATGCCAGCGTGAGCTCCTCGCCTTCGGGCAGGATGGGTTCGGCCGCCGCGTTTCCTCGCGCGACGTACCGAGCCATCAACCGACCGTGCTCGATACGTGGAGGCTCTTGGCCGGCGCTCCACGCTTCCACGTGTCCGAGTAGCGTCGATCGTCGGGCTTGCTCGATGCGCGGGTCCCAGTCGGTGAGCAGCCACCGGCGCTTGAAGGTCGGCTTCTCGATGATGCGGACTTCGTCGGCGACCTCCGGTAGTGGTGCGGCTTGCGTGTCAGGGCGACGGTAGTTGTGACGCGCGAACCAGGCGGTGGCCGTGCCGTCCCTGGCGAGATCGACCTCGAATCGGCGCGATCCCGGTTGGATCGTTGCTTCGAACTCTGGCACGGAGTCCGTGAGCCCGAACAGGCGGTAGACCTCGAAGTCGAGTCGCTCCTGCGCCGCGACCACTTCGTTGAGAAATTGCTCCTCTTTCCGCCGCGCGGTTTCGATTCGGGCGGAGAGATTGTTGCGTTCCGAGGGAGCGGCGATGACCGCCTCGGGTCCAACTTCAGCTCGGCGGCGGGCCAGCGTCGACAGCTCGCGGCCAAAGGGGGCGAGGGACTGCCAGCCCTTGGGGAGCGGCACGCCCGCCACTTGCGTACCGCTGAATTCGAGGAATTGCTCCCATTCCTCCCGGGTGCGAGCGATGCTGTCGCTGGAGCGCGAACAGCGGGGTGTGCGCGACGGTCGCGCGGTGGTACGGTCCGCGTGCATCCGGGGGTTGCGCGCCGATGGGCTCAATCAGACATCTGAAGCGTCGGGCAGGCCGCGGTTCCGGCGGGCCCTCGCGTCCGCGAGGCCCGGCGAACTTGCTCGAAGCGCTGGCTGCAATGCGCGGCGAAAGCCTGATCGACGTGGTGGATGCCCTGAGCGTCGGGCCCGAAGCGCAGACCCGACTGCCAAGTCCTGACGCGCCATCCGTCCGGTGGGCGGACCTCTTGCAGGTGCTCGAACGGCTACCGACGATCACCGAGCTGAAGGCCGGGCCGTCCCCCGTTCGGGCGCGGCTGAAGACAGCCGAAGCCGTGGACCTGTTGGCGTTCACGTGCGACCCGCTCATTGGCGCTCGCAACACGCTCGGCGCCCTGCTGTTCCCTTGGGAAGACCCCGCGAATCGGCAGGCGTTCCCGTTCGCTTTGATGGAACTGGATGGCAGGACGTGCGCGGTCACGCTGGACGACTACGAGGCGCTAGTGGAAGAGGGAGGACGGCACGTCTTCTCCCTCACGATCATCGAAGCCGAGCTGGAGTTCTGGTCCAGCGCGAGCGAGGCTTGAGGCGCTCGGCGGAAGACCCGGGGCAGCGCTCATGCGCTGGGCGACGCACGCCCCCTGTACAGCCCTGGGCCCCGCGCGGCCGCCTTTCGCGGACGCCGCCTGCGACGGGTGGTGCTGCGACTATGGTGCCCCGCGACGAGCGCCGAGAACCTTCGCGCGGAACTCATCACCGCGAGCGTAGCATCGCAAGTGATCGGTGCGATCGAAGTCAGCCGGTGTGGCCTCCAACCGGCACTCGATGCTCTTGGCCGAAACCAGCAGGAGTCCGATGCCCCGGCGACGGCAGAGCGCGATGAGGTCCGAACGCTCGTCCTCACCCAGGGCTGGCAGTTGGCTCTTCCCGATGGCGATCCAACGTTCGCTGGCGGGATAGCGTAGAACCTGTGAGACGACGGACGACGAAAGATATCGCCCCCACCGCGTCGCAAGCCCCATCCACAAGATCCCAATCGCAAGCCACACGACCGGCGCCGTCAACGCGACGAGCCAGCTCGAATGCGCCCATGCGAAATACCCAAGACCGGACGCCGGGATCAGGCCTGCAACCAGCCCGTGCACAGCTACCGGCCCGCACCCGAAGTCAGGGACGACCTGCCGATGCGTGCGGAAAGACTTGGCCTCGAGCGAGGCTGTCAAAGTGCGCCCGTCTTCGAGCGCGCACACCAAGAGGCCGTCCGCGCGCCCTGCGGGCACCAGCTCGTTGCCTGGGATCGTCGCCTCGATCAGCTTGGCGACGTCAACGACACCCTGCCGCTCGCGGTAGTGTACCTCGAGCCAGTCGATGGCGCGGCGTTGAATGGTTCGTTCTCGCAATGGAGGCATGGGTGACGAACGATCGCCAGAGTAGCGCTTTTGCTACGCACGTCACACTCCCCGATACGCCCTCTCCACCCCATCCGGATCGTTGCCCCGCACCCACTTCGTCTGCTTGCTCGGCTGCACCACGCGCGTCGCCGGGATCCCGTTCCGCAGGGCAGGTGGCATCTCGGAGATCAGCCTGCCCTCGGCGGAGCTCATCGCGCTCTTGTCGTCCATGTCGATGAATACGAAGGGGACGCCGCGCGAACGCAGCGAGCTCTGTAGCTGCCTGCACGGCGCGCACCACTCGGCGCCGTAGATGATCACCCGGCTCGTCTCTCGACGCTCGGCGGGCGCCGGCGGGGGCAGCGGTGTCGGCGGCGGCGGTGCAGCGCTGGGCGCTGCCGGAAACGTCGGGATGGGCGGCAAGACGATCGATACGGGAAAGGGCGCGGCGGAAAGCCCGGTGGGCTGCGTTGCTTTCGGCGCGCGAGCCCGGGGCCGCGCTGCCGGTGCCGGGGCGGCGGGTTCGACCGTCAGCTCCGTCGGCGGCCGCTTCGCCGCGGGCGGGTCGGTCAGTGGGAGCGGCGCGCGGTCGTTGTTGCAGGCGACCGCGGAGGCGAGCGACAGCACGAGCGCGATGACGACGGGACGGGTGGTGCGAGTCATGTCTCCCTACCTTCCGGCGTAAAGCCAACGTTCGAGCGAGCTCGAGCCCGCCGCCATGCACGCCGGGAGCACTCCCGCTGCGCACCGCGATGTCAGCGCGGCGCACGCCGTTGCGGACCCGCTGCGGCACTGCAGGTCGCAAGCTGCGAGGTCGCCGCTTGCGCACGCATCGACGGGTACGGGAGCAGGTGTCGCGACGGGTTGCGCGACTGGCTGCGCAGCAGGTGGCAGGGGAACGACCTCGAAGTCCACGAGCGCGCTGCAGTCGACCGGAGGGCCTCCGGCGACGCGCGTCTCGCAGGCTTCGAGCTTGCCAACGCGGCGACCGCTCTGCGTCCACTGCTGCGCGCCTGCGTGGGCGCCGTAGACGCTGACGCCCGCCGACTTCGACTGCCCGCCTTCGATCTGAAAGGCGCCGGCGGAATACCGCGCGAGCACATGCGTCGCACCGCCGCAGTTGCCCTGCAGCTCAGAGGTGGTCGGAACCCGCTCGAGGTCGAAGGCGCCGGCGATGGCGACGTCATGCACGGCTCCGCTGGACCGCGCGACGCCGGGGCCGCTCGAGACGCCCATGCCCATCTCGCTGCCCGAGTGGTGCCGGTCGCGGTAGAGAGCCTGGGGGCGGTAGGCGTACTTCGACGGAACGCTGCATCCGCGCAGCACGGTCCATCCGCAGCCCTCCGCGCGGACTACCACCGCGCCTTCGCGAACCTGAGCCTCGAGCACCTGCCGCGCGGGCTCGTCCCAGTCGAGCGCGCTGACCCGGAACGAGCCTTGGCTCGGAACGCACGCCTGCGCCGGCCGGTCGTCAGCGGCAGTCTTGCTGCTGAACTGGAACGAGCCCGAGCAACCGCCGAGGGCGAGCGCGAGCGCGGCCAGTGCGAATCCCTGCATCTCCATCCTCGCCATGTTCCGTCTCCCGACAGAGCCCATTCGCAAGGCGTGTGCCACCGGCGAGCAGGCGCGATCAGCCGGGTTTCTTGGGGTGTGCGCCGCCCAACCGATGGACCGATCAAGCGTCGCGCTGATCGCGATCAAGTGGCCGGCGCGCGGGGCGGGTGGTCGTTGCGGAGCGGTCAGCCGGGTTCGTATGCTCCTCGCCGATGGGGCGCGTGCCAGGGTCGGGAGGAACCGAGGAGCATCCAGGTCCAGATCTGGGTGACGCGCCCCGGGGTGCTCCCGCGCTCCTCGTGGCGTTCCCCGGTCCCGTCGTGCTGGACCTGCCCCGATCGGGTGAGCCGGTTGGCCGTGACTGGTTCGAGCGTCACGGGCTCGCGGACAACCGGATCTCGACGGCGCACTTGTTGTTCACGCGGGCGGGCGGGGCGGTGTCGGTGGAGGACGCGGGTTCGCGGAACGGGACCTGGCTCGACGGGCAACGCCTCGGGCCAGGCGAGCGCAAGCGGCTGACCGACGGTGCCATGTTGCGACTCGGGCGCACCATCATCGTCCACCGCGACGAGCTGCTCGGGCCGCGTGCGCCGATGGCGCCGCGCGGGCTGCTCGTGGGCCCGTTCGGGCTCCGTGCAGTTAGCGAGACGCTCGACGGCCTGGCGCGGAGACCGCCGCGGTGCGTGCTCATCGAGGGAGAAACCGGAACCGGTAAGGAGCTGGTGGCGAGTGCGATTGCCGAGGCCGTTCGGCCTGGTCGACCGTACGTCGCCGTGAACGTCGCTGGCATACCGGCTGGCGTGTTCGAGTCGCAGCTCTTCGGCCACGTCGCCGGTGCGTACTCCGGCGCGGGGAAGGGCGCGCGCGGCATCATCGCGGCACACGACGGCGGCGTGGTGTTCTTCGACGAGATCGGCGAGCTTCCGCCGGAGCTCCAGCCCAAGCTGTTGCGGTTTCTCGAGAACGGCGAGCTTTTCCCCGTCGGCGCTGATCGCCCGTCACGAGCGGACGTCGTGGTCGTCGCCGCGACGAACCGTTCGGTGGATCGCATGGTGGCGGATGGGGTGTTTCGCCGAGACCTTTACGCGCGGCTCGCCGTCGCGACGCTCGAGCTGCCGCCGCTCCGCGAGCGAAGGGAGGACCTGTTCGCCATCGCCTGCGCCTTCGCGCTTCGGCGCGGCGAGAAGTACGACGTGGCCGCGGTCGACGTCGAGGCCGTCGAGCGGCTCATGTTGCACGACTTCCCGAACAACATGCGCGAGCTCTACGCCGTGCTCGAACGAGTTGCAGCCGCCGATCCGCCACCCGCGCTTCGGATGGCCGCGGTTTCGCGCGTGCTTGGCGCTCCCGTGTCCCAGCGACGCGAGCCACTCACGCGGGAGCGCGTCGATGCTGCGCTCCGCGCAAACCACGGCAACCAGAGCCAGGCCGCCCGGGCGCTCGGCGTGTCGCGCGGGCAGCTACTCAGGTTCTTGAAGTCCGTCGAGTAGCCGAATGGAGATCTCGGCTGGCGCCAGAATCGACCGGTATCTCCTGGTCGAGCCGCTCGGGGAGGGCGGACAGGGCAGCGTCTGGAAGGCGATGGATGCACTCGATGCCTCCCGAGTCGTCGCACTGAAGCTCGTCTCGACCGCGCAGACCAAGCCGACCCACCTCGAGCGCGTGCGGCGAGAAGCCCGTGCCCTCGCGAAGCTGGAACATCCGAGCCTGGTTCGCTGCCACGGGCTCTTCGAAGACTTCAAGGCGTCCGTGCTGGGACTGGTGCTCGAGCTGGTGGACGGCAAGAGCCTCGCGGATGCGCTGGACGACGCTCGATTCACACCAGCGCTTCGCTGGACCGTTCTGCAACACGTAGCCCAGGCGCTCGCGCACCTGCACGAGCGGCACATCATCCACCGCGATCTCAAGCCCGAGAACATCGTGCTCGCGGCGCAGTTCTGGACGACCCCGAGCGATCCGAACACGGTCAAGATCATCGACTTCGGGATCGCAGCGGAAGAGGGCAACCCGAATCCTCTGACCGCGTACGGCAACGTCATCGGGACTCCGGCGTATATGGCGCCCGAGCTCATCGACGCGACCTATTTTGCGGGCGGGCGTCCCACGCCCGCGATCGACGTGTTCGCGTTCGGGGTGGTCGCGTGGATCTTGCTCGTGGGTGGACACCCGACGGGACTCTCTTCGGAAAGCACGCTGCTCGACTATGCGATGGAGTACCGCAAGGTCGTGACCGGCGAGCGGAGCTGGGCGCGGACGGGCGGACCGCCGTTCGTCGCGCAGTGTCTGGAGCCGCGACCGGAGCGGAGGTTGCAGAGCGGGGCGGACGTGATCCGGGCGATGCAGGGCGCGCCGGTGGCGACGGAGAAGGAGACGGTTGCGATTGGCGGAAATAAGGGGACATTGGAATCGGCGCCGGCGCCGGAACTGTTCCAACGCGCCGGCCCGCCGCTGCCGACGACAATCGACTCGAGCCCAGTTGGTCCCTCGGTCCGAGCCCCCGGTGCCGCACCTGCTGGACGTCCGCGGTCCGCTGGGCCTGCACTCGCTGCCGTGGGCATGGCTGCTGTCGCCGCGGTATGCGCGGCGATAGGGCTGGTCGCGCTCGTTGTCTGGTCCCAACGCGACGGAGCGACTCCAACCGTCAACGCGGGCACGACCACGCCGGCGCGGACGGCCTCGCCCCTTCCGTCGCCGGTCACCGCCGCGCCCACGCCAGGAAACGCAAGCGCAGAACCGACGCCAAGTGGCTCCTCGCGACCGAAGCAGTGCACGAGCGAAGATGAGATTTGTGCATGCTGTCCGTCGGGGCGTGACTGCGGACCGACTGGTTGCGGAGCAAGTCTCCGGCCCGACGAGGAGTTCGAACTCCGGCTTTGGTCGGTTCGCGGCGTGCCCGGCGTGGCCACCACAGCGGCCGACCGAGTGTGCGTCTCGCGCAACGCCGATCCCGCGCACACGGTGTGCACAACAGTTGGCGCTACGTACGGAGGCTCGGTGCCGACTCCGTTGCGGGTCAGCACGCGGGACCTAACCCAGGCAGGGCTCTTCATCGAGGCCACGGTGAACAAGCAGGCCCGCGAGAAGCGAGATGCGAGTTTCCCCGCCATCACGCGAATGGCGGTGTGCGATGGGCTGGAATTCGGTGGTTTCGGAGATCAGCACACGCGCGTGAAGTTCTACCTGGACAAGCCGGGCGAAGCGGCACGGCGCGAGTGCGTGTCGAGCCCGCCGAAGGCAGTGCTTTCCAGGCACGATCGTGGCGCCGTGCGCTCGCCGCGGGAATGGGCGGAAAAGTGTTTCACCTACGCGAACGCCGGCAACTTCGCGTGGGCGAAGGCCGCGTGTGACAGAGCGATGGCGGAGCCAGATGCGACGCTCCCGCAGTCATCGCTGCTCTACAACGCGGGATTGGTGGAGCGCGGCTTCGGGAACAAGGCTGCGGCCAGGGAGCACTTCTCGAAGTCCCTGGAGTTGAGGGAGCATCCCGAGGTTCGGGAAGCGCTGAGAGCTTTGGACGCTCCTTGATTTCGGCGCGTTGGGAGGCGGCCCCCACTTGAACCCGGCGAGCTTTCTCGCGATCGTTCCCCGATGCATCGCTCGGCCTCCAGCCTGATCCTGGCCGCTACCGACCTGAGCGCCTTTTCGGAATGCGAGCACAAAACCGTGCTCGACATCGCAGTGGCCGAGAAGAAGCTCGAGCGCCCTGGGCAGAACGAGCTGGAGCGTAAGCTCCTGGAGAAGCGGGGCGTCGAGCACGAACGCACAGTGCTCGACCGGTATCGAGCCGAGGGCCGAGCGGTGGTGACGATTCCGTCGCCGCCGGGCTCGACCTCCGAAGAGCTCGCGGACGCGGCGCGGGCCACGGAGGCCGCCTTGGAGTCGGCGGCAGACGTCGTCTACCAGGGCGTGCTTTTCGACGGCGCGTGGCTGGGTCGTCCCGACTTTCTCGTGAAGGTGCCGCGCCCAAGCCGGTTCGGTGAGTTCGGGTACGAGGTCGTGGACGCGAAGCTCGCGCGGCACGCCAAAGCGACCGCCGTGCTTCAACTCTGCGTCTACACGGATCACCTGGGTCGGGTTCAAGCCTCGGAACCCGAGCGATTCTGGATCGCGACCGGGGGAGGCGAAGAGCCGCAATCGCTGCGCACGGCGGATTTCATGGCGTACTACCGGCAGCTCAGGGGAAGGCTGCAGACCTTCGTCGGAGATTCGGAGCGCGGCGCGCCGTACCCAGAGCCCGTCGAGCACTGCGACGTGTGCTCGTGGTGGCAGCGTTGTGAGCAGCGCCGGCGCGGCGACGACCACCTGTCACTCGTCGCCGGGATCACGCGGCGACAACGCGATCGGCTTCACCCTGCGGGCGTGCTCCGGGTCGCGGAGCTCGCCCGGCTGCCCGCCGGCGAAAGCGTGGACGGGATCACCAAGGAAGGTCTCGAACGGATCCGGCAGCAGGCCGCCCTTCAGATCCGCGGTCGCGAGGAAGGGAAGCTCCTCCATGAGCTCCTCGCAGAGTTCCAGCCCGGCATGGGTCTCGAAGCATTGCCCACGCCGAAACCCGGGGACCTCTTCTTGGACTTGGAGGGTGACCCGTTCGTCCACGGAGGCGGACTCGAGTACCTGTTCGGGTTGCTCGAGCTCGGCGAGCCGTCTCGCGGATTCGACGTGCGCGATCGGCCTGGCGAGCCCCGATACCACGCGTGGTGGGCCACGAACGCCAAGGAAGAAAAGGCAGCATTCGAGGCGGTCATGGACCGCATCATGGCTGGGCGCGCGGAGTTCCGGGACCTGCACGTGTTTCACTTCGGTCATCGCGAGAGCGATGCGCTCAAGGTCCTGGCTTGCCGCCACCACACGCGGGAGGACGAGCTCGATGAGCTTCTCCGCGGTCATGTGCTCGTGGATCTGCACCGCGTCGTGAAGCAGGCGCTGCGGGCCTCTGTCGAGGAGTACACGCTCAAGCAGCTCGAAGGCCTGTACCAGTTCGCCCGGCGCGTCGACCGGAGGGAAGCAGCGCGCTGCATGCAGCTCTTCGGTTGGTGGCTAGAAACGGGCGAGGCGCTCGGGTCCGAGCCCGACATGCGGGCGACGATCGAGAGGTACAACGAGGACGATTGCCGTTCGACCTGGCGGCTTCGCGAGTGGCTCGAAGGGCTGCGTCCGGAGCTCCAAGAGCGAATCGGCCGCCGCCTGCAACGCCCAGCGCCAGAAGACGGAGCCGCCAGCGCCGGCCGGGACGCGGCGAGCGCCGAAACCGCGCGCGTGGCGAAGCAGCTGATGGCAGATCTGCATGAGGATCCCGAGCAAGACGACGAACCGCGGCGCGCGAAAAGGCTGCTCGCGAACCTGCTCGATTGGCACTGGCGGGAGGCGAAGTCGAGCTGGTGGGAGTACTTCCGAACGCGAGAGCTACCCGCGGACGAGCAGGTCGAAGACCGCGCCGTGCTTGGCGGTCTGCGATTCGTGAAGAACCTCGGCCCCGAGAAGCGGTCGGAGGTCCACCGCTACGAACACCCTGAGCAGGAGCACAGGATCCGTGAGGGTGACACCGTCGAGGATCCCGAAACGGGAGAAGCAGCCGGCGAGGTCGTCGCCGTTGGAGCGACTCACGTAGACCTCAAACGGAATCCGAGCCGCCCCCACCCTACGGCGCTGATCCTGGGCGGACCCCCCAAGACGCAGGAACAGCGGGCCCGGCTGTTGGAGATCGGCACGGCGGTCGCGGAGCGCGGCTTCGACGACCGCGCGGGCCAGGCCGTCGCGCAGGCGCTGCTCCTCCGGCAGCCGCCGGCGTGTGGTCAGGCCTCCGGGGCCGCGCTGATCGCGGCCGGCTCGGACACGGTCACCGAGTTGTCGGCGCTTGCCCTGCGATTGGATGGGGCAGTTCTTGCAGTCCAAGGGCCGCCGGGCTCCGGGAAAACCCACCGCGCCGCGCACATGATCGTCGAGCTGGTGCGAGCTGGAAAGCGAGTCGGGGTCACCGCCAACAGCCACAAAGTGATCACGTCGCTCATCAAGGAAGCTGCACGCGTGGCCACCGAGTCCGGTCTCGCGCTTCGCGCGGTGCACAATCCTGGGAGCGCGGATGAAGACGAGCTCTCGTCGCCGGCGTATGCGCTCGAGAAGGACCACGAGCGCAACCAACTCGATCTCGCATCGGGCGCGATCCAGGTGCTTGGGGGAACCGCGTGGGCCTGGGCGCGCGAGGAGTTCAAGCGGTCGGTGGACGTGCTCGTGGTCGACGAAGCCGGCCAGGTCTCGTTGGCCAACGTCCTGGCAATCTCATCAGCCGCCAAGAACCTGGTGCTCTTCGGCGATCCGGCGCAGCTCGACCAGCCCCAGAAAGGCGTCCACCCCGGTGGCGCAGACGTTTCGGCGCTCGAGCACCTGCTCGGCGATTCGCTTACGCTTCCGGACGACCGCGGCGTGTTCCTCGCCGAAACTCGGCGGCTTCACCCCCACATCTGCGACTTCACCTCGGCCGTCTTCTACGAGGGGCGATTGAAGGCCATCCCGGGCCTGGAGCACCAGCGCGTCGTTGGACCGGGGATCTTCGACGGCAGCGGCCTCCGATTCGTCGCGGTCCCGCACCGCGGGAACACCAATCGCTCCGATGAGGAGGTGGAGGCGATCGGCGGGATGCTGGCGGACCTGTTCCGAGCGCGTCCGCGGTTCGTCACGCGAGACCGGAAGGAGCGCGAGCTCACTGCGGCAGACGTTCTGGTCGTGGCGCCGTACAACGCCCAGGTCTCCGCGCTGCGCCGCCGGCTCCCTGCTCAGGTTGCCGTCGGGACCGTGGACAAGTTCCAAGGCCAACAAGGTCCCATCGTCATCTACTCGATGGCGAGCTCGAGCGCGGAGGACGCGCCGCGCGGGATGGAGTTCCTCTACAGCCTGAACCGTCTGAACGTAGCGACCTCTCGCGCTCAGGCGCTTGTAGTGCTGGTGGGCAGCCCAGAGCTCGCCGTCGTCCGCTGCAAGACGCCCCGGCAGATGCGGCTGGCGAACGCGTTCTGCGCGTATTTGGAGAAGGCGCGGTTGGTGTCGCACGGGTGATGGGTGACAGGTCCTCGCCGCGACGCTGCTTATGTGTCGCGCTGCTCGGAGGCTTGCTTCTTGTCGTCGTCCGAAGTCTCGCCCTTGTCGCCGCCCTTCCGGAGCGCACGGTTGGCGGCCCTCGCCACGACGCGCTTTGCTGCCTGAGCCTTGTCGCCCTCGAGCACCTCGCGCTTCAGGACCTCAGCCACGAGCACGGCCTTGATGTCATCGACCTCGATCTTTGCGTCGGGTGAGACTCGTCGGAGCTCCCGGCGGAGAACGTCGAGCACGGGCTCGTTCTGAAGCACGGCTGCCAGCGTGAAGCGGCTCAGTGCGGCGCGTTGCGAGTGGTAGTCGTCCAGCCCGTCCTTCTGGCACCCGTCGCGCGAGATCACCCACGCGAGCTCGATATCCGCAGCCTTCTTGGGGCTGAGCTTCAGCATATCGAGATCGACGACCAGCTCATGCTGGATCGGCTTCTCGAATGCCACCCGGAAAGCCTGCCAGCAAATCCCATTGGTCAAGAGCACCCACTCGCAGCCCTGGTTCGCTGCATAGTCGACCGCTTGCTTGACGTGGTTGTCCTTGAGCTCGGAGCACGCGATCCGCGGTACTTACTGCGACCTGGCAATCAAGGTGGGACGGCAAGCTGACCCTGCTCATCGAGGTGAAGGCCATCGGGCTCGAAGTGATCTCAGTGTACTTGTCGTAGCCGAGCACCTCTTGCAGCATGTCGGTGACGATCACGACGGTATCGGACTCGTTCACGTCGCGGGTTCGCGCGGACTCCAGAATCGGCTGGAACTTCTTCAGCCCAGAAGAAATGCGTTCCGCAACTTTGGATGCGATCTTTGCCATCGGATTATCCCCGCTTTGCCGAGAATGGTCGCGCTCAGCGCATGCGCCCGTCAACCGGGCCGCGCATGTGGGCGCGCGAGTTCAGCCGCTCTCGTCGTTGGAAGCACTGCCAATCTCGGTCGCACGCGATGCGTCGCGTCTTTCCCGGCCGTGCGCGGAAATTGCGCGGTAGCCGAGTTTCCACAGTTCCGCGCCACCGAACAAGTCAGTGCCGGCCCCTCTCGCGTGACCCGGCCCGCGAGGAAAGTCGAGCGCGACACGGTCAGGAAGCTCCTTTGCAGCCGCGGCGCCTCACGGCGGGGCGCAGCCACCGTAGGCTATGCCCGCCACGATGATCTGCGTCGGGAAGTCCTGGCACACCCGGCCTCCGGTGCAGTCCGCGTTGCCGAGCTGGAGCCGGCACCACTTGACGCAGTCCTTGTTGTTGCAGAAGTAACCAGCCGCGCAGTCTGTAAGCGAAGGGCACGCACCCGGGCCCATTCCGCTGCCCGTCACGACGCAGTCCGTGTGCGAGGTGTCGCCGGTCAGTGCGCAGCCCAGCCCTGCTCCGCACGCTGCAGCGGGATCTGCGAGATCGCACGCAAGGGTGCAGTACTTCAGTCCGGTCGTGCCGAAGGATTGTTGGCAGAGCCGTCCTTCGCCGACGCAATCCTTCTCACTCTCGCAGAACGGCCTGCATACACCAGCCGACGCGCCAGGGTCGTTCTTCAGGCACGTGGAGCCCGCCTGGCACTGCCCCACCCCAGTACACACGCTGTAGGCACCCTTCGGCCCGCTCGCCACGCACTCGGTCTCACCCGCCGCGCTCTTGAAGTCGCAGTTCTGCCCGCCCGCGCATCCACATTGGGGGAAGTTGTCGCATGGCCCAGAGACTGGTGGCGTGCACGCTGCGCTGTCACCGCCTGCTCCCCCTGTTCCGCCAGTGAGAGTTCGGTCCTCCGGCCCACACGCGAGCGCTGCCAGCAACCCGGAGCTCAGCAGGAGCGTCCACCCGCATAACCTGACGCTGTTCACCATGTTCCCTCCGCCGCCAACCCCACTGCGTTGCTCCCTGCGCTGGCCCGCACTCTCATGCCCGCCGACCCGCGCTCCGGTGCCGTCAACAGCAAGACCGCGCCGCTGGCGATCGCGATGCCGCCAACGCCGAACGCCACGTTCGAGATGACCGCTTGTGTTCGAGCGGCATCTTGGTCGTCGCGCGCCTTGCTCAGGTCGTCGCACGCGAAGGGGCCGCCGTTCACGCTGTGGCACTGGTCCGTGACGCGCTGATCGGCTGCCTTCCACATGAAGAGCTCGACGAGGCCGATCCCAAGACCGAGAACACCCACACCCCCGAGGACCCATCCTACGGTTCGCTGCGCGCCGCCCCGGGGCGATCCCAAGTCAAGACTCGGGGCAGTCACGGGACGATTGAGCGGCGGTGGAGGCGCCGCTCCCGCGCCCGGTGCCGGAGTCGCGACCGGGTCTCCGACGCCGACCTCGAGGGTCTTTGTTTCTCCCTCCGTCAAGGTTGCGGAGTATCGCCGGTCGGCGAAACCGGGCGCGGCGACCACCACCTCGTGAGCCCCGACATTCACGGGAAGCGCGGTGTTCAGCCCGCCTCTCCCGAGGACCACGCCACCTCGCGAGACGGTCGTTCCAGCCGGTGCCCCCGGCGCCAACGTGATCGTCAACTTCGGCGCGCGGCGCTCGATCGTGGCGATCTGCGCCTTGAGGGGCTCGATGCGCTTGTCGCCCGGTTGAAGCATGTCGAGCGCCTCCCGGTGCGCCTGAAGCGCATCGGCGAGCTTGCCGAGCTTCTCGAGGCAGTCGCCGAGATTGATGGCAGTGCCGGCGGCGGGGTCGAGACGCTGGCTGTCCGCGAGCTTCGGGCACGCTCCGGTGTAGTCGCCCTGCTTCATCAACGTGCGCGCCTCCCGGAACAATGCGTCCGCGGTTGCGGGGTCCCGCGTCTGCGCACCCGAGATCGGAGCGAGGAACAACGACGCAGCCAGCGCAACCACCGATAGCCGCGTCCTCACTTGCGCTGTTCCTTCCAGTCGGGGGCAGGGACGTCGGGCGGTGCGGCACTCGCGGCCGCGCTCGATCTCGTGGCAGGTGGAGGCTTCGGGGCCGTCGGAGTCGGAGTCGGCGCCGACTCGCTCGGTGCGACGGAAGGGGCGAGCGTAGGTGAGGGCGGTGCGGCGGAAGCGGCGGTAACTGGGGAGAGCGCTGGTGCCGACCCGGACGACTCCGCGAACGCC
>Ga0268298_10004223_pt1 | contig 14168 bp, 9 predicted proteins | sample WWTPWeurt_MetaG_FD_194462 | JGI IMG/M metagenome (GOLD analysis project Ga0268298, IMG submission 194462) | Activated sludge microbial communities from WWTP in Nijmegen, Gelderland, Netherland - WWTP Weurt | ecosystem: Engineered > WWTP > Aerobic digester > Activated sludge | place: Netherlands... | reverse complement strand
CCTCGGCGAAGGCCTTGGACTTGCGGGCCTGCAGGCTGGCCTCGAGGGCCTTGACGGCCTCGTCGCCGAGCGCGAACACGGCATCGATCGACTGGGTGGTGGCCTTGAAGTAGTCGCCCGGCGGAAAGTCCAGGGTCTCGGCCGTGATGATGCGGGTGCGGGCCAGCTGCACCACGCCGCTGATCTCGCTGTGCAGGGCCTTGGTGCGTTCACCGAGCTGCTTGCCCAGCCTGGGATCGGCCTCGAAGGCCTTGTCCATCGCGATCTGAAGGTCGCGCAGGTTGGCCGCGGAACGGTCGATCAGGCCACCGAGCACGGCGCGCTCATCGATCGATGCCGCCTTCTTGGTCAACACCATCGAGCCACGGGCCCGGGCCTGGCCCAGCATCTCGGTCAGGCGCGGCGCGTGCTGCAGCGCGGCCACCACCAGGTAGTAGCTGCCGGCCTCGGGATCCAGCGTCAGGCCGTAGTGGTCTGCCACGCGATCGTGGTACTCGATCAACTCGCCGATCAAGGCCGTGTGCCGGCTGGTGCTTTCGCCGCCGTTGACGCCCTTGGCCGCCACCGCCGACGACAGGCTGCTCCAGGCCGCTTGCCAGCGCTGCCAGTCGTCGCGCAGGCGGGGGTTGTCCAGGTCGCGCCTGGCGAGTTCGCCGAAGGCCTTGACGGCCTGGTCGACCTCGGCCTGCTTGGCCGTGCGTTGCGACTCCATCGTCGCATTGCCGCTCAGCGCGCCCGCCGACAGCCCGCGGTGCTGCTGCGTCAACCGCAGCACCTGGATCACCGCGTGCGAGGGCTGGATGCCGGCGAGTTCGCTGTGGGTGCCCTGCATCGCCTGCACCGACGCCTTCACGTACAAGGTCATCGGCACGGCCACCAGCACCGCGGCCATCAGGCCGATGAGCGCGAGCTTCCTGGAGATCCTGAGGTTGGCCAGCAGTTGGTTCATGGTGGTGGGTCTTCGAGTGTCTTCCCTGATGGATCCGGGCATGTGCCCGGCGGCTCACGTCGTACATGGACTGCCGCCCATCATCGTCATGTGGGCCGACGGCATGATGGCGGTCAATCTGTGGTGGCTAATCGGTGAAATGCGGGCCTTCTTGACCTTGTTTGGTGCATGAACAGGCTTTCCGCCCCGACGGTGTCGAGGACTCCCGACAGGCCGCGCCGCGCGGGTGCGGCCGGGCGTGAACTGCGTCATGATCCGCGCGATGCCGGCCCCAGCCAGCCCCCGCGGGGCCGGGCGTCACACCACCTTCGAGGAGAACACGATGCAACGACGAGGGGCGATCGGGCCCGGCGCCAGCCCGGACCAGGGCATCCGGGCCGCGTGATGGACGCCGACCTGCTCGCCCGGGTGCAGCCGGCGCTCGATTTCGTGCTCGAGCTCGAGAAGCTCAAGGCCGTCACCCGCAAGAACAAGCCGCTGGGGCTCGAGCGCTACGAGAACTCGGCCGAGCACAGCTGGCAGATCGCGCTGCTGGCCGCCTCGGTGGCGCACCTGGCGGCCGAGCCGGTGCGCGTGGAGCGCGTGGTGATGATGCTGCTGCTGCACGACATCGGCGAGATCGACACCGGCGACACCATGGTCTATGTCGAAGGCGGCTGGGAGGAGCGCAAGGCCGCCGAGTGGACGGCGGTGCAGCGCATCGCCGGCCTGCTGGGGCCGGTGCGGGCCGCGCCTTTCCTTGAACTGTGGCGGGAGTTCGAGGACGGCGTGACGCCCGAGGCGCGCTTCGCGCATGCGGTGGACCGCGCCATGCCGGCGCTGCAGAACCTGCACAACCAGGGCCAGAGCTGGCGCGAGAACGGCATCACCCATGCGCAGGTGGTGGGCCGCATCGGCCCGCCGATCCGCGACGGCTGCCCGGCGCTGTGGGCGGCGATCGAGGCTCGGCTCGACCAGGCGCTGCGCGAGGGCTGGTTCGGCATGGCCTGATCGTCGGGCCGCCCCGGGCCCGGCGGGCGCGCCTGCGGCCGGTGCACCTGGCTGCGCGGGAGCCCGTGCCTCGCTCAGGCCAGGCCGATGTCGCTCACTCCGTCGTGGCCGTTCTCCACCCGGCCGGCCAGGCGGCGGTGCCAGGCCGGCTGCAGCGCATCGGTCAGTTCCAGGTCGTACCACTGGCGGTGGCGGCGCAGATCCAGCGTGAGGCGAAAACGTGCCGTGCCGTCGGCCGCGGGCAACACCAGGCGACGGGGCGGCAGCAGGCCGTAGCGGTCGTGCAGGTCGACCACCCGTCCGGCAGGCCCGCGCAGTTCGAGCGCCAGGCGGCCATTGGGCAGGTGCGCGCTGTCCACTTCGACGCCCGCGCCGCGCCAGGCGCGGTAAAGGCCGTTGGGCCCGTGCAGTTGCAGGTCGAGATCGGTGGCCACAGGGGGCTGGCCGTTGCCGGGTGCCCCGGCCCCGGCAGGGCGCAGCGGCCAGGTGTCGCGCAGGGCATGCCCGGGGCCCACGGTGTAGCGCCGCGGCACGGCCTGCGCATCCAGGCCATCGCGCACCTGCAGCACCACCGCGGCGCGGCCGGTGTTGTGCCATTCGATCGCCACCCCCTCGCCATCGCGACGCTCGATCGTCTGCAACGCGTAGGGCAGCGCCCGCGAGGGGCGCAGGCCGCGCTCCTGGGCCGGCAGGGCGGGCACGGCCGGCGGCCTGGGATGCGGCAGTTGTTCATGGCGGGCGATGAACGCGTCCACCTGCGGCGGGCGGGCCAGGGCCGGCAATGAGACGGTGACCGGACGCCGGAAGTCGAAGGCCGAGGTGAGGTCGCCGCACACCGCGCGGCGCCAGGCGCTGATGCCCGGCGCTTCCACGCTGAAGCGGCGCTCGAGGAAGCGCAACACCGAGGTGTGGTCGAACACCTCGGAATTGACCCAGCCGCCGCGGCTCCATGGCGAGATCACGAACATCGGCACCCGGGGGCCCAGCCCGTAGGCCCGGCCGTGCAGGCGCGCCGGGTCGTCGGGGCTGCCGAACGAGGGGCCGCCGCCGGCCAGGCGGTGTTCGCCGTCCAGCGGTACGCTGCTCGCACCCAGCAGGCGGCCATCGGGTGCGCGTGCCGGAGGGGCCGGCGGCGGCACATGGTCGAAGAAGCCGTCGTTCTCGTCGTAGTTGACGAACAGCACCGTGCGCGACCAGACCGCCGGGTTGGCCGTCAGGGCGGCCAGCACCTGCAGCGTGAAGTCGATGCCCTGCGGGGGCGACGAAGGCCCGGGGTGCTCCGAGTGCTTCTCGGGGGCGATGATCCACGACACTTGCGGCAGCCGGTCGCCGCGCACGTCTCGCGCCAGGTCGTCCAGGGTGCAGGTGGTCAGCGCCCGCTGCCTCAGCGCCGAGCCGGGGCCCGCCGCGCGGTACTGGCGAAAGCTCTCCAGCGGGTTGTCGCCGAAGTTGTCGGCCATGTCCTGGTAGTGCATCCAGCGGATGCCGGCTCGCTCCAGCCGCTCGGGATAGGTCTCCCAGTGGTAGCCCTGGTCGGCCGGGCCCGAGCCCTCGAAGGTGTTGACCAGCGCCGGCCCGCCGCCTTCGCCGCGCTCGCCGTTGTGTCCGCTCCAGGCGAACAGCCGGTTGGGGTGCGTGCCGGCCTGCATCGAGCAGTGGTAGGCGTCGCACAGCGTGAAGGCATCGGCCAGCGCGAAGTGCAGCGGCAGGTCGGCGCGGGCATGGTGGCCCAGGCTGCGCTCGGTCTTGTGGCGCAGCCAGCCGTCCATGCGGCCGTCGTTCCAGGCGTCCTGTGCATCCGGCCAGCGGTGCGGCGTGCCGTGCGCCCGCAGCGCCCGGGTGGTCGCCGAGTTCAGGCGATAGGGCATCACCGTGCGCTGCCCGTCGGACTGGTGCCACACGGTGCGCCCGTCGGGCAGTGTCCACGGGAAGCGGTCGCCGAAGCCGCGCACACCGCGCAGCGTGCCGAAGTAGTGGTCGAACGAGCGGTTCTCCTGCATCAGGATGACCACGTGCTGCACGTCGTCGATCGTGCCGTGCCGGCGCGCGGCGGGCACGGCCCAGGCGCGCTCGACGGTCGCCAGCGCGGCGGCCTGGGTGGCGAAGTGGCGCAGGAATCGGCGGCGGGAAGAGGCGGTCATGGGGGGCGATTGTCGGCCGCACGCCGCGCCCGGGTCCAACGGCCGGGGGCAGGGCGCGCGGGGCACCGCCGCGACGAGCATCGGCCATCCCCATTTGCCTCAATACCCGGATCGACCTCGGCCGGTGTACCGTCGAGGCCCTGATGAATGCTTCGACACCTTCCACGGCCGGGGCTGCGCATGCGGCCGCTTCCGGCGCCGCCCCGCGGCCGCTGCACGGGCTGCGCGTGCTCGAACTGGGCCAGGTGCTGGCCGCGCCGTTCGCCGGCTCGATCTTCGCCGACCTGGGCGCCGAGGTGCTCAAGCTCGAGCGCCTCGAAGGCGGCGACGACGCGCGGCAGATGGGCGCGCCGTTCCGCCACGGCGATGCGCTGGTGTTCCACCTGTTCAACCGCAGCAAGCAATCGCTGGCCATCGACCTGAAGAGCGAGGCCGGCCGCGCCGCGTTCGAGCGCCTGGCCGCCGGTGCCGACATCCTGGTGCACAACCTGCGGCCCGGCGTGGTGCAGGCCATGGGCATCGACGGCCCCTCGCTGTGCGCGCGGCACCCGCGGCTGGTGTACTGCGAGATCTCGGCCTTCGGCCATGTCGGCCCGATGCGCCTGCGGCCGGGCTACGAGCCGCTGGTGCAGGCCTACAGCGGCCTGTCCACCGCCAACGGCGGGCCGGATGACCCGCCGATGCGGCTGGGCGCCTCGGTGTGCGACCAGGGCACCGGCATGTGGGTGGTGATCGGCGCGCTGGCCCTGCTGCGGCAGCGCGAGCGCACCGGGCGCGGCGGCGTGGTGCAGGGCTCGCTGCTCGAGACGGCGCTGGTGTGGAACGCGCAGAAGTCCGACGCCTGGGTCAACCAGGGCCTGCCGGTGGCGCGCCACCGCTCGGGGCATCCGGGCTTCGTGCCCTACGAAGCCTTCGAGGCCGCGGACGGCCCGCTGCTGATCTGCTGCGGCAACGATCGCCTGTTCGGCAAGCTGGCCGAGGTGGTGGGCCGGCCCGATTGGGCCCGTGATCCGCGCTACCAGGGCAACCAGGCGCGATTGCGCCACAAGGCCGAGTTGTTCGCCGAACTGTGCCCGCTGCTGGCGCAGGACACGCGCGAACACTGGCGCGAGCGCTTCGAGGCCGTGGGCGTGCCGTGCTCGCCGATCCTGGGCATCCCCGAGGTGATGGCCGAGCCGCAGGTGCAGGCGCTGGGCCTGCTGCAGCCGGTGCCGGGCGAGGATTACCGTCTCACCGGCGTGCCGCTCAGCTTCGACGGCATTCGCCCCGACATCGCCGCGGCCGCACCGCGGCTGGGGCAACACAACGGCCGGCACGGCCTGAAGGAGAACCCGCCATGCGATTCCAACGATTGACCTGGGCGGCATGCGCCGGCGCGGCGCGTCGCCAGGGGCTCGTCGCGGTGGCCATCACCGCCTTGGGCTGGGGCCTGGGCCTGGCCGCGGTGCCGGCCCTGGCGCAGGAGTACCCGGCCAAGCCCATCACCTTCGTCGTGCCGTTCGCGGCCGGCAGCGGCACCGACCAGATGGCCCGCGGGCTGGGGCAGGCGCTGTCGCAGGAGTTCAAGGCCACGGTGGTGGTCGAGGACAAGCCCGGCGCAAACGGCTTCATTGCCGCGCAGTTCGTGGCCCGCGCACCGGCCGACGGCTACACGGTGTTGATCACCACCAACACCACGCATGCCGCCAACGAGCACCTGTTCGTCAAGCTGCCCTACGACCCGGTGAAGGACTTCACCCCGGTGATCCTGTTGGCCAAGGGCCACATGGCGCTGATGGTCAACCCGGCCTCGCCGATCAAGACCGTGGCCGAGCTGGTGGCCGAGGCGCGCAAGCGGCCCGGCAAGCTCAGCTTCGGCAGCGGCAGCTCGTCCAGCCGGGTGGGCAGCGAGTTGTTCCGACAGTTGGCCGGGCTGGACATGCTGCACGTGCCCTACAAGAGCAACCCCTTCGCCATCACCGACCTGATCGGCGGGCAGATCGACTTCATGTTCGCCGACGCGCCCACCGCGGTGCCGCAGATCAATGGTGGCAAGCTGCGTGCGCTGGCCGTCAGCGGCACCAAGCGGCTGGCCAGCCTGCCCAACGTGCCGACGATGGAGGAAGCAGGCGTCAAGGGCTACGACATGAGCTACTGGACGGCGGTGTACCTGCCGGCCAACGCCCCGCCGGCGGTGGTGAAGCGGCTCAACGAGATGCTGGCCAAGGCCATGGCCTCGCCGGTGATGCAGGGCTTCCAGGCGCAGACCAGCGGCGAGACCTCGCTGTCCACGCCCGAGGGGCTGGCCGCCTTCCAGGCCGCCGAATCGCAGAAGTGGGGCCGCGTGATCAAGGCCGCGGGCATCCAGCCGGAGTGAGCCCCATGCGCCGCCACCTGCCGATGGATGCCGCCGATCCCGACCGCCGCCGATGCCTGACGCAGGCCGCGGCGGCGGCGCTGCTGGGGCTGGCGCCCATGGCGCGGGCCGCCGGCGTGCCGGCGCTGTTCGACGCCCACATCCACTACAGCCACGATGCCTGGGAGCTGGTGCCGCCCAAGCAGGCGGTGCAGATCCTGCGCGACGCGGGCCTGCGCGGCGCCTTCGTCTCGTCGTCCAACGACGACGGCACGCAGAAGCTGCGCGCCGAGGCGCCCGACCTGATCGTGCCCGAGTTGCGCCCCTATCGCAGCCGGGCCGACACGTCCGTGTGGGTGCGCGACGAGGCCATCATCACCTACATGGAGCAGCGGCTGGCGAAGTACACCTACGTCGGCGTGGGCGAGTTCCACCTGTACGGTGCCGACGCCGAGCTGCCGGTGCCGCGTCGCATGGTGGCGCTGGCGCGCGAACGTGGGCTGGTGCTGCATGCGCACTCGGATGCCGACGCGATCGACCGCCTGTTCCGCCAGTGGCCCGAGGCGCGCATCCTGTGGGCGCACTCGGGCTTCGACCGGCCCGAGGCGGTGGCCGCGGTGCTCAAGCGCCATCCGAGGCTGTGGTGCGACCTGGCCTTCCGCGGCGACCACGCCAGCGTGAACGGCAGCAAGGGCCAGGTGGATCCGGCCTGGCGTGCGGCCTTCGAGGCCCACCCCGATCGCTTCATGATCGGCACCGACACCTTCACGCCCGAGCGCTGGCACTACATCGGCGGCCATGCGGCCTATTCGCGGGCCTGGCTGGCCGACCTGCCGCCGCCGCTGGCCGAGAAGATCGGCTGGCGCAATGCCGAGGCGCTGCTGCGGCCCGCCGCGGCCGCCAAGGGGTGAGGCCCATGGCGACGCTGGCCGAAGGGCTTTTTCGCGGCGACGACGGCCGCGTTCGTTGCGCTTGGTGCAGCGCCAGCCCGGCTTACCAGGCCTACCACGACCACGAGTGGGGCTTTCCGGTCACCGACGACCGGCGCCTGTTCGAGAAGCTGTGCCTCGAAGGGTTTCAGTCGGGCCTGAGCTGGCTCACCATCCTGAACAAGCGCGAGAACTTCCGCCGGGCCTTCGACGCGTTCGAGGCCGAGCGCATCGCGCGCTATGACGCAGCCGACGTGCAGCGCCTGCTGGCCGATGCCGGCATCGTGCGCCACCGCGGCAAGATCGAGTCGACGATCAACAACGCGCGCCGGGTGATCGAGCTGCGTGCCGAGTTCGGCTCGCTGGCCGCGTACGCCTGGCGTTACGAGCCGGCGCCAGGCTCGCGGCCCAAGCGGCTGAGCTGGGCCCAGCTCAAGGCCATGCCCACCTCGCCCGAGTCGGTGGCCATGTCCAAAGACCTGAAGAAGCGCGGCTGGAGCTTCGTCGGCCCGACCACGGTCTACGCGTTCATGCAGGCCATGGGCCTGGTCAACGACCATGTGCACGGCTGCTCGGTGCATGCCGTGGCGCAGCAGGCGCGGGCATCGGCCGACGTGCCGAGGTGATCCTGTGGCCGGCATGCGAAGGATGGCGCGTGTGCTCGGGGCATTGCTGGCCGTGGTGCCGGCGATGGCTGCGGCGGCGTCGGCGGCGGCCGCACGCCCCGTGGCCACCGGCGCGTCGGCCCCGGAGGCTGCCGCACGCCGATCGGGCATCGCGCGGGCCGACGCGCCCCCCTCCTGCAGTCAGCCGCGGGGCACGCCGGGGCGCTGGATGCCCGAGGCGCAGGGCTGGCGCGCAGTGATCGTGCCGCGCCCGGCCCCCATCCCGGTGGGTCGCCACTTCGCGCTCGAGGTGGCGCTGTGCCCGCCCGCGGGGGCGCCGCCGCCCGCCACGCTGAAGGTGGATGCCGACATGCCGGCCCACCGGCATGGCATGAACTACCGACCGCAGGCCGTGCCGCAGGGTGGCGGGCGCTTCCGCGTCGATGGCCTGATGTTCCACATGCCCGGCTACTGGCGCCTGATGCTCGAGGTGGAGACGGCAGACGGCCCGCGGCGGCTCGAGCAGCCGGTCGAGGTGCGATGAGCCCTCCGCCGTCGCGGCGCGTGCCCGAGGCGCCGGGCCGATGCGGAGGCCTTCGTTCGGCGGGCGAGTCGAGGCCGCGCCGGGCCCTGGTCGCCGTGCTGGCGTGGCTGTCGCTGGGGGTCGCCGGCGCCGGGCCGGCACCCGGCGCGCAGGCCCCTGCTACGCTGCTGGACTTCACCGCCGACGAGCGGCGGGCCATCCTCGCCCACGGGCCCTGGCCGCCACCGGCGCAGCGCGACGCCGGCAACTCGCTGTCGGGCCGGCCGGCGGCCATCGCGCTGGGCCAGCGCCTGTTCTTCGATGCGCGGCTGTCCGGCGACGGCACGCTGTCGTGCGCCGGCTGTCACCGGCCCGATCTGGCCTTCACCGATGGGCGCGCCCGTGCCCAGGGGGTGGCCGGCCACCCGCTCGATCGCCACACGCCATCGTTGTGGAATGCCGCTCACGAACGGTGGTATGGCTGGGACGGAGCCTCCGACAGCCTGTGGTCGTTTGCCATCCGGCCTTTGCTCGACCCGCGCGAGATGGGTGCCGGCGCCGACCATGTGGCACGGGTGATCGCGGGCGATGCCGAGCTGGCGTGCCGCTTCCGGCAGGTGGCCGGCCATGCGCCGGGCCAGGCGCCGCCGCCAGGGCGGACAAGCGTGCCCGCCGAGGCCTTGCCGGCCGAGCGCACGCTGGTGGTGGCCGCGAAGGCACTGGGTGCGTTCGTGGCCACCTTGCGCTCGGGCCGCACGGCGTTCGACCGGTTCCGCGACGCACTGGCCCGCGATGACCGGCGTGCGGCATCCCGCTACCCACCCGCGGCGCAACGCGGCCTGCGGTTGTTCGTCGGCCGCGGCGCCTGCAGCACCTGCCACTCGGGGCCGATGTTCAGCAACGGCGAGTTCGCCGACATCGGCGTGCCCTTCTTCGTGCGGCCGGGCGTGGTCGATCCGGGGCGGCATGGCGGCATCCAGCGGCTGCAGGCTTCGGATCACCACCTGCTGTCGCCGTGGAGCGATGCGCCGCCAGATGCCGCCGAAGTGCTCAAGACGCGGCATGTGGTGCGGCAGCACCGCAACTTCGGCGAGTTCAAGGTGCCCAGCCTGCGCAACGTGGCGGTGACGCCGCCCCACCTGCACGACGGCTCGAAGCCCGACCTGGACGCGGTGATCCGGCATTATTCAGAACTCGACCTGGACCGGCTGCATGCCGATGGCGAGCGCATCCTGAAGCCCTTGCGGCTGGATGCCCGCGAGGTGGCCGACCTGAAGGCCTTCCTGCACACGCTGACCGATCCCGGGGCCGGGCGCTGGTCGATGCCGCGCGGGCCGGCGTGCGGACTCGGCGCCGCCGCCGCCGCGCGCGCGGCCTCGCGCTGAGGGTAATCGACGATGCCGAAGCCGGCACCGGCTCGATAAGGTGTCCCCAGCCTGTCTGTTCTTTCCACCCCTTCGAGACCGCGGAGCCCGCCCATGACCCGATCCCTTCCCACCCGCCGAGACGCCCTGGGCCGCTTGGCCATTGCCGGCGGCGCGCTGGCCCTGCCCCTGGGCGCCCAGGCGCAGGCCTTCCCTGCGCGACCGATCCGCTACATCTGCCCCTGGCCGGCCGGCGGCTCCACCGATGGCGTGATCCGGGCCATCGCCGAGAGCGCGGCCAAGATCCTGGGCCAGCAGATCATCGTCGACAACAAGGGCGGCGCCGGCGGCATGCTGGGGGCCAACGAACTGGTCAATGCCAAGCCCGATGGCTACACGCTGAGCCAGTTGCCCCACGGCGTGTTCCGCATCCCGCACATGCAGAAGGTGCAGTTCGACACGCTGAAGGACTTCACCTGGATCGCCTGCCTCACCGGCTACACCTTCGGGCTGGTGGTGCCGGCCGATTCGCCGATCAAGTCGATCAAGGACCTGGTGGCCTACGCCAAGGCCAGCCCGGGCAAGTTCACCTATGGCTCCACCGGCATCGGCACCAGCCCGCACCTGGCGGTGGAAGAGTTCGCGCAGCGCGCCGGCATCCAGCTCACGCACATCCCGTTCAAGGGCAATGCCGACAACATGCAGGCGGTGCTGGGCGGGCATGTGATGGGCGCCAGCGACGCCACCGGCTGGGGCCCGCACGTGGATGCCGGCAAGCTGCGCCTGCTGGCCACCTACGGCAGCAAGCGCACCAAGCGCTGGCCCAACGTGCCCACGCTGGACGAACTGGGCTACCAGACGGTGTCGGATTCGCCCTTCGGCGTGTGCGGCCCCAAGGGCATGGACCCGGCCGTGGTGCGCACGCTGCACGATGCCTTCAAGAAGACGCTCGACGATCCGGCGGTGATCGCCACCTTCGACAAGTACGACCAGACGGTGATCTACAAGGGCACCGAGGCCTACACCCAGTGGGCGCGCGAGACCTATGCCGCCGAGCGCGCCACGATCGAGCGGCTGGGGCTGCTGCCCAAGAGCTGATGCCGGGGCGTCGCCACGCCCGCTCCCCAGGCACGCCTCACGCGCCGGGTCTGCCGGCCGCGCCAGGCGTGCCGTCCGGATCGGCCGGTAAGTCGGAGGCTGTCAGCGTGCGGCTGCCGGAGGGCACGAACCCTTCAGGCAGCGGCAGCAGCGACTCGATCGACTCGGGCTCGTGGATCAGGTAGCCCTGGGCGAAGTCGACGCCCATCTCGAGCAGCCGCTCGCGCACCCGCGCCTGGTCGACGAACTCGGCCACGGTGTGCACGCCCACCACGCGGGCCACGTCGATGAAGCCGCGCACGGCCGCCTCGTCCAGCGGATCGTCGATGACGTCCCGCACGAACTGCCCGTCGATCTTCAGCACATCCACCGGCAGCGTCTTGAGGTAGCCGAATGACGACGCACCGGCGCCGAAGTCGTCCAGGGCCACCTTCACGCCCAGCGTGCGCACCTGCTGGACGAACTGCAGTGCATCGGCCATGTGGGCCACGGCCATGGTCTCGGTGATCTCGAGGCACAGGCGGGCGCACACCTCGGGGCCGGCTTCGGTCAGGGCGTCGATCGACCAGCGGTGAAAGGCGCGATCGCCCACCGACTGGCCCGACAGGTTGACGCTCAGCAGCTCGATGGCCTCGCGCCCGGCCGACTGGCCCAGGCGCACCAGGGCATTGCGCAGCACCCAGCGGTCGATGCGCGAGGCCAGGTGAAAGCGTTCGGCCGAGGGCAGGAACGCGCCGGGGGCGATCAAGCTGCCGTCGGGTTGCCCCATGCGCAGCAGCACCTCGGCGTGCAGGCCCCGGGCGGTGGCGTTCAGGGGCTCGATGCGCTGCCAGAACATCACGAATCGGTTCTCGTCCAGCGCCTGCTCGATGCGGGTGGCCCAGCGCATCTCGCCCTGGCGCATGCGCATCGCCTGGTCGGTGTCGAACCACACGTGCACCCGGTTGCGGCCGGCCTCCTTGGCGGCATAACATGATGTGTCAGCGGCCTGCAGGATGGCCGAGGTGCCCGTCCAGCGGTCGTCCACCGGCACCAGGCCGATGCTGGCCCCGATGCGGAAGCGTCGCCCGTCGTGCGTGAAGCGGAAATCTTCCATGCGGTCGCACACCTGCTGCGCCACGCGCTGGGCCTGCTCGATGTGGCAATGCTCGAGGATCACCGCGAACTCGTCGCCGCCCAGGCGCGCCACGGTGTCGCGCGAGCGGATGGTCTCCTGCAGCAGCCGGCTCACCTGCTGCAGCAGCTGGTCGCCGATGGTGTGGCCGCAGGCATCGTTGACGAGCTTGAACTGGTCCAGGTCAATGTAGAGCAGGGCATGCGCGCTGTGCCCGTCCTGGGCGCGCTTGAGCGTGCGGCGCAGGCGCGACTCGAACTCGACGCGGTTGACCAGCCCGGTCAGCGCATCGTGCGTGGCGCGATACGTCATCTCGCTGGAGAGCCGCCGCTGCTCGGTCACGTCGTGGAAGACCAGCACCGCGCCCAGGATCTCACCGTCGCGGCTGCGGATCGGTGCGGCGCTGTCCTCGATGCCAAAGCGTTGCCCGTTGCGCGAGATGAGCTGCGTGTGGTGGGCCAGCCCCACCACCTGTTGCTGGGCCAATGCCGCGGCCACCGGGCTGGGGGCGGCCTCGCGCGTCTCTTCGTTGATGATGAGAAAGACCTGCTCGATCGGGCGGCCGAGGGCCTCCTGCGTCGCCCAGCCGGTCATGCGCTCGGCCACCGGGTTCATCCAGGTGACCTGGCCGTGCGAATCGACGGTGATCACCGCGTCGCCGATCGACTGCAGCGTCACCCGCAGCAGCTCATGCTGCTGGGCCAGTTCGCCGGCCATCCGGCGCGCCTCGCTGACATCCTGGATCGCGCCGACCAACCTCAACGGTTGGCCCGGCTCGGATTCGACCGAGCCGACCAGCCGCACGCACAGCAGCCGGCCGTCGGCGCGCACCAGCGGCAGCTCCAGGTCCCAGCCACGCTTCTCGTGGCCGGCGGTGTCGAGAATGGCTTGCAACCGGGCTCGCGCCTCGGCCGGGAAGAAGCCCAGGGCCTCGTCGAGGCTGGGGTGATGGCCGGGCGCCACGCCGTGGATGCGGCAGGTCTCGTCCGACCACAGCACGCGGCCCTCCGGCGCGTGGTACTCCCAACCCCCCACGCCCGCCAGGCGGCCGGTGCGATCGAGGAAGCGCTCGCTCTTCTGCAGCGACTGCTGCTGCAGCACACGCGGGGTGACATCGATGCGGATCGACACATAACGCTCGATGCGACCGTCTCGTCCGAAGAACGGTGCGATGACGCTGTCCACCCAGTATTCGCCGCCGTCCTTGGCGCGGTTGCAGATCAGGCCGCGCCAGGCGTGGCCCATCTCCAGGCGCTGCCACATGGCGCGCCAGAACGCCGTGCCGTGGCGCCCGGAGTTGACGATGCGGTGGTTGCGGCCCAGCAGTTCGGCGCGGGAGTACTTGCTGATGGCACAGAAGGCGTCGTTGGCCTCGACGATCAACCCCTGCGCGTCGGTGATCGACATGATGAACTGCTCGCGCACCGCGGTCAGCCAGGCGTCGTTCGTGTCCTCGGCGTGCAATCGGGCGGTGATGTCGTGAACGATGGTCACCAGGTGCGGATCGGCCTGGGGCGCCTGCGCCAGCAGCCCGGTGCTGAGCCTCACATCGAACACATCACCCGTCTTGGTGAGCATCTGGATGCCCAGCGGATGCCCGAGATCCTCGTCGTCCTTCAGTGCGAGCACGGCCTGCTCGGCCTGCGTGCGCGATCCCGGGGTGTAGAACTCTGCCGCCGGCCGGCCGATGACCTCGCTGCGCTCGTAGCCCAGGCGATCGAGCCAGGGCTGGCTGACGGTGACCAGCCGACCGTGGCCGTCGGTGACATGCAGCATGGCCGGAATGGCCTCGTACAGCGCGCGGATGCGGGGATCCGCGATGGCCATGCCGGAATTCGCCCGCCACAGGCGCACCGCCCTTCGGGCCTCCAGCGCGCTGACCGCGGCGCGCGCCAGGCACCTGAGCACCTCGCGCTGCGCGCCGTCGAGCCGCCGCGGTGCGCGGTCGATCACGCACAGCGTGCCCACGCGGTGACCGCTGGCCAGCGTCAGCGGTGCGCCGGCGTAGAAGCGGATGTCGGGGCGGCCGACGACCAGCGGGTTGTCGGCAAAACGCTCATCCTGCGTGGCGTCGGGCACCTCGAACACCTCATCGGCCAGGATGGCATGCGCGCAGAACG